>Ga0307373_10001387_pt1 | contig 45464 bp, 42 predicted proteins | sample OX2MG_FD_202534 | JGI IMG/M metagenome (GOLD analysis project Ga0307373, IMG submission 202534) | Soil microbial communities from Risofladan, Vaasa, Finland - OX-2 | ecosystem: Environmental > Terrestrial > Soil > Coastal area > Acid sulfate soil | place: Finland: Risofladan, Vaasa | collected...
CCGACTGCGAGGTGCCGCTGCATCTCTATCGCCGCTTCGGCATGGATTTCACGCGGCACCTGCGCGGCATGTACGCCATCGCGCTGCACGATCCTGGCGCCGGCCGGCTGATCCTGGCGCGCGATCCGTTCGGCATCAAGCCGCTCTATTATGTCGAGACGCCGCTCGGCCTGGCATTTGCCTCTGAGCCGCAAGCGCTGATCCGCGGCGGCTTCGCGCCGATGCGCGATGGCGCGCCGCTGCTCAATCCGGTGGCGCGCAACGAGCTGCTCCAGCTTCAGTTCACCACCGGCCGCGAGACCATCTTCCAGGGCGTGCATCGCGTGCTGCCTGGCGAGACCGTCGTGGTGGCGCGCGGCCGCATCGTCGAGCGCCGCCGCATCGACGCGCTGCCTTCGGGCACCGCGCGCGCGCAGAGCGAGACCGACGCGCTCGCCGCCTTCGATCGCGCCTTCGCCGACAGCGTGCTGATCCATCAGCGTGCCGACGTGCCTTACGGCATGTTCCTGTCGGGCGGCATCGATTCCTCCGCCGTGCTGGCGATGATGGCGCGCCTCAACGAGCGCCCGGTGCAGGCCTTCACCATCGGTTTCTCGCATACCGACGCAGCCGACGAGCGCGCGGCGGCGCGCGTCGTCGCGCGCCGGCTCGGCGCCGAGCATACCGAGGTCGAGTTCCGCGAAGGCGATTTCTGGCAGTCGCTGCCGACGATCGCGCGCGCGATGGATGATCCCGCCGCCGATTACGCGGTGCTGCCGACTTACAAGCTCGCCGAGACGGCGCGCGCCGCCGGCCTCAAGGTGATCCTGTCGGGCGAGGGCGGCGACGAGCTGTTCGCCGGCTACGGCCGCTATCGCTCGGTGATGCGGCCGTGGTGGCTCGGCGGCAAGCTGCTGCGCGGCCGCGGCAATCTCGAAGGGCTCGGCGTGCTGCGCGCCGACCTCGCCGGCTGGCGCGACGGCATCCAGGCGGCCGAGCTCGCCGCTGCGCAAAGCGGCCGCTCGCGGCTCCAGGTGGCGCAGGCGACCGATTGCGCCGACTGGCTGCCCAACGATCTGCTGACCAAGCTCGACCGCTGCCTGATGGCGCACGGTGTCGAAGGCCGCACGCCGTTTCTCGACCGCGCCGTGGCGCAGGCCGCGTTCCGCCTGCCGGATGAGCTCAAGGTCCGCAAGGGCCTGGGCAAGTGGCTGCTGCGCCGCTGGGTCGAGCAGCATGTGCCGCAGGCGCAGCCGATGGCGAAGAAGCGCGGCTTCACCGTGCCGGTCGGCGAATGGATCGCGCGGCGCGGCGTGCAGCTCGGTCCGCTGGTCGCGGCGCAGCCGGGCATCGCCGAGCTTTGCGTTCCCGGCGCGGTCGCAACCCTGTTCCGTGAAGCCGACAAGAAGCGCGCGGGCTTTGCCGCCTGGACACTGCTGTTCTACGCGCTGTGGCATCGCCAGCACATCGAGCGTCGCGCTAACGGCGGCGACGTCTTTACGATCCTCGGCGCGCGCGCGTAAGATCGGCTCACAATAAAGACCCAGGGAGGGTCGCCATGTCTGTGGTCAAGGCCGCCGATTTTCTGTGGGGGCGGCTGCGCTCGCCCGATCTTGATCAGGCCGAGGAATTCCTCACCGATTTCGGCTTCGCGCGCGTCGCGCGCACCGCCGACAAGCTATTCATGCGCGGCACCGATCCGGTGCACCACATCCACGTCACCGAGCGCGGGCCGTCGAAGTTCGTGGGCTTCGGCTATGCCGTGGCGAGCGAGGACGACCTGAAGCGCGCGGCCAAGGCGCCGGGCGCGTCGGGCATCGAGACGCTCGACGAGCCGGGCGGCGGCAAGCGCGTGCGCCTCACCGATCCCAACGGCTATCAGATCGAGCTCATCCATGGCCTCGAGAAGGTCGCCAAGCTGCCGGTGCGCGAGAACGTGATCAATTGGGGCGAGGCGAAGCTGCGCCGCGCCGGCGTGCTCTGCCGCCTGCCGCGCGGCCCGTCGCAGGTGAAGCGCATCGGCCACGGCGTGCTGATGTCGACCGAGATCGGCAAGACGCTCGCCTGGTATCGCGAGACGCTCGGCCTGCTGCAATCGGACGACGTCTATGCCGGCGACAAGGCCAACGTCATCGGCTCGTTCAACCGGCTCGACCGCGGCGACGACTATGTCGACCACCACGTCTTCTTCTGCATCGTCGGACCGAAGACCGGGCTCAATCACCTGTCGTTCGAGGTGCGCGACATCGACGACGTGATGCTCGGCCACGAGCACATGAAATCGAAAGGCAAATACAAGCACGTCTGGGGCATCGGCCGGCATGTGCTGGGCTCGCAGATCTACGACTATTGGGAGGATCCGTGGGGCCGCGTGCACGAGCACTGGACCGACAGCGACGTGCTCAATGCGCGCGCGCCAGCGAACCAGGTCTCGGCGGAGGACGGTCTCGTGTCGCAATGGGGCCAACCGGTGCCGCAGCCCTTCATCGGGCACGCGATTCCGTAGGTTGCGGCAGCGTCATTGCGGGGCCGCTTGGCGGCCGAAGCAATCCACACCCCGGCGTCTTCTCTTTCGTCACCCCGGCGAAAGCCGGGGTCCAGAGCCCGCCCTGGACTTGATCCGGGGGCAACAGCACGCCGCTCGCCCTGGATTCGCTTGCGCGGGAATGGCGTAGAATAAGAAATGGAGCGCGGAGGACTCACCATGGACGGCGCAACCAAAACGAAACCGGCGGTGAAATTCGCGTTGTCGCGGGCGAAAGGCGCGCGCGTCGTGCCGGGAAGGCGCGAGTTCTTCCAGTACCGCGATCTCGGCGTCACCGACGCGACCGGCGGCAAGCTGCGCGCGCAGTTGACCTCGGCGCGCGCCGGCATGAACCGGCCGACCGGCTGGCACTATCACGTCTGCGAAGCGCAGTTCGTCTATATGGTCAAAGGCTGGATGGAGCTCGAATTCGAAGGCCAGGGCGTCATTCGCCTCGAGCCCGGCGATTCAGTGCTGATCCCCGGCGGCCTGCGGCACAACGAACTTTGTGCGTCGGACGATTTCGAGCTGATCGAGGCCTCGATCCCGGCGGCGATGGACACGGTGGCGTGTGAGGGGCCGATGCGCTGAATCAGCGCGCGAGCTTCCACCCCAACTCCTCCCCCGCAAGGAACGGCTTCACCGCGCTGCTGCCGGTTTTGACCTTCGCGGGCACTTTCCATTTTTCGCGGCGGAGCGTCACGCGTGTCTCGTTGGGCGGCAGGCCGTAGAAGCGCGGGCCGTTGAGCGATGCGAAGGCCTCGAGCTTGTCGAGCGCAGTGTCCTCGTCGAAGACGCGCGCGTAGATTTCGAGCGCCGCCGGCGCGCAGAAAATGCCGGCGCAGCCGCAATCCTTCTCCTTGTCGGCGATCGGATGCGGCGCGCTGTCGGTGCCAAGGAAGAATTTCGCATCGCCCGAAGTCGCGGCGCGACGCAGCGCCAACCGATGCGCCTCGCGCTTCGCCACCGGCAGGCAATACATGTGCGGCCGCAAGCCGCCCTGGAACAGCGCGTTGCGGCTGATGGTCAGGTGATGCGGCGTGATCGTCGCGGCGACGTTCGGCCCTTGTGCGCGCACGAAGTCGATCGCGTCGCGCGTCGTCGCGTGCTCGAACACCACCTTGAGCTCAGGCAAGCGCTTCACCAACGGCGCCAGGATGCGCTCGATGAACACCGCCTCGCGGTCGAACACGTCGACCGCGGGATCGGTCACTTCGCCGTGGACGAGCAGCGGCATGCCGATGCGCGCCATGCGTTCGAGGGCCTTGCCGATGCGCGCGATGTCGGTGACGCCGCGCGCCGAATTGGTCGTCGCGTTTGCCGGATAGAGCTTGGCCGCGACCCACACGCCGTCCTTGTACCCGCGCTCTATCTCGTCCGGCGAGGTAGCGTCGGTGAGATAGGCGGTCATCAGCGGCGTGAACTTCGCGCCGCGCGATAGCGCCTTGAGGATGCGTTTGCGGTATGCCTCGGCGGCGGAAACGCCGGTCACCGGCGGCACCAGGTTGGGCATGACGATGGCGCGGCCGAAGACGCGCGCGGTAAACGGCAGCACGGCCTTCATCATCGTGCCGTCGCGCAGATGCAGATGCCAGTCGTCCGGACGCCGCAGCGTCAGGCTGTCACGTGCCATTCCCTTGTCCCCCGCTCGCGGCGTCAGTATATCCTACCGGCGCTAGCCAAGGAGAAGCCATGACCGCCGCCATCATCGGCTGGGCCCATTCGCGCTTCGGCAAGCTCGAAGGCGACGATATCGAAAGCCTCATCGTCCGCGTCGGCAGCGAGGCGATCAAGGATGCCGAAATCGCGCCTGCCGACATCGACGAGATTTTCATCGGCACGTTCAACGGCGGCTTCGTGCGCCAGGAATTTCCCTCGTCGCTGACGCTGCAGATCGATCCCAGCCTGCGCTTCAAGCCGGCGACCCGCGTCGAAAACGCCTGTGCGACCGGTTCGGCGGCGATCCACCAGGGCCTCAACGCGATTGCGGCGAAGCGCGCGCGGCGCGTGCTCATCGTCGGCGTCGAGAAGATGACCGAGATCACTGGACCCCAGGTCGGCGACATCCTCATCCGCGCCGCCTATCTTAAGGAGGAGGGCGAGATCGAGGGCGGCTTCGCCGGCGTCTTCGGCCGCATCGCCCAGATGTATTTCCAGCGCTATGGCGACAAATCCGACGCGCTCGCCAAGATCGCCGCCAAGAACCACAAGAACGGCGCCGCCAATCCGCTGGCGCAGATCCGCAAGGATTTGGGCTACGATTTCTGCCGCACCGTCTCGGACAAGAATCCGATCGTCGCCGGACCGCTGCGCCGCACCGACTGCTCGCTGGTCTCCGACGGCGCGGCCGCGCTGGTGCTGACCGACATCGACACGGCGCTCGCCGCGAAGAAAGCCGTCGTGTTCCGCGCCGCCGAGCAGGTCAACGACTTCCTGCCGATGTCGAAGCGCGACATCACGGCCTACGAGGGCGCGGCGCTCGCCTGGCAGCGCGCCTTCGACCATTCCGGGGTCACGCTCGACGATCTCTCCTGCGCTGAGGTGCACGACTGCTTCACCGTCGCCGAGCTGCTGATCTACGAGGCGATGGGCATGGCGAAGAAGGGCGAGGGCGACAAAGTCGTTGAGGCCGGCACCGCCGAGAAGACCGGCAAGCTGCCGATCAACGCCTCGGGCGGCCTCAAATCCAAGGGCCATCCGATTGGTGCCACCGGCGTTTCCATGCATGTCCTCCAATCCATGCAATTGACCGGCACGGCGGGCGACATCCAGCTCCCCAACGTGAAGCTCGCCGGCGTCTTCAACATGGGCGGCGCCGCCGTCGCCAATTACGTCAGCATCCTCGAACGCCTGCGCTGAAAATGCGGGAAAGCCATCGTGCGCCCTTCGATGATGCTCATCCTTCGAGACGCCACGCGCCCTCATCCTGAGGAGCGCAGCGTCTCGAAGGAGAGGGCGCGTGGCTCCTCAGGATGAGGAGGAGTTGTGAATGGCATTAAGACTTTGGCCTCACCCTGAGGAGCGCGGCGTCAGCCGCGCGTCTCGAAGGGCGCACGCTGGCCATCCAGCATGGGAAAACCGATGAGCGGCAATTTCACGGCGCTGCTGTTGGAAGAAAACGCCGGCAAGGTCGCCGCGCGCGTTGCGTCGCTGCCGGAAAGCGATCTGCCGGCGGGTGACGTCACTGTCGCCGTCGAGTATTCGACGCTCAACTACAAGGACGGCATGATCCTGCAAGGCATCGGCAAGATGGTGCGGAAATATCCGCACGTGCCGGGCGTCGACTTCGCCGGCACGGTCGAAAGCTCGACATCGCCGGACTGGAAACCTGGCGACAAGGTCGTGCTCACCGGCTGGCGCGTCGGCGAGAACACCTGGGGCGGCTATGCGCAGAAGGCGCGCGTCAAGGCGAGCCAACTGGTGCGATTGCCGAGCAACATCAGCACCAAGCGGGCGATGGCGATCGGCACCGCCGGCTTCACCGCGATGCTGGCGGTGATGGCGCTCGAGGACAACGGCTTGAAGCCGGGCGCGGGCGAGGTGCTGGTCACCGGCGCGGCCGGCGGCCTCGGCAGCGTCGCCGTCGCGATCCTGGCGAAGCTCGATTACCAGGTGGCGGCGTCAACGGGCAGGCTACAGACCCACGACTATCTCAAAAGCCTCGGTGCGACGACGCTGATCGACCGCGCCGAGCTCGCCAAGGCACCGACGCGGCCGCTCGACAGCGAGCGCTGGGCCGGCGCCATCGACAGCGTCGGTAGCACGACGCTGGCGACGGTGCTGACCCAGCTCAAGTACCGCGCCGCGGTCGCTGCGTGCGGCCTCGCCGGCGGCAGCGACCTGTCGGCGACCGTCCTTCCGTTCCTGCTGCGTGGCGTGCGTCTGATCGGCATCGATTCCGTGATGTGTCCGCTGCCCCAGCGCCAGACCGCCTGGGCGCGGTTGGCGCGCGACCTGCCGCTCGACAAGCTCGACGCCATGACCGAAACCGCGCGGCTCGTCGATCTGCCCGAACTGGCGGCGATCATCCTCAAAGGCGGCGTCCGCGGCCGCCTGGTCATTGAGATCCCGCATGGGAATTAAAAATTCTCCATCTATTCAGATGGATATAGACATTTCCTAAGCTTTAACCTAATTTTCACCGCCAAGTGCTTGAACGTCCCTATAGGAATCGCTGTGAAGCGAGGGGATTCGGCCTTGTCGGACACCATGATCGATCGCCGCCGGTTCAACCAAATTCTCGCCGCGCTGGCCGCCGGTGCCAGCCTCGGCCAGGTGCATCGCGCGCTCGCCGACACCGCGCCGCGCCGCGGCTTGCCACTCGTCATGCTCGACGCCGGCCACGGCGGCATCGATCCGGGCGCGATCGGCGTCGTCGGCACCTACGAGAAAAACATCGCGCTGCCGACCGTGCTCGAATTGGCGCGGCAGCTCCAGGCGACGCGTCGCTTCCGCGTCCAGGTCACCCGCCGCGACGATGAGTTCATTCCGCTGGCGGGACGCGTCGCGCGCGCGCGCGCGGCGAACGCCGATCTGTTCCTCTCGGTCCATGCCGATGCGCTGCCGAGCCGGTCGGAGCGCGGCGCTTCGGTCTACACGCTGTCAGAGAAAGCCTCCGACCGCCAGGCGGCGCTGCTTGCCGCCAGCGAGAACCGCGCCGATCTGGTCGCCGGCATCAAGATGTCGCACGATCCGGAGGTCAACGGCATCCTGTTCGATCTCGCGCGCCGTCAGACCAACAATCTGTCGATCCGCTTCGCGCAGGACGTTGTCAACGAGCTCGGCCGCCACGTCACGATGCTGACCAACAGTCATCGCTCCGCCGGCTTCGCGGTGCTCAAGGCGCCGGACATCCCGTCGGCACTGGTCGAGATCGGCTGTCTGTCGAACCGGACGGAGGAGCGCGATTTGCGCCGGCCGCCGTATCGCAGCGCGGTGGCGCGCGCGCTCACGCGCTCGATCGGCGAGTATTTCGACGCGATCGGCGCGTGATTAACCATACGGCCGGCGGTTGCCGGGCATTTTAATAATTTGTTGAGAATTTGCGCGGTATAACGACCATGCGGTTCGGGACTCCGGTCCCACCGCAAGTCCTTCGGGCTTTTCCTCCCTGAACTTGGGCCGCGCCGCAAAGCGCGGCCCATTTTTCTTACGCCATCGCGGGCTGACGGCTCGCTCCTCGCCGTGTAAGATCGCAGCGTGGACAAGCGGGTGCTCCAGAACGGGCGCCTGCGACGGAGGCTGCGATTGGCGGGCCGTGCTGAATCGACGGCCCGGGACGCCATTCGGCCGCTGCAGGCGCTGTTGGCGGCGGCGATTCTGACGCCAATCCTGCTGTTCGCCGGCGCCGCTTGGCTGAATTACCACACGACGCTTGGCGACGCGCGCGAGCGTATCAGCCGGCTGGCGGACATTGCGGCGCAACAGGCGCAGACCGTCTTCCAGACCGATGCCTTCGCGGCCGATCGCATCGCCGACCACACGGCGACGATGACGTGGAACCAGATCGCCCAGTCGTCGGAGCTGAATCAGTTTCTCAAGCAGATCAAGGCAAGCCTGCCGCAGGCTTCGGTTATTCGGCTGATCGCGCCCGACGGTCGCGTCGCCGCCACCGATGCCCAATTTCCCGCGCAGGACCAAGTCGTGATGCCGCGCCACTACCTGCGCGTCCGACGCCCCGGCATGGATGAGATCATGGTCTCGCCGATCCGGCGCGGGCAATCCGGTGAGTTCGAATTCATCGTCGCCCGCTCCAAGCCCGATCGCGGCGCACCCGGCGGGCTGATCGAGATCGTCATGAATCCGAACTACTTCACGAATTTCTACATGACCATCACCGATCAGCAGGATTCCCGCATCGGCCTGGTGCGCAGCGACGGCGTGCTTCTGGCGCGCGATCCGCCGGCCGGCCAGGCGGTCGTCTATGCCGCGGACAGCCCGCTGATGCAGGCCGTCCGCGGCGAGCCCATCTTTGGCACCTACGACGTCGGCTCCGCGGTAAACGGCACCGAACGCCTGTTCGCGTACGAAAAGGTCGGCAGCTTGCCGGTCTATGTCGTCGCCAGCATCGACCGCGCGGCGATCATCGGCGCCTGGGCGCGGACGATGGGAAGCCACCTGATCTACGGCATCCCGGTGACGCTGTCGCTCATCGCCGCCACCATGATCGCGCTCCGCCGCGCCCGCCAAGCCGCCGAGGAGGCGGAGCGCCGCGCCGAGCTTGAGGAGCAGATCCGGCAGGCTCAGAAGATGGAGGCGATCGGCCAGTTGACCGGCGGCGTCGCGCACGACTTCAACAATCTTTTGACCGTGATCATCGGCAGCCTCGAGCAGCTGCAGCGTCAGGTCGCCGCGGAACCGGCCAAGCGGCTGATCCAGGCGGCGACGCGCGGCGCGGAGCGCGGCGCACGCTTGACGCAGTCGCTATTGTCCTTCTCGCGGCGGCAATCGCTGCATCCGGAGACGGTCAATCTCAACCGGGTGATCAAGGAATTCGGCGAGCTGTTGCGCGGTGCTGCGGGCGACCATGTCCAGCTTCAGTTCCTGCTTAGCCCGACGGTCGATCCCTGCCGCGTCGATCCGGCGCAGTTCCAGGCGGCGCTGCTCAATCTCGTGGTCAACGCGCGCGACGCCATGCCGGAGGGCGGCGGTCGCGTGTCGATCGAGACTGGCTCCGTCATGCTCGATGCCGCGTCGAGCGCCGACGTCGCCGCGGGCCGCTACGTGCGCGTGACGGTGAGCGACACCGGCTCCGGTATGTCGCCGGAAGTGATCGAACGGGCGTTCGAGCCGTTCTACACCACCAAGGAGGTGGGGAAAGGCAGCGGCCTCGGCCTGTCGCAGGTCTACGGCTTCGTCAAACAGTCGGGCGGCCATATCGATCTCGGTTCCGAGTCGGGTGTCGGCACGACGGTGCGCATCTACTTGCCGCGCGCCTACGACGCGCCGAACGAGCACGTCGAGCCCATCGCCCGCGCGGCGGAGGGCAGGGCCGAAACCGTTCTCGTGGTCGAGGACGACCCCGACCTGCGCGAGATGGTGGCGGAGAATTTGCGTTCACTCGGCTATAGCGTGCTGACGGCGGCGGACGCGCCGGCGGCGCTCGACGTAGTCGAGCACGAGGCGAAGGTCGATCTGCTCTTCAGCGATTACTCGATGCCGCGCGGCATGCTCGGCGACGAACTCGCGCGCCGCGTCCGCCGCGTCAGGAGCGGCATCAAGGTGCTGTTGACCTCGGGCTACGCCGCTTCCCACCGCGGCGTCGGCGCTGCCGATTTCACCCTGCTACAGAAGCCGTATCGCCAGGACGAGCTCGCCCGCGCCATCCGTCAGGCCCTCGACCACGGCTAATTTGCTATGCTGCGGGCCGATGAGCCAGGAGCCCGCCAAAACGCCGGCGACCGCCTTTGCCGGCGGTCCCATGCTGCATGCGCAATTCGACGCCCTGGCGCGGGAGCTGCACGCCCGGCCCTACGGCGTCGTCGCGGCGCCGGCGCGCGTCGTTCATCTGGCGCTCACGGGCGGCGACAGCGCGGTGGAGCGCGCGGCCCTGACGCGACTCTGCGCGACCCAGGAGGTTCCGGCGCCACCGGCCGGCGCGTCGCACGTCCAGCTCGAATGCGAAGGCTTGCGCCTGACGTGGGAGCGCCACGCCGAATTCGCCACCTATACCTTCGTGCTGCCCTGGCGCGGCACCGCACCGTTCGAGCCGGCGAGCGCGCTCGCGCTGCCGCATGATTGGATCGCCGGCCTGCCCGGCCAGGTGATCGCCGCGGTGCAGCTTGCGCTGATTGCCGGCGAGCCGCCGGCACCGGCGGTCGTCGCCGACCTGTTCGAGGGCCGCAACATCGTCGGCGGTGTCGCCGCCGGCGGCTTGGCGGAGCTGGCGACCGATTTTCGGCCCGATCGCGAGAACTTCGTGCGCATGATCGTGCACGGCGGTGCCGTGTCGTCGCCGCGCCAGGCCGGTCGCCTGGTGCAGCGGCTGCTCGAGATTGAGACCTATACGATGATGGCGTTGCTCGGCCTGCCGCTGGCGCGCGAGATCAATCCGGCGGTCACGGCGATCGAGCGCAACCTCGCCGGCATCGCCGAGGCCACGACCGGCGCCGAGGCGCTCGAGGACGAGCAGGCGCTGCTCAAGCAGCTGTCGGGTCTCGCCGCCGAGCTGGCGAGCCTCGGCGCGCGCACGCTCTATCGCTTCGGCGCCGCGCGCGCCTATTACGCGCTGGTGCAGAAGCGCATCGAAGAGCTGCGCGAACGCCGCATCGAGGGGCGGCAGACGGTCGGCGAGTTCATGGAGCGCCGCCTGTCGCCGGCGATGCGGACCTGCGAGACGATGGAGCGCCGCCTCGATGCGCTGTCCGAGCGTGCGGCGCGCGCCAGCGACATGCTGCGCACGCGCATCGACGTCACGCTGGCGGCGCAGAACCGCGACTTGCTGCTGTCGATGAATCGCCGCGCCCGGCTCCAGCTTCGCCTGCAACAGACTGTCGAGTTCTTTTCCATCGCTGCCATCACTTATTACGGCGCCGGCCTGGTCGGCGACCTTGCGCAAGGCGCCGCGACGGTCGGCTATGCGGTGAACGAGCCGCTCGCCGTTGCCGTGTCGGTGCCGGTGATCGGCGGCCTGCTGATGATCGGTCTGTGGGCATTCCACGAATGGCTCGGCCGCGATTGATCGCGGTGCGACCGTCGCGAGGCTGATCTTCAGCGCGCCTTCTTCCTCGGCCGTTCCTTCGACGCTGCCGGGCGCGCCTTGGCTTCGGGCGCGGCGATCATGGCGAGGAGCGCATCCGCCGCCTTGCTGCGGTGACGCTCGCGGTGGCTTACCGCCGAGAACGAGCGGCGCGGCAGCGCGAACGGCACGCGGTGCAGCGTCCCGGCGCGCAGGCTCAGATCGACCAGGAGCTCCGAAATTGCCGTCGCGCCGGCGCCGGCCTCGACTGCCGCCCGTACCGCTTCGTTCGACGGCAGCTCGAGGGTGATGGGCAGCGATTGGAGCTCGATGCCGAATCGCCGCAGCGCCAGCGCGAATTCCGAGCGCGTGCCGGAGCCCGGTTCGCGCAGCACCCAATGGGTCTGGGTGAGGTCGTTGGGCTCGATCGCCTTGCGTCCGAACCAGGGATGAGGGCGTCCGACGACGACGACGAGCTGGTCGCTGGCGACGATTTCCTGCGCCAGCGCCGGATCATCGACCGCGCCTTCGACGAAGCCGAGATCGGCCGTGCCGCTGCGCACGGCCGCGGCGACTTGCGCGGTATTGCCGATCGACAGCGACACCTCGATACCCGGATATTTCCGCCGGAACGCGACCAGCTTCGCCGGCAGCCAGTAGCTGGCGATTGTCTGGCTCGAATGAAGGACGAGGCGGCCGCGTTTCATGCCGCCGAGCTCGGCGAGGGCGCGCTCGGCTGCTTCGGCCCGGGCAAGCACCGTCTTCGCTTCGTCGAGAAACAGCCTGCCGGACGCTGTCAACTCGACGCGGCGGCCTACACGGTGGAAGAGCGGCGTGGCGTAGCGTGCCTCGAGCGCCGCAATGGCGGCGCTGACGCCGGACTGCGTGAGGCCGAGCATCTCGGCCGCGCGCGTCATGTGCTCGCGCTCGGCAACCGCGACGAAGATGCGCAGCTGCTCGAGCGTCATCGCCGGCTCACAGGAAGAGTCGGACCAGCACCAGACTGAAGCCGGCGAGGAACGCGCTCGACGCCGCGCACAAGGCGAACGGCCGGACGCCCTCGGCGGAGAGCTTGCGGATGTCGGTGTGCAAGCCCATCGCGGCGAGCGCCATCGACAGCAGAAACGCGGTGGCCTGCACGATCCAGTGCATCGGCACCGGCGGAATCGACACCACGCTGCCGATGCCGATCAGCGCCAGAAAGCCGAACACGAACCACGGAATCGGCGCCGCCGCGATCTTGCCGCCGGGCGCGCCGCTCCGGCGATAGCGGCCGGCCAAACCCATGGCGATCACCATCGGCGCCAGCATCATGACGCGCGACAGCTTGACGATGGTGGCGACATGACCGGCGTCGGGACTGATCTGGAACGTCGCCGCCACCACCTGGGCGATCTCGTGAATCGAAGCGCCCGCCCACAATCCGTAGTGCCGCGCATCGAGCCCGAGCGGGTGTGCGAGCAGCGGATAGAGCACCATGGCCAGCGTGCCGAACAGCGTCACGCTGGCGATCGCATAGGCCGAATCCTCGTCGCTGCCGCCGACCACGGTATTGGCCGCGACGACGGCCGAGGCGCCGCAAATCGCCGTGCCGGTGCCGATCAGCGCGGCCAGCCGCCGGTCGACGCCGAGGCGCTTGCCCAGCCAGACGGTGAACGTGAAGCTCGCTGCGATACACACTGCGATCAGCGCCAGGCCGGGCACGCCGACCTCGACGAGCTGCGCCACGGTGAGCTGCAAGCCCAGGAGCACGATGGCGGCGCGCAGGATCCGCCGCAGCGAGAAGGCGACGCCGGGCGCCGCGGCGCGCGGCGTACCGACGACGTTTTGCACCGCAACGCCGATCGCGATCGACAGGATCATTGGGCTCAAATTGCCGAACCCGGGCAGCAGCCGCAGCGCGAAGGCGACGCCCGCAATCGTTCCCGTCAGCAGCAGGCCGGGCCACAAGGCGGCGGTCGGCTGGGATCGGTCGCGCAAAGCTTCGCGTGACTCGCCGGCGGGAGCCGCGACGGCGAGCGGCAGACTGTCTGTTGGTGGCATCGGGGAAGGGGGCCTGTTTGGTTTGCGGCATCATTTCCATCGGCCCATGCCCCGTCCAATTCATTGTAGTGATGCATTTGACAAGTTGCACAGATTAATCCGGCGGCGGCGTGGCTCGTTGGATGTACTCATGCACGATTCGAACTTTCGTCCGTGATCGGCGACAATCCAGCGGCGACGACTTAATTTCGGCGGTGCCGGAAGCGAGGGAGGCAAGCGATGAACGCGAAATCGGCCATGATTCCACCAGCGCGGATTGCCGTCGTCGGACTGGGCAACATGGGCGTGCCGATGGGCGCGTGCCTGATCCGCGCCGGCTATGCCGTCGTCGGCTTCGACGCCGCGGATGCGGCGCGTCAACGCTTCGTGTCAGCCGGCGGTAATGTTGCTCCTACATTGGCGGCGGCCGTATCGGACGCCGCGCTGGTCATCACCGTCCTGCCCAACGGCAAGATCGTGCGGGACGTGGTGCGGGCGATGCGCGCGCATCTGCCGCCCGGCTGCGTCATCGTCGACATGAGCTCGTCCGATCCGGTCAGCACGCGGGCGCTGGGCGAGGACCTGATCGGCGCGGGATTCGAATTTGCCGATGCGCCGGTTTCGGGTGGCGTCCGGCGGGCGGTCGACGGCTCGCTGGCGATCATGGTCGGCGGCGCGAGCGCGACGGTCGACCGTATCCAGCCGGTGCTATCAGCGATGGGCCGCGCGATTTTCCGCACCGGCGCGCTGGGCTCGGGTCACGCGATGAAAGCGCTCAACAATTACGTCTCCGCCGCGGGCCTCGTGGCCGCCGTCGAGGCGATCGCGATCGGCCGTCAATTCGGACTCGATCCGGCGCTGATGACGGACATCCTCAACGCGTCGAGCGGCCGCAACAACACGACCGAGGTCAAGCTCAAGCAGTTCATCATCTCGGAGGCGTTCAATGCCGGCTTTCCGCTGCGGCTGATGGCCAAGGACGTGCGCACCGCCGACGATCTCGCGCATGCCATGGGTGTCGCGGCGCCGCTCGCCGATGCCGTTGCCGATCTCTGGGACGCGGCCACGCGAGATCTGCCCGACGGCGCCGACCACACGGCGGTCGGCCGCTATCTCGATCGGCTGCCGGTTCGCGTGACGGCGAAGCGCTAGGCGACCGGCTCGGCGTCGAGCCGGACCGCGATGCCCTCGAGCGCGCGGCTCGACGCCGGGTAGCGCTTCATCACCAGCGGGTCGTGGCCGGGAATGATGTGCTGCGGCGAGCTCGCCAAGCGCTTCAGCGTGCGATGACCCTCGAGCATGTCGGCGACGTTGTACACGATGGGAAAGCAGCGGCCCTGGTCGAGATGCGCATAGAGGTGCGCCGCGTCCGACGCGAGCACGACCCAGCCGCGCCGCGTCATCACGCGCAGCGACTGCAATCCCATGGTGTGGCCGCCGATGAAATGCAGCCACAGGCCAGGCGCGATCTCCTCGGCGCCGTCGTGGAACCGCAGCCGTCCGGCGAACAGCCGCCGCACCATACCGGTAACGTCGTCCGCCTCGAAGCTGTGACGCATCGTCGCGTGGCACATGCAGCGGCCGGTGACATAGGCCATCTCGCGATCCTGGATGTGGAACCTCGCGTTGGGAAAGAGGTCGAGATTGCCGGCGTGGTCGTAATGCATGTGCGTGATGATCACGTCCTCGACCTTCGCTGGATCGATGCCGAGCCCTTCAAGCCCGGCGGCCGGCGAGCGCAGCAATTCGCGCCCGCGCTTACGCGCCTGCTCGGCTCCGAAGCCGGTATCGACGATGAAGGTTCGGCCGCTGCCGGTCACCGTCCAAACGAAATAGTCGATCGGCATGGGCGCGTCGTGTGGATCGCCGCCGAGAAAATTGTCGCCGGCGCGGCGGTCGTGCCGCGCATAGCGGATGGCGTGGATCTCGTAGGTCGGCGTATCGGCCATGGGTGTTTCCTCCGGTTCGACGGCATCTTTGCGGCGTCGGCGATCGCTGGACAATGCCGAATCGCGCATCACCCGGCCCAAGCCACTCTGATGCTAGGCGGGGAGAAAGATGCGGTCGCCCTCCTTCATCTGATTGACCTGCGACAGCGCCCAGTCGCGCTCGGCGCTCTCGTGACCGAAGATGTGGGCTGCCAGGATCATGTCGACCGTGGTCCCACCATCGCTCGACAGCGGCAGGCTGACGCGTTTGACCTGCATCGGCTCGCGCTGCTCATTGAGGAAAAAGAAGTTCTGCGTATAGAGCGGTTGCCGCCGCTCGACCATTTCGCGGTAGATGTCGACAATGTATTGCCGGTAGCCGGCAATGTCGGGCACCGATTCGTCGAGGAACTGGCCGGTCGGCTCGCGGCCTGTGGCGCGCCAGAAGACCTCGCCGACCCGACGATAGCGGAAGCGGATCGACCTGTTCGCGCGCACGACCTCGAGAATCATCGTATGGGGCCATAGGGCGGCGGAAAGCTCGACGGGGTCGATATCGCCCCGGGACGGCATTGGGCGTCCGGCGCACTTGCTGCGCCAATAGCGATAAATACTTTCGAGGCGGGCGTCGCCGAGGACCGCCGCTGGATCGCCGGCGGATGCTGGATTGGGATTCATGCCGACCCGGTTCTCGGCTCCATCGAGTCGTCTCAACCTGAGTGTTGCCGGTCACAGCTGTTATCGGTGTCATCGTCGAGTGTCAATATAGCCGGCCATGCCGCTTTCGACGGCCCGGCGATATTGCGCACAGGCGAGCGCGTCGTAGAAATGAGGCCGAAAGCCTTCGCTCGAACGAACGCGCGCTTGGTCTCTCGTCGTCGTCACGACGTTGACCGCGCAGGACGCTTCCCTACCGGCCGCGGCATCAGCAGCACGCAGAGCACGATAAACGCCGCGATGGCCGCCGAAGCGAGCGGCCCGTTAGTGGGACCGCGTATTGCCGCTCTGGTTCAGCCGGTCCCACTGCGCGTGCGATAGAACGGTGAACTCCCGCACCATGCCGGCCTTGTAATCGCCGGGCAGCTGATTGCTGAGGAGGACATACGTGCCTGGCTTCAGCACCAGACGCACCGTCTCAGTCGCACTTTGCAGCATGTCCTCGAGTCCCTCGAACGGCGGCAACTTGTCCTCGTCCACCGTTCGCGACTTCGCGTCATAGGGCAGGCTATCGATCGAGCCTTTCCACGGGAAAACCAGGAACTCGTGCATCTTGCCCATAATGGGATCGGTCGATGTGTTCGTGACGACGAACTCGACGGATCCTTCTTCCATTTTGTCCTGGCTCAGCGTCATGCCCTCCTTCCCGCTTTTTTCCCACAGCTTCACCTTGATCGACGGCGCGTCAGCGAGCGCCACCTGCATTCCGGCGAGAAATACGGCTGCGGCTGCAACGGCGAAGACGCGTGTTTGAAAAGGCATTTGACGCTCCCTTGGTTGGTTTTGACCGTGTTCGGCTGATGCGGAATTTGCACAAATATTCGTACCGGTAGTCGCGTAGGGCCAGCGGAAGCTATTCACCCGACGTTCCCCGGATGACCGGGCTCGACGCAAAGGATAGTCCACTGCTGCGGCACGCGAAAGCCAACGACGTCCGGTACGGTTCCGGCGTGCTGAACTCCTGGAACCCTTCGGGAAAGGCTGGGATGAATGGTCACCGCGAAGGTTTGATCGATCGCTCCAGTCACGTTTTCCGGTGCCGCAGGCCGCTATACGGCGCGCGGCGCATGCCGTAATGTAAAAGCTGCTTGGATCGCGCCGGGGGGATTGAATTGCGACGAGATATAAGGTCGGTCCTTTCTGTTCCCCTGTTTTCGTTCCTGTCTCTGGCCATTGTCGCGGTGGCCGCGCCGGCAAGGGCCCAGCCGCCGGCGGATCCGGACGGCATCTGGACCTTGCAGGACGAGAATTCCTCGGTCGCGACCGGTTCGGGGCTAAAGGACAAATATTACGTCAACGGCTTGCGCCTCAATTGGACGTCGCCGACCGACACACTACCGGCCTCGCTTGCGAATTTCGAGAATTGGCTCTGGGGACCGGGCCGGAGCCGCTACGCGCTCGAGCTTTCTCAGTCGATGTACACGCCATCGAACGTCCAGCTCGTCCCGCCCGATCCGACCGACCGGCCCTATGCCGGCGTCCTGACCGTGACCGGCTCGCTGCTGCACGACACCGATTCCTCGCGCAGCATTATCGGCCTCCAGGCGGGCCTCGTCGGGCCGGACGCCTTGGCCAAGCAGGTGCAAAACGGCTTCCACAGCCTCGTCGGCTATAACCCCAGCCGCGGCTGGAACTACCAGATTCACGACGAGCCGGTCGCGGAACTGCTGGCGGAGAAGATCTGGCGCGTGCCGCTGCTGCGCGGCGGATTGCAAATGGATGCGCTGCCCGAGGTCGCGGGCGGCGCGGGCAATCTACGGGTCTACGGTCTGGCCGGATCGGTCGTGCGGATCGGCCAAGGACTCGATTCGGATTACGGCGTGGCGCGGGTCAATCCCGGGCTGAGCGGCAGTGACGTGTTCGTGCCCACGCGCAATCTGGTCTGGTACTTTTTCGCCGGCGCGGACGGCCAGGCCGTGGCGCACGACATTACGATCGACGGCAACACCTTCCAATCGAGCGCCAGCGCCAAACGAGCGCCCTTTGTCGGCGAGCTCGAGCTCGGCCTTGCCGTCATACTCGGCCGCGCGCGGCTCTCCTACACGCAGGTCATCCAAACCGAAGAGATCAAGGGACAGCACGGCGGTCCCCATCAATTCGGGTCGCTGGCGCTTTCCGTTCGGTACTGACCGTCGGCTGCGAGCGTCTTAACGCGCCGGAGAGCTGGCGCCTTCCGCGTCGTGAGCGAATTTAACGCCCGCCAGTTCCATGGTGTGCCGGACGTTCCGGAAGCCGTCGGGCGTGACCTGCACTTCGCCCCTGAAGGGGTAATCGAAGGCGACGATGAGGACGATCACCAGCGCCAGCGACGCTGCGACGGCGCCGGTCATCAGCAGGTGCATCGCAAAGCTCTCCATGCCGAAAAGATACGTGAGGCCGATGACGATGGCCGCGCCGAGCACCACGACCCACCAGACCGCCGGGTCGATATGGTCTTGCGCCGCCAGGATGCGATTCTGCCGCGCGTCATAGAGCGCATTCAGGCGGCGCAGCGTCTCCGAGACCATCGCCACTTGCACGGGATTGGACGTTGCGACGCTGCCCAGGCTTTGGTGGAACTTGAAGAGTGGTGCCCAGCCTTCGTCTCCGACCGGCGCGCCTTTTGCCATGGCCGGCCATTCCTGGGTGAGCACGATCTCGACGTAATCCCGGATGTCGCCGATCAACGCCGTTCTGGTCGGCTCCGGCATCGCGGAAGAATCGCGGAACAGATCGCCGGCCAAAGAGGCTTCGATCGCCGCCGTGTCGCCGGCCTTGCCGAACGATTCCCAGGCTTCGACGGCGATGAAGGCAAGCAGCACCGCGAAGACGACCCCGATCAGGGCCGAATTGAAACCGGTGAACTCGTTATGCTTCCGCCGCAGCTCGAGGTGAAGCAGGCGGGTCGAAACACCAAGACCAACGAGCGAGAGACCAACCACGAGCACGATGACCACGGAGGCCATCTCCCAGGTCGGTACGCCGTATATCCAGTCGACGAGCATGATCCCCCCAGACCGTGTCGCTGCACCAATGCGCCCGCCCGATATTACCGCACGACCGGCCGCGATCCATCCGGGGCGATCGCCGGTGAATTAGTGAAAAGACGAGGGAAGTCTTCGGCAAAGAGCTGGTGCTGCCGCTGAGGATTGAACTCAGGACCTCTCCCTTACCAAGGGAGTGCTCTACCACTGAGCTACGGCAGCATCCGGGATGCGCGGGACATACACGAGCCGCGCCCGGCTTGGCAAGGCGTCTCGGGCGCCTTGACGCGGCGGAACGATGGCCGCAACTCTAGGCCATGACGGTTAAGGAGCGGCAAACTCCCGGCCGGCGCGACTCGCGTGCCGCACAAGCGGTGAACGAACAGAATCCCAAGGCGGCGGCGAAGCAGGCGCGGCTCGCCGAAGCGCTACGCGCTAACTTGGCGCGCCGCAAGGCCCAGGCGCGTGCTCGCATGCCGGAGGCCGACGATCCGCCATCGTCGCAAAAACCGCCGCGTTCCGCTTGAGGCTTTTCTCCCCATCCTTTACACCGTGACGAGCCGAACGGGCGGGAGCGGGGAGCGCACTCATGTCGATCATGCCGGACAAATGGATTCGCGAGATGGCGCTCGCGCGCGCCATGATCGAGCCCTTCGTCGAGAAGCAGACGCGCCAGGGCGTCATCTCCTATGGCCTGTCGTCCTACGGCTACGACGCGCGCGTCGGCCGCGACTTCAAGATCTTCACCAATGTCTCGAGTGCCGTCGTCGATCCGAAGAATTTTTCCTCCGAAAGCTTCGTCGACAAGGAGACCGACATCTGCGTCGTGCCGCCCAACAGCTTCGCGCTCGCCTCGACGATGGAGTATTTCCGCATTCCGCGCGACACGCTGGTGATCTGTCTCGGCAAGTCGACCTATGCGCGCTGCGGCATCATCGTCAATGTCACGCCGCTCGAGCCCGAATGGGAGGGCCACGTCACCATCGAGATATCGAACACCACGCCGCTGCCCGCGCGCATCTATGCCGGCGAAGGCATCTGCCAATTCCTGTTCTTCAGGAGCGATCAGGTCTGCGAGGTGTCCTATGCCGATCGCGGCGGCAAGTATCAAAAGCAGCGCGGCGTGACGCTGCCGCGGCTCTAATGCGGTTTCGTAATTCCGCCACAAAGTCCGGCTACGCAGGCGGACCTTTGGGCGAAAATCCTGTAAGCAAGGCATAATTCAGGCATGGATAAGATCCGTATCCGCGGCGGCCGCCCCCTGCATGGCTCGATCCAGATCGGCGGCGCGAAGAACGCGGCGCTGCCCCTGATGACCGCCTGCCTGCTCACCGACGAGCCGCTGGTCATCAAGAACCTGCCGTTCCTGGCCGACATCACCACGCTGTCGCACCTGCTGGTCCAGCACGGCGTGTCGGTCACCATGCCCGGCGCTGAGAGCGCGGACGAGCACGGCCATGTCCTCGAGCTGCGCGCCAAACGCATCGTTTCGACCACCGCGCCCTACGATCTGGTGCGCCGGATGCGCGCTAGCGTGCTGGTGCTCGGACCGCTGGTCGCACGCCTCGGCCAGGCGCGGGTCTCGCTGCCCGGCGGCTGCGCCATCGGCACGCGGCCGGTCGACCTCCACATCAAGGCGCTCGAAGCGCTCGGCGCCACCATCGCCATTGAGAAGGGCTATATCCACGCGACCGCGCCCAATGGCCTCAAGGGCGGCGAGATCGTCTTCCCGTCGGTTTCAGTCGGCGCGACCGAGAACGCGCTGATGGCGGCGGCGCTCGCCGACGGCGAGACCGTCATCGTCAACGCCGCGCGCGAGCCCGAAATCGGCGATCTCGCGTGCTGCCTCAACAGCATGGGCGCCAAGATCGCGGGCGCCGGCGGCGAGCGCATCACCGTGACCGGCGTGCCGCGCCTCCATGGCGCGACGCATAGCGTCATTCCCGATCGCATCGAGACCGGCACCTATATGATGGCGGCGGCGATCACCGGCGGCGAGATCGAGCTGGTGGGCGCGCATTACGATATGGTCGCGGCCGCGGCGCAGGCGCTCGAAGGCACCGGCGTCGCCGTCGAGCGCGTGCCGGCAGGCGTCAAGGTCAGCCGCCGCGCCAACCGTCTCAAGGGCATCGATGTCGCGACCGCGCCGTTTCCCGGTTTCCCGACCGACCTCCAGGCGCAGTTTATGGCGCTGATGGCGACGGCGGACGGCGATTCCATCATCACCGAGACCATCTTCGAGAACCGCTTCATGCACGTGCCCGAGCTCAATCGCATGGGCGCTGACATCAACGTGCAGGGCGCATCGGCATCGATCCGCGGCGTCGCCAAGCTCACCGGCGCACCGGTGATGGCGACCGATTTGCGCGCGTCGGTGTCGCTGGTGCTCGCAGGATTGGCGGCCGAGGGTGAGACGATGGTCAACCGCGTCTATCATCTCGATCGCGGCTACGAGCGGCTCGAAGCCAAGCTCGCCGCCTGCGGCGCGGCGATCGAGCGGGTCGCCGGCGAGGGCTGACCGCGCGCGATGGCGACCCGCGCTCAGCCGGATCAGGGCCCTACGCGGCTCCGCCTCAAGGCCGAGGACGACGAGGACTTGGCGGTGATCTCCACCGTGCTCCAGGACGCGATGGTCCTGGTCGGCGACATGGTCTACGAGGCCGAGGACCGGTGCTTTGTCCTGGTCGCCAACCGTTTCCGGCACGAGAGCGAGGCCGAGCGCGCCCGGCACGGCGAGCGCGTCATGGCCGGCCTGCGCATCGACGGCGTCACCGCGGTCAAGCGGCGCGAATTCGATCCGCGTGACACCGAGCGGCTCCTGGTGCTGCTGGCGGTGCGGTCGGCGCCGGGCGCGATCTATCTCGATTTCGCCGGTGGCGCCAGCATTCGGCTGGAATCCGGCGGCATCCTGTGCCATTTAGATGACTTCGGCGAGCCTTGGCCTACGCGCTTCCGCCCGCGTCATCCCGACGAGGACGCGGGCTAGCGAGTGCCGGCTCGGTCTGCGCGTCATGCCCGGCCTTGTGCCGGGCATCCACGTCGTGTAGCAAAAAACTCATGGATGGCCGGGCCTGTGGCCGACCATGACCTCAGTATTTAATAGCGACGATACGAGCCAATTGCGCGCCTGTTCATTGGAGAATTTGTTTGCTCGGTAACGAAACGCTAGTACTGGCGCTGCCCAAGGGCCGCATCCTCGACGAGGTGGTGCCGGTGGTGCGGCGCGCCGGAATCGAGATCGAGCGCGAGTTCGACGATCCCGACACGCGCAAGCTGCGCTTCCGCACCAACCATGGGAATCTCGACGTCATCCGTGTGCGCAATTTCGACGTCGCCACCTTCGTTGCCTTCGGCGGCGCGCATATCGGCGTCGCCGGCAGCGACGTGCTGATGGAATTCGAGTATGCCGAGGTCTATGCGCCGCTCGATCTCGGTGTCGGCAAGTGCCGCCTCGTGGTCGCTGCGCCCGCCGAGGATCTCGGCCACGACGATCCGGCGCGCTGGAGCGCCGTGCGCATCGCCACCAAATATCCCGAGATCACGCGCCGCCACTTCGCCGGCCGCGGCGTCCAGGCGGAATGCATCAAGCTCAACGGCGCGATGGAGCTCGCGCCCGGCATGGGCCTATCCCGGCGCATCGTCGATCTCGTCGCCACCGGCCAGACGCTGCGCGAGAATGGCCTGGTCGAGATCGAGCACATCGCCGACGTGACGTCGCGTCTCATCGTCAACCGCGTCGCGCTCAAGACGCGCAACGCCGAGATCGGCCCCTGGATCGAGCGCTTCCGCGAGGCCGCCCGTGCCGCTTAGGCTCGACAGCGCGGCGCGCGGTTTCGCCAAGGACTTCGCCGCGCTGCTCGATCTGAAGCGCGAGCTGGCGGCCGACGTCGACGCGGCAGTCGCGGCGATCCTCGACGACGTGAAGGCGCGCGGCGACGCCGCGGTAATCGACTGCACCCGCCGGTTCGACAAACTCGCGCTCACCGCCGCGACGCTGCGGTTGAGCGTCACCGAGATCGCCGCCGCCAAGGCGAAGTGCGCGCCCGACACGCTCGAGGCGCTGAGCCTCGCGGCCGCGCGCATCGAGGCCTATCACCGGCATCAGGTGCCGCGCGACATCGACTACACCGATCCCGCGGGCGTGCGGCTCGGCGCGCGCTGGCGGCCGATCGGGGCGGTCGGCATCTACGTGCCCGGCGGCAGCGCGGCCTATCCGTCGTCGGTTTTGATGAACGCGGTGCCCGCGAAGGTCGCGGGCGTGCCGCGCGTTGCCATGGTGGTGCCGGCGCCGGAGGGCGCGCTCAATCCGCTGGTGCTCGCTGCGGCCGAGCTTGCAGGCGTGAGCGAGATTTACCGCATTGGCGGCGCGCAGGCGATCGGCGCGCTGGCCTATGGCACTGAAACCATCGCCGCGGTCGACAAGATCGTCGGACCCGGCAACGCCTATGTCGCGGCCGCCAAGCGCCGGGTCTACGGCCGGGTCGGCATCGACATGATCGCCGGACCCTCTGAGATCCTGGTGCTGGCCGATGCCAAGAACGATCCGGCGTGGATCGCCGCCGATCTGTTGTCGCAGGCCGAGCACGACACGGCGGCGCAAGCGATCCTGATCACCGACGACGCGGGCTTCGCCGACGCCGTCGCTGCCGCCGTCGACACGACGCTCGCGACGCTGCCGCGCCGCGCCATCGCCGGCGAGAGCTGGCGGCGCTTCGGCGCGATCGTCGTGATCCATCGCTGGGACGAGGCGGCCGATCTGGTCAATCGCCTCGCGCCTGAGCATCTCGAGATCGCCGTCGACGACGCCGTCACACTGGCAGCCGATATCCGCAACGCTGGCGCCATCTTTCTCGGCCGCCACACGCCCGAAGCGGTCGGCGATTACATCGCCGGTCCCAACCACGTGCTGCCGACGGCGCGCAGCGCCCGCTTCTCGTCGGGCCTTTCGGTGCTCGATTTCGTGAAGCGAACGTCGATCGTGCGCTGCGATGCCGCCAGCCTCAACGTCATCGGACCGGCGGCGGCAACGCTCGCTAAGGCCGAAGGGCTCGACGCGCACGCGCTGTCGATCACCATCCGTCTCAACATGCCACGCGGCTCGTAGGTTTATTGATATGGGTGCAGTTCGCACCGGCAGCGCGACCAGTCACCCCCACCCTAACCCTCCCCCCTCGAGGGGGAGGGGACGGGAGGGTGCTGCTGCTGCGGCATGCTCTTCGTCGACGCATCGTGCCGATCGCGCGAAGCACACAGGGTGCGAGTTCGCGCCATGACCGACGATCACCACCGCATTGCCCAGGTCACGCTCGACGAGCGGAGCGTCATCCGGCGCAAGGGCGACGTCGAGCACGAGCGCGCCGTCGCCATCGCCGACCTGCTCGAGCAGAACAGCTTCGCGCCGAGATCCGGCGCCGCGGGGCCTTTCAACCTGCATCTCGGCATTGCCGAGGAGCGGCTGGTGCTCGACCTGCGCGATGCCGCGGACCAGCCGGTCGAGCGCGTCACGCTGCCGCTTGCGCCGTTCCGCGGCCTGGTGAAGGACTACTTCCTGGTTTGCGAGAGCTATTACAGCGCAGTCAAGACCGCCGACCCGTCGCGCATCGAGGCGATCGACATGGGCCGGCGTAGCCTGCACAACGAGGGCTCGCAGTTGCTGCGCGACAATCTCGCCGACCAGGTGGATATCGATTTCGACACGGCGCGGCGGCTGTTCACGCTGCTCTGCGTGCTGCATATCCGATGAGCGGACGCCATTCCATAACCGTCATTCCCGCACAAGCGGGAATCCAAGGCAAATGCACAGTCGCTTTCCTGGACCCCCGCTTTCGCAGGGGTGACGGAACGACGGCACTAACCGCGCCCGCGCCGATCCTCAAATCTCTTGACCGGGGCGGAGCGGCTAAGGATGTTTGAGCCCATCAATCGGCAGTCAGGGAATGCCGAAAGAAGATTTGATCGCGTTCTCTGGAACGGTGACCGAGCTTCCGCCCAATGCGATGTTCAGGGTCAAGCTCGACAACGATCACAGTGTCCTGGCGCATACCTCGGGCAAGATGCACAAGAACCGCATCCGGGTCCTCGCCGGCGATCGCGTCAACGTCGAGATGACGGCCTACGATCTGACCAAGGGCCGGACCACCTTCCGTTTCAAATAGCCGCGGCGCCGGGCCGCACGTGACCAACCCTCGCCTTGTGCTGGCCTCGGCTTCGCCGCACCGTGCCGCACTCCTCGCGCAAATCGGCCTCAGGCCCGATGCCATCCATCCTGCCGCGCTCGATGAAACGCCGCGTGCCGACGAGACGCCGGCGACATACGCGCTGCGGCTCGCCGAAGAAAAGGCGCGCATGGTCGCTGCCGGCGAACCCGGTGCTTTCGTGCTCGCCGCCGACACGGTTGTTGCCTGCGGCCGCCGCATCCTCGGTAAGCCCGCGACCGAAGCCGAGGCGCGACGTTGCCTCGCGCTGCTCTCCGGTCGGCGTCATCGCGTCCACGGCGGCATCGCGGTGGTGACGCCGGACGACCGGCTTGCGAGTCGTCGAATCGAGACGGCCGTTCTGTTCAAGCGCCTGACGCGCGACGAGATCGACGACTACGTCGCGTCCGGCGAGTGGCGCGACAAGGCCGGCGGCTATGCCATCCAGGGCATCGCCGCGCGCTTCGTGCGCGGCATCGTCGGCTCTTATTCCAACGTCGTCGGCTTGCCGCTCACCGAAACGGTCGCGCTGCTCGTCGGCCAGGGCTATGCGCCCGCCGCGCGGTTCGGCCGATGAAGCGCGAAGTCGCGCTCGCCGTCCACGGCGGCGAGACTTGGGCGGCGCTCACGGAAGACGACACGGTGGTCGAGTTGCGCCTGGCGCGCGGCGGCACGGCCAGCCGCGTCGGCGAGATCTGGCTCGGCCGCGTCGTTGGATTGCGGCCCGAGTTGCCGGCGGCGCTCGTCGATATCGGTCTCGACCGCCCGGCTTTTCTCAGCGCGGAAGACGTCGTGCCGAAAACGCACTTCAAGGCGCTGCACGAGGGCGCGGCCGTCACGGTCGAGATCGCCAAGGACGCGCGCGCCGACAAAGCCGCGGGCGTGACCATGCGGCTGTCGTGCGCGCTCGAGCCGCCGGCGGGCGCCAAGCCGCCGCTGCGGCTCGATGCGCCGTTGCCGCCGGCCGCGGCGCTTGTCGCGACGTGGCTTGATCCGGCGCCGGATACGATCGCGGCCGATGATCGGGCGGTCTATGCCGAGCTGCGCAACGGACTGCGCGCGCGGCATCCTGCGCTCGTCGAGCGCCTCGCCTTCGCCAATGAGCCGCTCTACGAACGCGGCGGCATCGGCGATGCGGTCGAGCGGGCCTTGGCGCCGCGTCTCGCGCTGCCCGGCGGCGGCTTCCTGCTGATCGAGCCGACTGCGCTCGGCGTTGCCATCGATATCGACAGCGGTGCGGCGAAGTCTGCCGTCGGTGTCAATCTCGGGGCGGCACGGACGATCGCGCGGCAGATCCGGCTGCGCAACCTGGCCGGGCCGATGATGGCTGGATTCGTCGGCATGAAAGGGAAGGGCGCGCGCGACCGCGTGCTGGCCGCGCTCAAAAAGGCGCTCGCGCGTCACGCGCCGGATTGCCAGGTGCTCGGCTGGACGCGGCTCGGCCACGTCGAGCTGGTGCGCAAGCGCCGCGCGCCGTCGCTGGCGGAGGTGTGGGGGAAAGCCGTTTAGCTCAATTTGTCAGCAGAGCGCCGCCGCTGACGATCGCCACGACGCCGGTGCTGGTGCAGTTGTCGCCGAAATTCGATGTGCCGGAAAACTTGATCTGGTTGGCGACGAGCTGCGTGCAGCCGTTGGTCGACGTCGAGCTGCCGCTATAGGTCGGATCCTCGCTCGGCATATAGATGACGCCCGTAAAGACGTTGCCGCTGCCGCCGGCGATCGTGTTGTCCTCGACCGGCGCTCTGCCGTCGACCCAGATCACCATGCCGGCGAGGCTGCCGCTCGCCGGCGCGGTCAGTTGCACGGTCGAGCCGCCGTCAAGATTGACCGAGCCGATGGCGCTCGCGCTGCCGCTGCTGGTCAGAATGATCGTCACGCCATTGCCAGTCAGCGTGGCATTGCCGGCCACCTTCAGGTCGCCACTGTCGAGGATATAGGTACCAGGATTGAGCGTGACATTCGCGTTGCCGGTCAGCGTCAAGCCACCGCAATAGACGCCGGGATCGAGCGTCTGTGTCCCTGACGTATGCAAATTGCTCTGGTCGCAGCCCGAGAACGACGGAATTGTCCGCGAGGCATAAGGATCCGGTGTCGCCGGCGAATTCGTTCTGATGACGGGCGATGAGACGCAGCAGCCGCTGTAATTGCCGCCGAGTGTCACTGATGATGCGATGAGCGTGCTCGACAGGGTCAGATCGTTCGCGTTGGTCGAGTTGACCGTCAGGCCGCAATTGTTGAGATCGACGGCCGTGCTGCCGGAGACGTCAACGGCGCCGCTCGCGCTGGGATCGAGCGCCAGCACGCAGGCCGATGTGGTGCCCGAGTTCTTCGCCGTCGCGGAGGCGGTCACCGGGATAGCGCTCTCGTAAAGCGACATGAACGTCGTCGGCACCGAACCGACAACGCTGATGGACATGGTATAGGCGCTGCCGCTGGTGTCGGGCGTGATCGTGGTTGTGGTAATGGTTGTCGGTGCCGGCAACGCGGCGGTGCCGGCGCTGACATAGCTCTGGCTCAAGGCAGTTGCCGTGCTCTGCGCGCCGGGACTGGAAAGCACCGATGCGCCGGCCAGCGCCGCGGCATCGACCGTGCTCTGCAATGCCGCGCGGACGCTCGCCGCGCGGCCGTAATCGACGCCGACGCCGGCCGCGATGACGAGCGGGATCATCATCACCGCGAAGAGCACGGCGACAGCACCCTCGGTGTTGCGGACAAGTCGATGGAACCAGGCGATGAACATCGGGCGTTTGACTCGGCGAAAATCTCCGGACTGGCCGCTCGCCAATGCGGCCCGACATCAAACCTCCGTTAAAGCTGGTTGCTGGCGAGTTAAGAGGCGGTGAAATGGATTCGCGTCGGCTTTCGCCGCCTCGGTAGGGGACTTGGTTACCGACCGTTAGCCATAAGGGCTCACGTGCGCGTTGCCGCCGGGCGCGCGCGGCTCGTCAGTTGGTCAGGGTGAGGCTGGTCGTGCTGGTGCCGTTGCCCGAGCCCGAACCACCGGAGCAGGAAAAGTTGTACTGCATATCGTTGCCGTAATTGTAGGAATCGAAACTGCCGCCCATGTCGTTCCAATCATATTGGTAGCTGTTGCCTCCGAGCTGCGAGCAGCTTGGCGCGGCACTGGTCATTTCCGTGTTCATCGTCGGCCCGCTTCCGCAAGCGTCGCAGACGCCGGTCATATTGCCGTTGTCGTCGTAGGTGTTGGTGTTCTCGCTGGATCCCGAAGTGGTGTAGCACTGCCCCTGCGGCGCGCTCGGATAGCTCCACGTTCCGCTGCGCGAGTTGTACGTGCCCTTTTCGACGATCAGAGCGCAATCCTGGGTGGTCTCGTAAACGCCGTGCGTGCCGGTAGTCGTGCCGCCGGGCGCGATGTTGTAATACTCGCTCGGCGGTTGCAGGCTCGAATAAAGCCACTGGGTATCGCCTGGCTGCGAGCCGTACATGTTATTGCCGTAGTTGCACCCGCCCAGCGAGGGATTGCGCGCACCGGTGACATTTTCGATGGCGAAGCCGATTTTTGCGCTGGCGGCGACGTTGAAGGCCGCGCTCGTCGTCGGGCTGGAGGTGTTGTTCGACCACAGCAGGTTCATCGCCGACGCGTCCGGCACGCCACCGTTGGCCGGCACGATGTACCAGTAGATTTCGTTGACATCGCAGGCGTAGCTCACGAAGCCGCCCATATTGAAGCTCGCCGTGACGACCGGGTTCTTGGCCGTCGCCGAAGCCGTAACGGTGATTGCCTTTTCGTAGAATGACATGAAGGTCGTCGGCATGTTCAAGGTCACCGTGACCGACATGGTATAGGCGACGCTGTTGCCGCTGCCGTTGGTCGCCGGCGTAACCGTGGTCGACGTCACCGTGGCGTTTGACGGCAATGCGGCGGTGGCCTTGTTGACATAGTCCTGGGCAAGCGCGGTCGCGGCGCTCTGCGCCGACGGGCTCGTATAGGCGGACGCGCCGGCCAAGGCCGCGGCATCGACCGTGCTCTGCAGCGCGGCGCGGACCTCGGCCGCACGGCCGTAATCGACGCCGGCGCCGGCCGCGATGACGAGTGGGATCATAATCACGCCGAAGAGCACGGCGACCGTACCCTCGGTGTTGCGGGCAAGACGGCGGAACCAAACGATGAACATCGGGCGTTTGACTCGGCGAAATTCCTCGGACCGGCCGCTCGCCAATGCGGCCCGGCACCAAACATCCGTTAAGGCTGGTTGCTGGCGAGTTAAGGGGCGATGAAATGGATTTGCGCCGGCTTTCGTCGCCGCGGTACGGGCGCAGGATTTGGTTACCAGCCGTTAGTCAAAACGACTCGCTTGCGCGCAGGCGCACGCGGCTCGTCAGTCGGTCAGGGTAACGCTGGTCGTGCTCGTGCCGTTGCCCGAGCCCGAGCCGCCCGAGCAGGAAAACGAATATTGCATGTCGTTGCCATAATTGTAGGAATCGAAGCTTCCGCCCATGTCGTTCCAATTATATTGGTAGCTCTTGCCGCTGAGCTGCGAGCAGCTCGGCGCCGCGGCGGTCATCTCCTTCGACATTTTCGGTCCCTTGCCGCAGCCGTCGCAGACACCGTCCATGTTGCCGTGGCGGTCGTAGGTGTTGGTGTTCTCGTTCTTGCCATTGGCAGTAAAGCACTTGCCCTGCGGTGCCTTCGGATATGTCCACACGCCATTTTTTTGGGTGCCCTTTTCGACCGCCAGGGCGCAATCCTGTGTCGTCTCGTAGGTCGCGTGCGTGCCGGTATTCGTGCCGCCGGGAGCGATGTTGTAGCTCGTGCCCGGCGTCGAGAGGCTCGAATAGAGCCACTGCGTGTCGCCGGGCTGCGCGCCGTACATGTTGTTGCCGTAGTTGCAGCCGCCCAACGAAGGATCGCGCGCGCCGGTGACGTTCTGGATAGCGAAGCCGATCTGCGCGCTGGCGGCGACGCTGAAGCTTGCGGTCGTCGTCGGGCTCGCCGTGTTGTTCGACCACAGCAGGTTCATGGCCGAAGCGTCCGGCACGCCGCCGTTGGCGGGCACGACGTACCAATAGATTTGGTTCGTATCGCAGGCGTAGCTCACGAACGAGCCCATATCGAACGTCGCGTTGACAACTGGGTTTGTCGCCGTCGCCGAGGCCGTGACTGTGACCGATTTCTGGTAAAACGACATGAATGTCGTCGGCACCGAGACCGTGACGCTCGCATACATCGTATAGGCGACGTTGTTGCCGCTGCCGGTCGTGCCGGGCGTGACGGTGGTCGATTTGACGGTGACGTTCGATGGCAGCGTGGCGGTGCCCTTGGTGACATAGCTTTGTGCTAGGTCCTTCGCGGTGTTCTTGGCGGAAGGCGCGGTATAGGCGCTGGCGCCGGAGAGCGCCGCGGCATCGACCGCGCTTTGCAGTGTGCTGCGGATCTCCACGGCATGGCCGTAATCGACGCCTGCGCCGACCGCGACGGCGAGCGGGATCAGCATCAGGCCGAACATAACCGCGACGTTGCCGCGGGTATCGCGGGCAAGGCGGAGGAAACGTATCGAGATCGTTTTGAGCATGGCCTAGCTGTGGGTGATCGTGCCGACGTTGTAGGGCCGCTGATAGGCGGTCTGGGTCAGCGTGTAGCTCGAACTCAGCACGTAGCTGACCGGCGAGGTATAGGCATAGGTCGCCTGGACGATGACGACGCTGTCGTTGGTGTTGGGCACCAGGCTCGTCGCCAGCGTCGTGGCATTCGCGATCGCAGTCGCTGTGTTGCAGGTCGTGTCGTTCCAGTCGACGACGAGGCCCCCACTGGTATTGGTGACCTCCGCGACCGCGACCTTCAGCGACGCGCCGGCGAGCGGCGTCATCGTGAGTTGCCCGCCGTTGCAGAAATTCGTCATCGTGGTCGAGGTGATGTTCGATTGCTGCGCGATCATGTCGGCGACGGATTGCGCCGCGTTCATCAGCCGCATGTCGGCGGCGACGACGCGCGTCACCTCGAACAGCCCCATGAACAGGGTGATCATCATCGGCACGATCAGCGCGAACTCGATCAGGGCGGCGCCGCCCTGATGCGCGACGAGACGGTGCAGGCGGCGCAGCATCAATAGGGCTCGTTCTGGAAGGCGACGGTCACGATCAGCAAATCGGAGTTGCCGAGGAATTGCGTCGTCCACGGGATGAGGGTCGGCCGTTTATAGGCGATCTGGGCCAGCATGTCGGTGGCTGAGCTGCCCGCCGTATAGGTGTCGGGCAGCGTTCCGGTCTTGGCGGTGAGCGAGCTGAAGCTGCTGGCCGACGCGACGTAGTATTGCAGGTTGGTCGAGCACGCGGGGATGAGCACGGTGCCGACTTCCTTGCAGACCGCGCTGACGAATGTGCTGCTGCTGCTCGCCTGGTTGGTGCGGATGAGGCGCGCCGCGTCGCGCAACGCGTTGTCCATGACCGACTGCGTGAACAGCACCAGGCCGAGCTCGATCGTCATGACAACGAGCAGCAGGAAGATCGAGCCGACGACGGCAAATTCGATCGCCGCCGCTGCGCGCGTGTCGCGCGCAAGCCGGCGCCAATGCCCGATGCGCCGGGCCAAACCTTGCAGATGGCCGTGCTTGTCCATGGCCGGTGCTGTTGCTGCCGATGGTTTAAATCTTATTGCGTCGCGCTTAACGAGACGTGAAGCGGCGCGGAATTGGCGAAAATTCCATGGATCGCCCCCAAAACGGTGCTCCGCCGCGGGTCTGCGGACCCTTCGGTAACGTCTCAGTTTGGCCTCATCCTGAGGAGCCCCGCGCCCTCGATGCTTCGAGACGCTACGCTCCTCAGCATGAGGGCGCGGGGCGTCTCGAAGGAGGGCCAAGCTGAGACACCACCGACCCTTCGACATTCGCGGCCGGCGGCTATAAATTTTAGCCATGGACGATGCACCGCTTACGAAACCGGCCCGGCCGTGCCCCATCTGCGGCAAGCCGGCCGCTGCGAAATATCGGCCGTTCTGCTCGGAACGCTGCGGGATGGTCGATCTCGGTCGCTGGTTCACCGGCAACTATCGCGTCCCGACGGATGAGAAAGCGGAAGACGCGGCACCCGACGCGCGCGCCGGCGATGCGGACGATGCGGACAATGATCGCTGAACCACCGGCCACGACCGGCGTTCCTCCGGTGCGGGCCGTCCGGACGCCCTCGCGGCGGATAGTGTCTCAGTTTGGCCTCATCCTGAGGAGTCCCGCGCCTCGATGCTTCGAGACGCCCTCATCCTGAGCCGGCCGACCTCTTCTTCGAGACGCTTCGCTCCTCAGGATGAGGTCGGCCGGACGAAGGACGCTCGTCAGGACGAGGTTCGCCGACGAAGGATGCTCCTTAGCATGAGGGCGCGAGGTGTCTCGAAGGAGGGTCAAACTGAGACACCACGGATTGGCGGGCCGGCTGGACACATGCGGCCATTTCTGCGATAAGCGCGCCGCTCGATGGGAGCGCCCAGGTAGCTCAGTTGGTAGAGCACGTGACTGAAAATCACGGTGTCGGTGGTTCGATTCCGCCCCTGGGCACCATCCTTTCCTCTCCCCAGCCACCCTTCCGCCGTTGCTCGTACGCGCTCTCCGCGTTAACTATCTAATAAACAATAGAGTTTTGCAATTTCGGCGCAGTCTGGCGTCGATGAGCGCACCTCGTCGGGCGAGGGGTACCAAAGAACATTGTTGGTATTTTTGTTGGTATCTTGGACCCCTGTTGGTATCGTGTTGCCGAAAAGCGGGATTGCATGGCGCTCACGGACGCGACGTGCCGGAATGTCCGGCCTGGCTCCAAGCTCCAGAAGTTTTCCGACGGCGGTGGGCTCCAACTGTGGGTGCAGCCGTCTGGCGGACGGTTGTGGCGGCTCGCTTACCGCTTTGGCGGCAGGCAGAAGCTTCTGGCGTTGGGCGCCTATCCAGCAGTTTCCCTGACCGATGCTCGGGCGGCACGAGCCGAGGCCAAGCGGTTATTGGCAGTCGGCACCGATCCTTCGGAGGACAAGCAAGAGAAGAGAGGGGGGAAATCCGGCGACAGTTTTCGCGCCATTGCTCAGGAATACGTCGTCCGGCTCAAGAAACAGGGCCGCGCCGATAAGACGATCACCAAAACCAAATGGCTCCTGGACTTCGCCTATCCGATGCTGGGTGACCGCTTAGTCAGGGACATCGATGCGCCGACAGTTCTCAAGGCGCTCCGCCAGGTTGAGGCGCGCGGTCGCTATGAGTCGGCCCGGCGGCTCCGATCGACCATCGGCAGTGTGTTTCGCTACGCAATTGCAACGGCCCGTGCTCAGTCTGATCCAACCGTCGCTCTCAGGGATGCGCTCATCCGACCGCGGGTGACCTCGCGTGCTGCGGTCACTGATCCGAAAGCCCTCGGTGCGCTTTTGCGTGCGATCGAATCCTTCGAGGGACAGCCAAGCACAAGAGCGGCATTGCAACTCATGGCGCTCTTGTTCCCGCGGCCTGGAGAATTACGCGCCGCGCAGTGGACAGAATTCGATCTCGACAGGGCTGTGTGGACGATTCCCGTAGCCCGCATGAAAATGCGCCGACCGCATCGCGTGCCGCTGTCGACTCAGGCGATCGCCATCGTTAAGCAGCTTCGCGAGATTTCAGAAGAGGGCGCATTGCTATTTCCGAGTGTTCTGACCGCCACGCGACCGATTTCGGATAACACCCTTAATGCGGCCTTGCGCCGCCTCGGCTACCGCAAAGACGAGGCGACGGCGCATGGCTTCCGGGCAACGGCATCAACACTGCTGAACGAGTGCGGGAAGTGGCATCCTGATGCGATCGAGCGCCAACTGGCGCACATTGAAGACAACGACGTTCGCCGCGCGTATGCCCGTGCTGAATATTGGAAAGAGCGCGTCGAGATGATGCAATGGTGGGCGGACTATCTTGATGAGTTGAAGACCACTACATCACAAACAGATCCCCGGGCGTCCTCAGCTATACGCGCCCGCGCGATCATTTAGTCTCTCGCTGGTCGCCTTCTAAGAGGCCTAGCGACGCAGCGATCAATCCGGCGATCGGCAGCGAACAATAGACGTTCGCTACGAAGCTCCCGCCGGGTGATCGAGATTGCCGACATTCGTTGGCCTCCCATTGTTTTCTCTTGTTTGCGCCGAGCGGCGTAATGCTGGCGGCTTCTATCTGTCGAGAACGATGGTGCCGTCCGGTTCCTTGGCTCGCGAGCAGCAGAGAATTACGTGTGACGATCGCTGCGTCTTGTTGAGGACGTAATCGCGATGCTCGATCTCGCCGCCGAGATAGGGCGTCTTGCAGACGCCGCACAGGCCATCGCTGCACTTGACGTCGATGTTGACGCCGGCCTCCTTCAGGGCTGTCGTCGCACTCTTATCGGCAGGCACGAGCACCTTGAGCCCGGATCGCATGAGTTCCAGCGTGAACGCATGGTTTACAAATTGGGCGGTCTCCGGCACCGAGAAATACTCCCGATGCAGCGCATCCTCCTGCCACCCTCGCGCGAGTGCGGCAGCATAGACCGCATCCATGAACTCGGCGGGTCCGCAGGTGTAGAGATGGTCTCCGGGCTCGTAGTCTCCGAGCACGTCGGCGACATGGAGGCGGTTCTCGTCGCTGAAATGGAAACGCACGCGGTCGGCCCATGGCATCGCCTGCAGTTCCGGTATGAAGGCCGCCTGCGCGCGCGTGCGCGCCTTGTAGTAGAGCGTGAAGTCTGCACCGGCCCGGCTCAATTCGTGTCCCATTGCGATCAGCGGCGTAACACCGATGCCGCCCGCCATCAGGATGTGCCTCAGACCATCCTTCACCACCGGAAAGTGGTTGCGCGGCTGCGACACGACCACAGGCACGCCGGGCTTGAGCATCTGATGGATTTTGATGGAGCCGCCGCGGCCCTGGTCCTCTCGGAGAACCCCGACGAGATATTTGCTGTGGTCGCTCGGATCGCTGGCGAGGCTGAACTGGCGAATGAACTGCGGCGTCACCATGATATCGATATGCGCGCCCGCCTCGAATGAGGGCAGCGGCGCGCCGTCGCGCGGGACAATCTCGAACAGGTCGATCTTGCTGTCTGCGGAGCTTTGCCAGCGCTTGCTGATCTTTGCCACGATCACAGGCGGCGGACCTTCGAGGGGCTTGATACCGGGCACGAGGTCCGTCGTATCGCCGGCGGCGACACGACGCCGGTGCTCTTCGGGGCTCAACAGCGCCTTGTAGGCGGCGATACCCGCCTCTCGATCGATGGGAAACGGCGCGGGCACGGGCGGCGGCATCAGCGGCGCCGGATAGGCGGCGAGCGTCTGGTCTCGTACTTCACGTCGATGTGCTTGTTGAGCTGGCGCATGTTGGTCGTCCTTGCCTTCACGACCCTGCCGGTGCCGTCGTTTGCGACATCCCACCACCATTTCTTGATGGGATTGATCCGGCCGCGATTGAGCATATCGTCGAGGCGCGCGATCCATTTCGCGGCCCATGGCAGGTTCATCGCCGCCCAGCGGAACGGTGCCTCACGCACGAGGCCTGCAAGATTCCAGGGGCACGTCTTCATGCAGCGCCCGCACATCGAGCCGGCCATGTTGGTCATTCGGTAGCGGGTGCATTTCTCGACGTCGGCCTTCCAGATCTCATAGCCGTTGAACATCACCTTCGGGCCGGACGAGATCGCGCCAGAAGGGCATTCGCGCGCGCACTTGTTGCACGAGCCGCAGAACTTCTGCAGGCCGAAATCGATTGGTTTATCGGCCATCATCGGGAAATTGGTGGTCAGGATGCCGGTTTTCTGGCGCGGTCCGAGGAATGGATTGAGAATGATGTCGCCAATACGGCTCACCTCGCCGAGGCCGGCAAGCAGGACGAGCGGCGTCTGGATAACGTCGCTGTCCGCGGCGGAGTGCGCGGTTGCGCCGAATCCCAAATTACGCAGATGCTGCCCAAGCACGCCGCACACGAGACCGGCGCGCATGTAGGTTCGCATCGACTGCGCGCTCGAGATCCAGTCGTCCCCGGAAGCACCTTCCATGGTTTCGTAGCCCTGGTCGATCATGACCGAGACGGCCAAGGGATGGGCGACGGGCATCTCGGTCCCGTCCTGGCGGTGCGAGTACCAAACCCATCGCGGCGCGCGGGAAATGCCGGCGAGATCGGCTCCGAGGAAATGCATCGTTGCCTTGATCGTGTCGGCGTTGCGGACAGGATCTCCATAGTTCTCGGCACGGACGGGCGCAGGTTCGCCGCGCTGTAAGAGCGAATAGACGTTGAGTGCCAGGCGGAGCGCCGCCGCAAGTGGCGCCTTTGACACGGAGTAGCCGTCCTTGGACGCGTCCTGGGCCGCCTTTCCAAGATCGCCGAACGCGGCGCGCAGAAAGAACTCGCTGCTCTTGGGGCTGCGCGGAATGCGATCCTCGTCTATCAACGTCGTTGGCTTGTCGACGCGCTTCAGCCTCTCGACCGGGTATCGGCTGTCTTTGAACGCGCGTTTGGCGAAATCCATCCGGTTGCGGGCGTTCTTCGGACTCGCCGACCCGGTCCACCAGCCAATTCCCTTGGCACGAAGACGATCTCTCATCCCCTGGAGCCGCAACGGTGCGTCTGGTGCGAGTTCTAGGTTGGTCGTGACGACCGCCAGGCCGAACTGCCGGCCGATGAACGGGCTCGTGACCGCCCCATCGTCGCTAACCAGGGCCAACCCGGCAGAGACCGCGAGACGGTTGAGATTGACGTCGGTGGTCGTGGCTGAATGGCTGCAGGCGTCATATCCGAGAATGCGTATATAGTTTGCCAGCACGGTTGCCGTCTCGGCGCTGCGCAAGGCTGCGCGCCAGTGCTGCAACCCGACGATCCACTCGACCCCGGGCTCGTTCGACGTGGGATCGCGCGGAAATTCGACCAGGAAGACAACCGCGTGGGTGTGGCCACCGATTCCCTGCTCGGTCAATGCGAGCGAGCGTTGCATCTGGCGGATGACCGCATTGGGATTGAAGCGTAATCGAAGCTTCTCCTCCGATTGCGCGTAGGATGTCGTTCGCAGGCGTGGATGCTCGATGCGTCGCGGCAGCATGTGCTCCGGGCAGAGGCGGCACACGCCCACCAATGAGCTATCGAGAAAGTATCCGGCGGCCTTGATATGATTCGACCGTTCTTGTGGATCCGTTGGGACCTCTGCCGGGCTTTGGTTGCGGTCACCCTGACGGACGGCATCGAGAGCGCACATGAAATCGCCGATCGCCCGGCTGAGATCCAGCGACCGCTCTTCATGATCTTGATCGACCGTGCCGTCTCCGTCGATTCCGGCTAGTGGCGGTGCCACTACCGCTCTTCCCAGTCGTTCCGAGGGATAGGGACCGAGATGAAACGGCCGCGCGGCATGAGAAAACAGCTGCATGTCGAATTCCCGCCTTCGCGAGTCCACCCGTTAGAGCCCCATCGCCGCGAAGCTGAACGGGGCCGTGTCGTTGTTGTTGTATGGCTTCATATTTGTTCAAAGGCATTGTGTCGCCTAGACGCCCGTTGGAATGCTCTAAATGCCGAAGCGGAATATTCCAAGCGGCCTTGGGTCGATTTGGAGACCGATACGGTGGCCCTGGCGGCCGATGTCCCCACTTTCCATTTTTGGAATTGAGTGAATTCCAAAATGTGAATGGCCCGTATTGACGCCCAGCGTGTATCGTCTTGTCAATCCTAGTGACCGTCCGCGGCAGAGACGGCGTCGAGCCCTGGAGCAAACATGAATACGACCGACAGCGGCACGTATGCCGGCCTGAGCGATTGGGGCATTCCGGGCACGTACGTGTTCGACGATACGCGCTCCCGGTTGGGATACGAGCTCAACAAGCTGGCGTACTCGCTGACCGACCCCACCAATCGCGAGGCCTTCCGGAAGGACGAGGAAGGTTACATGGCCCGCTATAAGTTGAGCGAAGCGCAGAAAGATGCCATTCGCCGGCGTGACTGGCTGGCGCTCACGAAGGAACACGGCGGCAACATCTACTACATCTACAAGCTTGGCGCAGCGACCGGCACCGGCCTCTACCACATGGGCGCGCAGATGAGAGGCGAGACATACGAACAATTCTTGGCGACGCGCGGCGCCAAGGGCGCGCGCTGAATCCGCCGTCACGGGAGGAGTAATGGCCAGGATTGTCGCAGGGATCGGTAGTTCGCATGTTCCGAACTTCGGGCCAGCCTATGACGCAAAGAAATTCGACGAGCCGGATTGGAAGCCCCTGTTCGACGGATACGCGCCGGTGAAGCGCTGGTTGCGTGAGGTCGCGAAGCCCGATGTCGCGATCTTCATCTACAACGACCACGGGTCCGATTTCAGCCTCGATCGCGTGCCGACATTCGCGATCGGCGTGCGCGACGCGTACGAGCAGGCGGACGAGGGTTTCGGCACGCGGCCTCTGCCCTGCGTCAAGGGTGATGCGGAACTCTCTTGGCATCTCGCCAAGGAGCTGATCTACGACGAGTTCGACCTGACGATCTGCCAGGAGATGAAGGTCGATCACGGCCTGATGGCGCCGCTACCCCTGCTTTTTCCGCACGATCCCGACTGGAGCGTGCGCGTTGTCCCGATCGTGGTCAACGTGATCCAGCACCCGCTCCCGACGGCGCGGCGGTGCTTTCGCCTTGGCCAATCAATCGCGCGGGCGGTTGCCGCATATCCGAAGGATATCAAGGTCGTCGTGATCGGTACCGGGGGTATGTCGCATCAACTCCACGGCGAGCGGTTTGGCCACTTGGCCGAAGGCTTCGATGATTGGTGGCTGGATTGCATCGCGCGCGATCCGGAGATCCTGTGCAAGCTGTCACACAAGGAGATCATGGCGGCTGCGGGCGCGGAGTCGGTCGAACTGATCATGTGGCTCGTCATGCGCGGCGCCTTGACTGGTAGGGTCGAGCAAAAGCATCGCAACTACTACGCGCCGATGACGACGGGAATGGGCCTGATCTCGCTCGCGGTAATTTAGCAAGGCTGGAGACGCGTCGTGGAGCGCACGCAGGTTGGGATCATCGGTGGCGGACCGGCGGGCCTGCTGCTGTCGCATATGCTGAATCTCGACGGCATTGACAGCATCGTCGTGGAGCGACAGAGCAAGGCGCACGTGCTTGCGCGCATCCGTGCCGGGGTCCTTGAGGACGGAACGGTGCAGTTGCTGCGGGCCGTCGGTCTCGGGAAGCGGCTGGACGCCGAAGGCAAAGCGCACGACGGGACCGTCATCGCTTGGCAGGACCGGCCAAACTTTCTCATCGATACGAAAAAGTACACGGGCCGTCGCATGATGGCCTATGGCCAAACGGCGATCACGCAGGACCTCTATATCGCCAGCGAGGCGCGGGGTGGACGCATCATCGAGCGCGCTGATGATGTGCGCCTGCACGACATTGCCACGGACTCGCCGAGCCTGAGCTTTAGCTGTAACGGCACTGAACAGACCATCGCCTGCGATTTCATCGCGGGCTGCGATGGTTTCCACGGCGTCGCGCGCCAGAGCATTCCGCGCGACATCTTGCGGACCTTCGAGCGCGCTTACCCGTTCGGCTGGCTCGGCGTCATGTCGGAAACGCCGCCGATCGAGGACATCGTGTATGCGCAGCACGCGCGCGGCTTCGCCCTAGCGTCGCAGCGCTCGCCGATGCTGTCGCGCTACTATATTCAATGTCCGAGCGATACCGATTTGGCGGCCTGGCCGGACAGCCGCTTCTGGGAGGAGTTGAAAGCCCGCTTTCCCAGGGCGCTCGCTGATCAGATCGTCACCGGGCCTTCGATCGAGAAGTCGATCGCGCCCTTGCGCAGCTTCGTGGCCGAGCCGATGCGGTTCGGCCGGCTGTTCCTGGCCGGCGACGCTGCCCATATCGTGCCGCCGACAGGCGCAAAAGGGCTCAACCTTGCCGTATCGGACGTATTTTACCTGCACCGCGCCTTGGAGGCGTTCTACAAGCGCGGTAACACCCACCACCTGGACTCCTATTCGAATATCGCGCTGAGGCGCGTGTGGGGCGCCGAACGGCTATCCTGGTGGCTGACGAAGCTCCTCCACGTCTTCCCGGATCAGGAAGGCTTCGATACGCGCGTCAATCAGAACGAGTTCGACCATCTCTGCAACTCGGAGAAAGCACAGGCCGCACTGGCTGAGCAGTATGTCGGCTTGCCTTTGTAGTCTTGCGCGCCGATCCCAGGTTCCTGTGAAATCGCCTCGCTTCCTTCAAAAAGTCCGAATTATCCAAGCGCTGGTCCAACCTGAGCGCTAGGTATATCTCGTAGAATTTGGGGCGCGTCTTCGTGCGAACATCGTTGGAGATGCCGCCAGCGATGGTCGCAGAAGCATAGGCGATGGGTAACCCAATCGGTTTCACGTTTCGTCTGGGCGCTCTTGAATGGTGGCTCGACTCACGCTGGCACATGGCTCCACTGCTAGCACGCACGCTAAACCGAAGTTTTCACCATGCGTGATTTGAAAAGCACCCTCAGATGCCGCAGCCTGATGTCGTCTTCTTCTATGAGACGGCGAGAACTAAATTCCTAGATCGAATAATTTCAATTCGATTCCGAGCATAGCGTCGCGCGCCGCGGCAGCTCATTCTTCCAAACGAAGAGCGGGACAGAGTTCCGCGTGAGAAATTCATGCGTCGTCCCTGCGAGGCACGGGGCCAGGGGCACACGAAAATGGAGCTCTCATAATGAAGAAAATGCATAAACGTAGGGTGGACCCGCATGAAACGACACGCGCATCTCGTCGGCAGTGTTGGATTGAAAGACCGCGACGAGGTTTTCAAGACGGTCTCGGAGATTCTGGGGCCGTGCTGCGCGCGCATTCCCGATGGAGAAACCGGAGAGCGCAACCACTGGATCAGATGGCAGCGCAAGGTCTTCCAGTTGCATCCCGCGTTCGAGCCGGCACAGGCCTCCCAGGCGCTTCCGGGCGTCCGTCCGCCTTTTAGGCTCAAGGCCGGGGCAACGGCCGGCTCGCTCGAATTGGGCGATCTCGGCTACGCCAGGGAAGCGATCGAATCCTATGACGCCTTTGCGCGGCTAATGGGCGAAGGAAAAATCGCCGAAACGACCCGGTTTCTGGTTGCGCTCCCGACCCCGGTCGCATTGCTGTGTGGCATGATCGCTCCGGAGCAACGCGCGAGCCTCGAGCCGATCGTCGACCGGGCAATTGGGCGCGAGCTCGAAGAGCTGCAATCGTCCATTTCTGCCAAGCGCCTTGCGATCCAGTGGGATGTCTGCTGGGAGGTGGTGGGCGCAGCTGGTGGTCCGGCGCTGCCCTACGACCGGCCGATCGAGGGATCGGTCCAGCGGATCGCCGAACTGTGCGGCAAGGTCCGGGAGGGCGTGGAGCTTGGCATCCATCTTTGCTATGGCGATCCGGGCCACAAGCACATCGTCGAGCCCGTCGATCTCGAGATCACCGTCGCATTCGCTAATGGGATCTGCGCGTCATCGCCTCGACCGGTCGATTTCATACACATGCCGGTGCCGCGGAATCGCACGGACGACGCCTATTACGCGCCGTTGCGGAAGCTCGCCCTGCCCGAGAGAACGCGCCTCGTTCTTGGCCTGATCCACTACGCGGATGGAATTGAAGGCAGCAAAAGACGCATTGCGGCTGCCGAGCGTCACGTCGAAAACTTCGATCTCGCTACCGAGTGCGGATTTGGCCGCCGGGACCCGTCGACCATTCCGGAATTGCTGAGAATTCACCGGGAGCTTTGTGCCTAGATGCGAGGTTCCGAGGGCATCGAGACGATCACGTGGCTGATCTTGCACGGCGCGCTCGACGAACTCCATCGTTTTTATAACGTGCCCGCCTCGAGTACCGCCGTCGGTCACGTCGTGCTCGTAAACCGCGGCTGAGTCACCGACCACCGAGGAGAATCGAGATGAAGATCGTGCCATTTGACCCAAGTGCCTTTCACCAGGACCACCCGGCGGGGACGGTATCCTTCAATTACTTGCTGATGGGCGACGAGCCTCAGTCACCGGAGAATTTTCGCTACATCCTCAGCCGTATGGATGGAGATTTCTATAATCCGCGGCATCGGCACACCTTTGAGCAGATTCGCCTACCCCTCGCGGCTGACATGAACCTGGGCGAGCAGGGCATCCTGCACAAGGGCGAGATCGGCTACTTCCCGGAGGGCCTTCATTACGGGCCCCAGGACGACCCGCTCGGCGATGCCAAGCCAGGCGAGCGGCTGCAGCTGACGTTGCAGTTCGGGGGGGCCTCAGGACTCGGATGTCCAGGCCGCGGCCCCGCCGCTCGGCGCCCAGACGGTGAGCGGCGCGAGCGTCGGGCGATGAAATTTCCGCGGCCGCGATACAACAATGTGATCATCCTGAACCCCGCGCGTTTCAACTGGTTGCCTATGCGGGGCGCGGCCGGGGTGGAGCGCAAGTACTTCGGTTCATTCACCGAACGTGCCTTCTGGATCGAGAGGATCAAAGTCTATGCCGGCGCGGAGTGGCTTTCCGCCGTCGATGGCGCTCGGCGACTAATCGTTGCCCTCTCCGGCACCGCGGCGGCGAATGGCACTGAGATCGGCCGCCTGTCTGCGATCCAGGCGGAGGCAGGCGAGAAACTCCAGATCAGGGCCGCCGAAGAGATGGTGTTACACATCATTGGCCTGCCCCCCGTGCCGATGCCGAGCGCCCGGTCGGACGAGTTCGACATGGTCGAGAGTTCGGGCGCAACGCAGTTCGAGAACCCCAATCAGGCCGTCTGACAGGTCCTGGCGGCCGGGATTAGGCTGAAGCGAGTAAGAGAACCATCACGGAATTCGCCGGAAAGCGTGGGCCTGTTCGTCGGAGGGATTGATCCCGCTCCAGGGTCGGCCATCGGGGCCCGCCCGCCGGTCCGTACCGAGATCGAGGCCAAAGGGAGGATATCATGTTGGAACTGTTCGAGCGGCAGCAGTCCCTCACCGCCAATCAATGGAGGATTGTCGCTGCGACAACAGCCGCGCAAATGCTCGATTACTTCGATTTTCTGCTAATCGGTTTCGTGCTGGCCTTCTTTGTCCCTAATTGGCATCTGACCTACGGCCAAACTGGGATGATCTTGTTGGCATCGGGCGTTTCTGCCGTGCCAGGCGGTTATTTCTTCGGCTGGCTGGGGGACAAGATCGGCCGCCGCAAGGTCTTCATGATGACGATTCTGACGTTTTCGCTCGCCACCGGCGCCATGGCGTTGACGCCCGACGGCGCCTGGGCCTACCTCGCAGTGATGCGCCTCATCGTTGGCATCGGAGTCGCGGGCATGTCGTCGGTTTCCCTGCCGCTGTTGCAGGAATTCGTGCCGGCGTCGAAACGCGGCTTCGTCGGCGGGTTGTCGATGTGCCTGCTACCCGCCGCCCCATTGCTTGGCGCGGTGTTGAGCGCTTATCTCGGCAACATCATCGGCTGGCGCGAGTTGTTCGCGGTCGGTCTGTTGCCCGCGCTGATGGCGCTCGTCATTTTCGCCTGGGTTCCGGAATCCCCGCGCTGGCTCATCAGCCGCGGACGGATCGAGGAGGCGCGGCGCTCGCTCGCCTGGGCGCTTCAGGTCGATCCCGCAACGATCAGCCTCCCGGCGGTGCGCCCCGAGGTGGAGCGCACGCGGTGGCTGGAATTGTTCAAATATCCGCGCAGCCTCGCCGCCGGCATTCTGACCGGCATCAGCCAGACCGGTAGCGTCGGCCTCGCATTGTGGGGCGTCGTCCTGTTGTCGCTGATTCTGCGGATCACACCGGCCAAAGCTTCGTTTCTGATGATCTGGATCACGCTGGTCGGCTTTCCTGGCCGCGTCTTCGGCGCTTGGGTGGCCGATGCGCTCGGGCGCCGCTGGGGCGGCACGCTGACCAGCATCGCTGCGGGAGCGATCCTGTTCCTGGCCGGATACCTGCACAATATCTATGTTGGTTCGGTCTCGATGTATTTTCTGCTGATCATGCTATTCAGCTTCGTTGCCGGCGGCAATTTTGTGATTGTCTTTCCTTACATGTCGGAGATCTGGCCGGCAAAGTTGCGCGCGAGCGGTTTCGGCGTTGTCTATGGAACCAGCAGCCTCGGCAAGATCATCGGCCCGGCCGGTCTCGCCTTGATCGCTGGCGCGTCGAATTTCGTCGCGCCGAAGGCGACATTAACCGCGATGGTTCCGACATTCGCATATTTCGCCAGCTGGTACATTCTCGCCATCGTCGCGTTCCTGTTCATCGGCATCGAGACCAAAGGCCGCACGATCGAGGAACTTGACACGGCGCTGGCTGGCTCGATGGCGACTTCGCGGTGGCGGATTCACCGCCCCGGCGCCCCAGCCGCCGCGCGTAGCGAGACCTTATCGTAAGCGTGCCGGCTACCTCTAATGTGAAGCGCGGAACAGAGTCGGAATACAGGGTAACTGAGTTGGAGTGTGCAATGATGGAAGCGACGAAATTGGATGAGCGGGCGGACGCTCTCGAGCGCAAGTTGAGTGACGAGCTCGATGTGCTGATCTCGAAATCAGCGCTCTTCAACATGGCCGACGGTCAGCTCGGCCCCACCAATATGGGCCAGGACATGGCGAGCCGGAGCGGCAAATTTTACCTAATGAACGACGATCCGCGGCTCCCGAAGATGCCGGCGAAGCCGACCCTGCTCGACTACTTCAAACACCGCGCTGCCGGGACCAACCACCTGTTGCAAAGCGCCAATCTAGCACTCAAGAAAGGCATGCCCGAGAAGGTCGTTCTCGCCTGCCTGCTGCACGATATCGCCAATACGCTCTTCATCAAAAGCGATCATGGCTATTGGGGCGCGCAACTCATCGAGCCGTACGTCGACGAAGAGGTGAGCTGGGCAATCCGCTATCACCAGGCGCTGCGTTTCTTTCCCGACGAATCCGTTGGTTACGCCTATCCCGAAATGTATGTCCGGAGTTTCGGCGCCGACTACGTGCCCGACGATTACATCAAGCACGACTACCAAGTGGCGCGCAATCACAAATGGTACATGACGGCGCGCATGATCACCGTGCACGATCTCTATGCCTTCGACCCCAACGTGGTCGTGACCTGGGAGTCCTTCGTCGACATCACCGGTCGCCACTTCCGCCAACCCGACGAGGGGCTGGGCTTCGACAACAGCCCCTCCGCGCATATGTGGCGCACGATCCGGCGGCCGACGAAATATCTGTAAGGCAAAGGACGCGGAACCAAAGCCGACGTTGATAGACGAGGATCGCATTCCGCGCAGCCCCAAGAGCAGCGAGTTCTTTCTGCGCGCCGCGTTCGGCGATCTTGGAAAGGCGGCCCAGGACGCGTCCAAGGACGGCTACTCGGTGTCAAAGGCGCCGCTTGCGGCGGCGCTCCGCCTGGCGCTCAACGTCTATTCGCTCTTACAGCGCGGCGAACCCGCGCCCGTCCGCGCCGAGAACTATGGAGATCCTGTCCGCAACGCCGACACGATCAAGGCAGCGATGCATTTCCTCGGGGCGGATCTCGCCGGCATTTCCCGCGCGCCGCGATGGGTTTGGTACTCGCA
>Ga0307373_10001389_pt1 | contig 45459 bp, 43 predicted proteins | sample OX2MG_FD_202534 | JGI IMG/M metagenome (GOLD analysis project Ga0307373, IMG submission 202534) | Soil microbial communities from Risofladan, Vaasa, Finland - OX-2 | ecosystem: Environmental > Terrestrial > Soil > Coastal area > Acid sulfate soil | place: Finland: Risofladan, Vaasa | collected...
AAGCAGTCCTATGGTGCTCACGAAGCGACAAAAATTTGAAATCGAAAAATTTCATCAGGACCCCTTACCTTCGCGTGCTGAGGCAGTTACAAAGAATGCTCTGAACTTTTACCGGACAGTATTGATTGAGAGTTACAAAATATAGTGACAACTCTTACTGTAGCGCGGGTCTATGGTCTTTCGCCGCTCAGGCAAGCAGTGCTTGCCGCCGAGCGGCGCTACAAAGAACGGCGTCACGATATTTTGTAAACATCAGTAGACGCGGCAATAGCATGGGATGTCCTTGCGAGCCGCAATCCGAATAAATCTGCGGTTGCAGCGATGCATGCCGATTGCCTGGCCCGGCCTGATTCATGTTATATTGGTGTACTCTCTAGAATAGAAATGGTGGGGCGCCACTTTGCGTGGGCTCCGGACTGGTTACGGCTGGCCGCGGAGTAGTTGAAAAACTCGGGGAGGATTTAACGCCTTGGCTAATCCCAAAAGCACAGAAACTAAAAACGACGACAATCGCCGCCAGTACGTCAACTTTGCATATTACAAAGTCGATCCCGCTTGGCGGAGGCTGCCCGAGGCGGAGCGTAATCGCGGCAAGTGCCAGTTCATCGACGTCGTGAAAAGCTACGAGCCGGAGATGCTTGTCATCCCTTATTCGATGGTGGGGATTCGCGGCGATTGCGACTTTATGCTCTGGCGCATCAGCTATGATCTGCTCAAGTTCCAGGAAATGAGCGCGCGGCTCTTCGCCACGGATTTGGGAAAGTATCTGACCATCCCCTATTCCTATCTCGCCATGACCAAGCGGTCAACCTACGTCCGCGAGCATCAGCACGCCGACCAGGAAGGGGTGCGGCTTCGGCTGACGCCCGGCAAGTTTCGATACCTCTTCGTTTACCCATTCGTGAAGACGCGAGCATGGTACCGGCTGACGCAACATGCCCGCCAGGGCATGATGAATGAGCACATTGAGATCGGCCATCGCTACCCGACGGTTCGCCTGAACACCACTTATTCCTTCGGACTGGATGACCAGGAATTTGTCGTGGCTTTTGAGAGCGACAAGCCGGAGCACTTCCTGGACCTGGTGATGGAGTTGCGCCAAGCCGAGGCAAGCAACTATACGCTAAGGGATACTCCCATTTTCACTTGCGTGCATCGTGAACTTCCCGAAATGCTCGATTTGCTGGGCGGGTGATTTGAATTTTTGCCGCGACACCGGTGGCAACTTTTCCTTATTCAGTTGGTAGCCGCGACACTGTTTTTTGTGTCGCGGGTTCTTGTCATCGCGTCAAAAAACCGCGACGGACAAAACACCGTCGCGGCTACCTGCAGACTGGCACATGGTTGTGGGGGGGCGCTACAAAGAACGCCGGCCGCGTCGGTAGGTTTACCTGCTTCGGGATACTCAAGAAAGCCAAAGGGGAAGCAATGAAGGCAGGATTCATCGGCCTGGGCCGCAAGGAACTCGACGGGTCTTCGCTTGCACAAATCCCGGTTGAAAACGCCGGTCTGGAATAGCGGCAGGCGTCTTGTTATCAATTTGGAACTAGCATCTTGCAGTTCAGGAGCGCCATGAAACCGACCGCCACCCGGAAAGCCCGGCCAGCCAGTAAAACGGCCAATGCAAAGTTAGACGCTAGGTATACATCCCCCAAGCGACTAAAAACAATCTTCGTTGGCCTCGATCACCTTTTCCCACGCGCAGAGTGCGCCCTCCATCACAAGAATCCCTTTCAGCTCCTGGTCGCCACCATCCTCTCTGCGCAGTGCACCGACGAGCGCGTAAACAAAGTGACTCCTACTCTTTTTGCGAAATACCCTACCGCCCAGGCGTTTGCGGCGCTTGACCCCAAGGTGCTTGAGGAAGACATCCACTCCACCGGCTTTTTCCGCAACAAAGCCAAAAACATTATTGGCGCTTCCAGGCAGATCGTCGAAAAGTTTGGGGGCAAGGTTCCGCGCAGCATGGAGGAGATGCTCACGCTTCCCGGCGTAGCCCGCAAGACCGCCAACGTCGTCCTGGGCACCGCTTATGGAATTCCCGCCGGCGTGGTGGTGGACACGCACGTTTTCCGCATCTCCCACCGCCTGAAACTTTCGAACGGCAAGACGCCGGAAAACGTGGAGCAGGATCTTATCAAGTTGCTTCCCGAGGACCGCTGGATCGCCTTCAGCCACCAAGTGATTTGGTTTGGCCGCAAGATCTGCCAGGCTCGCAACCCGAGTTGTGCGGAGTGCCCTCTTGAATCCCTCTGCGACTCACCGGACAAAACCGTGTGAAGGGCCGGGGATCGCACCTCCCAACCGCTGGCTTTGCCTATTGCAGCGCCGCTCGGCGGCAAGCCCTGCTTTTCGAGCAGCGAAACACGTCAGTCGCAGACCGGCGTTACAGCACGTAGCCGCGACGGTGTTTTGTCCGTCGCGGGCTTTTGATACTAGAACCCGCGACACAAGAACCAGTGTCGCGGCTACCAACTCGACGGGATCGTGGTTCGAGCGGCGGAAGACGCGGGTCATAGACCCGCGCTACAGCACGCCATTTGGCGGGATAAACCCGCCGCTACGCCGGCCGCGAGCGGCTAGGCCACGATATCCTCGCCGCCATCGACGCGGATGACGTTGCCGGTCATCCACTGCGTTCTGTCGTCCATCAAGGCTGCGATCGCCGAGGCGACGTCTTGCGGTGTGGTCAGCCGTCCGCCGGGATTGCGCAGCTTGGCGAACTCGGCGAGCTTCCCGATTCCCGGGATTTTGCTCGATCCAGGAGTAACCGTGACGCCCGCCTGAATGGCATTGGCAGTAATGCCCTGGGGCATCAGTTCGAACGCCAACTGGCGCAAGTGCGACTCCATCACTGCTTTCGCCGCCGAAACGGCTCCGTAGTTCGGAATAACGCTGTGCCCGCCCGCGCTCGTCAGACCATAGATGCGGCTTCCGGACCGCATCATCTTCCCGCGGATTAATTCCTGAACCCAGTAGACAAGATTGCTGCCCATCACGTCCACGGTCATTTCCATCTGGGTCTGCGTCAGTTGGTCTTTAGAGTCCTCGCTGACGTAGGGCAACAGCGAACCAAAAGCGACCGAATGCAAAAACACCTTTACGTAATGCTCGCCACCTCTCTCCTTCCAGTGCGCCTGCATCCTTTCAAAGACCTCGGCCCGCTTGGCAGCATCGGCGGCGTTGATGTTAAAAAACACCGCATCGCGTCCTTCCGCCTTAATGTGTTGAATGATGCCATTCACATGCTCCTGCGCCGAACGGCGGTCGAAGTGCACGCCAAAAATATCCAGGCCCGAACGCGCCAGTTCCAAACTTGTCGCCTCTCCGAACCCGCTTGAAGCCCCAACAATAAGAGCCCATCGTGTGGGCTCCCTCTGTGCAGTCATACCGCCGCTTCCTCCAATTTAGTGAGATTTTTCCTGCTCTTGGGCCGCCTTGTGTTCCACCACCACCGCCATGCGAGCGACCAAGCCTATTGGCCCAGCCCTTCAATTGTGATGCGGCGTTCTTCACCTTCGAGAAGCTCCATGTGAATTCTGACTTGTGCTGCAACATCCTGATCGAGAAACTTTTCTCCCCATTCTACGATGACCGTGGCCTGCTGCTCCAGCAAATCATCCAGGCCCAGCGTCGCGAACTCTCGTGTCCCCTCCACCCGGTAGAGATCGGCGTGATAAATCTTGTGGTCGCGGCCGTACTCGTGAACGAGTGTAAAAGAAGGGCTGGTCACTTCCTCCTCGCGTGCCGCGCCCAACCCGGCCACAATGCCTTTGACGAGCGTGGTTTTGCCGCTCCCCAGTTCTCCTTCCAGCAGCACCAGGGCGGGCTGTCGAAGCCGTTGCGCCAGCTCATAGCCCACGCGGATCGTCTCTTCCGGCGAATGGGTTATAACCTCCTGGCGCGTCCCCAAACTCATCACTAAAACACCTTCGTTAGAGGTACGAAAATCGAAGCCCATGACAAATCAATGATGCATCTGATTCCTGATTTCTTGATACGCTTTGGGCAGCGCATCAAGGATGTCCCCCGCGATCACCGAGGCTTCCCCCATCTCGCGCGCTGCGATATCTCCTGCCAGCCCATGCAAATAGACGGCAGCCGCCGTCACTTCGGTCGCCGAACGGCCAGGATATTGGGCTAACAGGGCCGCAGTGATGCCGGTCAGAACGTCGCCAGAACCTCCCGTAGCCATGCCCGGATTGCCGGTTGGATTCACCCACACTTGGCCCTCCGGTGACGCCGTCAGAGTGCGAAACCCTTTCAAGACCAATTGGACACTGTGGCTCTTTGCGAATTCGCGCGCTACTTCCAGCCGATGAACGACAACGACCGAGGTCTTCCGGCCCGCAAGCCGCCCCATTTCACCAGGATGAGGAGTCAAGACACGCACGCGCCGGCGTGCCTGGAGCGTATCGATGCAGCCGGCAAACGCATTCAGGCCATCGGCATCAAGAACGACCGGCAAATCATATTTGTTCACAACGGCCCGGACCAGTTCCAATGTCTCAGGGTGTCGCCCCAGTCCCGGACCCACCGCAAGCACTGTTTTCCCTTCCACAAGCGCGTCAAGAAAGCCGCCGTCAAGCGCGCGCAGTGACACCGCGCCGGAGTCCGTTTCCGGCAACGGCTCGGTCATAACTTCCATGCTGTGCGAGGCGATGACCGGCAGAGCGCTTTTCGCAGTCGCCACGGTCACCAAGCCTGCCCCTGACCGGAGGGCCGCTTTGGCCGCCATTGCTGCCGCGCCCGTCTTCCCGACCGAGCCGCCCAAAACCAGCACATGACCATAATTACCCTTGTGCGCTTCCAGTTCCCGAGGCCGGACAAGCCACTCAAGGTCCTCTAATTGCAGGACGTTGAGAAGGAAATCGGGATTGTTCTCGAGCGCTTCTGGCGGCGTGCCAATGGACTTCACAACCCAAGTACCCACGCGCTGGCAGGCGGGAGGAAAAAGATGGGCGACTTTCGGAGCTGTAAAAGTTACCGAAGCATCGGCGCGGACGCATTCCCCGATCAATTCCCCCGTGTCCGCAAGAATGCCGGTGGGTAAATCGACAGCCACAATGCGAGCCTGCGGAAATACGGTTGGAAAGTCTTGCACCACCGCAAGAAGAAAACCTCCGAGCGGTTTTGTAAGCCCAGCCCCCAGCAGCGCATCGATCAGCAACGAACAGTCCTTCAACCCGCCCTTGATCCGCTGCCAGGCCGCAGAATCACGGACACCCTCCGGCGCACCGCTCTGGGCGAGCCGTTCGTAGTTAGCCGCAGCGTCACCACTCAAGCTGCCGGGCTCGGCCAGCAGCAGCACGCGCGGCTCCAATCCCCGCTCCCGCAGCAATCGTGCCACCACCAGGCCGTCTCCGCCATTGTTTCCCCGTCCGCACAAAATCACGATTTTCCGCCCTTCGAGGGGCGGGAAGCGTTGTTCGAGGAATTCCACGACGCCGCGGCCGGCGTTTTCCATGAGTGCCAGGCTGGGCACACCGTAGCGCTCGGTCGTCAGCCGATCGATCTCTTGCATCTGCGCAGCCGTGAGGATCTTCATGATGGCCTAGACGCCCGCCAAGGATTCGAGTTCTTTCAGGTTCTGCGAATCCCCCATGACGATCAGGAAGTCGCCGGCGGAAACGGTCGCGGACGGCTGAGGATTAAAATCCAATCGTCCGTCCTGGCGGCGAATTGCCAGGACGATGAGGCCAAGCCGCTGGCGAATGTTTGCGCTATCAAGGCTTTGCCCCACCAGCTTGGAAGGGGTTTCAACTCTCACCTCTTCAATCTCGAGGTTGGTTTCGCTGAGGGAAGAAAGAGCCATATCAATAAAACGTTGAACGTGGGGCCGCGTCATGATGCGCGCCATGCGTTGTCCAGCATAACTGTACGGAGAAATAACCGTCGTTGCGCCTGCCCTGAGAAGCTTCGATTCGGCGTCCTCCTCGCTGGCCCGAGCCACAATGGAAATATTCGGTGCAATCCCCCGCGCCGTCAGAGCGATATAAACATTTTGCGCGTCGGAAGTAACGGCGCTCGCCAGCGCCCGCGCGGATTCAATGCGGGCTTTGCGCAAAATGGCTTCGCTGGCGGCATCGCCGATAATGACGGGAAAGCCCCGTTCTTGCGCCCAAACGGCTCTGGCCGGGTCGCGCTCGATGATGACGAGGGGAAGCTTCCGGGCCGCCACTTCGGTAGCGACTCTTCGGCCCACGCGGCCTACGCCGCAAATAATGAAATGGTCCTTCAAAGCAGATAGTTCTTTCTCCATGCGGCGTCGTCCGAAAAACGAACCCAGCTCGAATTCTACCACCGCCTTTGTGAGGGTTCCAATCGCGAACCCCACAACGGCAACACCCAGAAAAATGAGGACAACGTTGAAGATCTCGCCACGGCCGCTGAGCTCGTTTTCGGGTCCCGCTCCGATCGTGGAAACCGTCATCAGCGTCGTATAAAGGGATTTAAACCAACTCCATCCCTGGACAACATGAAAACCCACCGTCCCCACGCCGATGAGAGTAACCACGAGGGCCAGAATGATGATGGTGGTTCGGACGCTCTTCACCGCCTCGTTCCTCTGTTGTACACGTCTCTACTGATGCCGGGGCTGGGATCGGTCTTCCCCCACAACCAAGCCGGGGAGCGAACAATCACCCTCAGTTTACTGAACATTCTGCGAAGCAACAACGGCAGCGAAACAGCTCAGTCTGATGTCCGGGCAACGATCAGCGTCATATCGTCCTGGGGATCCTTACTGCCTGTCCAGTCCTCAATACTACTGCCGCGGCCAGCATTCAGCCTCCGAACCGCATCATGCGAGGGAAGAATCGACGCTATTTTGCATCGTAGAGGCAGAGGACGCTGCGGACATACTCGCAATCCCCCTCCTCTTCACGTTCAAGGATGCCCGCTCCCGATCAGGATTCAATTCTAGCCGTGGGGCTTGGGGCAGAGCGAGGCAGTTTTGCGGCTCTGCGGAGCACGCTATGGTGACGGCTGTAAGTGAAATAGATAATTAAGCCGATCGCCATCCAAGCGAAAAGCCGAATCCAGGTGTCGGGAGGGAGCCCAAACATCTGGGCCAGGCAAACGATCATACCTAATGGAGCAACAACCCAGACCATGGGGGCGCGAAATGGACGCCTGACTTCGGGACGCTTCTTGCGCATCACCATCACGGACCCGCAGACGATAACAAACGCCAGCAGAGTTCCAATGCTGACCAATTCCCCCACAATGCGCAGGGGGATGAGCCCGCCGCCCAGTGCGACAAAGAATCCCACCAGCGCCGTGCTCTTATAAGGCGTGCGGAAGCGCGGGTGAACCGAGCTGAAGGTTTTGGGCAACAAGCCATCAAAGGCCATGGTATAGAAGACACGGGTTTGCCCCAGCATCATGACCAGAATTACCGCGGTGGTTCCCAGGATAGCCCCCAGCTTGACAATCGGGGAGAGCCAGTGGGCAGGAGTGGAATCGATCGCAACCGCGAGAGGGTCGGGCACATTCAAGCGGCTGAAGGGCGTAATCCCGGTCAAGACGAGGACGACGGCGACATAGAGCACCGTGGAAATGGCCAGAGACCCCAGAATGCCGATCGGCATATCACGCTCCGGATTGCGCGCTTCCTGTGCGGCCGTCGACACCGCATCAAAACCGATATAAGCAAAGAAGATGACGCCGGACCCCCGCAAGACCCCGCTCCATCCGAAATTGCCGAAGGTTCCTTGATTGGGGGGAAGAAACGGAACCCAATTGCCTCGGGTAACATAAAGCGCCCCTACGCCAATAAACATTAGGATCACACCGACCTTCACCAGGACGATGAAGTTATTAAACTTGGCAGACTCGCGGATGCCCAAGATCAGCAATACGGTAATCACCGCAACGACAAGAAATGCCGGAAGATTAAAGTACGAGTGGATCAGGGTGCCATCCACCATTTTGGCCGGATCCCAAGGACTCCGCGACAGTTCAGCCGGAAACGGAATATGCAAGGTTCGCAAAAAAGACAACATATACCCCGACCAGCCAATCGAGACGGTCGTGGCCCCAACGGCATACTCCAGGATCAAGTCCCATCCGATAATCCACGCCAAGAACTCTCCAATTGTCGCGTAGGAATAGGTGTATGCGCTGCCGGCAATCGGTATCATCGACGCGAATTCGGCGTAGCAAAGGCCTGCGAAGGCACAACCCACCCCGGAAAGAAGCACGGAAAGCACCAGGGCCGGGCCGGTATATTGGACAGCCACACCGCTCAGCACGAAGATTCCGGCCCCAACGATCGCCCCAATACCCAGCGAGATCAAAGCAACCGGACCCAGCACGCGGCGCAGTCCCTGTTCAGAATCCGCAGCTTCAGTCTGCAGTTGCTCGACGCTCTTTTTCACCCACAGATCAGACATCCCGCCTCCTCTCGGTTCAGTGGCCGGACACTAGATTCCGGTTGTGCCAAAAGTAATAGATGGGAATTCCAATTGCCACAATCCCCAGCCCGGCCAGGCTGCGCACCGGCCGGTGCATCAATAAAGCCCATTCGATAAACACTGCAAGCACGATATAGACTACCGGCACCACGGGGTAACCCCACGCGCGATAGGGACGCGGAGCATCCGGCCGCGTCCGGCGCAGCCGAAAAAGACCAAGAATAGTCAAAATATAAAAGAACAACACGGCAAAAATGACGTAATCGAGTAACTCGTTGTAAGTTCCGCTCAGCGTCAGAAGCGAAGCCCACACCGCCTGGACCATCAGCGAGACGGCAGGGGTGCGGTACTTCGGGCTTACCTTCCCGACCGACTTGAAAAACAACCGGTCTTTGGCCATCGCATAGTATACTCGCGCTCCCGCCAGGCTCATGCCATTCATGCAGCCGAAGGTGGAAATGACAATGGCAGCCGCCATCAAGCCTGCGCCTTTGGATCCCAGAATCACTTCCATGACCGCCGTCGCTACCCGGTCGGCGGGAGCGTGCTGAATCGCGGCAAACGGTAACACGCGGACGTAAATCAAGTTGCAGAAAAAGTAGACGCCGCACACAATGGCCGTTCCCGCCAGGAGCGCAAGAGGAAGATTGCGCTTGGCGTTTTTGACTTCGCTTCCAGTAAAAGTGACGTTATTCCACGCATCCGAGGAAAACAGCGGCCCCACAAGCGCCACCGCCAGGATGGTGAGCGTTGCTGAATCCCAATGCGCATGCCCCCAAAAGCTCTCATGGCTGGTCGCGGTTGGAGAGTGACTGGACTGCCACCACAGACCTGCGCCCACCAGCCCCACTAAGGCTCCAACTTTGACCACCGTAAAGATGTTCTGGATCCACGCTCCCGTTCGCAGGCCAAAAATGTTGATCACTCCCAGGCCCATCAGGACAGCGATGCCAATGGCCTGCTGTGAGGAAACCGTCAGGGCCGCTCGATGTCCCAAAAGAGCGACCGTTCCCAGATTTACCAGGTAGTGCTGCTCGGAAATCCAGGGAAAGAAGAAGCCCAGAAACTTCCCAAACGCCACCGCGACCGCGGCGATGGTGCCCGTCTGAATCACCAGAAAGAGAGTCCAGCCATAGAGGAATCCGAACAGAGGACTGAACGCTTCGCGCAGATAAACGTACTGCCCGCCCGCCTTCGGCATCATGGCGGCGAGTTCACCGTAGGTCACGGCAGCCGAAACCGTCATGACGCTGCTAATGACCCACGATAGCAGGAAGAGCCCCGGCGAACTGACCTCGCGGGAGATTTCTGCGGCCACAATGAAGATGCCCGACCCGATCATCGAGCCCATCACGATCGTGGTGCAGTCGAGCAGGCCGAGACCTTTTATCAGTTCGATCGAAGAGGAGTTTGTGGTTAGGTTGCCATCCGGAGACGTGGCCATAATCGAAATCCGCTAATAAGCTCCCTCATTCGCCCAGAAGCCGCAAAAACTCCTGTGCGCGCGCCCCGATGTCCTCCGCAACGAGCAAGTCGTGGATCACCGCAACGGAGTCTGCCCCTGCCTCAATCACCGCTGAGGCATTCGCAAGGGTAATTCCGCCAATCGCAACCAGGGGTTTGCGGGTCAGCCCGCGGGCCTCGCGCAAGCCGCCCAGCCCCACCACCGGATCCGGCCGATCTTTGCTGCGGGTGGCAAAGATCGGCCCGAAAGCGACGTAATCGGCAGATGAAGACTCCGCTTGGCTGATTTGAGACAAAGTATGAGTGGAAACACCCGCCCACTGGCCTGCGTGCAGAACTTGGCGCGCCAGTTCCACGGGTAAATCCGCCTGTCCCAGGTGAACCCCGCGAGCCCCCGACGCCCGAGCGATGTCAGCCCGGTCATTGACAATAAAAAAGGCGTTCGCACGACTCGCTCGCCCGGCCATCTCCCGGCTGGCCTCGAATAGCTGCCGAGAGGTTCCGGTCTTGTCACGATATTGAATCAGGCGGACGCCCGCCAAGAGAAGCGTCTCTGCAATGTAGACGGGTGATTTCGCTCCCGTTTGGGCGGCGTCGATTATGGCATAGAGGCGGGGAATTCGCGAACCCATATATTGCCATGCGCCGGCGGATTCCGATTATCCGCCCACGCCGTTCGGTGAAAAACGGCTCAGGAACTGCGTGCTGAACTTCCCCGCCCGGAAATCGGGGTCGGCAAGAATCTTCTCGTGCATGGGGATTGAGGTTGAGATACCCTCGATGATGAACATTTCGAGGGCTCGTTTCATTCGTTGGATGGCTTCCGTCCGGTCTTTCCCATGGACAATCAGTTTGGCAATGAGGGAATCGTAATAAGGAGGAATGATGGACTCTGCGTAGGCGGCCGTATCAACTCTGACCCCGGTGCCTCCCGGCATGTGAAACCCGGTAATTTTTCCGGCCGAAGGTGTGAAACTTTCTGCGTCTTCAGCACAAATCCGGCATTCGATGGCGTGCCCCCGCAACCCAACGGTTTCCCCTTCGATGGGCAGCGCTTCGCCGGTCGCAAGCTGGATTTGAAGCTTGACCAAGTCGAGTCCCGTCACCATTTCTGTTACAGGATGCTCCACCTGAATTCTGGTGTTCATCTCCAAGAAATAAAGGTTGCGGTTTTCATCCATCAGGAATTCAACCGTACCGGCGTTCCTATAACCGATGGCTTTGAGCGCCTGAATGACCTTATGCCCAACCTCCCGGCGCAGGCCGGCGTCCACTTGAGTGGAGGGTGATTCTTCCAAAACCTTCTGATGCCGCCGCTGGATCGTGCATTCGCGCTCGCCGAGGTGGACCACTTTCCCGTGCTCGTCTGCAAGAACCTGGAATTCAATGTGGCGAGGCGAAGCAATATACTTTTCCAGATAAACATCCGAGGAGCCGAAGGATGCTTCAGCCTCATTCTGCGCGGTCTGTAAGAGGGAGGGCAACTCATCCGTCGAACGGACAATGCGCATGCCCCTTCCTCCGCCACCCGCGGACGCCTTCACGATGACAGGGTATCCGATTTGTTCGGCAGCCTTTAAGGCCTCCCCTTCGGCTCTGACGACTTCGGTCCCCGGAAGCACCGGGAGACCCAACTCCGCCATGCGCTTTCGCGCCGCGTTTTTATCCCCCATCAGGCGAATCGATTCCGGCCGTGGACCAATAAAAGTCAGCCGGGAGGTTTCACAAACCTCGGCAAATTTCGGATTCTCAGCCAGGAAGCCGTAGCCGGGATGAATAGCCTCGGCCCCGGTGATTTCCGCCGCTGAAATAATGGCGGCCACGTTCAGATAACTCTCCGAACTTTTGGCGGGGCCGATGCAAACAGCTTCGTCAGCAAACCGCACGTGAAGCGAATAGCGGTCGGGCTCAGAATAAACGGCGACCGTGCGGATTCCCAGTTCCTTGCAGGCACAGATCACCCGGAGCGCTATTTCGCCGCGATTGGCAATGAGAATCTTCCCAAACATAGGTCACGCTGACTGATGCATTTCGAGCCCCTCTGGCCAGCCGCTCACAACCGGTCGCATCGGAACTTCAAATTTTCACTTCGGCTTAGAGGGTTTGATGGTAAAGAGGGACTGTCCATATTCCACCGGCTGACCGTTTTCGACATGGATGCGCACGATCTCTCCGGCGGCTTCGGATTCAATTTCATTCATCAATTTCATCGCTTCAACGATGCAGAGCACCTGGCCCACATCCACAAGGTCGCCCAAGTTGACAAAAGGCGGAGCGTCGGGCGCCGGCGCCGCAAAAAAGGTCCCCACAATCGGAGACTTCATGACATGGACGTCTTCCGCAACTTCTTCAAGTGGAGTCACTTGCCCGGCAGGCTCTTCGGAATGCGCGCGCGTAGTGTGGAGGGGGTTGTTGGAAGGGGCCGTAAGGGAGTGAGCGGCGCTTGTTGGCGCAGACGGCATCGTCCCGGCGCTCTCCCGGCGCAGGATGCGGATCCGCATCCCATCCTTTTCCATTTCAAATTCGGCTACTTCCCGCTCAATCAGCAGATCGATCAGTTGCTGGATGTCCTTCAGTTCCCAGCTCCGCTCTGAATCCTCGCTGCTGCGGGATATTTTCTTGCCGGACATCGTCTTCGCTCCCACGCTGCAAACCTAGCCGGTAAACCAGACCTCTTTGGCGGCTGGCGTCAGCACCTCGGGCGCCCCACCGGTCACCAGAACCGTATCTTCCACCCGGATCCCCCCAAGTCCTTCGAGGTAAACACCCGGCTCGACAGTTATCACGCACCCATTTTCCAGGCGTGTCTTGTCGTTGCGGCCCAGGCGTGGTTTCTCGTGGATCTCTAGTCCCACACCGTGGCCTGTGCTATGAGTAAAATAACTCTCCAACTTCCTGCGTTCCAAAACCTTCCGCGCCACCCGGTCGATATCGCACGCCCGCTTCCCGGCACGAGCGGCTTCCACAGCCAGTTCTTGGGCCTCCCGGACGGCGCCGTACAGCTTGCGAACGCGCGCTCCTGGGCTTCCCAAGTATAGGGTTCGCGTCAGGTCAGCCGCATAACCCGTAAGTATAGCACCGAGATCAATGATAACCAAGTCGCCTTTCTCCAATAACTTGGAGGAAGGACGGGCATGCGGCCAGGCGCTCCGCTCGCCCGAGGATATGATCGTCTCAAAAGCAAACCCTTCGGCGCCCTTCCGCTTCATACGATACTCGATCTCGGCCGCTAAATCACCTTCGCGGACTCCCGGACGAATCTCTCCCCGCACCTCCTCAAAGACCTCCACAGTGAGCCGACAGGCTTTCCGGATGCAGTTGATCTCTTCGGCGCCTTTCACCACTCGAAGGTCTTCAACCACGCCGCCGGCAGGCACCCAGCGGAGTTTTTGACTTCGCGCCTGCTCCAGCAGGAAGAATTCGCGGCAGGTGAGAGTTGAGTCTTCATAGCCCACCCGGCCGGGACTCCATTTCCGAACCCATCGAACCGCTTCTTTAAGAGGGTTTCCTTTCACCTCCCTAACCTCCAGCCCCTGGGCTTGTTGCCGAGCCTGGAGGGTATAGCGGGAATCAACCCAAAGAACGCTTCGCGAGGGTCCTACGAGCGCCACTCCAGCGCTTCCTCTGAATCCGGTTAAGTAGAAGATATTGGTCAGGCCTGTAACCAAGAGACCGGCGATTTTCCGGGCCTCAAACTGCGCTCGAAGACGTTCGCGCCGGATAGTGAAATATTCGGAATGCGTTTCCTGATTCATGGTCTGCAAATAAAAAGGAGGAAGCTGTTGCCTCCTCCTCAAGAAATTCTACTACAGTTTAATGATTGGAGCCGGACCAAAGCGGGTTAGGTGGGCAGCACTTTGGGGGTCACAAAGAAAAGCAACTCCTGGTCGTTTTTCTGGTCCACGCTGCTCTTGAAAAGATGCCCCAGAATCGGGATGCTGCCAAGCAACGGAACACCCGTGGAAGATTTTGACCGCGTGGTGACGGTCACCCCTCCAAAGACAACCGTTCCTCCATTGGGTACCAGGACCTCCGTCGTGGCGGATTGGGTGTTAATCGTCGGTCCCGCAAGCGTCAATGCCGGCCCCGGAGAAGAATTCTGGATATTGATCGCCAAAAAGACGTGGCCGTCATCGGTCACCTGGGGCGTCACCTGGAGTTGCAGGGACGCCTGGACATATTGAATGCTGATCGTGTTGTTGATCGTGGTCTGAATGGGGATCTGGGTCCCTTGCACGACCGTCCCCTGGATGTTGTTCTGCGTCACGATCGACGGGCGCGAAATTGTTTTCGCTTCGTCATGCGACTCCGCTGCCGCAATCGCCGCATTGATCGCATAATTCGCACCCAGGTTGGAAATCACAAAAACCCCAAAACCCGTGGCGGCGGCGGTCGTAACTGGAGGCGGAGACAACGGCTGGCCGGAGACCCCTGTCCCGGTAGCGCCGCCCGTCACCAGGCCTCCCGAGGGATTTCTCTGGGCAAAGGAAAGGGCCGTCGAAAGGTTGCGCGCAAAGTCTGACGTGGCGCGGATAATCCGGGCTTCAATGGAAACCTGTTGCGCCTTTTTGTCCAGCTTGTTGATGACGGATTCGATGGCGGGAATTTGAGTTCGGATGTCGGAAATGATTAACGTATTCGTGCGATCGTCAACCAGGACGCTTCCACGTCTGCTCAGTGCGCCGCCGCCCACCCAGGACTTCAATAATGAAGCAAGGGTGGCTGCCTTGGCATAATTGATGGGCCGAAACACGGTGACCAGAGGCTCAGCTTCCTCTTTAGCCACTGAGAACTTTCGTTCGTCTTGCTGCTCCGCCATGAGCGTGGAAATCTTGGCAATGCGGAGAATGTTTCCTTCCAGTTGATCTCCAAGGCCGTTGTTCTTTAAGACGATATCGAGCGCCTGATCCCATGGCACGTCGTCCAGCACCAGAGTGACCGTTCCTGAGACATTAGGGTCAACGATAATGTTCAACCCGCTAATCTCGTGAATCAATCTGAAGAAATCTTTCAAGTCAACGTCTTTGAGATTGAGAGAAATCGCCTCTCCCGTGTAAAGTGACTTTTCTTTTGAGGCTCCGCCCTCACCCGCCCCCTGAGCCCGGAAAGCCTTGGGAGTCGTGTCCACTGTGCCGGCCATGACTTCGGCAGCCTTGGCTGCTTGCGCGGTTTCGGTTGGAACCGAGTTCACCTGAAACCTTCCAGCGGCTGCTCGTCTAGGAAAGAAGGAAACCGCCGGCCACTCCCCAGGATTGTCCGTCTGAGTCATCTCAGCACGCATGGCAAGCTTTGCCGCACCTTGCGCGCGGGCGTTGCCTTTCACTTTAGGGGAGCCCGTTTCCGCAACATTGGAGTTCACGGCTCTCCAGGTCTCGATGGGAACTTTTTCCGAGAATGCCCCAGCATGAGAACCTGAAGGGACCTCCGCCCCTCCGGCCTCACCCCCGGGCGACAATTCAATGTGGAATCCCGTCGCCTCCTTCCGCACGCTGTAGACGGGATTGCCTTCAAGATCCGCAACGACTCTTACCACACCCCCGTAATCCTCGCTGTATCTGCCCAGCCGAATCCGCGACAAGCACGGCAAGTCGGAGGAGTACCTCCACCGATCCGTAGCATTCCGCGCGCCTTCCAGGTCCAGAACCAACCGATTCGGGTCCGTCAGGTGAAGAACCCGGTAAGGAGTCGATTGAGTGGTTAAAACATCAATGGAGGTCCCCTTCCCGTCTTCAGCGGGCCGAATTGAAATCCCAGTGAGACTGGCCAAGCGCCCATTCGAAGCGACAGGCAGGGAAAGATTATCCTCCTTCACGCCGGCATTATTTCCCGCGGGGCCAGCGCCTTCGACTGACACTTGGGAAGAAAGTGCACCGCGGGGGAGGTTCGCTGCCCCAACCATACCCAGAGCCAGCAGTATTGCTATCAGCATAAGGATCGGTTTATGTTTCATCTTCCCTCCTCCAGAGGCGAGCCAAGTTTCAGGACAATCTCTTGAGTTTCGAGTCGCCCATTGGGTTCCAGCCGGTTCTCCCTAAAGCGGAGGGAGTCCGCTGTGATCACGCTGACAACACCGTTGTAAACCTCGTCGTGAACTCGCAGAAAATACGCCCGGTTGGTTTGATTGGTGACCACGGCAATCATGGTTTTGTCGGCTACTTGGCGGACAATTCCCAGCAGCTTCAATTGGCCGATGACGAGGCCTCGTTTGCCCGGCGGCAAAGGGCCCCCGAAATCCTCTCCTTTGCCCTGGTGCGGAGGCGGCGGAACATTGAACGGGTCCCGCTTTCCCGCAAACGACCTCACGGGTTCTGTCGCCTTAGGCGCCGGTTGGTCCACCCGGGCTTGGGCTGGCACCCCGCTGCCGCTCGCGGCCGCGTTGGCAGCCGCTGTTTCCGCGGTCACCAATCCAGTTCCCCATCTCCCGGCCGCCAGCCCAACTCCGAGTTGTCCCCCCCCAACCATCGCGGCCATCATCAGGCCCCTTGCCCAGGGATTCTTAAAAACCAGACCTTTCCTGTGCATCGTCACCCTGCCAATCCCACCCTATTTCCTGGTGGTTCCTTCCGCCCGCTTTGCGGAGCTGGCTTCTTGCGGCTGGTTGTAGTAGGTCGTAATCAGGCAATTTGCCCCCACCGTCTCCTGAGGCGAAATTTTGTACGCCCCCATCCCGCCCCCTTCGGGGGGGCCCAGCGCCAAGTTGCTGACCGTTACAATCCTCTGCTCGTGCACCAAACGGTCGAAGAACCGCAGCAAATCGTAATAGGTTCCATCCAGGTGCAACCGGAACGGCATCTCGACATAGAGATCCTTGCTGACCAGGGGCTGAGCGATAAACGTCCGGATATGCACCTCGGTGCCGGTTCCCGTTTCATACACCATGCGGACAAAAACGTCGGTCGCCGACTCGTCCGGAACAATTGATTGAAGCGTTTGAAGCTGCTGCGTAAGCTGGGCGATACGGTTCAGGTATTCAGTTTGTTCGCGCTTGAAAGCTTCATTGCGATCGTTCTCCGCCCTGAGTCGGATAACTTGCTGGTGCAGGTTGTCTCGGTCGACGGACTTGGGAAGAGCGAAATACCAGAAAGTTGCTGCCGCAAACACCAGCGCAACCATCACCAGAAAAGCGGTTTGCACCCCAGCCGAAAGATCACGGAAGCCTTTGGCCATGACGCCTTTCGCCCTTTACCTTCCTCCTCCCGGCGACGCGGGCACGGCTGCGGCTTCCTTGCCTGCGGCTGGCTGCGCCGTTCCGGGAGGTGTGTAAACACAATCGAGGTCGAACTTGAAGCCCGTTTGGCCGTAACGGTCATCCTGGTAGTACTGCTTCAAATGGACGTCAGAGAATTGCGAAGTATTGTTGAGGGCCATAATAAATTGCGCAATAGCCTTGACCGTCTGCGATTGACCCCGGATGTGTAACACCTTTCCCTCCGGTGTGACTTGCAACAGATAGAGGTCCTTGGTGCTGTCAACCGTATGCCCCAGTCCCGCCATTAAGTCGACCGGACCCTGGCGGCTGCTCTGGAGTTTCTGGATCGTATTGATCCGTTCTTCAAGCTGCTTAAGTTGCTGTTGATATTGTTGATTCTGGTCCCTGACAGCCGCCAGTTCCTTCTGCCTGATCTGCTCCCGCGTGAGGGCGTCCTGCTCATGGTGGACCTGGTTGTTCCAGTAAAAGTAGAGAAAGCCTACAACGCTCATCATCACCGCCAGTGACACGATAAAGATCAGAACCTGGCGGGCCGCATTGGAAGGTGAAGAAATCTTCGTTGCCGCCGGAGAAGCTTCTCCGAGCAGGTTTATTTTCATCATGGCGTGTCAAAGCTCCTCAACGCCAGCCCCATCGCGACGCACATCGAGGGGGCTATTTCCGCCGTGAACGAAATGTCAAATCGCGAGGGGTTGATATGCACTTTGCGAAAAGGGTCCATGATCTCAATCGGAACGTTGAACTCTTCCTTCAACAGACCCGCCAGCCCATCGATTTTGGCCGTCCCCCCGGCCAGATAGATGAATTCAATGTTGGCGGTCGACGTCGTCTGCCTGAAAAAATCGAAGGTTTTTTGAATCTCCAGCAACAGAATTTCAGACACCGAGCGAAGATGGGAGGTCTTGGACTCCTCCGAAACGTTGGGTAGCGAATGGCCCTGTTTCAGTTTCTCAGCGTCTTCAAAGCTCAGGTCAAGCTCTTTTTGCAGGGTGTCGGTGTACTGATTCCCGCCCACCGAAACATCCCGGGTAAATAAGGATGCTCCGTCCCGTACGATGTTAATGTTCATAATGCTGGCCCCGATATTCAACAAGGCCACCATCGCGCCCGAGGGCGGATCGTAGTTCGCCTCGAAGGCGTTCTCGAGCGCAAAAGCGTCGATATCCACCACCACAGGGCTTCTTCCCGCCTGACTAAGAACGTTGGTGTGGTTCAGAATCTTTTCGCGCTTGACGGCCACCAGCATCACATCCATGCCGCCGCCCGCAGCCGCCGGCCCCATAATCTGGTAGCTCAGGTTGACGTCCGCGACATCAAAGGGAATGTACTGTTGCGCCTCATAGGGAATTGCGCTGGCCACTTCAGCGTCGCTCCCGGCGCTCACAGCAATTCTTTTGACGATGACCGAATGCCCGGAAACGGAGGTCGCCACGTCCCGGGTTTTGATCTTGTTCTCGGCAAAAATCTTCTCGATGGCAGAGGAAACGAGCAGCGCATCCATGATCGAGCCGTCGACCACCACATCTTGACCGAGCGCTTCGATGCCTAGGTTGGCCAGCTCATAGTCCGAACCATTCCGGGCAAGCTCTACGGCTTTGACAGCGCTCGATCCGATATCGAGGCCGACAAGTTTTCTCGGTTTACCCCAGAACATGGACGCTACTCCCTAGCGGGACCCGGCCCGAAACTTTCGGGAATGTTGCTGGAGGTGCGCGCTTTGATTTTCCATCCAGCGATCCAGGACGGTCTTCTTGAAACGCCAGCGATTCCCCAGCTTGAAAGCCGGCACCTTGTCTCCAGAAACATACTTGTATAAGGATTCGCGGGAAATCCCCAAGTACCGCGCCGCCACCCGAATATCCATCACCTCAGGCGTTTCCTGCATACTCTTCTCAGCAGCCGACGCTCGGCACTTCCCAGCCCCCGCTGCCGTCCCCAGAAGGAGGACTTGCATCGCTCTGGCCTCGGCATATGAGCGATGCAAACGGGTACGCCGAGCGTTTCGGGCCGGTCTTAAGGTCTTCTCATCTGTTGCTCAGGCTCTATCTGCTCCTCTTGGCAACTTACCAAATGTATATCGGTCTTTTTCATGCCAACTTCAGCGTTTTTTGCCTGCTTTCTCCATAAAAATTTGGACTGGCTTGGAGCTCATTGTCTGCTGCGGCTCGCTTCATTTTCCGATTCTCGGTCGGGGCAGCCGCGAGGCGCCTCTTCCCGCCGAATCTCAATTGACATTTAATGTGACCGTACCGGTGTGGCTCAATGGGTTTGCAGAAGCAGTCACATTTAACGTGTAAGTCCCGGCAGGAGTACCCTGCTTGTTCGGCGTTGGCGGGGCGCCACCGCCCGACCCACCTCCGCATGAAGTCATCGATAAGCAAACCATAACCACCAGGGCTGCCCCTCCGATCGGCGTCCAGGTTCCTTGCCGGCGGCCGCGGGTCGCGAAAAGAGCCAGAACTAACAGCGCGCACCACCCCCACAGGCCAAACCACCCTAAACACCGGCCACCCCGTGGAAACAGCCCAACGCCCGGAGGAGGCCCTTCAAGGGAACGTGAAGTGGTCGCAAGCGTCAGCGTGGCCTTCCCCGGGGCCGAGCCATCCATGTTTACCGAGAGGGGCGAAAGGGTGCAGGTCGCCTGGGGCGGAGTTCCCTCGCACGCGAGTGCCACCGGCAAGTTGAACCCGTTGACCGGCGTGAGCGTAAGCGTAAAGGTTGCCGTCTGACCCGCTCCGATCGAGGCCTGGGAAGGCGAGGCCGAAATCGTGAAATCCTCAAATTTCACCGTCAGGGGGAGTGTCGCGGTGGTTGTGCTGCCGGTTGTCGAGACCGTGCCAGACGTTGAAGTAAGTGTACTGGAGGTTAGGACAATGGTTCCTGTCACGGTAAAGCTCAGCGACGTTGAAGTCACCTCATTGAGATTTCCCACGGTGAGTGTGCTGGAGCCTCCCGGCGTAATGGTTGCCGGGTCGAAAGAACACGTAGCTGGCGCAATGTCCGCGCAGCCGAGAGCGATCGACCCCGTAAACCCTGAGTCCGTTGAAGCAGATACCGTGAACTCGACCTGAGCGGTTCCCTCAAGAACGCTCACCGAGGTCTGCTGCGCCGTAAGGGAAAAAGGCAAGGCGCCGGTTCCTGTCAAAACAATCGTCTGCGGGCTGTTGGCAGCGGTGTCGGTAATCACCACCGATCCGACGATGGTTCCGATGGAAGCAGGAGAGAAAGCAACCGTGATCGTGCAACTACTGCCCGCGCTGACCACGCTGCCACAAGTATTGGATTGGCTGTAATCTCCCTCGGCATGGATACTGGAAATGTCGAGGGGCGATTGTGCCACGTTCGTCAAAGTCACCGATTGGCTTGGGCTGGTTGTTCCAATCGGAACCGACCCGAAATCCAGGCTGTTCGCCGAAAGGCTGACGGCGCCGCTTGTGCCGAGGCCTGTCAGTTTGATCGTCTGCGGACTTCCCGCCGCGGTGTCCGTGAGGGTCATCGTGCCCGTGCGTGTGCCCACCGCGGTCGGCGTGAAGGTAACACTGACGGAACAGGATGTGCCTGGCGCTACCGTGCCTCCACAATTGTTTGTCTCGGCAAAGTCGCCCGCCACCACGATGCTTGAAATGCCCAGCGGCGCGCTGCCGGCGTCGCTGAGCTTCACTGCTTGCGGAGCGCTCGTGGTGTTGATCTCCTGGCCGGGAAACACAAGGGGGTTCGGAACCGCACTCAGCCCCGCCGCGTTCTGGGGACTGATTTTGGCAACCCAGGCATCATGGGACCCCCCTGTGTAGGCGGTGGTAAAAGCCGAAGGCGTGGTTGGAAAGTCTACAGAGAAAGTGTCTCCGGCAACGTAGAGGTTCCCAAAGGCGTCGAGAGCAACATCGTTCGCGTACTCGTCCCCCGTTCCACCCAGGTAAGTCGAATAAACAAGCGCCGAGCCAGACGCGTTCAACTCGGTCACAATAGCGTCGTAGAAGCCTCCGCTGTTCATCTGCAGCGGCGAAACAACCGGGAAGCCGCCACCGTAAGTGTACCCGACGATATAGGCATTGCCCGAAGCATCGACGCCGATGGCATTGGCGACGTCAGGGTTGGTGTCACCGAGATAGGTCGCATACGCAAGGGCGTCCCCAGCCGGAGTGACTTTAGCGACAAAAACCTCGTCCGATCCGGCGTACGCTGTCTCATAAGCAGAAGGGGTAACGGGAAAATCCTTGGACGTCGTCCAGCCCGCTACATAGGCATTTGAGGAGGAATCGAGAGCAATGCCGTTTCCGTAGCTTGCTGCCGTTCCGCCCAGATAGGAGGAATAAATCAAGGCGGTTCCGGCAGAATTTAACTTGCTGACAAAGGCCTCAAAGCAAGGAAAGCTGTTCAACGCCGAACCGCACATGGTTGCGGTGTAGCTTGGCTCGAAGCCGCCTTGGGTCGGGAAATTAGCCGAATTCGTTTGCCCTGTCAAATACGCGTTGTCTGAAGCATCGAGCGCAATGGCCGCAACATGGTCTTCGCCGCTCCCGCCCAGGTATGTCGAGTAAACTCTTGCCGTGCCGGCGGCGTCGATCTTGGCAACAAAGCCGTCAAACGGTCCGCCCCCGAAGCTTGTTTGCAGGGCGCCGTAAGTGGTGGGGAAATTCGCGGCGGAAGTAAGACCCGCGACGTAGGTATTACCACTCGAATCGACGGCAATGTCGCTGGCAAAATCGTCTCCCGTCCCGCCCAGGTAGCTTGAGTAAATCAAGCTTGAGCCGGACGCGCTGAGCTTGGCGACAAAAGCATCAAAGCAGGGACTTGGATAGGTCGTCGTGCCGCAAGTCCCGCCTCCCGGAGAACTTTGGAAAGCACTCGCCGTGGGGAAATCAAGCGAGTCCGTAAATCCGGCAACGTAGGCTTCGCCGGCCGCATCGACCGCAATTCGAATTCCGTAGTCATCACCTGTTCCACCGAGATAGGTGGAATACAAAAGTCCCGAACCCTGAGGATCGAGCTTGGCAACGAAAACGTCAAAACAGGGAGTGGTGTTGACCTCCGTATCACAACTGCCTCCCGAGAAGGTGCTCTGCACACCACCCAGCACAGGAAAGTCTGTCGAGGTGGTATACCCGGTGATGTAAGTATTGCCTGACCCATCGACGGCAATGCCGGAAGCGTAGTTGAAATCGGTCCCGCCAAGGTAGGTCGAGTAACTAAGGACCGGATCGATGATCAGCGGTTCCGTGCGGTCGTAATCGCCAATATCCAAGCTGACGATCCCGTCATTTCCGACCCCGTAGCGAGATCGAACAAACCGCTTAATCCGGGGATGTGAGTTCCCGTCCATCTGGTACACCCGAGGCTTTTGAAAGCGCACGTCGCCCGCCGCGGTGTGCACCACAAGATCGCCGTTTTGATCGACCCGCAAACTGGCGCGGCCGCGCTTGCCGTTGATTTCGAGGCGGATCGCGCGAGGATTCGCCCCAGGACTCACAATGAAATCGAATTCCAGCTTGCGCCGGTTGCCGTAATATCCGACGTCGATCCCAGGATAGACCCCCCGAAACCTCACCCTGGCATAGGTGGGAACATTCTTGATCCACTTGGCAGGATCGTTGCCGATAAAATAATTGCTTTTGCCCGCCAGGGCATCGCGCCCCTCCGCTTGGGACGCGGCGCTCGCGCCCACCATGCTCACCCGGACGGAATCGGTGGACATTGCCGCGCGCGTGCCCTCAAACGGAGAGACTTGCCGCTGCGCAAACGCCCTTTTCGAAATTGACTTGCCGCGACGCAGCTCGATAAGGATGTCCCTGGAACTGAGGAAAATCGTGGATGAGCTTTCGTGCGCTAGGAATTTCACGTTCGGGTCAGCTTGACCTCGGTTCGGTTCAAAGGCGAGTGGCAGCGAAGCGTAGCGCCCGGCTGCATTTGATTCTGCCGCAGGCTTCAAACCCACGGCCGGCCGCGCACCGAGCACCCCCACAGTCAGGATGAGCAAGCTTGCCCGGGCGACACCGAGAAGAACTTCTGCCCCTCCAACCGCCCGACTCCGCTCGAAGAGAAACCGCAAAAACCTCAACGACATCCCCTGCAGCCGCCTCGGCTCCCAACGCTTGGCTTACAGTCCTTGGGCGGCGCACGGAGACCATCGTCACTTCAGCAGGGAGACTTGAAAGAGCGTTCTCAAAGAGGAGAGGAAGGGTTTAATCTGGAAGGCCATGAAGACAGGGCGGGGAATTCGCCACGAGAGCCAGACGCAACGTTACGTCTGGCGCATAGATGTTGCTGAAAAAAAACCTCGCGCGCGCGTTGCAGATTATTTTGCGGTGCAGCGGCGGAAAAGCTGATCGAGGAGTTCGATCGCCAAATCCGTTTCCTCACGGGTAATGGTAAAGGAAGGCGCGATGGTGAAGACGTTTTTGTAGTAGCCGCCGACATCGAGCACCAAGCCCAGCTTGCGGCCGCCGGCTTCGAGGTTCCCGGCCAAGCCTTCGTTGAAAATGCGGTCTGTCAGCTCGCGGTCGGGGGTGATGCGGTCCGGCTTACAAACTTCAATGCGCAACGCCAAGCCCAGCCCGTCCACCTGCCCGATCGACTCCGGGTGGCGCTTCTCAAGCTCTCGGAGGCCTGCGAGAAAATAGGCGCCCTTTTCGTTCACCAGGGTTTCGTAATCTTCTTCTTCCAGCATCTTCAGCGTTTCAAGCGCCACGGCGGTGCCCAGGGTGTTGGCAGAAAACGTGGAGTGCGTCGAGCCGGGAGGGAAAAGGTCCGGCTTGATCAAATCTTCCCGGGCCCAAAGGCCGGAAATAGGGTTCATCCCGTTCGTCAGGGCCTTGCCGAACACGATGATGTCCGGCGTGATGCCAAAATTCTCAATGCCCCAGAATTTGCCCGTCCGGTAAAACCCCATCTGAATTTCATCATCGACGATGAGGATCTTATGCCGCTCGCAGGTCGCCTTGAGCCGCTTGAAATAATCAGCGGGAGGAATCACATAGCCCCCCGTGCCCTGCACCGGCTCGATATAGAAGGCTCCGTACTCCGACGCTGAGGCTTTCGCGTCCCACACCCCGTAGTATTCGGAGTCAAACAGTTTCTCAAACTGCTCTTCGCAATAAAGCCCGCAACTCTCCGGCTTGAGTCCATAGATGCAGCGGTTGCAATAGGGATAAAAAACAAACTGCGCGCGGTCGCCAAAGTGGCCGTAGCGGCGGCGGTAGCGGTAACTGGAAGTAATGGCCGAAGCTCCCAGCGTGCGGCCGTGATAGCCGCCCATGAAAGCGAACATCAGGTTCTTGCCCGTGGCGTTCCGGACAATCTTGAGAGAATCTTCGATGGCCTGTGAACCGCCCACGTTGAAGTGCACTCTCCCCTTCACGCCGAAGCGCTTTTCACAATACTGCGCGATGCGCGCCGCAACTTCCACCTTCTCGGCGTGAAGGTACTGGCAGGCAAGCTGCGGCAGACGGTCGATCTGCCGCTTGAGGGCTTCGTTGAGCCGCGGATTCTTATAGCCGAAGCTGGCCGCCGAATACCACATCTGGAGATCCAGATACGGCGTGCCTTGCTCGTCGTAAAGGTAGGAACCCTCGCAGTTTGCAAAAACCTTGGGCGGCTCCAGATAGTGCACCGTGTCGCCAAACGAACAGTACTCTCGCTCGAGCGCCAGCAGCTCCGCCGTTCGGGTTGTGGTATCAGGCAGTGACATTTAGGTTCTTTCCTATCGTTTGGGATTTCCGCTAAAGAACGAAGTATGAAGTATCAAGGATGAAGGATGAAGTGGAAAAGCAGATTCCTCGCGGAGCTTACCCTGAGCGAAATGCCGGGATCCTTCGCTTCGCTCAGGATGACACGCGACGGGCGAGGAATGACGAGAAACATCCTTCATACTTCTAACTTCATCAGAATCCCTCCTGGGCGGACGCATCCAGGGCTGCGGCGCAGGAGTTCGCTTCCACCCCCAGCAATTCGGCAAGGCGGGCCTGAACGTCTCCGAAAGTCTCAAAAGGTATATGAGCAAGCCCCCGCTCGCGGCAATAATCCAGCAATTCTTGTTTGGCAAAAATCATGTCCGCTTCTTCCACGGCAAAGCGGTCGGAAAGCCCGTCACCGACAAAAACCACCGGTCGCCGCTCTCCTCTCACGCGTTGAATAATGGCTGCCTTGCAGGTTGCGCACCCGTGCGGGCAGTTGATTTTGCTGTGCGGAAAACTCGGGTGCAGTTCGCCTCCCGCCAACCGGAGCGCGCTCGAAAACAGATGCTTGCCGTTGCGCAGTTCGCCGTCCGCGCCCACCCGCTTTAAGACCCGGCGGATCGCGTAATCAAAACCATCGCTCACGATATAGAAGGGCAACTGTTGCTTTTGCGCAAAACGGTAAAACCTGGGGAAATCGGGGTCGACAGGGACCGCATCGATCAGCGCATTGAGCTCGTTCGGAGTCGCCTTAACCAGCGCCATCTGGCGCCGCAGGCACTCTTCGGAACCGATTGACCCTCGGGTCCACTCTTCCTCAACCTGCCGCCAGGAAGGGTCGGCAAACCGTTCGAGGATCACATCCGTGACGTCGACCAGCGAGATGGTGCCGTCAAAGTCTGAAAAGACTACAGGGAACGAGTCCCCCGGGGTTGTCTGCAATTTTTCTTTCAAGTCGATTGCCCTTCTTTCCGATAGACACAACAAAGGGTCAGGTGGCAGGGTGGAAAGGAAATTACCCCCTCCTGCACGCCCTACGCTCTACCCGCCACCTGTATCCTTCACTCCCCGCGCTCGTCCACGAGACGCTTGCGCTTCCGCCCGTGGACGAGCGTTTGGGGAGGGAAAAAACGGAAAGCCAGTGTATACATTCCACAAACTTGATTGGCCCATACATCCGGGTAGCGCGATTCCAGATTCTTCTGTACCTCATGCTCAACCGCTGATGCGGCAATCCCGTCGGTCAACTCCAGACGAAACTCCAAAATGTCCCGCAAGTCCTCCTGCCGAACCGCCACCTGCCAGTTTTCCGAAATACCCTGGACCCCCTCCAAAACCTTTTCAAAAATCTCCGGGTGCATATTCCCGGCGCCCATCACCACCATTTCATCGCGCCGCCCTTTGATGGGAGCAATCCGGCGGACAGTGGTTCCGCACGGACAACGCCCTTCAAGGAAACGCGTGATATCCCGCACTCGATACCGGATCAGGGGCCAAGTGCGGCGCGCAAGCGTCGTCACCACAAGTTCGCCATATCCCTCGGAGTCCGGCTCGATAATTTCGAAAAGCAAATTGAATTCGTCAAGATGGTAGCCTTGACGCTCGCGGCACTCCATCCCGGCGCCCCCGCCCATTTCCGTCGAGCCGTAGCCGAGAATCACGGGAGCTTGCCAGACCCGCTGGACATAGTCCCGATAAGCATCCGTCATGCGGTCGCCCGCCGCGAAAATCAGCTTTAGCGGAAGGATTCCCCGCTTCTCGGCAATCTCGCTCAGGCTAACCAGCCAGGTGGGATCAGCCACAATCACGTTATACCGATAGCGAATGAGCCGGTCGTAGACTTCCTGCGGGTGCGGTTTGCCCACCGCCGAACAGAAGACTCCCAGTTGCTTGCAGGCCAGAAAGGTTACCCAGCTACTGATCCAATATCCGGCGTCAAAAGTGCAAACCACCCGGTCGCCGGGTCGTAAGCCGTTTTCATATAATGCCGCGGCCTCGTAACGGGCCGCGAGGTCAAGCTCCTCGTAGCTGAACGCCACGCGCTTCGGGCCGCCCGAGGTTCCGGTGGTTTCAAACACCGCCTGAGGTTCGCCGCACAAGAAATCTTCGGCAGGGAGATTCAGAATGTCCTCTGGCGTTGTGAAGATGTCGCCCAGGTCTTCCGGCCGGCGAACGCGATCGGCGCGAATGCCGGCTTGCTGGAGTTTTTGCGAAAAGAATTTCTGGCGGGAGGCCGCGTAAAGGACGACCCCGCGGAAAGCGTCCGCCTGCATTCTGCGGATCAGCGTGGGCGGAAGGGACTTGCCCCAGCGCACAAGTCTGGGAACTGAATCTCCGATCACCCGGCGTTCAACGAATTGTCGCAACCCCACTACCATCGAATTCTGAATCCGCACTCCCTGGAGCATCCTCCGTTTACAGCCTCAGCCGCTCCCTCTTCCGGGGCAGCCAAAATCTTGTCATAACGACACGCGCCGCCCCTCACATCACATACGCCGAATCGCCTGTCCTCGGTGAGGGCGCCGCCAGAAGATCGATGAAGGTAGCTTTTTCAAGTAATGCTCTGGCAACCTGAGCGACTGCGTAAGCTGCATCGGGACGGGCCATCTCCCTGGCGCGCCTCTCCAGCATCTCGCGCTGCTCGGGGTTCTCCAGCAGGCGGGACACCAAGGCCGGGATTTCCTCAAGTCTCTCGGCCGTGAGCGCTACCCCCTGTTGAACGAGCATGCGAAGATGTTGTTCTTCGGTGCCGGGAGTCGGGTGAGTCAGGATCATTGGAATGCCCGCAGCCATCGCCTCCGCAGTTGTGACACCTCCCGGCTTTGTAATCAGCACACTCGCCGCTCCCATTAATTCCGGAACGGCGTCGGTCCAGCCAAAAACATGGAGGTCCACGGCAATCCGTCTGCGCAGCGCTTCCAGACGCACCCGTAGAGTTCGATTCCGTCCGGCTACGGCAATGACCTGGAGGGGCTGCCGGCACACCTCCAGGCTTCGGATAATGGAGTCGAGTGGAGCAGGCCCCATGCCGGCCCCCATCACCAGTACCACGGGCCGCTTTACATCCAAGCCTAGCGCGCGGCGCAATTCCGTACGGTCAAAATTGAGGGCGAAGGCCGGGTCGACGGAAATCCCACAGGTCAGGATGCGGTTTACTGAAACGCCCCAAGCAATAAGCTGGCGCTTCGACTCATCGCTGCCGACACAATAAACATCAATCTCCGACTTGACCCAGGGGAATTCCGTATGAAAATCGGTTTGAGCAGCCAGGATGGGAGCGTTAAACCACCCTTCGCGCCGGCCCAGCGCGGCAAGCTCGGCTGCGCCAACCTCGGTCGCAATAACCAGGTGTGGCCGAAATGCCCGGAGTTGCTCAAGGACTCCCCGGCAACCGCGTCGAAACACCCAGTCCGGCGCCGTGGCTTCGTGTCGCTTCTGCTGCCGCCGTTCGAACACCTTCCGCCAAGCCCATGGGGCGTGCCGAACCATCCACCCGTAAGGGCGAACGTAGAGGCGATGAAACCAAGGCTTCGCCAGATCCAACGCGTCGATCAACCGCGCATCGACATCGTCCGCGCCATCGTGAAGCGCCTGGTGAATAGCCTGACTTGCTCGCAAGTGCCCAGCCCCCACGCTGAGCGTCAGGATCGCGATCCGCCTGATTTCCATGCCTGCTCCGAATTAAACTCTTTCTGGCGCCGGGCTTTCGCGGGACAAGGGGTCTTCATCCCCAACGCCGAACTAACAAAACGGCATTAAGCCCGCCGAATGCGAAGGAGTTCGAAAGCGCCACGCGGATCGGCTTCTCCCGCGCCTGGTTGGGAACATAGTCGAGGTCACACTCAGGGTCCGGCTGAGTGTAGTTTGCGGTAGGAGGAATGACCCCGCGTTCGAGCGCCATGACGGTGGCGACAAGTTCAGCCGCGCCCGTCGCACCCATCATGTGCCCGTGCATTGATTTCGTCGAACTGATCGCCACCTTCCTGGCGTGGTCCTTAAAGACCGCTTTGATAACCTGCGTTTCAGTCGAATCGTTCAAGCGCGTTCCGGTCCCGTGGGCGTTGATGTAATCAACTTCTTCAGGGCGATGGCCGGCCTCGTCAAGGGCCATGCGGATGGCACGCGCCGGCCCGTCGACGGTGGGCTGCGTAATGTGCGAGGCGTCGGAACTCATGCCGAAGCCGGCCAGCTCCGCATAAATCTTGGCCCCGCGCCGGGTGGCATGGTCGAGTTCTTCCAGCAGCAGAACGCCGGATCCTTCCCCAATCACCATGCCCCTGCGATCAGCCGAAAAAGGCCGGCAGGCCGTAGCTGGATTCCCATTTCCGGAAGAAAGGACGCGCACCGCCTCCCAGCAGCGCATCACCCCGTAAGTGATGGGAGCATCGGCCCCGCCGGCCAGCATGACGTCGGCCAAGCCGAACTTGATCAGATGGAACGCCTCGCCGATGGCATGGCCGGAGGACGAGCAGGCGGTGGCGGTGGCCAGCGCCGGACCCTGCGCTCCGAACTCCATACAGATGTGCGAGGTGGCGGCGTTGTGCATGATCCTGGGAATCGTAAAGGGATGGAGGCGCGTGGCCTGCTTCGCATAAAGGTTGTGGTAGCCGGCGTCATAGCTTCCCGCCCCGCCCATGCCGGAACCCATCACCACACCAAAACGGGGGCGCTCTTCTTCCCTGATCGCGATGCCGCTCGATGCCATGGCTTCCCGGGCGGCAATCAGTGCGAACTGCGCAAACTTGTCCAGCACGTCCAGGCGCTTGGAAGGGAAATAATCTTCCGGATTGTAGTCAGCAATCTCGGCCGCAATTTTAATCGAAAGAGAAGAAGAATCGAATTGAGAGATTGTCCGGACACCGGATCTGCCCTGAACCAGGCTCTGGAAGAAGGGATCTCTGTTCTTGCCGGTGGAGGAAAAGACCCCCATCCCTGTTATGACGACCCTGCGCACCGTGGACTCCTGAAGGACCTTAATTACTAACGGCTGGCGTGCCGCCTTTGGCCATCGCCGCCAGATCGGAAACGTCTTTACCCTCGAGCACCCGCGTGAGACTGTCGACAACCTGCCGGACGCTCTTCATGTTCTGTGCCACAGCATCTGGGATGTCAATCTTGAACTCTTCCTCAAGGGCAAACAGGATGTTGACTCCATCCAAAGAGTCAATTCCCAGTTCGGCAAAAGTTGCATCCATCGTCACTTTGCTGGGATCAAGATGCTGTTCACGTGCAATGATCTCCATGACTTTTTCGCCTGCGTCCATTTCCACTCCTTCTTACTGGCTCTAATCCCCGGAGGTTTATCTCGCGATGCTTATGATGATATTTCGATAGGGTTCTTTGCCGCCAACTCAGCAACTACCCGCAGCAACTCGGATAGCCGAAATGGCTTTTCCAGAAATTCCTTAACCCCAAGCTTCTGGGCAAGCTCCCTCTCCGCTCCGCTGATGAACGAGGTCATCAGGATCGCATCACATTTTACATTCCGCTGCTGCACTTTGCGCAACAATTCCAGCCCGTTTTCCCCAGGCATCCGTAAGTCGATCAGGATGATTGCCCGGCTGCCATCTTGGTTGAGGGCTTCCCAGACAGCCTCACTCCCTTCCACAGCCTGCACTGGATATCCGTTGGCTCGAAGAACTTCCGAAAGCAAGTTTCGACTCTCTTGGTCGTCATCCACAACCAGCACCCGTCTTGAGCCCACTGATCCACCTGTGAAGGAAGTATTTTAGCCACCCAACAGTAGACTTGAAGAGCATGTCGGAGTCCAAACTTGCTATTTCTAGCTATCCTGCCTATTTTGTGCACGATAAATTATTTCTTAAAAATAAACTGGACACCGGCTAAGGTTAATCTGTGTCAAGTTGTGACACTTCACTACATTACTGTATTCTAATGTGGCACATATTTCCAGCGTCCATTGCGGTTGGTTCAAAAACGCTGGGTCCACAGTTGAGCGATTCAGAATAGGTCGCACCACCGACTAGAGCGTAAATTCCTCAATAGTCACAAATTTGAGACCGGCATCGGTCGCTGCATCTATTATGGCAGGCAGAGCCTCAACCGTACTCGACTGGTCGACCTTTTCCGGCGGCTGGCGTTCGTGCCCGTCATGGAGCAAAACCACCGAGCCAGAATGCATTTCACGGGTTGTAGCCTTGATGATCGCCTGGGTACGGTATTTCCAGTCGTACCCGGCCGCCGACCACATCACCATCTTTAGCCCTCTAGCCTTGAGGGTTGGCATCAGCCCGAACCATCGGCCGCCATAAGGAGGCCGAAACAAGTTTGGCCGCACTCCCGTGACCCCTTCGATGGCTTCCTGCGCGCGGTCGATTTCCCCGGCCATGAACTTCCGAGAATGCAGCAAGAGCAGCGGGTGAGAGTACGTATGGTTGCCGACCGTATGCCCTTCGCGAACGATGCGCCGGGCGATTTCCGGAAGGCGTTCGACATTCTTCCCGCAGAGAAAAAAGGTTGCCGGAACTTTCCGTTCAGCAAGGATATCGAGGATTTGTTCGGTAAAGGGCGATGTGGGCCCATCGTCGAAGGTCAGAACAACGTTGCGGCTTCGAGCGGGCCCGCGAACCAGCACCGGCCGGAAAATCCTCGCCGTCGGAGCCACGCAAGCATAGGCCACCACCGCTCCGCACCCTGCAATCACCAGAAGTCCGACAGCTAAACCCATGATGGAGTCATTATGAGTAATTCGATGCAAGCCCCTGGGATCACGTCCTGGGACCGTTAGGCTTGCCCACCCGACGGCACGGCTGAGGACCCTTTTGCAGCAGTGGATTATCCTACCACAACAGTACCGCAATCAGAAATAAGTTCAGCCGGGACCGGGTCGTTATTCTGCAAGCGGCTTTCTGTCGTGGTCGATTTGCGGGCATTATCTGTTATACTCTCCCGCACCGGGTCCAATACCTAAGGCTAGTCGCCAAGGCAGGACTCCGCAGTAAGATTGGAAAGACCGCGCAGGGCTCTGCTTGCGAGGCCTCTAAGTGAGGATAACAAGGTAGGATGCAGATTACTTTGAGGAGCCGGTTTGCTCAACGGTCGCTGATGTTTTCCCTGATCGTGGCCTTCTTGCTGGCGACGGCATGGATTGCCAAGACCTACGTTGCCAACCACCTGTCCCATACCCTCACGATCCATAACCTCCGACTGGCGACGGAGCTTGATCCGGGAAATGCGGAATACCACATCCAACTGGGCCGGATGTACCAATACAGCGTCACGAATGCAAAACCGCAGGATGCGATCGAGCAGTTTCGCCGCGCGGCCGAGCTGAATCCTTATGATCCGCAAGCATGGCTTAACTTGGCGGCAGCTTTGGAATTTGAGGGGCAGACTTCTAAGGCCGAACTCTACCTGCATCACGCCTCCGCTCTGGCGCCCAATCTCCCCATTTACCAGTGGACCATCGGAAACTATTTCTTGCTCCACGGAAACACCCAAGAAGCTTTTCGTCATTTAAAGATGGTCCTCGCCGGATCACGCGAGTATGACCAAACCGTCTTCAGCGTCGCTTGGAAGGCCTCTGGCGATGCCGGCCAGATTTTGCAGGAGCTTATTCCTAGCGACCTGCCGGCCGAGTTCAGTTATCTCGATTACCTCGCGTCGCTTCAAAAGTTCCCCGATGCCGCCGCGGTCTGGAAGCGCATTGCAAGCAGTCCAAAAAGCTTTGACCCGCAGCAGGCTGCAGCCTACATCGATGCCCTGCTTAGAACGCAGCATCCCGCCGAGGCCTACCAAGTCTGGTCCGACCTTGAGTCTCGGGGATTGATCCGGAATCCCGCCAACGGGACCGTGCCCAATCTCATCACCAACGGTGATTTTGAGGACAACCTTTTGGAGATGGGTTTTGGATGGAGGATGATTCCTGTCGAAGGCGTCTACGCCGGGGTGGACACTTCCACTTTCCATTCACCCGGCCATTCCTTGGCGGTGCAATTCTCTGGAAAGCAAAACCTTGACTACCGGCAGATCTATCAGTTTGTTAAAGTGTCTCCGAGCCATACTTACCACCTTCAGGCTTTCATGAAGACCGAAGGCATCACCACGGATAGCGGCCCTCGCTTAGAGGTTCGCGATGCCTATAATCCTTCCGCGCTCGACAAGTTTTCCGAGGACACGACAGGGACCAGCGAAGGCTGGAATCCCCTGAATCTGGACTTCACGACGGGACCCAAAACGGACCTGATCATCGTGGCGCTGGCCCGCTTGCCGAGTGAAAAGCTGGACAACCAAATCGCCGGCAGAGTTTGGCTGGACGATGTCGTCCTCACTCCTGCATCGGCCTCCCAATCGAGCGCGCCCTAAAAACTTATCCAAGCAAAGCAATTCACGCTGGCAATACAGCGCTCGGGCAAAGGCGTGCGGGTGCGTTCCTGACTTAACAAGCCCTGGCATGGGTTCGCCCGCCGGCCGCAGAACAAATTCCGGAGGAGACTCCGCCATGATCTTTGACTTAAGGATTCAGACCCTTACAAATGCGGGAAGTCAATCTGGCAGTTGCTGCCCAAGGTGAAAGAATTGATGGTCAGCCCGGCCCGTGTAGGGAACAACTCAACTTTGTGGCTTCCAAAGGCGGGGTTGGCTACCAGGTAGTACATCCGAGGTTCGCGGACCTCGAGATAGGAATGCCCTTCCGAGTCGAACTGGACATCCACGCCTTTGTTCCGGGAAGTGAGGTCTTTGCCGTCTTGACGCACATAAATTCGCAAAGGATGTCCGTGCTCGACGTTCATTACTGCATATAACTCTCGCGCGTGATAACGCATTTTGAGTTCGTCTCCGGAAGGCCCATCTCCTTTTTTCTTGCCGCGGTAAATCATTCCATTGCTTTGGTCAGGATTCCTTCCATTATCAGTTTCCCACCGACCGGATACGGACGCATGTCCGTCTTCAACTTCAGGTGGCAGCTTGTAATGGAGAGTCTTGCCCTTGTGGTAGCCCTGCGGGTTCGAGAGGATTCCGCGGCCATGCATATAGCCGACGTACATTTCGGGAGTAGAAATGCCGCAAGAAGGCGCAAATGCATTTTCTTCGGGAGGGATGGTATAGCTGGCTGGAAATTTCAGTCCCGGGTGAGCTTCCTTAAGGAGCTCCTGGATGGCGCGTTCCATCGCGCTGTCGCTACCCTCTCCGATTCGGTTATAGCGGATATAGCCCTTCGCGTCGATCAGAAACCGGTTGGGCCAGGATGAACTGTGATAGGCGGTCCAAATGCTGAACCAATCATCCACCACGACGGGATACGGCAGCCCGAATCGCTTGACGGCAGCCTTGACGTTCCTGACGGGGTAAGCAATATCAAATTCGGGGTCGTGGACTCCAACAATCTCAAAGCCGTATTGGTGGTACCGCTCGTACCACTTCTTGTTCTCTGCAAATGTCCGGATGCAGTTGATGCAGGTATATTCCCAAAAGTCGATCAGCACCACCTTGCCGCGAAGACCAGACATCGTCAGGGGTCCGGAATTGATCCAGGCAACTTCCGGCCAAGCCGCTTGCTGCGGTTCCGTCCCAAAGGAAGGCTGGCGACTTGCAGAGGGTTGCGGAAACCCCGGCCCTGCCGCTGGCGTCCGCTGTGATAAGGACTGTGACGGCGAGAAAGGAGCGATGGGAGCCGGTTGGGGGAACTCCGACGCACGGACATGCATCTTCACCAACGGAGAGGTTTCAAGTCCTTGTCCCCCGAGACGGACGGGATTCACGCCAACACTGATAATGCTGACCATGAAAACAGCGAGTAAGAATTTCAGTTTCGCCCCCCTAAACATTTCGACAGGCCAACCGCCTTGCAAGTGTTCAGGTTCCTTCTCAAGCAGTCCGCGCAAGCCATGAGCCGGGCCTGAATCGGGTCTTCACCTCTCGGTTCGCCTCTGCAGATAACGCTGATAAACTTTGCTTTTTGTCTTCGAACCCTTTATAACTTTTTATGCCCTTGCCGCATGCGGTAAGATTGATAGCGGCCACGGGGCGCCGATATCGTTTCCATCGTATCAGAGTTTTGGAAAGCTCTTATGCAGACAAATCTCGTCGTCGAGTTTATCATCTGGTTGCTGATTGCCGCCTCCGTGATCGCCGTCGTTGCGGCTCGCCTTCGAATTCCCTATACGGTTGCCTTGGTGATTTGGGGATTGGCCCTGGGCGCGGTCCATCTGCCCTTCCTGCAAAATGTGACCGGCCAGCGGCCGGATTGGCTGACGCCGGACATCGCCCTGATCATCTTTTTGCCGCCGCTGCTGTTTGAAGGCAGCGTGAAGATCCAACTCCAGCACCTTGGCAAAAACGCCATCCCCATCTTACTCCTGGCCATTGTGGGAGTTCTGGTGGCCACCGTCATCACCGGATTTGTCGTGCACTGGGAGGTTGGCCTTCCGATCCTCACGGCGCTCCTGTTCGGTTCGATTATTTCGGCGACGGACCCCATCTCGGTCCTATCCGTGTTCAAGGATATGGCTGTGAACAAGCGGCTTTCGATTATTGTCGAAGGCGCGAGCCTGTTCGATGATGGCACAGCGGCGGTCCTCTTCGGCATCTTACTGGCAGGCTTCTCAACCGGGCAGCTCAGCGTCAGTTCGGGCATCCAAAAATTCCTAGTGGTTGTTTTAGGCGGAGCGGCGGTAGGGCTTGGGTTAGGTTATGTTGCAAGCAAGATCACCCAGCAGATCGACGAGCCGCGCATCGAAATCACCCTCACAATGATTCTGGCCTATGCCTCGTACCTGGCGGCAAACTCCCTTCACTTATCGGGCGTCATCGCGACGGTAGCCGCCGGGCTCGCGCTCGGCAACTTCGGCGCGCGCATCGGCATGAGCCCGCGCACCCGGGTCGCGATGTGGTCTTTTTGGGAATACTTTTCGTTTGTCATCAATTCGATTGTTTTCTTGCTGATCGGTCTCGAAGTGCGCATCTCTGCGCTTTTCCACGCCTGGCCCGCCACGCTGCTGGCCATCGCGGCCGTGCTGCTGGGACGGGCGCTTTCTGTCTATATCGTTTCGCCTATCAACAATGTTTTTGCTGAAAAGATTCCCCTCCGTTGGCAACATGTTCTGGTTTGGGGTGGTATGCACGGAGCCCTCTCGCTGGCACTTGCTCTGAGTCTGAGCCCGACGTTTCCCTATCGAGATCAGATCTTGGCCATGACCTTCGGGGTCGTAGCCTTTACCATCGTTGTCCAGGGGCTAACCATCAAACCACTCCTGCGATTCCTGGGCATTGCCACCAGCGGGGAAGATGACTACGAACGCGCACGCGTTCGGCAGATTGCCATCAGCAGCGCTCGCGCCGAACTCGACTCGATGGTCCGCGGCCATTTGATTTCGTACCCGATCTATGAGCGATTTCATCATGAGCTTGAAGAGCAGCTCGCGCAGGTCAAAGCGGAAATCGTTGAAATCTACAGGAAAGATGAAACGCGGGCGTCCGAGGAGGTTCGGTTGGCCACGCTCCGGCTGGTGACTGCTGAGAAAAGCTCGATCGAACAGGCGGTGCACAAAGGACTCATCACGTCACAGTCGGCAAAAAACATGATCGACGCCGCAGAGCGGGCGCTCGACCAGCTCAATGACCCGGAAGCAAAACCGGCAGAGTAAGGTCGGACGATTCCGCGAAAGTCGTTGCACTCCCACCCTGATCGGCTTCGAGGGTTCGAAATCAAACGGCTGAATGACACGCCGGCGCCGAGCTTGTCCCGGTCTTCGCCCATCTTTCTTGTCCGCGAGAGGTCAAATACTCAAAGCTCGCAGCAGAAAAACGACGGTTCCTATTTTGAACACGAGGCGCACGCGGTCTGCAAGCAGGAACTGCCGGGTCATGCGGACGATGGCGTCGGAGCTTAAGTCGCGGCCCGCTTTGGCGAACAGAGCAATTTTTCTTCGAAAGATGTAAAGCAGGGTCAAAGCGTAAGTACCGGCTGTGGAACACAGAGCCAGAGCCAGCCAGAGACGCCGGCCCGGAATCGCCCAGCCCAGAGCCACCGTCGCAATCAGAAAGAAGAGGCTATATTTTGCTAATTTGCTCAGCCAGAATTTCTGCATGGCTTTTGCAAACGGTGTGCCCTGAAAAAACGTCCGAACGGATTCGGGCGGTGAAGCGCTCCAGAGGGGGTCGAGAACCAGGAGTTCGTAAACGTTGCCACCCACGCTGATCCCCACCAGAAGGATGGTGATGTAAAGCAATATTTGGGCAAACAGTTCGTGAATAACCATTGAGTTATCACCTGCCGTAACGGAAGATTTCCGCGAGAAAACTGCTTCTATATAGGGCGCCATAAGTCGGCGACGGCCCCAAACTGTAGCGCCGGTCTGCGACCGGCGGATTTCGCCGCTCATAGAGCGCTACAATAAATGACCGTCGCCGACTTATGGCGTTACGTATAAACCAGAATGCCAGATCGATCAACTATGAGTTGCCGTGCAGGGGCGGCAGCGCATTTATTTTCGCCGGTAGACAATCCGGCCCGCGACGATGGTCGCGGTTACGGCCCCGTGGAATTTCCAGCCGTCAAAGGGCGAATTCCGGCTTTTTGAAAAACCCTCCTTGGCCAGGTAAGTCCACTCCAGATCCGGGTCGAACACCGTCAGGTCCGCCGCGCCGCCTGCCTGGATGCGGCCGAGCGGCTGGTTGATGAGGCGTGCGGGGTCGGAACTGAGGAGCAGGATCAACCGCCCGAGTGAAATTCTGTCGGAATATACCAGTTGCTTCATGGCCAGAGCGAAGGAAGTCTCCAGTCCCGTCACGCCGAAGGGCGCTTGGGGCATCGGCTTGGCCTTCAGTTCCGGCGCGTGCGGGGCGTGATCCGTGGCGATCGCGTCCACGGCGCCATCCTGGATCGCGGTCAGGACGGCCTTAAGATCTCGAGCGCTGCGGAGGGGAGGATTCATCTTTGCGTTCGTGCCGTATTGAGCCACCGCTTCATCGGTCAGCGTAAAGTGGTGCGGTGTGACTTCGCAGGTCACACGGATTCCCCGGCGCTTGGCGTCCCGCACGGTTGCGATGGCGCCGGCGGTTGAAAGGTGAGCAATATGCAAATGGCCTCCCGTGGCCTCCGCCATTTCAACATCCCGCTCGATGCAACGGTCCTCGGAGCTATTCGGAATTCCCCGGAGCCCCAGGAGCTTTGATGCTTCTCCCTCGTTGATGACGCCGCCGGCGCTCAGTTCCGGCTCCTCGCAGTGGTCAATGACGGGGACGCGAAGCTCCCTTGCCTTTTCAAGAGCTTCCTTCATCAACAAAGCTGTTCTTACCGGTTTCCCGTCGTCTGAAAATCCCACGGCGCCGGCTGCGACGAGAGCGCGGAAATCCGCAAGCGTCTTCCCTTCGCTCCCCAAGGTGACGGCCGCAATGGGAAAAACGCGGGCCAACTCCAAGCTCTTCGCCCGCTCAATCAGATGACGCGTGAGTTCGGGATTGTCATTGACGGGCCGCGTATTCGGCATGGGGCACACGCTCGTAAATCCGCCCGCCACGGCGGCGTGAAGGCCGCTCTCCAGCGTTTCCGAAATCTCGCCTCCAGGCTCCCGCAAATGCACGTGAACATCCACGAAGCCCGGCGAGACAACCTGTCCCTGCGCCTCGATGCCTTGATCGGCGGAAGCCGCGATGTGCGGAGCAATTTCCTGGATCTTGCCGTCCTCGACCAGAAGGTCCATCACCCCGTCCAACCCGTCTTCCGGCGAAAGAACTCGTCCGCCTTTAATGAGCAGTGAAGGTAGCAAGTCCACCTCAGTTAAGATCGATTGAACGAGTATAACACTTGGCTCAAGCGGCCTTGGAGGTTCTCGAACAGGCTGCTGAAAAACCCTTCGCGCGACGTCATGCTGAGCCCTTCGCCGTCATTCCGAGCGAAGCGAGGAATCTGCTTTTCCCCGCTCAGGGCCATTCGCGAACGGAGGGCGAACGGGCTCAGCATGACGGGTGGCCTCTTTCAGCAACCCGCTAATCGATTACGCCGAAGCAGCGGGCAAACGCGGAACCAGGCAATCCTTTACCGGCTGGTAGGTTCGCCGGTGTTCCGGGCAGGGACCGTAGCGCGCCAGAGCTTCAAGGTGCTCGCGCGTCCCATAACCCTTATTGCGCGCCAGGCAATACTGGGGATATTGCCGGTCAAGTTGTTCGAGATGGGCGTCGCGATCGACTTTTGCGAGGATGGACGCAGCCGCGATCGACACGGAGCGGGCATCCCCGTGGATAATGGCCCAATAAGGGAGGGCAAAGCCCGGCTTTCGGCCGGGGCTTTGGAGGCGCATCGCATCGGTCAGGGCAAATTCCGGCTGCGGGTCAAGCGCCAGCAGGGATTGGATCATCGCCTGGCGAGTCGCCTCGTAAACGTTCAACGCGTCGACTTCCCGGGCGGGCACCGCAATGACTTTCCAGGCCAGCGCCTTTTCGCGGATCTCCGGGGCAAGGGTTGATCGTGCTTGGGCGGAAAGCTTCTTGGAATCGTCGATGCCCGGAATGCGCCGCGTCTTATCAAGAATGACCGCCGCGACGTATAAAGGACCCAGCAAGCAGCCGCGCCCGGCCTCATCCGTTCCCGCGACAAGCGTCAAACCGCGGCCCAGCACGCATTCCTCCAGCCGCCAGGAGCATCGCAGGTTTTTGGCTTCGCGCATGCGGGGCATGGGTTGGCTTGCCGGTTCGGTCTTTGTAGCGCCCGCCTTCAGGTGGGCAAGAATCGATAGTGCCGGGCTGAAGCCCGGCGCTACGAAGTGCGCGCGCCTCTCGTTAGCCTTCGCGCTCGGAGCTTGCTTCGCGGATGCGGGCGGCTTTGCCTCGGCGTGCGCGCAGGTAATTGAGCTTGGCGCGCCGCACTCCTCCCGCCCGGACTCTCTCGATTTTATCAATGATGGGAGAGTGTAAAGGGAAAATCCGTTCGACCCCTTGACCGAAGGAAATTTTCCGGACGGTGAAAGTGGAATGGTTCTGAGCGCGGTGCTGCCCCATCACCGTCCCTTCAAAAACCTGAATCCGCTCTTTGTCCCCTTCCTTGATCTTGACGTGTACCCGCACGGTATCGCCCGCATGGAAATGGGGGATGTCCTTCTTCATTTGCTGCTCTTCGATTTTTTCTAAAATGGTCATGGTTGTAACACTCCGTCCTGAAAAATTTAATCCAATCTTTTGCGGCAAGGGCGCCGCCACCGCTGCCGGATTCGTGCCTCAGCTCTCCCGGGAGAGAACCGGCAAAAAAGCCTGCTTGAGATCCTCCAGCAGGCGCCGATCCTCTTCGCTGAGGGCCAGATTCGCCAGCAACTCCGGTCGTTTTCGCCAGGTCTTTTCGAGCGCCTGCCGCCGGCGCCAGCGGCGAATTTCCTCGTGATCCCCGGAAAGCAAAACCTCCGGCACTCGCATCCCGCGGAAGTCCGCCGGGCGAGTGTAATGCGGGCAATCGAGCAGCCCGTTCCCGGCTTCGTCCCCGGAAATGCCGCGCAGCCCAAAGGAATCCTGCGCGACGGATTCTTCATTGCCCACAACGCCCGGCAGCAGACGCGCGACGGACTCTATCACGACGGCCGCCGCCAGCTCTCCGCCGCTCAAAACGTAATCGCCGATGGAGAGCTCATCGGTTACGAGATGTTCTCGAACGCGCTCGTCCACTCCCTCGTACCGCCCCGAGATCAGGACCACGCGGCGATGCTGGGCAAGTTCCTCAACGATGGGCTGCCGCAGCAGGCGGCCCTGCGGCGAAAGCAGGATGACGGGAATCGCCGGCCCCTCATCGGCCTTGATCGATTCCACGGCCTCGAAAACGGGCAGAGGCTTAAAGACCATGCCGGGTCCGCCGCCGAAAGGGCGGTCGTCCACGGTTCGGTGCCGGTCGTGCGCAAAGTCGCGAAGGTCGTGCAACGAGACTTGCAGTTGGCCGCCGGCCTGGGCGCGCTTCACGAGGCCGCAGTCCAGAATGCTCCGGAAAAAATCCGGGAAAATTGTCACAACATCGAATTGCATTGCTTACGGAGCTTCCTCCGGCTCCGCCACCACGCGCAGGATTAACAGGTCACTTCTGGTTCAGGTCCAGCAGGTCTGCGGGCGGATCCACCACAATCAACTTGCCCGCAGGATCAATCCGCTTGCAGATCGACTGCGCCAGCGGAATCAGGATCTCGCGGGACGCATCGGAAACATGGAGCAGATCAACTCCGCCGGTGCGCTCGACTTCCGTAACCGTACCCACGGTTCTTTCTTTTCCCTCTTCCTGAACAACCACCCGGCAACCTTCCAGTTCCGACAGGTAAAATTGCCCGGCGGAAAGAGCGATCCTTTCCTCCTCGGGAACAAGGACGTAACGCCCTTTCAAAGTTTCGGCATCGTCGATCGAATCCACTCCGGCAAACTTTAACACCACCTTGCCCTTGTGCAACCAGGCGTCTTCAACGGCCACGGCCACGGGCGGCCGGGCAGGTTGGTCCAGAAACGCCCGGCGAAGCTTTTCAAAGCGCGAGGGATAATCGCTAAGAATCGCGGCTAACACTTCCCCGCGCCGCCCCTGTGGGCGCAGAATGCAAGCGATGGCCAGGAAACCGCTCGTCACATCGCTCGAGGGCGCAGGCTTCACCTTGCCCAGTGGCTCATCATGCCGATTGTGAGGAACGCCGGGACTCCCCTACTCCAATATTTCCAGGGTAAAACGCTTCTTGAGCTTCATCCCCGCCGCCCCAAGAATCGTCCGGATCGAGCGGGCCGTTCGACCCTGCTTGCCGATGACCTTTCCGAGGTCTGACGGGTGGACCCTAAGCTCCAGGACCGTGATCTGTTCTCCCTCCACAGGCCGTACAACCACTTGTTCAGGATTGTCCACGAGCGCCTTCGCTATCTCCGCAATCAGATCCTTCATCTCCACTTGGTCCCTCCTGCCGTACTGCGTTTCGAACTCTCGCCTCTGATGAAAGAGTGCTCAACAAGTCGCGACTTTTAACCGAACGGCGCAGTGGGTCCAAGCTCCGGGACCTGTCCTAGACTTGCCCCTGCTCCGTTTTGTTTTTAAGGAGGCTCCGAACCGTCTCAGAGGGCTGCGCGCCGCGGCCCAGCCAATAGTCCACACGATCGTGCTTGACCACCAGCTCCACCGGCTCGTGCCGCGGGTTATAATGTCCTACAATTTCTACAAACCCGCCGTCGCGGGCTTGCTCACGTTCAATCACAACAATCCTGTAACTCGGTTTTTTCCTAGCTCCTGTCCGAGCCAGCCGTATTCTTAACAATCTTCCTCCCTTAAATCCAAAATTCAGGTAGTCGCCCGACAACTCATCCCGGAAACCACCTTTTTGCCTGCCTAACAATCCAGAATCCGAACCCTCACAACCAAATCACTTAACCGCCCAAGCCCACCGGAATCTTGAAACGCTCCAATTGCTTTCCCAGCAGGCCCCGGCTCATGGATTTCATCATCTTCCGCATTTGGACGTACTGCTTCAAAACCTGATTGACCTGCTGGACGCTGGTTCCGCTCCCCCGGGCAATGCGTTTCCGGCGCTTGCCATTGATGATTTCATGCCGCTGGCGCTCTTTCTCCGTCATCGAGTTGATAATCGCCTCGATCCGCACCAGTTCCTTTTCGTCCACATGAACTTTGCCCGCGTCCCGGAACATCCCCACTTTAGGCAGCATCCCCATCATCTGGTCGAGCGGCCCGAGCGCTCGCATCTGGCGCAACTGATCGCGGAAATCAGCCAGAGAAAACGTGTCCGTCTGAAGCTTGCGATGCACTTCCAGGGCTTTCTTCTTGTCGAGGGTCTCCTCGGCCTTCTCGATCAGGGAGAGAAGATCGCCCATACCCAGGATACGCGAAACGATGCGGTCTGGATAGAAGACTTCCAAGGCATCGTATTTTTCTCCCACGCCGATAAACTTGATCGGCTGCCCGGTCACGTGACGGATGCTCAAAGCCGCGCCACCCCGCGCGTCTCCGTCCAGCTTGGTCAAAATCACGCCGCTGGTTCCCAGGCGCTCATGGAATTCCTGCGCGCTTCTTACGGCATCCTGGCCCACCATCGCGTCCGTCACCAGCAGCACTTCGCTGGGACGCAGGCGCGTGCGAAGCTCCGTAACCTCTTCCATCAAGGCTTCGTCGATATGCAGCCGCCCCGCCGTATCGACGATCAGAACATCGTGGCCGCGGTCCGCGGCGTCTCTTCGTGCTGCCAGCGCCAGTTCCACCGGCAAATCAATTCCCTCGCCCGGAAAGCAGGGGATTCCAACCTCTTTGGCGATGATGGCCAGTTGTTCCCGCGCCGCCGGCCTGTAAACGTCGGTCGAGACCAGCATCGGACGTTTTTTTCGCTTCGCCAGCCACAGCGCCAGCTTCCCGGAACTGGTCGTCTTCCCGGAACCTTGCAGACCCACGATGAGCAAGACGCTGGGATAATCCTTTGAAAACGTCAGCAGTGAAGCGTCGTGGCCCAGAATCTCAACCAGCTCGTCCCGAACGATGCGCACCACTTCCTGGGCCGGCGTGAAGGCGGCGCCGATTTCCCCGCCCAGCGCCCGCACGCGCACCCTTTCCACCAGGGCCTTCACCACGTTAAAATTGACGTCAGCTTCGAGCAGCGCCATCCTCACGTCGCGCAGCGTCTCGTCGATAGCCTCCGGGGTCAGCGTTCCCCGGCCTCGCAGGGTTTTGAACGCTTGCTGGAATTTGTCTTGGAGCGCTTCAAACATCGTCGTCTTCGCCTAAGAGATCCTGCTCCGGAGCCACTCTCTTTCTTCGCAACCTGACTTACCCGGTCGCCCGAACCCGCAGCCATAATCCTTCTATGCTATTCTACGCTACCCTGTTCATCATGAAAAGCCTCCTTTCGGTAGGGCAGTGTCCCAGAATCACTTGAAAGACCCTCTTGAGATTTTCCCTTTCTGCCGATCGCATTTTATGCCGATACTGATTCTGGGGGTTGTTGATGGATCAAGCGAAGAAAGAGTTTGTCCGGAAGATGATCTCGCACATCAATAAAAAGGATTGGTGGCATGTTCCTCCGGCAGACGCGCTTGCCTACTCCAAGCGGGGAAAGTTCCTATCTTCAAGTTTCCGTGATGCTGAGTTTTGGGGAAGACCGCTTGATGAACCTGAACACGTGACAATCTCAAACCCTCTAGTTGGACATGAGGCAACTATAGAGAGTGTGCTTCTTGGCAAGCCGATTGAACATCCCGAGCCAGGAAATCCGGGTTCAATGGAATTTCAGTTTGAGCTTGATGCCCGGATGAAACGGGTTGCGCTATCCAAGGGCTACGATTCAATTGTCCTAATGACCCCAAAAGCGTTCTCCGCCTACAAGGGGCAGGGAAGGATGCCGCACAGCATTGAACTAAACGTCCTAAATCCCTAGATATTGTGTTGGCCATGTCGATTAAACCCAATAGCTTGCGTTTTCTCTTGACGTACCGAACTCGTTGGAATATTCTCTGATTCGATTAAGGGATTACCACAGCCCTAGGAGATTCAAAAGTGCAGGACCTTCTGGAAGCCATTAACGGCAAATATGGAACCATCCTGATTGACCCGCCTTGGCGATTCGCCAACCGCACTGGTAAGATGGCCCCCGAGCACAAGCGCCTGCATCGCTACCCTACCATGTCATTTGACGAGATTGCCGCCCTGCCAGTGGAGAAGATTGCCGCCGAAAAAAGCCACTTATACCTGTGGTGTCCTAACGCGCTCGTGGCTGAGGCGCTTGGAATCATGAAGGCGTGGGGCTTCACCTACAAAACCAATATCGTTTGGTACAAAGTCCGCAAGGATGGGGGTCCAGACGGTCGCGGAGTCGGGTTTTACTTTCGCAACGTAACAGAGTTAGTTCTGTTTGGTATCAGGGGCAAGATCCGCACGCTCGCACCTGGGAGAAGCCAAGTTAATGTGATCGTCACCCGGAAGCAGGAACACTCAAAGAAGCCTGACCAACTCTACGAGATCATCCAGCAATGTAGCCCCGGCCCTTACTGTGAGCTTTTCAGCCGACATCGAGTTCCCGGCTGGACGCAATGGGGGGATGAAGTGGACAGCTACGAACCGCCGTCTTACAAGGCTTATGCATGGGCTACGAACGGAGATCGTAGCACTGCATCCCCATCCCGACTAGAAGCAGAGGGCAACCGCCAGCACCTCCTCCGTCTACCTTTGGTATGAGCTTGTCCCAGTGGGTAGTAGAAGCGCCGTAGGAAGCTCCTTTACCGAGTTGATTGAAGAGATTTTGTAGCTCGCTCATCCGCGTGATCATCACGCCCACTGCCAAAACTCGAAGCTCTTTCAGCAACCGAAAATTATTCAGATCCCGATCATAGAACTCTGTCTTGTTGTTCCACTCAACTTCCAAGCCCACCTCGTTCTTGAAATTGTCGATTTTGTGCGTTGGAATCGGGACTGGATTGCCATCAATAGTGATCTTGATATCGAAGGACTTCTCGTGCCATCCGCGTTCATGAAGGAACCCATCGAGTGCCGACGAAATGGGAGACCTTCCGCCTCCTGGCGTAAGGATGTGGCTCTTCCTCAATACGAATGCGTCCAGGCAGTCTATGATGTCGGCGAACTCACTGGGAAAGTCACCAGCAAGGATGGCAGATGCGTGCCCGCGTTCGTCGATGTGATACTTCTCGCGAATTCTCCTTGGAATCGCCTCAAGCGCCATGAGCGGCAAATCTTATCACAAATTCTTGCTTGAAGTTTTCAAAATCCATCGCCCTTTGAAGC
>Ga0307373_10001390_pt1 | contig 45454 bp, 42 predicted proteins | sample OX2MG_FD_202534 | JGI IMG/M metagenome (GOLD analysis project Ga0307373, IMG submission 202534) | Soil microbial communities from Risofladan, Vaasa, Finland - OX-2 | ecosystem: Environmental > Terrestrial > Soil > Coastal area > Acid sulfate soil | place: Finland: Risofladan, Vaasa | collected...
GTCGATGACGATCGCGGTTTCGACGAAGTTGGCCGCAGAGATACGGCGGCTAACGGCGGCCTCAATTGCTCTCGCACAGGCAACCGCCTCCGGTTCGTCGCGAAGAATCGCGATGAGAGCCGAGGTATCGATGATCATCTTGGCAATCCGCGATCATCGTATAACAGTTCGCCATGCTCAGCAGATCGGAACGGTTCCTTGAGATGCGTTGCGCAATCCTTGCCAATCTCGACCAGCCGGTCCGCAAGGCTCACACCTTTCGCGCGCCGCAAGCGGTCGAGGCGCTCACGCACGGCTTCAGTAACCGCCGCCGTCATGCTTTCCCCGGTCAACGTCGCAAGTTCCTGCGCCAGCCGATGCGTCTCCTCATTCTTGATGTTTAGTCCCATTCTATAGACCGTTCTACCATATCGTACTACCATTCTACCAGTAGCCGAGACTTGCAGTAGTGCTCGACAAAAGAACAGTTCCCCGAAGACCCAGCCTGAGGTCTGCAGACGGCACCTTGACTGCGAGGAAGGTCCCTCGCGTTCAGCGCCATTGTTTCGGCGCAGCGTGCATCAAGGTCCGCCGACACGTCAACCGCTTCGGGCAGGAGCAGCGCGCACGGTCGCAACTGCGCCAGCGCAACTGGATTCGGTTGCTTCGCCGCGCTGGATTGCGCCATCGGCCGCTCTACCAGTGCCGGCACACTTACGCGACGCTGCTGCTCAGCGCCGACGAGGACATCCGCTTCGTGGCTTCGCAGATGGGGCATACGACGCTCGCGATGCTTATACGCCCGGTGGAGCCGGCGGTCGCCTGCCGGCGGGAATGCCATCAGCAAGGCGCTGGAGGCCTCAGGCCTGCAAAAAAAGCCAGAATTTTGCCAGAAAGTGGTCTCCGGGGAAGATGGGCCGACAGGTCACGATAGTGGAAAAAGCCTTGATTTCCCTAAGAGATTTACTGGAGCGGGTGATCGGTTTCGAACCGACGACCTTGTGCTTGGCAAGCACACGCTCTACCAACTGAGCTACACCCGCTCCCTGCGCGAGGCCGGACCATACCGTCTACCGAGCCGCGCCGCGCTTGTCAAATCGCTGCCTGCCGGACGCCTTGCCCCTCGCCGCGAAGGCTCGACACCCGGAACGCCTTGACGAAGTAGTCCACCCCGGACCAGATACTCACGACCATCGAAATCCACAGCACGAACATCCCGGCAGCGAACAAATCAACGTTGAAATAGGTGTAATGGATTAGCAGCGCCTGGATTGCGATCGACTGCAGCACCATCTTGTACTTGCCGAGTTCGTCGGCCGCCATCACCCTGCCCTCCGCCGCCGCGATCGCGCGCAGTCCGGTGACCGCAAGCTCGCGCGTGACCAGCACCACCACTATCCAGGCGGGCACTCGCGGCTCGCGCGCCGTCCCGGCCAGCATCACCAGCGCTGCCGTCACGACGATCTTGTCCGCCAGCGGATCGAGGAACTTGCCCAGCGTCGAACCCGATCCGTAGCTCCGCGCAATATATCCGTCGAGGAAATCGCTCAGCGTCGCCAGCAAAAAGACCCCGGCCGCCGCGGCCGCCGCCGTCGGACCCGCAAGCGTGAGCAGCCACACCATCAGCGGCGTGATCGCTATTCGGAGCAGCGTGATCAGATTGGGAGTGGTCAATTTAATCGCGCGGCGGCTGCCGTCTATCAGCCCGCCCCTCGGTTCCTTGCGTCCTTGATTGTCCAGACTATGGCAATCGCGCCAACCGGGCAAAGCCCACTTGTCTCGCGTCCTTGACGGGCCGCTTCGCCCTCGCGTAGCGTCAAAATTGTGAACTATCCGTTACATGCAAGGGCCGCGGCCGCCTCGGCAAGTCAGCGCGTCGCGCCCGCTCCGTTCATACTATGACGTTTGACGGCAACAGCGGTTTCAGCAGCGATTTCCTCGTCATCGGCGGCGGAATCGCGGGGCTGGTATTTGCGATTCGGGCGTCCGAGTTCGGCACCGTCACCGTGCTGGCCAAGTCCGACAGTGCCGAAGCCAACACCGCCTATGCGCAGGGCGGAATCGCGAGCGTCTGGAGCGTCGACGATTCTTTCGAGTCGCATATCGAGGACACGCTCCGCGCGGGTGCGGGCCTTTGCCGGCGCGACGCGGTCGAGGCGATCGTACGCGACGGGCCCGAGGCGGTGCGCGAGCTTATCTCGCTCGGCACGCGCTTCACTCGCGTCGAAGAGGGTGGCGAGGACGAGTACGACCTTGGCCGCGAGGGCGGCCATAGCCATCGCCGCGTCCTTCATGCACAAGACCTGACCGGCCGCGAAATAATGCGGGCGCTCGGCGAGGCCGCTCGCGCGCGCCCCAACATCCGGATTCTCGAAAACAAGCTCGCTGTGAACCTGCTGATCGAGCCCGACGTCGCGGCGCGATGCTGGGGCGCCTATGTCCTCGACCGCCGCACCCAGGCTATCGACCGCTTCGTCGCGCGGGCCACGATGCTCGCGACGGGCGGCTCCGGCAAGGTCTATCTCTACACCACCAACCCCGATATTGCCTCGGGCGACGGCATCGCGATGGCTTACCGGTCGGGCGCGCCGATCGCCAATATGGAATTTATCCAGTTCCATCCGACCTGCCTCTATCATCCCGCCGCCAAATCGTTCCTGATTTCCGAGGCGCTGCGCGGCGAGGGCGCGATCCTGAAGCTCCCCGACGGCACGCCCTTCATGAGCAAGTACCATCCCGACGCCGAGCTTGCGCCGCGTGATGTCGTCGCACGCGCGATCGATTCCGAGATGAAGCGCCGCGGACTCGATTACGTGCTGCTTGACATCAGCCATCGCGAGGCCGGTTACATCCGCGATCGCTTTCCCAATATCTTCAAGCGATGCTTGAACTTTGGCTACGACCTTACCACCGGCCCAATCCCGATCGTTCCCGCCGCCCATTACGGTTGCGGCGGCGTGATGACCGATCTGCACGGGCGCACCGCAGTCGCCCAGCTCTATGCCGCCGGCGAGGTCGCGATGACCGGGCTGCACGGCGCCAACCGCCTCGCCTCGAACTCGCTGCTCGAGGCGGCCGTGATGGGCCGGCGCGCCGCGCTCGCCGCCCGGGACGAACTTGCCGGAACAGTACAACGCCGTCCGCCCAGGTTTCGTGAATGGGACCACGGCCGCGCGATCCGGCGCGACGAACGCGTCCTGATCACGCAAAGCTGGGACGAGATTCGCCGCCTGATGTGGAATTACGTCGGAATCGTCCGCAGCAACAAGCGGCTAAGCCGCGCGCTTCGGCGTATCGAGCTGCTCAAGGACGAAATCCACGGCTACTACTGGGACCATCTGATCGATTCCGACCTGGTCGAGCTGCGCAACCTGGTTGCGGTCGCCGAAGTAGTGGTGCGCTCGGCGATGAGCCGGATGGAATCGCGCGGACTCCATTACACAATCGACTATCCAGAGCGCGACGACAGCAAATGGCTCCACGACACCATCCTGACCCGCTCGTAGCCGAGCTGCTAACGCCCGGCGATTAGCCACTGTTGCCAGACGGCGCCGCCCGTCAGGCGTCGGCCGGTTCGGTATCCGACGGCGCGGCGATCGCCCCCTTGACCGCCGGATCGACGTACTCGAAGACCAGCTTGTCGTCCGCCAGATCGACCTTCGCGATGCCGCCTTTCGCAAGCTTGCCGAAGAGCACCTCGTCCGCCATCGCCCGCGCGATCTCGGCCTCGATAAGCCGCGCCAGCGGACGCGCGCCGAAGCGCGGGTCGAAGCCCCGCTTCGCGAGCCACTTGCGCGCCTCGGATGACACCTCGAGCGTGACTTTCTGCGCGACGAGGCGCTCGGCCAACTCGGCGACGAACTTGTCGACCACCATCGCGACGATCTCCGGACCGAGCGGCGCAAATTCGATTATCGACGACAGCCGGTTGCGAAACTCGGGGCTGAACATCCGATCGATCGCGCTGCGCGGATTCCCGGTCGCGGCCGCGGTGCCGAAACCGATCATCGCGCGCGCCAGCTCCTGCGCGCCCGCATTGGTCGTCATCACGATTATGACGTTGCGGAAGTCCGCCTTGCGCCCGTTGTTGTCGGTCAGGGTCGCGTGGTCCATCACCTGGAGCAGGATATTGAAGAGGTCGGGATGCGCCTTTTCGATCTCGTCCAGCAGCAGCACGCAATGCGGCGTCTTGTTGACCGCGTCGGTCAGCAGCCCGCCCTGATCGAATCCGACGTAGCCCGGAGGCGCGCCGATCAGCCGCGACACCGTGTGCCGCTCCATGTACTCGCTCATGTCGAAGCGCAGAAACTCGACGCCCATCACCTTGGCGAGTTGGCGCGCGACTTCGGTCTTGCCCACTCCGGTCGGACCGGCGAACAGAAACGCGCCGACTGGCCGGTCGGGATGCGACAGGCCCGAGCGCGCGAGCTTGATTGCGCGCGCGACCGCCTCGATCGCGACCTCCTGTCCAAAGACGGTGCGCTTCAGGTCGGTCTCCAGGTCCTGCAGCCGCGCGCGATCGCTCGACGATACGGTGCGCTCGGGAATCTTCGCCATCCGCGCTACCGTCCGTTCAGAATCACGCGCGCCGACCACTACGGCCTCGGGCCGCGACTTGGCGCGCAATCGCGCCGCCACTCCCGCCTCGTCCATCACGTCGATCGCCTTGTCGGGCAGATAGCGATCGTTGATATAGCGCGCCGAAAGTTCGACCGCCGCGCGCAAGGCGCCCGCCGTATAGCGGACGTTATGATGCTTTTCGTAGTGGCCGCGCAGCCCGCTCAGGATCTTGATCGCCTCGTCCTGCGTCGGCTCGGGCACGTCGATCTTCTGGAAGCGGCGCGCGAGCGCCTTGTCGCGATCGAACGAGCGCTTGTACTCCTGGTAGGTCGTCGACCCGATACATCGGAGCTCGCCCGAAGCGAGCGCGGGCTTGAGCAGATTCGACGCATCCATGGTCGATCCCGAGGCCGATCCGGCGCCCACGATAGTATGAATCTCGTCGATGAAAAGTACGATCTTCGGATTTCCGGTCGCGGCCTTGATTACCGCCTTGAGCCGCTGCTCGAAGTCGCCGCGAAACCGCGTACCCGCCAGCAGCGCGCCCATATCGAGCGCGTAGATTTCGACGCCCTTCAACACCGGAGGCACGCGGCCTTCGTGAATCGCGAGCGCGAGCCCCTCGGCCAGCGCGGTTTTGCCGACGCCCGCCTCGCCCACGAACACCGGATTGTTCTTGCGCCGCCGAAGCAGAATATGGATCGCGCGTTCGATCTCGTTCGCGCGCCCAATCAACGGATCGATCGAGCCCTTGGCGGCGCGCTCGGCCAGGTTGATCGCGTAACGGCTGAGCGCCTTGGCGGGCGAGAGCTTCGGTGCGTCGCCAGCCTCGCCATCGCCCTCACCTTCCATCTCGGCCTCTTCGTCATCCGCCGCGCCGCGTTCGCCGGCCCGCTCGGACGGACTATCGGCGCCGATTTTCGAAACGCCATGCGAGATGAAATTGAGCAGGTCGAAACGGGTCACCTCCTCCTGCTGGAGGAAAAAGACCGCGTGCGATTCGTTCTCGCGGAACATCGCGACCAGCACCGCCGGTCCGTTGAGTTCGGTCTTGCCCGCCGACTGCTCATGCATCGCGGCCAACTGCAGCACGCGCTGAACCCCGGCCGCGTAATGAGGCGCGACGCGCGCACCCTTGGGCATTGGCTCAAGGCCTTCGTCGAGATAGTTACGCAGCTTCGAGCGCAGCGAATCGAGGTTGGCGCCGCAGTTGCGAAGCACTTCGCTGGTAGTGACATCATGGAGCATCGCGTACAGCAGATGCTCGAGGCAGACGTATTCGTGGCGGCGGTTGGAGGCCTCGGTCATCGCAAGCTGCAGGGTTACCTGGAACTCGCGGCTTATCATCATCCCAGAAGACGGCATCCTTGTTTCAGGCGTCGGCCGGGCGCGCCGGGTCGGCTATGATTTGCGCGGGCCGCGCGTTTACTCCTTCTCCATCACGCACTTCAGCGGAAACTCGCCCTGTCGGGCAAGCTCCTCGACCGTGCGGGTCTTGGTTTCAGCAACTTCGTACGGATAGACCCCCGCCACACCCATCCCGTTCTGATGGACGTGCAGCATGATTCGGGTCGCCTCGGCGTGGTTCTTGTAAAAGACGCTCTTCAAAATCTCGACCACGAACTCCATCGGCGTGTAGTCGTCATTGAGCAGAATGACCTTGTAGAGCGGCGGGCGCTTGGTGCGAGTCTCCGTCTTGGTGCGGCGCTCGATCACCGTGTCGCCGCCGGGCGGACGTCCAGTCTCACCGCCGCCGTCCTTGCGGCGCGCATCAGTTTCGAGTCGGCCTCTTTCACCAATCATAAGGCTATCGCAACCCTGTCGTTCGGCTCACGGCAATAATCATAGCAGAAGCGCCACCCCTTGTTGGAGTCTATCGCACCGGCAAAACGATGAATCCGTGCTATCACACTTTTGCCGCGCCGCGGCTACCGATAAGCTCGAACGGAGACCGGCGCGGACGACACGGCGGCCGGAACCTGATGCAAGAGATCGAAAACAGAATCGATATTTCGGTGGTCGAAGGAATCGGGCGTATCGCGCGCGAGGAATGGAATGCGCTCCTGATCGAAGACGATTCGCCCTTTCTCGATTGGGACTGGCTCGCCGCGATGGAAGATTCCAAGAGCGCGGTGCGCGCGACCGGATGGGCGCCGTATCACATGGCGATGCGCGACCGCGCGTCGGGCCGGCTCGTCGCCGCATGTCCGCTCTATCTCAAATCGCACAGCATGGGCGAGTTCGTCTTCGACCAGGGATGGGCCGATGCCGCCGAACGCTCCGGCCTCAGCTACTACCCGCGATTGCTGGTGGGCGTGCCCTTCACGCCGCATACCGGACGCCGATTCCTGGTCGCACCCGAGGCCGGGCGCGAGGAGGCGCTAGCCGCGATGGCGCGGGCGCTCGCTTCGATCTGCACGGACAACAAACTCTCTTCGGTGCACGTCAACTTCTGCCTGCCCGAAGAAGCGCAAGCGCTTGCGCGCGCGGGATTCCTCGAGCGGCTCGGCTATCAGTATCACTGGCGCAACGGCGGATTCGCGAGCTTTGACGACTACCTGGGCCAGCTCAAGAGCAAACGGCGCTATGCGGTCCGGCACGAGCGCGCCGCGATGGCCGAGCAGGGTGTCACGATCCGCGTCTTCACCGGCGACGCGATTCCCGATTCGATCTTCGGTCCGATGTACGATCTCTATCTGACCACGATCGAAAAGCTCTACTGGGGCAGGCAATATCTCACGCGCGAGTTTTTTGCCCTGATGCGCACTCGCTTCAAGCGCTACGTATGCCTGGTCTGCGCCTATCGCGGGCGCAAGCTTATCGCGGGCACCTTCAACCTGCAGAAGTCCGGCGTGATGTACGGGCGGTACTGGGGATGCTTCGAGGAGCTCAAGTATCTGCACTTCAACGTCTGCTACTACGCGGCGATCGAGCATTGCATCAATAGCGGCATCGGGCGGTTCGAGCCGGGCGCGGGCGGCGAGTACAAGTGGCTGCGCGGCTTCGACCCGGCGCTCACCCACAGCGCGCATTTTATCCAGCACCCGGGATTGCGGCGCGCAATCGGAAATTCACTGGTCCGCGAGCGGCGCGAAGTCGAAGCGTGGATCGCCGAGGGTCACGAGCGCAGCCAGCTCAAAGCCCCCGCCCCCTCCAACTCGGAACCGCGCTAGCGTTCCGCTTCGCCGGTTGCGCCCCGCTTCCCGATGGAGATTATGTTGGGCTCGACACTCACTTTTAGGTGCGACGGTTCAAAGGTTCGGGTCCTCGGAACAAAAGCGGTTCGCCCGCCCATACGATGTACCAGTAGAAAAAGTTGGTCTCATAGGTCTCGTCTGGCGGACCCCCACGATAGCTAATGCGACCGCAGAGTGCAGGCCGCAAGCTGCCCTCTCCGTTCAAGTCTCCAAAGTTAACCGGTACAGGGAATCGTCTGTCGGTTTCACCTGCGCGCATGACGGTACCACTGATCCTCTGCCGGTGCTCTGGCCCATAGTTAGGCGGGTTCGGAACGTACAAGCCCCTAGGTATGTTTTCGGGATTCTCAAACACTTGGCGAGCGACCATTATTTCGATTATGTCCGCTGGTCCAGTTCCGGCATTGTCGCAAGTCATATAGATGTCGAGCCCCCGGGCTTCGTGGGCGATCTCCCTTACAAGAACAAACGGGCGGTTTTGATGAACAAGGGCCTTAGCGGCTTCGGCGCTATCACGCGCCGCATCGGCGGCGCTCTTGGACGCGCAGAAATTCAGAACCGAAACGAATATCGCCAGCGCGCCAACGATTACTAGCAATCCGGTATAGGTCGCCTCTTTCTGTGCATTGGCGTCGGCATTGCTCTTGTCGCCGTCCAGATATGGAGCTTGGGTCTGTATCGGAAGGGACGCCGATGGGTCGGCGCTACTCTGTACTGTCTGACTTGCGTTGATCTTCTGAGTGATTTGAGGGCGTTCGATTTCGGAAGTGCTGGCGCTTTTTGGAATTGGCTTTGTTGGTTCGCTGCCTGCGGCGCTCAGGAGTAATGCCGACGCGATCAGGATCGACGCGAACAATTGCTTTGAGCGCATCTTCAAAACTCAAGGGATGTAAAGACACGGGCTTGGCTTTTGGCATTTTTCAACCTCTGGCCTGCACCCCAATTTCCGACCATTCATAAGTAGAGACCGTAGCTAATTTCGCCCTCCTGGGGCGGTTGTGTTTCCTGTCCTTCAATGGCTAATCGTCGGAATTCAGGCGCGCGGATTCGGGCGCGATCAGCTTGCGCGGTTCGATATCAATCTGCTCGGGCGCAGGCGGTTCGTCGCCGTTGCCCGCGCCGAGCGCCTTGAGCCGGATTATCGAAGGCATCACGCGCCCCTCCATCGAGCCGGCAAACGCGTTGAATGCCTTGACCGACCCCGCGAGCGAGCGGCGCAACTCGTCGGCATGCACGAAGAGCTTGCCCAGCCGTTCATAGAGCGTGCGGCCTTCGCGGCTTATCTGTTCGGCGCTTTTCGCGACGGTCTCCTGCTGCCATCCATAGGCAACCGCCTTGAGGAGTGCTATCAGCGTGGTCGGCGTGGCGAGAACAACTCCGCGCGCGCCTTCCTCGATCAGTTCGGGATCGTAACGCAGCGCGGCGTCGTAAAACGTATCGGAGGGCAGGAATAGCACCACGAACTCGGGCGCGGACGGCAGACTCTGCCAGTAGCTCTTGCCGGCCAGCTCGGTGACGCGCGAGCGCACCTGGCGGGCATGCTCGCGCATCTTCTTTTCCCGCTCCTCGTCGTTGGGCGCATTCTGCGCTTCGAGATAGGCCTGCAGCGGCACCTTGGCGTCGACGACCACGCTGCGTCCCCCCGGAAGCTTGACGATAAGGTCGGGGCGCAAGCGGCCATCGGCGCCCCGGAACGATTCCTGCTCGACGAAATCGCACTGCTTGACCATCCCGGCGATTTCGACCACGCGCCTGAGCTGGACCTCGCCCCATTGTCCGCGCACGCGCGGCGATCCCAGGGCGGCGACCAGCTTCGACGTTTCGTCGCGCAGGCCGGCTTCCGTTTTGGCGAGCGAGTCGAGCCCCGCCTTGAGCGCGCCGTAGGCGGTATCGCGCGCTTTTTCGATCTCCTTGACCTCCCTGTCGAGCCGCGCGAGCGTTTCGCCGACCGGCATGACGACCTTCTCGATCTCGCTCTTGCCGTCTTTCTGAACTGATTCGAGGCGCTCGCTGGCGCTCTTGAGAAAGTCTTCGCTGTTGTTGCGAAGCGCATTCGCCGCAAGCGCCTCGAACGTGTCCTTAAGCTGTGTCTGGGCCTTGGTCAGGAGAGCGTCCTGCTCGGCGATACTCCTGTCGCGCTCATCGAGGCGCGTCTTCGCTTCGAAAGCCTCGCGTTCCCATTGGCGGGCTTCGGCCTGGCGCTTGCGGGTCTCGCCGCTCGCCCATAGCCATGCGACGACCGCTCCCACGAACGTTCCAACGACGAATCCCAAAATAGCCACGCCAATCGGCGTCATCGCCTTTTTTTCTCCTCCTTTCGATTGTAGCGCCAGCAGCGGCGAATGATCCATTTGCCTGCGCGCGTGCGTCCACAGCTTTGTGCGAATCGCGGGCGACGATGCGTGCGCGGAGGCCTCCTGCTATCGTTAATCCTCGATGCGCCTTTGCGGCGGCGCACGCGCCCGATGACACTCGAACAGATACTCAAACCGCGCTCGATCGTCGTCGTGATTGGCGCGGGCGGAGTTGGTAAGACCACGGTCGCCGCCGCGCTTGGCGTCGCGGCCGCGTGCGCCCGGCTCGATACCGCACTGGTCACGGTCGATCCGTCGCGGCGGCTGCGCGACGCATTGGGCGTTACGCGGCTGGGCGGCGCGCCCGCGCGGGTCGGCGCGCGCACTCTGAAGGCGGCGGGCCTGGATCCGTCGCTGAAGCTTTCGGCCATGATGCTGGATGTGAAGGGGGCGTGGGACACGATGGTTGCCGACCACGTCCTCGATCCGGTGGCGCGGCGTCGAATCATGGAGAACGCGTTCTATCGCAGCCTGAGCGGGCGTTTCGCAGGCGCCGACGCCTACGCCGCGCTCGAAGCGATTCTCCGGCTCCATCAGGCGGCCCGCTTCGACCTTGAAGTCGTCGACACACCGCCCGCCTCGCACGCGTTCGATTTCGTCGAGGGACCGGCGCGCCTCGCGCGGCTCCTTGATTCGCATGCGGTGCGCTGGATGCTCAAGGCGAACTCGGCTGCGACGACGCCGCTTGCGCTCAGGCTCGCGGGCCGTGCGGCGCGCTTCGTTGCGACCGAGCTCGAGCGCTACGCGGGCGTGAATGCGTTCTCGTCGATCACGGATTTCTTCGATGCCGCGGCGGGCGCCGTGGACGGGTTTACCGAAGGGATGCGCGCGTCGGCGGCCTTGATGCGCTCGGAGTCGGTGCGCTTCGTGCTCGTGACGACGGCCGAGGAGGATCGAATCCGGCTTGCGCGCGCGATTGTCGATTCGATGGCGACGGAGCGGCTCCCGCTCGCGGCGATCGTGATCAACCGGATCATCGACGAACGGCTGCTCGAGCCGATAGCGCGAGAGGCGCGGGCGGGCGGCGGCTTGATGGACGAGATGAAGCGGCTCGGTCTCGCAATGCGCGCCGGCGATTCCGCCGGTCGAGGAGCGGCGGCGTTGGCTGGCTATATCGAGGGGCGGCGAAGTGACGCGACGGAACGTCTCGGGCGGGTGCGGCGCTTCGCGGCGACGATACCGCGGCGCATCGCGGTCGCGATAGCGCCGGAGCTGCGGGTCGGAATCCGGGGTCTTGCGGCGCCGGCGCGCCTCGCCGGCTTTCTCGAATCGGGATGGGATTTTTTCCGGGCCGCCGAGCGTCCGAAGACGCGGCGCGGAGCCGGGCGCGCGCGCGGGTCAGGGCCGGGTCGCGCGAAACCGGATGCCGGAGTGAGCCTGTAAGCCGGGTTCTGTGCCCTTGCGGGCGGCGATCATTCATCTGGGCCGGCGGTTGCCCGCCAGCTCTAGCAACCATACCCGAGGGATATGAGCGGGCCGCTCACCCTCCTATTCGGTCTTGCTCCGGATGGGGTTTGGCATGCGCGCACGGTCACCCGCGCGCCGGTGGGCTCTTACCCCGCCATTTCACCCTTGCCCCGATTGGGGCGGTCTGTTTTCTGTGCCACTTTCCGCGAGTCGCCCCGCGCCGCCGTTAGCGGCCATCCTGCCCTGCGGAGCCCGGACTTTCCTCCCCTTGCGAGGCGATCGCCCGGCTCACTCCGGCAAGCGCGAGCATATCACTTAAGTCTTGGACGCGGCACAACGTCAACGCATGGTGCGATTAGCCTGGCGCGCGCAGCAAAACGGCAGGCATCTCATTTAGCGGCAGGAGTCTCGGTTTCGAAGAAAAGGATGCGCTGACAGTTCGGGCAGAAATGGACCTGCTCGCTCACTGGCGCGCCGGTGGCCTGCTTCTGAATCTCGTTGTAAAGCTGGGGTGGCAGCCGCATCCTGCATCCCTGGCAGGTGTACTGCCGGGCGAGAGTCACGGCGACGCCGCCGCGCCGGCTGAAGATCACCTCGTAGCGTTGCAGCAGACTCTGGTTGATCTTGGAGGCCAGATGATCGCGCTCGGCGTGCTGATGGCTGATCGAGGTTTTGATCCGTTCGACGTCGCTCGCGATCTCTTTTTCGGCGGCGCGCAATTCGATGGTTTTCGCGGCGATCAGCGCGGTCAATTCCTTGATTCGGGGTCCGCGCGGTTCCGCCGAGGCCATCGCGGCGAGCAACTCGCCCTCGAGCCGCTGGTTGCTTTCTTTGAGCGCCTCGACTTCGTGATTGAGCGCCTGGAGCTCTTTTTCGTTGCGCACCATGTTGAGGCGCATCCGTTTATTGCGGATATGCGCTTCGCCTTCGGCGAGCTCGCGTTCCTGGCGCTTGCGGGCGACAACGGACTGCGTCTCCTCGGCGGAGAGCCGGTCCAGCTCCGCTTGCGCCTTTTCCATTTCGTCGCGAAGCGCATCCACCCGTCCGGCGATCGATGAGAGCGACTGCCGCAGCTCCTGGAGCTGGCGATCGATCGCCTGGAGATTCATTAAGCGGGCAATCTCTTCACGCAATTCAGCCTCCTTGCGCGGAGCGGATCAGCCACGCGGAACGGGCACGACCGGCGTCGCCGGGGCGCTCGTCCACGTCACCGAATTTCTCCGTCCATGATTGAATGGGCCCACCAGGATTTGAACCTGGGACCAGCCGGTTATGAGCCGGCAGCTCTGGACCGGGCTGAGCTATGGGCCCGTGCAGATTCATCAAAACATCCCATCATAGCGCCATCGGGCAGAGATTTTAAAGAGGGTGAACGAATCCGGCGGCGATTTTCGGTGCGGCACGAATTGTTAACACCGGATAGCACTGCTCTTGCACGGCTGTAACCCGTCCCGCGTCGCACCTTCGCGCCGATCGCGCCGATTACGTTCAACCGCCGCCGCGCCTGAGCGCGATCAGCGCTTGCGCGGCAGCCGCGGCGTCGTCGACACTGCCGCGCGCTCCGGCGGCTGCGGCCTCGCGCCGTTGGACTTCGGTCTCACGGCGGCGACGGCGGCGACTCAGTGCCGCGACAAAATCGGCGGCGAGCGCCCGCGCCTCCTCGAGCGTATCCAGGGTAAGACCGGCCGCACCGCCCACCGCAAGCGCGCCGACCCGTGCGCGATCTTCGTCGGTCATCCGCTCGACTAGCGCGGTCTCCGCCGCGGCGTTGGGGCCTTCAATCGAGCAGGCTTCGAGGAACGAATGGAGGAGCGCTTCGTCCTCGAACAGATCGACGCAAGTCAGGAGTTCGGCGCGCATCTCCGGCCGGAGAATCGCGATTGCGACCAAGCCCGCTTCGGCGGTATCGCCGGCGTTGCCGGTGCGGGTCGCGATACGGGGCGGAGCGGCGGCGGAACTGGCAGTTTCGGAACCGGCGCGCCGCAGCGCCGGGCGGCGCACGTAGCGGCGCAGGACATCCTCGCTGACGCCGATCGCTTCGGCGGCGCGACGCGCGAGCAGGTCGAACTCGAACGGATTCGAGACCATCCGCAGCATCTCGGCGACGCGTTCGGCGGCGCGTGCGCGGTCGCCGAGCGACCTTGCGGCGAGCGCGCTCTGCGCGTCGAGAAAATAGTCGAACAACATCCGGGCCGACGCGGCGAGGGCCTCGAAGGCGGCCGCGCCGTGCTGCTTGACGAAAGTATCGGGGTCGAAGCCGGGCGGAATGAGAATCGCGCGGCCGAGCATTCCCGCGCTCAGGAAGATTTCAACCGCGCGCATCGAGGCCTTGCGCCCGGCGGCGTCGCCATCGAAGCAGGCCAGGATATTCGTGCTCAGACGACCGATGAGGCGAAGCTGATCGGCGGTGAGCGCCGTGCCGAGGCTCGCGACGACCTCGGCGAAGCCGGCCTCGGCCAGCGCGATTGCGTCGAGGTAGCCCTCGACCACGATGACCCGGTCGGCGCGCGCGATCGCCTTGCGCGCCTCATACAGTCCGTAGACATTTCTGCCCTTGGAATAGAGCGGTGATTCGGCCGAGTTGATATATTTCGGGGTCCGATCGCCGAGCACGCGGCCGCCGAATGCGATCACCCTGCCCTGTCCGTCGCGAATCGGAAACATCAGACGGGCGCGGAACATATCGTGCGTGCCGGCGGCGTCGCGCTTGACCAATCCGAGCTTGAGCGCGGCGGCCGTGAGCGAACGCTTCTCGAGCGCACGGGCGAGCGACGCGACGCGATCGGGCGCGAAGCCGAGCATGAATTCACGCGCGATTTCGACGCTTACGCCGCGCGTCCTGAGATAGGCGCGCGCGGGTTCGCCGTCGGGCGTATTCCAGAGCACGTGGGCAAAAAAATCCGCCGCGGTCTGATTCGCGCGAAAGAGCGTTTCGCGCTCGCCGCGATTCGAGGCCGCTCCGGCGCCCGGAGCGTCGAGTTCCGGAAGCGTTACGCCGTAGCGGCGGGCGAGCGTGCTCACGACCTCGGGAAAGGCCGCGCCTTCAAGCCGCATCATGAAGTTGAACACGGTGCCGCCGGCGCCGCATCCGAAGCAATGAAAGAACCCGCGCTCCGGATTGACCGAGAACGACGGCGTCTTTTCATTGTGGAACGGGCAGAGCCCGACAAAGTTGCGTCCGGCGCGGCGCAGCCGGACATGCGCGCCGATCACCTCAACGATATCGGCGCGGTTGCGCACCTCTTCGATCTGATCGTCGGAAAAGCGCGGCATCAGACGGCCATCAGCCGGCGCATGCGGCCGGGAAAGTTGGTCATGATTCCGTCGACGCCGGCCGCAGTGAGGGTTTTCATCGCGGCCTCATCGTCAACGGTCCATGCGTAGATGGCGAGTCCGCGCCGATGCGCCTCGGCACAGAACTCCGCCGTCGCGAGCTTGAATTCGGGACACAGTGCGTAGGCGCGGGCCGCCGCGGCAGCGTCGAACATCCGGCGCGGATTTTTGTCGGCGAGAAAGCCGACCTGGATCGCGGAGTCGATCGCGCGCAGGCGGGCGAGCGAGTCCCAGTCGAAGCTCGAGACGATCGAATCGTTCAGCGCGTCGAAGCGGCGCATCATCGGCGCGACGATGCGTTCGGCGCCGGGCGCCTTCAACTCGACGTTGAGGCCGCATCGGCCGCGCGTCGCGGCGAAGACCTCCTCGAGCGACGGAATCATCTCGCCGGCGAAGCGTCCGTCGCCGAAACGGCATCCGGCGTCGAGACGGCGCAGCTCGTCGAAGCTCATCGCGGCGACGCGGCCGCGGCCGTTGGTGGTGCGATCGACCGTGTCGTCATGGATCACCACGGCGACGCCGTCGCGGGCAAGATGAACGTCGAGCTCGCACATATCGGCGCCGAGTTCGGCCGCGCGCGCGAACGATGCGAGCGTATTCTCGGGGCGGCATCCGCTGGCTCCGCGATGGGCTATCGTCAACATGGTCCGGACTGGGATTGCCCCGCTAGCATCGCGGTTTGACAGGCGCGCGGCTCATCGTTTGAGTTTAGCGGCCGGACCCGTGCCGCGCCAAATCCGCGGGCGGCGGCTTTCCACAGCGGACGCTCGTCAAGGATCGCATCGATGCCGTATCCTGAATGCGGGAATCGGATGGCGTCATCGCGAGGAAAAAGTTACGTGCGCGTCGAGTTCGCGACGCCCGCCGCGATGGCCGACGAGGCGGCGGGTATCTTGGTGGCGCGCGGCGCGCTCGGATGCGCGGTGGTTGGCGATACGCTTGCGACCCATCGCCGGCGCGTGGTCCGCCTCGAAGCGTTTTTCGATCGCCTCGGCGCGCGTGCGCTGGCGCGAATCCGCCGCGCGCTCGATTCGGCCGGGATGCTCGCGTCCGACCGGGCGCTTGAGGCAGGCACGATCGTCGATCCGGGATGGGCGACCGCGTGGATGGAGCGATTCGAGCCGTTCGCGATCGGGCGTCGATTCCTGATCGCGCCGCCGTGGGCGAGCGAGACAAGGCCCGGGCGTACGACGATTGTGATCAGGCCGGGGCAGGCCTTCGGCACCGGGCATCATCCGACGACTTACGGGATGTTGCGGGCGATCGAACGGCTGTGCGCGGCGAATCGCGTCGCAAACGCGCTCGATGCCGGCACGGGGTCGGGAATCCTCGCGATCGCAATGATGCGGCTTGGCGTCGGCGCGGTAACCGCGATTGATATCGATTCGGATGCGCTCGTCAACGCGCGCGAGAACGCAGCGCTCAACGGATGCGCGCCGGAATTTTCGACGCGGCCGGTATCGTCGATTCGACGGCGCTTCGCGCTGGTGACCGCGAATATTCTGAGCTCGACGCTGATTTCGCTCGAGCCCGCGCTGACGCGGGTGGTGAGCCGTGACGGCCGCCTCGTACTCGGTGGGATACTCGCGCGCGAGGCCGATTCGGTGCTTGCGGCGTATCGGCCGGCGCTCAGACGCGTCGAGTCGCGAATCGACCGCGGATGGGCGACGCTGGTGCTCGCGCGATGAAACGGCCGGCGCAGTTTATGATCGAGCGAGGCGCGATTCGCGACGGCGTCGCGATCATGACCGGCGCGGAGCTCCATCATATGCGCGATGTCGTGCGGATGCGGCCGGGCGCGCCGGTGACGCTTATCGACGACGCCGGTGTCACGTACGAAGGAACGATCGGGCGGTTCGAGACCGGCCGCGCGATTATCGAACTCGCACGTGCTTCCCGCGCCGCACGGGCGATGCCTCTAATCACGCTGGCGGCCGCGATCGTCAAGGGCGCGCGCATGGACTACCTGGTCGAAAAGGCCGCGGAGCTCGGCGCGAACGTCCTGATTCCGCTGATCGCGGAGCGCGGCGTGGTGCGCGAGCCAGGGGCGGCGCGGCTCGACCGATGGCGGCGGCTTGCAGCGGCGGCGGCGAAGCAGAGTCTCGCGCCGTTTGCGATGCGGGTCGGCGATCCGATCGCTTTTGCGGACTTGATCCGAAACGTTCCAGACGGCACGCTCTGCCTGGTTCTGGACGAGAGCGCGCCGCCGCTGGGCGTATCGATACGCGAGGCGGCGCCCGATGCATTATTGATGATGTGCGGGCCCGAGGGCGGCTTCAGCGCGAACGAACTCGCGGACGCGCGAGCAGCCGGTTTCGCAACCGCGGGTCTGGGATCGCGCCGGCTGAGATGCGAGACTGCGGCGCTCGCGTCGCTCAGTGTGGCGGCGGCGGCGCTGGATGAGATTTCGCAAGCCGCGGAAGGTTGATCGGTGGCATACAAATTCGCATTCGTGATGGACCCGCTCGAAACGGTTCTGCCCGACAAGGACACGACCTTTGTCTTCATGCTCGAAGCGATTCGCCGCGGGCATCAGGTGTACTTCGCCGAACAGCGCGATCTTTTCGCAGTCGGTCACCATGCCTTCGTGCGGGCACGCCGATGCGAAGTGATGCGCGCCACACCCTGCTATCGCTTCCTCGACGATGGCGCCGAGTATCCGCTCGAGCATTTCAACGCCGTCTTCATGCGCAAGGATCCGCCCGCCGACGCCGCCTACCTCTACGCCACGATGCTGCTCAGCCTCGCCGACAGCCGGCGCACTTTTGTGCTCAATAATCCGGCGGGGCTGCGCGAGGCCAACGAAAAGCTTTACGCGCTTAATTTTCCCGGCGCGATTCCGCCCACGCTGGTCACCTACGAAATCGCCCGGCTCAAGCAATTCATGGCCGGCCAGGGTGGACAGATGATCGTCAAGCCGCTCGACGGCCACGGCGGCGAGGGCGTCTTTCTCGCGAGTGCGGGCGATCGCAACTTGAACGCGATCCTCGAGGCCGTCACCCGTTTCGAATCGCGGCTGATCATGGCGCAGCGCTACGTCCCCGAAGTGCGCAGCGGCGACAAGCGGCTCATCGTGCTCGACGGCGAGCCGCTCGGAGGCACGTTGCGAGTGCCGCGCGAGGACGAGAATCGCGGCAATATCCACGTCGGTGGGAATTGCGTGAAGGCGGAGGTTACGGCGCGCGATCGCGAAATCTGCCGGATGCTGAAGCCGCGCCTGGCGCGCGACGGAATCCACTTCGCCGGACTCGACATAATCGGCGAGTATCTGACCGAGGTTAACGTCACCTCGCCCACTGGCGTCCAGGAGATCGACCGCCTCGACGGGGTTTGCCTCGAAGCCAAGGTGATCGATTTTGTCGAGGCGCGAGTCACGGCGCTCGGATGATCAACGGCCGGACGATTTTTTCTCTTTTTTTTCTTTTTTCTTTGGCCGGTGCGACGAATGAGTCGGCGCGGCCTTTCTCAGTTGCAAGGGCGGCCCGAGACAGGTAGCAATGAATGTCGCTTTGCGGCCAATCGCGCCGCGGTGGGCAGGTAGCTCAGTCGGTAGAGCAGAAGACTGAAAATCTTCGTGTCGAGTGTTCGATTCACTCCCTGCCCACCAAAAGAACCCGCGCCCGCGGGCCGGGGCGCTACGCCCGCGCGCGCTGGCGGTCGTTGTTCCGCCACCGGGCCTGGTGATCCCGCCGGTGATTCAGGAAGCGCCCGATAATGGCATCAAGAAAGTTGCAAGGGCTCGCTGATTCAGATCGCGGTGCCGGGCGGCGCCGAGGCGATCTGCCTAATTGACCGATTCCCGCGCGAGATTGTGACCGAGGTGTGCGAGCCTCGCTCGCGCGCGGTCGGCGCGCTATGACGGTACGCCCGATGTTCGCCATGATGAGGGGCGACGGGACAGTCCGGATTCTCCTTCGTCGTCGGATGGCGACGAACCACCAAGTAGACGATGGCCCTTATGGTTGCATGTCATAGTCATAGGATTGTTCGTCCGGCTGTGGGCAGCGAGCGATAGGCACTTGTCGATCAATCTCACCGCTGGGTTGATGGATGAATTCAGGATTTGGAGTATCGCTAATCTGCCCTGTTGGACAACTCTCCGATTCCGCTATGCCTATCATGAAGGTGTGGAACGGAGTGCCAAGATACACTGCACCGAAGCCTGCGCAATGGTAAACGCCAAAACGATCACAATATTCAATCGTACCTTCGGGCTGAAACGTGCTTGTTCCCTCATCAAGGGCGTGGAACCATGTCGCATCGGGCATCCATTTACCGGTCCGATACAAGGTATAAGTCGAGTTTCCGGGAATGGTAATACCGCCGCCAGAGCCACCGAAAGGTGGATTAATCCTTGGAAACGACCGTCCTACGATTTTCGAACGCTCTATGTGCACAGGATGAAAACTCGACAAGTTAGGACCAAAGGCAAAAAGATTTATAGATACGTTCGTGGCTGGCTCATGCCCAGAATTGAAGAAATAGAGTTTAAGTGCAATCGGTATTCCTACGTCGCTTTTAATAAATTCTCCGACTTTGCCGTCACGGTCTCCCAAAGCAAGATAAGGCTGTTCCGTGATATGCAACGCCTCTGTCGCGTTTCGATTAGCGCCAATCATTGCGCGCCACATGTAGAAGGTGATCAGAGCATAAAGTAATGCGACAACGAGAGTAATCTTTTCCAGTCTATAGCGACGCCCATCGAGACGGCTGTGGTTTTCTCGATAGGCATTACACTTTTCTCGAAAACAGGGCATTCAATTCGGTGAGCTTGATCATGCCATAGAATGTAGAGTCTCTGTCAAGTGTCGCATAATTCCCCGGGCCCGGGCGGCCTGCGCGCCCAAAGGGCCGCACAAGGCGTCTTTGGGGCGCCGGGATCAGTCCATCCTCCCCATGATCACGCTCTGAGCAAACTATGAGCAAACTGCGCGGGGCCAAGCGCCGTCGGAAGCCCTGAGTGCCCGCCCAAGGCGCGGAAAAGGCCCGTCAAACCGGCTCTTCGCGCCTTTTCGCGCTCCGCAGGTCCGGGCTTCCCGATGACTGAAAATCTTCGTGTCGAGTGTTCGATTCACTCCCTGCCCACCAAAAGAACTCACGCGGCAACAAAGACACTGTCGCGACAAATCTTTCGATCGCGCAACTATCGCCATTGCGCACGATGGCCTCCCGATCCGGTGATCGAGAGGCCATCGAGAACCCGAACGGCGCAGAGCCGAATCGGCGCTGACTAACGGGTCGCCGCGAGCGGGCCGCGGAGCAGTTTGCCCGGCAGTGCGCCGCTATGCTCGTTGTTGCGCATCAGCACCTCGCCATTGACGACCGTCGCCTTGATACCGACGGACTTCTGCTTGAGACGCCGCGCACCCGCCGGCAAGTCATATTCGAGCGTCGGCATCGTGGGTGAAATCGTGTCGGGGTTGAAGATCACGACATCGGCGAAATTACCTTCGCGCAGCAGGCCCCGTCCGTGAAGTCCCCAGAATGACGCGAGTTCGAAGGTGATCTTGCGAATCGCATGCTCCATCGTGAGCGCCTGGCGGTCGCGCACCCAGTAGCCCAGCAGATGGGTCTGGATCGATGAATCCATGATCTGCGAAACGTGCGCGCCCGAGTCCGAGAAGGTCACGACCGAGCGCGGATGCCGCATCATGCCGAGCACAACATCCTGATCCTCGTTGACGATCGGCTGAATGAAGAACTTCTTCAGATGCTTCTCGAGCGCGAGGTCGATGATGAGTTCGAGCGGATCCTTGCCGGTCTCTTTGGCGATCTGCGCGATCGAGCGATACGGCGGCAGCGGTTGGTCGAGCGGGAATAGGTAGTCGAAATCAGGCTTGCGCGCCTCCGCGCCGATCGCACGGTCGGGCTTGGTCATATACTCGCGGGCCGCTTCGAGCAGGGCGCGGCGCGAGTCGGGATTGCGCAGAGCGGCTTCCTGCTCGGCCAGCGGCAGTTTGCGCATTTCCGACCATACCGGGGTCCGATCAAAGGGCATCGCGGTTTCGAACGAGAGCAGCGAGCTGATCCAGCGGCTGGTGCCCTGCGCGAGCATCTTGCCGCCGGCCGCGACGGTCTCGTCAATCATCTGGAAGTACCGGCGCCAGGTGTGCGGCGATTTGCGGGAATAGATGACGCCGAACGTGGTCGGCACTTCGGTTTCGAGTGCGAGTGCCTGCAGGCGGGCAAAGAAATCGCGCATCCGTTCGGGATCGCGCTCGATATCCTCCTGCGCCAGCTCGAAAACACCCGCGCCAAGCTCGCCCATCACGCCGACCATCTCGCGGACTTCGCTCCAGTTGGCGAGACGGCTTGCGACCGGCCGGCTGTCGGGCGTTTCGTGATTGCGGTTGCGCGACGTGCTGAAGCCGGCGGCGCCCGCCTTGATTGCGTTGCGCAGCTCGCGCTTCATCGAGGCGAGATCGTCGGAGGTCGCCTCGTCAGTGAAGGCTCGATCGCCCATCACGTAGGTGCGCAGCGCCGAATGGCCGACGTACGCGGCATAGTTGATGCCCTTGGGCAGCCGATCGACGGCGTCGAGATATTGCGGAAAGGTGTCCCACGACCACTTGATGCCGGCTTCCATCGCCTTGGGCGAAATATCCTCGGCACGCTCGAGATTCCGGATCACGCGACCCTTGTCCTTCTCGGCGCAGGGCGCGAGCGAGAAGCCGCAGTTGCCCATCACCACCGAGGTCACGCCGTGCCAGCACGAGCAGGTCCCGAGCGCATCCCAGAACACCTGTGCGTCCATATGGGTGTGGCCGTCGATGAAGCCGGGCGCGACGATATGGCCTTCGGCGTCGATGACTTCGTCCGCGGATTCGGTGATTTTGCCGATCGCGGCGATTCGGCCGTCCGTAATCGCCACGTCGGCGCGGTAGCGCGGCAGCCCGGAGCCATCGACCACCGTACCGTTTCGAATAATTAGATCGTGTGACATTCTCTCCTCCGTCAGTCGGGAGGCATTATCTGGCGCGCGCCAGTTCCTTCCCGCCGTTATGGACCAGTTGGATAAAACTCGATGCCCGTTTCGCCACCGCTATTCTCACCCAATCTCAGGTTGGGACCGAACCCCGTTTTGATTCCTGGTTTAGATTCGCACCGACAGCGGGCAATCTGCAAACGAATCGAGAGCGGTTTCGACTCCCCGCACACCTGAAGTCGGAAATAACTTCCCGATACTGGCCAGCCCGTTCTCGGGCGAGGCGCTATTACATATGGACCGGGCGTTTCGACTCGGCTCTGACGGCGCGCGTCGATGGCATGCCGGTTGCTCCCTTGTAATCGTGGGGTTGGCATATCGAGTGGGCATCGCGCCTCGCCAATTACCGAATCGGAGGTGAGTGAATATGAAACGCCTTAGGCTTCCAGTGATTGTCCTTTCATCCATAGCCGTTTGCTTGATAGGAACGGGATGCTTCTCTTACAGCAGTACCACAAAGCCGGTTCCGGTAACGGTTGAACCGGTGACCCCGACCGCGACCACCATGACGACAACAACCACGGATCCAAACGGTAACGTCCAGAAGCGCACGACCACAACCTACCCGAATCCGAATCCGTATTAACAACCCGGCGGGTGGCGTCGCGCAGCCTTGCCGAGCCATAGTAATATGCCCGTGAGGCGATTCGTCCTACCCGATGCTAAATGCAAGCGCGCGCGAACTCGTGATGGCTCATGGGTGGAATTCCACGGCCTACCAGATACTCAATCCCGGAATCGATCACTGGTTTTCGCGCGACACGCCGGGCGTGGTGGGATATACGCGGCGGTCAAAGGTGATGCTGGTGGCGGGCGCGCCGATATGCGCGTCAGCGGCGATGCCCGGGGTCGCGGCGGAGTTTGAAGGCTTCGCGCGCTCGCAGGGATGCCGCGTTTGTTATGTGTGCGCGGAATCCCGCTTGCATCGGCTCTTCAACGGCTCGCGCGGCCACTCGATAGTCGCGCTGGGCGCGCAACCCGCCTGGCAGCCGGAGAATTGGCCACGGCTGATAGCCGCGCGCAACTCGCTCCGCGCGCAAATCAACCGGGCGCGCAACCGGGGCGTGACAATCGAAACGATTCCCGCCGAGCACGGCCGCGACGACCCTGGGATCACCGCGGTGCTTGACGAATGGCTCGGCGGGCGGGCGCTCGCGCCGCTCCATTTTCTGGTCGAGGCTAACGCGCTTGGCGGAATTGCGGCCGATCGGGTTCTGCTCGCGGCGCGGCGCGCGGAGAGAACCGTGGCGTTTCTGATCGCTTCTCCGATCGCGGCGCGCAACGGCTACCTGATTGAACAGATCGCGCGCTCCGCCAGCGCCCCGAACGGCACCACCGAGATGCTAATCGACGCGGCGATGCGCCGGTTTGCCCATGAGGGCCGCGATTTCGTCACGCTCGGGCTGGTCGCGCTCGCGGTCAGCGCCCGCGCCGAAATCCGCGGCAACCCGCTCTGGATTCGGCTGCTGATGCGCTTCGCGCGCGCGCACGCCAACCGGCTATACAACTTCCAGGGGCTCGAGCGGTTCCGGACCCGGATGATGCCGAGCCGCTGGGAACCGATCTATGCAATCTCGAACGAGCCGCGCTTTTCGATCCGGACGCTGTGCGCTATCGGTGAGGCCTTCTCGCATATGCCGCCGTGGCGCACGATCGGACTAGGCGCGATACGCGCGATCCGCCAGGAATGCCACCGCTTCATTCCAGCCGTGCGGCCCATTTGACACCGTAATCAATCCCACCGCGGCACGGCTGCCGCCTGGCGCCATCCGGGCCGGCCCAGGAGAATCTGCACGTCGCCCAGATAGTGTTCGCGGAATCCCCCTTCGCAATAGCTCAAGTAGTATTCCCACATCCGGATGAACTCGTCGGAAAATCCCTGCGCGCGCACAGCGTCGACGTTCGCGAGGAAGCGATCGCGCCACGCGGCGAGCGTCCGCGCGTAGCTGGTCGTGAGGTCCTCGAGGTTGACGACCCGCAGATCGGAGGCGCGGGCGATCGAAGAGCAGAGCGCGGTCACGGAAGGGATGAAGCTTCCGGGAAAGATGTAGCGTTTGATGAAATCGACCGAGCGGCGCGCCCGCTCATAGTATTGATCGGCGATCGTAATCGCTTGCAGCAACATCACGCCGTTGGATTTGAGCAGGCGTCCGCAGACCGTGAAAAAGGTATCGAGGAATTTGTGCCCCACGGCCTCGACCATCTCGACTGAGACGAGCTTGTCGAACTGGCCCGACAGATCGCGATAGTCGCGGCTGAGTACGGTGACGCGATCCGACAGCCCGGCTTCGGCGACGCGGCGGGTCGCGAGTTGATATTGCTTCTGCGAAATTGTGGTGGTCGTCACACGGCATCCGAACTTCGCGGCCGCGTGCATCGCAAGTCCGCCCCATCCGGTGCCGATCTCGAGCAGATGGTCTTCCGGCGTGAGCTCGAGCTTGGTGCAGATGCGGTCGAGTTTGGCGGACGACGCCTCCTCGAGGGTCATGTCGTCGCGCGCGAAGACCGCGCACGAGTACATCAGGTTGCGGTCGAGAAACAGCTCGAAGAATTCATTGCCCAAATCGTAATGGGCGGCGATATTGCGACGGCTGCCGAGGGTGGTATTGCGCCTCATGCGATGCTGGACGCGGCGCCAGGCCTGGGATGCGATCGCGAGTCCGCCCTCCAGGCCTTCCACGATGTCGCGGTTGCGCAGCATCAGTTGCACCAGGGCCGGGACTTCCGGCGACGTCCAGTAGCCTGCCATGTAGGCCTCGGCCGCGCCGACACTGCCGCCGCTTGCGACGCGCCGGTAAAAGCGCGGGTCCTTGACCTGAATAGTGGCCGCGAACGAATCACCGCTGGCCGGCTCGCCACACTGGCCGAAGACCTGTTCGACCCCCGACTCGACGATCGTGAGCCGTCCCGTATGTAGTCTGCGCAGCCGCGCCAGCACCGCTGCGCGCGCGAGCCGGTCAATCGCCGAGACCTGCCGAGCGCTTACTGCGCCGCCAAGCCTAATCCCCTCTTTGCTCACGGCTGTCCTGCCTCCCATCGTGTGGCGCGCTCAGGCGCGACTCACGACCGCTTACGTTCAGTGAGATAGCCCGGGTGCGATCCTCCCGGCATTGCGCTGCCAGTTGGCCGAGCGCCGATCCGGCGAGGGCACCTGCCCGCATCTCGTGCGCGAAAAGCCCCAGCCCACCGCCTGCCCGATTCCCGGCGAAGCGCCGGTAATCCAGATTCGCCTGCCTGAAAGGTCAGCCCTCCGCATCGCTCAGCAGACGGGCGTCCGCAAGCGCCGGCACAAACCCCTCTTCGCCGGAGGGCCGTTCGGTCTTCGCGACGATCGAATCGAGCCGCCTGTTCAGCAGCACCGGCCCCGGCACCTGCCGGAGGTCCCACACGATCCCGCACCACGCCAGCACCTTGAGGCAATAGTACGACAGATCAATTTCCCACCAATAGAAACCCTGGCGCGCGCTCGCGGGGTAGTGATGGTGGTTGTTGTGCCACCCCTCGCCCATCGTCAACAGTGCGAGCATCCAGTTGTTGCGGCTGTCGTCGCCGGTATCGAAACGCTTGCTGCCGATAACGTGAGCGACGGAATTGATCAGAAAAGTCGCGTGCATCAGCACGACGCTCGAAATAAAGAAGCCCCAGATAAGCATCTGAGAGCCACTGGTGTGGAGCGACGGGGCCCAGACCGCCAGCGCCTCACCGACCAGGAAAATCAGCACCGCGAGCGTCAGCGGCGGCAGGATATCGAATCGATCCAGCAGCACCAGTTCCGGAAATCTGGCCAGGTCGCGCACCACGCTTTGATCGGTGCGGAAGTTGGCTTCGGAAGTGATCCAACCCATGTGACTCCACAGAAACCCCTGGCTCACCGGCGAATGGACGTCGGCAGCGGTATCGGATCGCCGATGATGCCAGCGGTGATGGGAGGCCCACCAGAGCGGACCGCGCTGCATCGTCGAGGCGCCCAAAGCCCCAAAGACGAATTGAGTCACGCGATTGGTTTTGAAAGTGCGATGCGAGAAGTAGCGATGATAAAAGCCGGTTATCGCAAACATCCGTACGAAATACAGACCGATACAAGTCCCCAGGGCCGTCCAGCTCCAGCCCACCAGGATAACGGCGAAACAGACCAGGTGTATCGCGATAAAAGGGACTATCCGGACCCAATCGACCCGCTGTTCAGCTTCGGCGGCGGGCTTTCCATTCTGGGCGTACGAGTCAAACCATCGGATCACGGCGAGCCTTAGCTTGGCCCCCACCTGCTCACGCATCATGCCATCCTTTGCAGAAACTGCCGACCTTCCGCTGAATCCGCCCGATTTCATCCGATCAGCCCCCGACGAGGGCATCGATGAAGCAGCGTAGGTTAGTCGGCTTGAAAATCACCATCAGAACTCTACGTGACGGCGAATAGCGGAGCAAATCGGCGTCGCAGACGTAACGTTAGCTTAAGGCACCGAAGCTCGCTCTAACCCGCGCCGCGTCAGCCGATTCCGCTAAAGAGGCCCGGAGGCCCGCGGCGACAGCTTATCGATAGGCTAAGAAGCGTCCGGGGTTAAAGCAGCACACCGGTCCGGCTGCGCCCCAGATGGATGTAGGCCCGATCGGTTGCGACGCGGCCGCGCGCGGTCCGAGCGATAAATCCTTGCTGCATCAGGTAGGGTTCGTAGACTTCGCCGATCGTATCGGGCTCCTCACCAACGACGGCGGCCAGAGTGTCGACGCCGACCGGGCCGCCATCGAAGCGATCGATAATCGCCGCGAGAATCGCGCGGTCCATGCGATCGAAGCCGCAGGCGTCGATCTCCAGCAGTTCAAGGGCCGCCAGCGCTATTTCAAGAGTGATGATGCCGGAGCCGTTGACTTGCGCGAAATCGCGCACGCGGCGAAGCAGGCGATTGACGATTCGCGGAGTGCCGCGGGAGCGCCGGGCAAGTTCGCGCGCGCCATCGCCGTCGATCGCGATCTCGAGCAGGCTCGCCGATCGGCGCACGATCTCGGTTAAATCCTCGGGGCTGTAAAAGTCCAGATGGAAATGCTGGAGGAAGCGGTCGCGCAGCGGCGCGCTCAGAAGGCCGGAGCGGGTGGTCGCACCGATTAGCGTGAAGCGCTTGACCGCGAGCCGCATCGAGCGGGCACCGGGACCCTTGCCAACCACGATATCGAGGGCGAAATCCTCCATCGCGGGATACAAAATCTCCTCGACCGGGCGCGCGAGGCGATGGATTTCGTCGATGAAGAGCACGTCGCCCTTTTCGAGGCCGTTGACGATCGAGGCCAGGTCACCCGCGCGTTCGATCGCCGGGCCGGAGGTCACGTGAAGATTGACCCGAAACTCGCGCGCGATAATGTGCGCGAGCGAAGTCTTGCCGAGGCCGGGCGGTCCCGAGAACAGCAGATGGTCGAGCACTTCGCCGCGCTGGCCCGCCGCCGTGATCGACATTCCGAGCAGCCGGCGCACGCGCTCCTGACCGATGAACTCGGCGAGCGAGCGCGGTCGCAGCGAAAGCTCGACGGCTTGGTCTTCTTCGCTGACGGTGGCGGCGGCGAAGCGCGGGTTCGCCTCCTCGAGATTATTTGCCTTGTCGTTCACCGGGCCAATATCGCGAGCGAGTCGCGAATGAGAGTTTCGAGCACCAGGCCTTTATCCTTGCTTCGATTGGCCGCCGAATCTACGGCGCGGCGCGCTTCAAGCGGCTTGTAGCCAAGGTTGACGAGCGCCGACACGGCATCGTCGAGCGGCACCGCCTCCGCGCCGTCGGCTGCGACGCCGCCACTGGCGGCCAGCCCGTTGGAATCGGCGATTGTCCGCAGATCGGCTATTTTGTCGCGCAGTTCGCGCACCACGCGCTCGGCCACCTTGGCTCCTACGCCGGGAACCGCGTCGAGCCGGTTCACGTCCTCGTGGCCGATCGCGGCGACCAGTTCGTCGGGCGCGAGGACCGAGAGGATCGCAAGCGCGAGCTTGGGACCGACGTGCTGCACCAGCATCAGAAGGTCGAAGGCGCGCTTCTCGGCCACGCTCGAGAAGCCGTAGAGTGCGAGCGACTCTTCGCGTACCACCTGGCGGATTTCGAGCGTCACCGGCGCGCCAAGCGGCGGCAGCCGATAGTACGTGCTGAGCGGAACGAGGACTTCGTAACCAACCCCGGCGGTTTCGACCACAATGCGGCCGGGCTCTCGAACACGCAGCCGGCCGTTGAGACTTGCAATCATCGCTCTGGCGTCAGGCCCTGGCGAGTGGCGCGCGGCGGTAGCGCGAAGCGGATGCAATCAAGGCGCGCGCCTGCGCGTAGCCGCCGCGGTTGCGATAGTGATGGCAGAGCGCGAGCGCCAGCCCGTCGGCAGCGTCGTCGGCGAGCTCGAATGCTTCGCTGAGGCCCAAGGTGCGCCGCACCATCAGCTTGACCTGCGCCTTACCGGCGTGGCCATTGCCGGCCACGGTCGACTTGACTTCGTTCGGAGTGTATTCGAAAAACGCCAGGTCGCGGGTCGCCGCCGCCAGCATCGCAACCGCGCGTGCTTCACCCAGGCGCAATGCGCTGCGCACATTGACCGCCACGAAATTCAGCTCGACGCTCATCGCGACGGGACGGAATTCGTCGATAATCGCCAGCAAACGCTCCAAAATGAACTTGAGCCGGGCCGGCGCAGACTCTGCCGATCTGGTGCGGATCGCGCCCGCGGTCACGCAGATCGCTTGGCCAGCGGCGATTTCCAAAACGCCATAGCCGGTCACGGCGTTGCCAGGATCGACCCCAATCATCCGCATCTCCACCGCCTCCTCCGCCCCGCTTGGGAGCGAGATCCATCAGGCCGCTGAGAACTGCGCCATCTCCTCGTCGCTGATCTCAAAGTTCGCCGCGACGCCCTGCACTTCGTCGTGGTCCTCGAGCTCTTCCATCAGCTTGAGGACCTGCTCGGCGGCGCGCCCCGAAACCCGCACGGTATTGTCGGGGACCTTGGCGATCTCGGCGCTGAGCATGGGTATATTCGCCTTTTCAAGCGCGTCGCGGACCGTATTGAACCACTCGAGGGCCGTCGCGACCTCGAAGCCGTCTTCGTCCCCCGATACATCGTCGGCGCCGGCTTCGAGCGCGATTTCGATCAGGCGCTCCTCGTCAATCGCGCCCTTGTCGATTCTGATAATGCCGCGCTTCTTGAACATCCAGCCCACGCATCCGGTCTCGCCCAGGTTCCCGCCGTGGCGCGAGAGCATGAAGCGCAACTCGGCAACCACTCGATTTCGATTGTCGGTCAGAACATCCGCGATAATCGCGACGCCGCCCGGCCCGTAGCCCTCGTAGCTGACCTCTTCGAGCTGGCCGCCGCCAAGCTCGCCCGTGCCCTTTTTGATCGCGCGGTCGATATTGTCGTTCGGCATCGATTGCACGCGCGCGGTCGTGACCGCCGTGCGCAGGCGCGGGTTGGCATTGATATCGCCGCCGCCCAGCCGCGCCGCAATCGTAATCTCCTTGATCAGCTTGGTGAAGAGCTTGCCGCGTTTGGTGTCGCGCGCCGCCTTCTTATGCTTGATCGAACTCCACTTGGAATGGCCCGACATAGCTCCCTCACGGCGTCCTCGCTAAGGCCCCAACGCCAGCATCGAAGCTACCACAAAGAACCGCGACGGTGGAGTATGGCATATGGCACGCGCAAGGGGTTGCCAGCGCGCCCCATAGTCCGTTGAATTGAGACCGCCCGGAGCGGCTCTAACATGATCTGTATCAAACTCCCAACCGGCGCCTCGGCGGCGCTGGCCGCGATAGCGATGCTTGCGATTCTGGTCCCCGGATGTTTCTACTCGCCCGCGGCGCATCGGCCGCCCGTGAGCAAGAATCAGGTCACCCTCGCCCTGCCCTACGACCTGGCGTGGGACGCGGTCCATTCGGTCATTCATGACAATGGTTTCCATATCAATGCCGAGGACCCCAACCAGGGCATAATCGAAACCCAGAGCAATCACTTCTCGCTGACCGACGCCGACTGCGGACAACTCGAGGGAGCCGCCGGCAAATACTCCGCCGAGCCGGCGCCCGACGCCTCGGCGGTCTACAACTTCGCGGTCCGGCCCAAGGGACCCGAGGCCAGCACCGTGACGGTCCAGACAACCTTCACCACGCCGGTCAACGTGCCGATGCATCCGACGGCCAACGTGCAGTGCGTCTCGCGCGGCTCCGCCGAGGCGCGGCTGTTGGCGGCGGTCGTTGTCCAGGCCAGGACGGAGCATCGCGAGTCGTTCGCGCCGCCTCCCCCCGAACCGCCGACCTCGTTCATACCGCCCGAGGGACCATCGGCGCTGGGAGGATCGCCTGCGCCGACCCTCGACCTGCCGGAGTTGCCCGGCGCTTCGATTCGCCGCTAAAACAGCAACTGAGTAGAATCCGGGCTTGGGACGAAATCGCGATTGGGCAAGCGAGGCGGCTTCAATGGCACATCTCAATGATCATCACGGGCGCCACGCCGATCCCGGCACGGCGACGGCCTGCGCGCGACCGCGCTCGATTCGATGGACGGTGCGGACGGCGGCGCTTGTGCTTGCGATAGTCCTGAGCATCGCGCCCGCGCACGCATCTTCACCGATGGCTGCCCTTGTGATGCGTGGCGGTAAAGTCCTGACCATGATCGATGGCAAACCGGCCGCGCCGATCTCAACCGAAACAACCCTGTCGAACGGCACGCGGGTCGAGACTGACGGAACTGTAAAGCCGAAGGACGGGAGCGAGTTCCGGCTCGGCGAGGGCGACATGATCATGATGGACGGACATATCATGCGTGGTGGCAAGCCCAAGGCGATGCAGCCGTAGGGAACCCGGCACGCGGTACGTTTGTTAGATACACGGGGAGCAGAGCCGCAGCATGGCTGAGTCAAGCGACAACATCATCTTCAGGCGGCGCCGCCAGCAGCCGCTTCCGATCCGCGTCGTCCACTGGTGCAACGCACTATTCCTGGTGCTGATGGCGGGGAGCGGCCTCCAGATACTCACCGCCTATCCGTCGCTGGGGCCGCAGGGTGAGCAGTATCGATGGTATCCGCTTCAGGGCACGCCGCCCCCGGCGTGGCTTACGATCGGCGGATGGCTGGGCGGCGGCCGTCACTGGCATTTCGCGATCGCGTGGTTTTTCATACTCAATGGGATTGTCTACCTGACCTATTTCTTTCTCAGTGGCGAATGGCGCCGGCGACTCTTTATACCCTGGCGCGACGCGCGCAATGCTTTTCTGCAGGCAGGCTATTACCTCAGGATCAGGAGGACACCGCCGCCCGCTGACTTCTACAACGGCCTGCAGCGCTTCGCCTACAATATGGCTATCCTGTTCGGTATCGTGATGGTCCTATCGGGACTGGCTATTTACAAGCCGGTGCAATTCCATTTTCTGACCATGCTATTCGGTGGTTACGACGGCGCTCGCGTGGTACACCTGGCGGGACTCTGCCTGCTCGCGATGTTCGTCGTAACGCATCTGATCCTGGTCGCGATGCATCCGCGCGAAATACTCAACATGATAACCGGAGGCAGACGTGGGTAGCATCCTGACGCGGCGCAGATTCGTCAGCATGGTCGCGGGCGCATCGTTCCTTGCTGGATGCGACATCCATCCGGTGAGCGGCTTTCTCGGCGCGATGCGGAAGTGGAACGAAAAGGCCGACGGCCTGATTTTCTCTCCCGATCGGCTCGCGCCCGAACTTCCGCCGTCCGCGGAAACACCCGAAAACGCGTTCCCAAGCTATTTCATCTCGGACTCGATGCCGTTTCCACCCGCAAACTGGTCCCTCAAGATCGGCGGACTGGTCGAGCGTCCGATGGTATTGTCACTCGCGCAGTTGCAGAATATGGCGCGCGTCGACATGCGCGTGCGACATCACTGCGTCGAAGGATGGTCGGCGGTCGGATCCTGGCAAGGCGTGAGGCTGAGCGAGATCGCGAAGCTCGTCGGACTCGACCCGCGAGTCCGATACGCCGAGTTCCGGTCGTTTGACTCGAACTACTGGTCATCTTGGGATTTGGGCAGCGCCTTGCACCCGCAGACGCTGCTGGCCTATGGCTTCGACGGCAAGCCACTCTATCCCGATCACGGGGCGCCGCTGCGCGTCTACTCAGCGGTCAAGTTAGGATACAAGAACGTAAAGTATCTGACTGAGGTAAACTTTCTGCCCAACAAGACCGGTGGCTATTGGGAAGACCAGGGCTATGAATGGTTCGGCGGCGTCTGACCTAGGCGCCCATGGTGGAAGGGAAGCCCGAAGCGCCGAAGCGGCTCTACTCGCATCGCGAGGATGTCACCCTCTTTGGCGGTTTCGGCGGGATCGCTTTGAGCGCTTCGGCCCACGTGCGCTCGAAATGGCTCATCGGGCACGGCTCATCTCCCCGCGCGTCCTTGGCAGGTCACCCTGCGCCAGCGTCGTCATGACGCATCGCGGACACGGCATCTTCCTTACCCCGCTTTCCTGTGTGCCTGTACGAACGCCTTCAGTACCGCGTTCATCCGCGACTGATAGCGCTGTCCCTGGGCCTTGAACCAGGTCAATACATCCCGATCGATCCGCAGCGTGACGGGCTGCTTCCGCTCCGGCAGCACCACCTTGGCGTCTTTCCAGAACTCGAGGTCGGTTGGCTGAGCGTCGGAATCCGATTTGGCCGCCGCCATTATTTCCTTCTCGTTCATGGCGGCAACACGTCGCCAGTTAGTCTTCCCCGGTTTAGAGCTCTTGCGCACACGCGAGACGATACGCTTCCCTTTCATGCCTGTTGGCCCTCCGCGCTGAGATGATGCGGCGCTTGCCGCCGCGGATGGTGTAGACTACGTACAATTCTAGTCTTATGGCTACGCCGATCGTCGCAATCCGCTCCTCGCCATAGTCCCGGCGGCGGTCGATCTTCTCCAAGACCGGCCCCTCGAATATCCGCACTGCGTCCCGGAAGTCGATGCCATGCTTGGCGAGGTTGGCCGTGTTTTTGTCGGCATCCCATTCAAATGCCATCTATCATATGTACGGATTGTATTGACAATCTATGGCACGGACAAGGCCGCGTTGGGAAGACCAGGGCTACGAATGGTTCGGCGGCGTCTGACTTAAGCGCGCCGACGATCCTAGTCCAGCGCCACACGGTCGCCGACGGCGATTTTTCCGGGACTCACAACACTCGCATACATACCGACATTCTGCGCCGCATCCCGGACGATCGTTCGCAGCACCGAAGGGTCCTTGGGCAGATCATCCTGCGGCAGCGTCGTCATGACGCATCGCGGACACGGCATCTCGAACTTTATCTGCGCCTCACCGATTGTGAGCGTCCGCGCACTCCATCCGGTCTCGGCGAATCCGCGCACCGTATCACTGGAATCGAGCAGGATGTTCGGACGAAAGCGGCGAACATCGAAACGCGCCGCCGGATTCAAGCGCCTTAGTTCATCCAACGATGCGGTCGTGATGAGATGCAGCGGGAACGCGTCGAAATAGGTGCCAAGCGGCGAGGTGAACTTGAAAATCTCGCGTGGAAATGTCCGAAGTTCAGGCAGCGGCTCGTCGTCGGTACGCCCGAATATTTCACGCAGCTCGGCCGTGAAATCGGGATTGTCGGGCCTGCGGCGGTAGAAGTCGTGCGAATCCGGAGGTTGAATCGGCCAAATCGTCACGCGGCGGCGCAGCAGTTCGGAGAGCTTTCGATTCACGGATGAATCGGTCGCGCGGATGTGCTCGCCATCGGGCAGCGTGATATCAGCGTCGGGGATTCGGCCGGGCGCCGGCTCCTCGATATAGGCCGCGCGGCATTTCATGAGGTCCGGCATCTTCTTGGCGCCACGGATTTCCCCGGCGTCGTCGTCGCGGAGAGCCCATCCGCGGTCGCCTGCGATTCCTAGGTTGGTCAAAAGCGAATGTTGCAGCGACTCGCCGGCCATCGATTTGACCGGGTAGCGCCAGATTTCGCGGACTCTGCCGATTTCTTCCATAGCAAGAATTAGCGCGCCCCGGTATTCGAGAGTCAACCGCCAGCTACCGGATTTTGCTGAACATCCGGTTCGCTTCGCCATAATTGACGCGATTTTCCGCGAACATAATCTGATACGTGCCATGCACCAGAATCTCTTCGGCTACCCGCCGCGCGAGCGACATCGCGGCGTAGGTGCATCCGCCGCCGATACTCACGCGGGCGACGCCAAGGGCGTGCAACTCGCCAACCGAAGGCATCCCCGGATGCACCAGGACATTGAGCGGAAGCGGCAGCTCGCGCGCGAAGCGGCCGATAGTCTCCGCATCGACGATTCCGGGAACGAAAGCGCCGTCAGCGCCTGCCGCCGCGTATTCGCGGATTCGGCGGATACTCTCGTCGAAGCGTTGCGGCGGCTCCACGAGACCGCGCAGATAGACGTCGGTGCGGGCATTGATGAAGAACTCGCCGCGCGGAAAGCGGCTGCGAATCGCGGCGATCTTTTCGGCCAGCAAGGCCGGACTGTCCGAGCCGTCCTCGATATTGATTCCGATCGCGCCCGCGCCGGCGATCGCTTCGACCGACTCGGCGGCTTCGCTCGCGGTGGCGCCGAAGCCGGCTTCAAGGTCAACGCTGACGGGGATCGAGACCACGCGCGTGATGCGCTCGACGGCGGCGACCAGCATCGCGCCCGGCATCTTCTGACCGTCGGGATAGCCGTTAGCCATCGCGAGCCCGCCGCTGGTCGTGGCGATCGCTTTCGCACCGGCAAGCTCGAAGATGCGCGCGCTGGCGGCGTCCCACACGTTGAGAATCACAAGCGCCTCTTGAGCTTTGTGAAGGCTGATAAAGAGTTGTGCGCGCGCGCGTTGTTCCGCATTCATGATAATAACTCCTCGAGTTTATCGTCCCGACAGCTCGCCAATCCCGGACGAGCATATGGGATAGGCCGAAATGCGGCCCTTGCCAAGAGCCATTTTATTGAAGATTCATCGGGCCAATTTGCCCGGGCCACTCGATCTTCGCTAGATCGCCGGACCGCAAAGACGCCATCCAGCGACCGCTACCGCGGCCAGAAGCGCGAAGGCGGCAAATAGCGTCCATCGTCGTCCGACGGGTTGAGGGGCCGACGCGGCGCGGATCGCGTCCAGATCGAAGAGCGGCCCGGCACCGACTGGCGGAGCGGAAATCCTTTCGAGCCGTGCGTGACGAAAGAATGCGCGGCCGTAAGCAAGGCTGGAATAGCCGCCAAGTCTCAGCGCGACGTCGATATCGGCGCCGTGGCGGCCGATCTTCAAGTAAAGCTCGAGGTTCTGCCAGTCCGTGGTGCCGCGCAGGTCGCGCGATGAAATACTGTCTTCGGTCACGCTGATCGTGACGCCGGTCGCGCCGGTGCCGACCTTTTCGCTGCGCGCTTCGACGCTCAGGCGATACCATCCCGCGCCGAGGCTGAGTGACTGAAGCCATCGCGCGTCGTTGGTTTGTGTGCTGTCAATCGCGAGTTCGGGTTCGCTGCCCGCTCCGTGCAGCCAGTCGTAGCTGGTCGCCTGGGGGCCTTCCTTCCATGCGCTGGTGCGCCAGTCGTCGGGCGCATTTCCGGAGCCGGTGGTGAAGTCGCCGTTGAGCAGCAGATTGGGACGCGAGGCGGGATGCGCGGATGGCGTCGATGGCGGTGTCGATGGCACTGCCGATGGCAGTGATGACGCGGCAGATCGCGCGGGCGCGAGCCAGAGCGCGGCGAGAATGCATCCGAGGAGCGCGGCGGAGCGCAGTGCGGGGCGGGGATTCACAGGTTCTCCGTTAAATCCAGTTGCGCAGGCCCGGGCCCTGCAACCACATCCGCGCGTAATAGCCGGCGCGATCGATCGAAATCGCGGTCCATACCGGGAAGTAGTAGACAAAAAGGATTGCGGCGCCGGCGGTGAATGCGGCACATGCGATCCGAAGCGCGAGCCGCTGATCACGGATCAGCGCCAGGATGTAAACCGCAAACAGTGCCGCGGCCGAAATCGCCCCGACAAGCGCGCCCATCCCGAGCACCATCGCGGGAACCATGGTCATGACCAACGCGAGCGCTTCCCACGGATCAGCATCGCCGTTCCAGCAATCGGCGAGCACGATCGCAAGCGCCAGGTAACCGAAGTAGATCGACGGCATGTAGTGATAGAGGAAGAGCGTCCGTCCGATCGGAACCCAGATGACCAGCGAGCCGAGATAGCCAAAGACAATGAAGGAGCGGACCGGATTGGGATTTTCGACCGCGCGGACCGCCATGATCGTGATCGCGGTGAGGGCGCCCCACCATAGCAGCGGATTTCCGCCGCCCCAGATGGTCGCGACTTTCCCAGCCGGCGGAAAGTTCTGCCAGTAGGCGATCGGCCGCAGCATCAGCGGCCAGCTCCACCAGGGCGAGGAATACGGATGGGTGGCCGAGGCGACGCTCCGTTCGTACCAGACCACGTCGCCGTAGTAGGCGAACAGGTCTTCGATGCCGCGCCACCATCCGAGCACGAAGTGCGGGATGAAGACCGCGATATAGACGATCGAGCTCACCGCGCCAACCATCGCGAGCGCGCCAAGCATCCGGCGCCGCCGCGCGCGAATATCGCGCGAAGTATCGGACCTCGCAATGAAGTAGGCGAGGAAGCCCATCACGAGAATGAAGGTGACGGCCGGAACGTAGAGCTTCGCGCCGACGCAGAGGCCGAGCGTGACGCCGAGCGCGATCAGAACGGGACGGCGCCCCGACCCGGGCCGGCTCTGAGCGAATCTGAACAGCAGCAGATAGGACCATGCGGCGAAGGTCAGATAGACGATATCGATGACCGCGATACGCGAGTCGACCAGGTACATCCCGTCGCAGGTGATAAAGGCGGCGGCGAAGAGCGCGGCGAGACGCGAACGAAACAATCGGCGGCCGAGCAGGTAGGTAATGCCGACCAGGAGCGTGCCGAGAATGGCATTGCCGACGCGCCAGCTCCACGGATGGTCGCCGAAGAGCCAGATGCCGGCGGCGATGATGAGCTTGGCGAGCGGCGGATGTGGATCGAGGAAGGTTTCGCCGCGCAGGTAGTGTCGCGCCTGCCCGACGAAGTGTACCTCGTCGAAGACGATCTCGGCGGGATGGCCGAGACGCCAGAAGCGGGTCGCGGCGGCGACCGCGAGCAGCGCCAGGATTATCAGCGTGTCCGGCGCGGTCCACGACATTTCAGCCAATGCGATAGCGGGTGCGCGCTTCGCGGCCCGTGCGGGAGTGGTCGCGACGCGGCGGGCACTCGCGGTCAAAGGCTCGGCGGTCCGCGTGATGCGGCGCCAGAACGCGCTCGGGACACCGGCGGGCGCGAGCGCCGAATCGCAGGCCAGCGCCAGCGCGATCACGTTGAGCACCGCCGCGCCCATCGCGACTCCGTCGCGCGGCTGCAGAAAGACCACGGTTTCAAGCGCGTGTTTCACGTAGGCAAGATTCAAAAGACAGGTCGCCGACAGAATCGCAAAGACCAATGCCATCTCACCATCTTCGATCGCAAGCGGCACTGCGAAGGCGATCGCCGGATACATGTAGCGCTCATGCATCCGGGGCGCGAGCATGAAGAAGCCGAACAGCGCGATGAAGGCGCCGAAGAGCAGGCCCTCGGCCGAGCGCCTGCGCCAGATTACATATGTGGCGAGCGCGTAGAGCGGCACCAGCAGCGCCATTCCAAGCACGAAGATCGAGACCGGCCCGCCGCCGAAAAGCGCGGCGCTGTCAGGCTTGCGCAATCCGCCAATCAACGCCATCAGGTTGAACGCGTTGACCGAAGTCTCGTGATAATACGCCGCGGTCGATCGGTAGAGGTCGAAGAGCCATCGCCACGAATGGCCCATCTGAAACGGGATGACGGCGATCAGTCCGACCGCGATGAAGCTCAACGCCGAGCGCCACCATTGCGGGAGGCGGGCGTTCAGCACGGTAAAGAATCCCAGCACGGGAAGAAACATGAGGCCCTGCGGCTTGACCAGCACGCCGAGCGCCGCGATTCCCCATGCCAGCTCGAATTCCGAATCGAGCACCATCGCGGTGCTGAGCAGCATCAAGGCGGTCAACACCGAATCGCTTTGTCCCCACACTACCGTGTCGAAAAGGAGCGCCGGATTCAGCGCGACCAGCAGCATCGCGATGATCGCGGCGCGACCGCCCGAGGCGTTGCGGCGGCGCACGATAGCGTAGGTGACGAGCGCGAGTATGAAGTCCGCGACGAGCGCCGGGGTCTCGACGATCACGCGCAACAGCGTACCCGACGCCCTCACCGTCGAAGCGGCGAGTCCCGCGAGCCAGAGCGCGTAGAGATATCCGGGCGGATAGTCCAGGAAATAGCCGAGGCGGTAGATACGCGCGGGACCTCGGCTGACCATATCCAGTGCCCACGATTCGTAGCTCGATACGTCCGTGCCATAGCCGCCGAAAAACGGCAGCGCCGCGAGCTTGAGCATCGCGATAACGCCGAGCAGGCCCAACCCGATCCGGAACCACGAGTCGCCGCGCCAGTCGATCCCCCGCATCAGTATGACGAGCGCGTAGGCGAGCATCGCCGCGATGAGCAGGCCGGAAACGGCGCCGGCGGGCTTTCCGCTCTCGAGCGTCGGGATATTGTTGACGATCAAGCCGCATCCGGAGGCGGCGAAAATCAGCAGTGCGACGAAGGCGGCGCGGAAGAGCGCCGGCGGCGTGCGCCACAATCGCCGATTGCACGAGACATCGCGGCGGCGCGTCGAGCGCGGCCAAACGCTGGAACTCGCGGTTTCGATTTCGGAAGGAAATTCTGGCTCGGTCATGCGGCGGCGCTCAAGCCGTACAGATAATCACAAAGCCGGACCGATTTTCACGCGCTAAGCGCGACTGGCGAGGCACGGGCGCGACGGTCTATTATCTGCCGATTGACCCAGGAGGCCGCCGCGATGAAACTTGTGCACGCCGCATACGAGCCCGGGGGTGCTGGACCCCATCCAACGATAATCGCGATGCATGGATGGGGGTCGAATGCGCTCGACCTGATCGGACTTGCGCCGTATATCGCGGCCGGGCGATTCCTGGTGCTCTGCCCGCAGGGGCCGCTCGACGTCTCGATCGGCGCGGTGAACGGCTACGGATGGTATCAGCTTCGGCCGGGGTCGCCGCCCGATGAGGCTGCGATGGCGGAGGCGGTCGGCAGGATGACGGCCTTCATCGATGACGCAGCCACGCGCTATCCGATCGATACGAAACGGCTGGTGATACTCGGTTTCAGCCAGGGCGGCGTGATGGCGTACAACATCGCGATGCGCGATCCGGCGCGCTTCGCCGCGCTGGTGGCGCTTTCGACCTGGTTTCCCGATGGACTCGCAGAGCTGACGAACGATCGCGCGGCGCTCGAGCGGATGCCAACGCTGGTGCAGCACGGACGCGCCGACGAGGCGATCGAAATTGGGCGGGCGCGCAAATCGGTCGAGCGCATCCGCGCGCTCGATATTCCGGTGGTCTACCATGAATACGATTGTGGGCACGAAATCACCGTCGACATGCTGGAAGACCTGACCAAGTTTCTCAACGAGAAGGTTCCGGGTTCCGGCACGCAATGACGCGCGGCGCGGTGCGCCGATACGGGTCCGCCCTGCTCTGCTACCCTGATGGCCATGGATGATAAATCGATCCGCTGCGCGGACGAGGAATTTGCGCGGCTGCTCGAGGTCGTCCGCGAACTGCGCCTTCGATGCCCGTGGGATCGCGAGCAGACGCTCGAAGATTCCGCGCGCCATCTTATCGAGGAGGCGTACGAGAGCGCCGGCGCGATCGAAGATTCCGAGAATGCGGCGATTGCTGACGAACTCGGCGACCTGCTCGTCCAGGTGCTTTTCGCCGCGAATATCGCCGAACAGGCTGGTCGCTTCGATGTCGCAGCGATGATTGCGGCGGCGCGGGAAAAACTGGTGCGGCGCCATCCGCACGTTTACGGCAGCGACCAGGCCTCGAGCGCGGACGAAGTGATTCGGAACTGGGAGCGGATCAAGCGCGACGAACGCCGCCGTGCCGGTGCAGCCTCGGCGCTCGACGGTGTGGCCCGCGCGATGCCGGCCCTGATGCGCGCGCAAAAACTCGGCGAGCGGGCGCGCGGCGCCGGGATGGACTGGGACAATATTAGCGCCGTGATCGCCAAGGTGGGCGAGGAGCTCGATGAGATTCGCGCTGCGATAGCGGCGGGCGATCGTGACGCGGCGGCCGAAGAGATCGGCGACGCGATGCTTGCGCTTGCGAATGCGCCACGGTTTGTCGGGCATGAGGCCGAGGCGACGCTCCGGCGCGCATGCGACAAGTTCGTCCGGCGCTTCAAAGAGGTCGAACGAATAGCGGCGGCGGACGGACTCGAGCCGGCGCGGCTTGGCAGCGACGAACTCGAACAATTATGGCAGCGCGCCAAACGCAACCTCGCCGCATCCAAGGCGTGAGCGACTCAGGCGGCAGGTTCAATTTTGTCAGCGACACCTTCGACGTCGCGCCGCTCAACGGCCCTTGAAAGGTCCCGCCGGACGTTTTGCCACGAATGCCCGTGCCGCTTCCTGAAAGTCTTCGGTCAAATAGAGCTTCATCGGCTGCGCCTGCATCGTGATCTCGCGGCTCAGCGCGTCCATATACCAACGACGGGTGCGGACGGTGGCGCGAACACTGAGCGGCGGATTGTTGAGGATTTCGCGCGCCAGTTCCATAGCCACCGCAAGGTACTCGCCCGAGGGCGCAACCCGGTTGATGATTCCCGCCGCGAAAGCTTCCTCGGCGGTAAAGAAGCGTCCCGTGATCGCGACTTCGTTCGCAAGCGCGCCGCCGCCGCGCAACTGCATCAGTCCCCAGTGCCTGGCGCCTCCCAGCCCGCGCGAAACCTCGGTGATCTGAAAGCGCGCACCCTGTTCCGCGACGATCAGGTCGCACTCCAGCATCAATCCCAGCCCAAGGCCCAGCGCGTAGCCGTGCACCGCGGCGATAACCGGCTTCCAGTTGACCGATCGGCTCAGCAACTCGGATGCATTGGCGTCCGGTGCCTGCGGACCGCCAAAGCGTTCCAATTCCTCGCGCTTGCGCAATTGCCGCTGATGCACGTCGGCGCCGCTCGAAAACGCGCGCCCCGCACCCGTTATGATCACGACCTGCGCCGTCTCATCAGCATCGACCCGCCGCAGAGCGTCGCGCAGCCGTATCACCTGCTCATCGTCGAATGCGTTGAGCTTGCCGGGACGATTCAGCGTGAGCGTCGCGATCCCGCCCTCGCAGCTATAAAGAATCCGCTCTTCCTCATCCGCACCCTGTGGCATTGCTTTGCTGCGACCTCCTTGATGGTCTATCGCGCCGTGCAAAGCCCGAGTACAGCCAAACTCGTTCGCGGTCAACAGTTGTCGGGCCTTCGATGGTTTGCGGGCTTGGAACTCAGTCCGCGGCCGGTCGATACTGCTCCGCACTCGCGCTTTCAATGCGCGCTTTTGTTTGATCGACGAACCGGGACGATGGACGCTCACGCGGCAATTTAGTAGAAACAAGGCGCTGGGCCGGGTTTGTTCCCCTTTTCCAGTAGCCCGTTTCCGGGTCACCTTGACTGTTCCTATGAGACACGGAATTCCTGCCGGCGCTGCGATTTTGCGACTCGGGATCATGCTCCTCGTTCTGATTTACGCTGCCTCCGCGATTGCCGCTTCGCCGGATGGCCATAGGCCGTTGCCACCGCAGGTGCTTTCCAAGGCTCCCGGAATGCATCCGTTCGGAAAAGGCCGCCAATCGTGGATGGGCATCCGAATGTACGACGCGACCTTATGGATCGTCGGCTCGCAATGGTCTGCAGCCGCGCCCCAGGCGCTCGATATCGAGCCGGGCCGGGCAGTTCCCGCCGACACTTTAGTGAAGAACGCGATCGCCGAGATGCGCGACCTCAAGGTTGGCGACGAGAGCAAACTTAGAGTCTGGCAGGCGGAAATGAGGCGGGTCATTCCCAACGTTCAGCAAGGCGATCAGATCGTCATCTTCTGCTCGGACACCAACCGGACTCTTGCCTATGTGAACGATTCGAGCACCGGCGAAATTGACGATCCGTCATTTTGCCCGGCGGTCATGAGCGTATGGCTTCATCCGCAAACCAAACATCAGGCGATGCGAAAATCGCTGCTCGGACAGTAACAGATTCGCGGCGAGGCATTATTGACGCCGGGCGCTGGCGCTGATAGCTAGAAAGGGTTATGCCACATATTCCCGTTCATCCGTCGGCCGAGAAGCGTCATCGCCAAAGCCTCAAGCGTAACGAGCGTAATCGCGCGATCAAGACGCGCATGCGCACGGCCGTCAAAGGCGCGCTCGAAGCAATCGCGGGCAACGACCCGCAGGCGGCGGCGACCGAGTTCCGCACGGCAACCAAGCTTCTCAGCCAGGCCGCGAGCAAGGGCACCATTCATCGCAACACCGCCTCGCGCAAAACCGCTCGCCTCGCCCGCAAGCTCCATCTGAAGCACGCCGCGGCGAAAGCCTGAGTTCGCCGCATAGCTTCGCGTCGGGAAACCGCCCCGCCGCGTCGATTTGTTAGATCGATTTGAAGGCGGCGAGCTCTTTTTCGATCACCGCTTTGAAGCTCGGCCGATCGTGGATGCCCTGTACATAGACGGCGAGTTGCGGCCATCGCTTCGCATCGACGCTGCATCCGGCGAGCTTAAAATTGACGAACTGGGTTGCAACGCCGATGTCGGCAACGGTGAAGCGATTGGCGACCAGGAACAGTTTGTCGCCAACCTCCTGTTCGAGGTAGTCGAACAGCGGTGGCACCTCTTCGTCGAGTGTCTTCTTGATCGCGACTTCGTCGGGCGGGCGGTTCATGAAGCGAGGCCCGATCACGCGCGGAAAGAAAATCTTCGCACCCGTGACCGGCGCGAGCCCACTGTCGCCAAACTCCTCGAACCAAAGCGCACGCGCATACTCGTAAGGATCGGAGGGATAGAGTGGCGGCTCGGGACGCGTCCGCTCGAGATACGCGAGGATAACCGACGAATCGGGCAGCACGCGGTCGCCGTCCCGGTAGGCGGGAATTCTCCCGAGCGGATGAATCTTGCGATACTCGGGATTGGGGCCGAACGGAATTACCGGATCATGATCATATTTGATCCCCTTCTCGGTGAGAGCAACGATCACCTTCCTCACGAACGGCGAGCCCAGAGTTCCGTACAACGTTGGCATAGCTAAGCCTCCTTGGCTTCATTAAGACTTTCGTTATCAATATCGGCGCGCGGTTTCCGTCAGCTTTACGCACAAGTGTAGGTTGAGGAAATCTACTCCATACCCTGCGGTCTCTTCGAGCGCTACTTTATGGGGGATAGAGCCGCGGTGCTGCGAACGTCGCGCGCGTGTCCTTTACAAACCGGGAAGCGGGCTCGGTAATCGTCAGCATTTCCCAATAATAGTACCATTCAGTATGATTTAATCTTTTGTGCCGCTCTTGGCAAGACTCTTCGGGTCGGCCAAAATTCCCGCTCGCAGCAAAGTGCGTGGAGCCAAAAACAATGGCTGGTCGTCCAACCCGAACCGCTGCCGCTAAGGCGCCGCAAATCTTGGATGTCGCGCTCGACGTTTTCACGGTCCATGGCTACCAAACAGCCTCCATGGATATGATCGCTGCTCAGGCTCGCATGTCGAAACAGACACTGTACCGCCACTTCGGCAGCAAGGAGCGCTTGTTCGTCCATGTGGTTCAGGCACTCATCGAACGCTCTCCTGTGCGAGTGCCGGCGCTTGTGGGTGGGGGCGGCCGCGCGCTTCGATCTCTTCTGACCGCGTTCGCCAGCCAGCTCGCAACCGCCTTTTGCGACCCGAAGACCGTTCAGGCCTTTCGCTTGGTGATCTCTGAAGGCGCGCGACGGAGCAATCTCGGTCAGCTTTTCTATGAAGAGATTACCAAGGTTGCCGCCCACCCGTTGGCGGCGCGGCTCGCGATCGCAACTGACCGCAAGCTTCTCAGCGTCGCCGAACCCTTCGAAGCCGCCGTTCGGCTGATCGCTTCCGTGAAAGAATATTTTCTGTGGCCGCGTCTGCTAGGCAGGCCGAGCGATTTCGGTAATGTGCGTCGAAAGCAGATTATCGGCGAACTGGTCGATGAATTCCTGCGAGCTCATGCGCCCCGAAACAAGCCGAAACCGGTCCGTCGTCACAAGCCGGTGTAGGGGTTGGCTTCATCTGGCGTCCAACCTGTAAAGTACCGCTTAGTACTATTAAATCCAACAAACATGAATTCCTGCGGCGGGAGGGGTATGTCGTCAGAACCGTTCAGACAAATTGGCAATGGAATTATAATAGGAGAGTATCTGTGACGAGGGGAAAGGTCCCGGGGGTGATCCCAAGGCTCCTTCCTCGCCCGCGAGTCGGGAGAGGACGGCGCGAAGCGCCCGGTGAGTGACCGCTACTAAAGATTCTTGCTCAGCGGCGCGCGCGTGACGCCGCGGTTTGTCCCGCGCCGACCATCAACTCCAGCAACATTGCGCCAAGCGCCTCTTCGCGCGCCTGAAACAGTCCCGACTTGAAGCCCGCGTCGAGTTCGCACGCGCGCCGGCTCGCGGCCTTCAGCCGCGCAAGGCCGTAGCGCCTTGCGCCGTCGGCGGCGCGCATGAGCAGCGGGCTCGTCGGCGAGAATCCCAGCACGGCGGACATTTGCGCTGGCCCGCCGCGCTTTTCGAGCACCGCCGCCGCGAGCATCATCCGGCGCATCACGGGGATCATCTCGACCGCCAGCAACTCGACCGGGTCCCGGCCAAACGCGATTGCGCGCCCCAGAATAGCGAGCGCCTCGGCGGCGTCGCCGCGGCTGATACTTTCGGCCAGCTCGAAAACGGCCGGGACGCGCGCCGCCGCGGGATCGGTCAGCGCGGCCACATCGAGCGCGGCACCGGGCTCCTGATGGATCGCCGCCCGCGCGAGCGCGCTGGCGATCGCCGGCAGATCGCCGAAGCGCGCCGCAAGCGCCTCCGCGGCCCCGCGCGCGAGCTTCACGCCGCCCTCGGCGGCGAGCACTTCGGCATACTGGGAGAGCTGATTCTCGTACGGGCGCGCGCAGTTGACGAGCATCCCATGGGTTTCCGCGGCGCGGCGCACTTTGGCCGGGGCGGTATCGCGTTCGTAGAGCAGGATGAACGCGCCGGGGATGCCCGCCGAACCGATCGCCTCGGCGAGCGCCGCTTCACCGCCCGCGGTGGTGCCGCGTTCCGCCCCGCCCTCCTCGTCTTCGCCGGAGTCGCGCTCGCGATGCGAACGCAGGACGCGGCATGCGACAATTCGGCGCCCGGCAAAGAGGTCGGCCTCGCGCAGCTCGGCAATCACGCGCTCGATCGTGTCGCCGCCGCCGACCAGAAAGGAGCGGTAGTTCATGCCCTCGCGCTTGAACGTGCGGCGTGCGGCGTCGAACACGCGCTCGCGCAGGAAGGCGCTCGGGCCCGCGATAACGATGGCGGCGGGAAGCTTCGCCCCGCGCGCGGCCGAGCGGATAAAGCCAAGCGCCGTGTCCGAGGCCATCGCCCTTCTCCGCCCAACCCGCGTCCGCGCCCGCGGCTAAAAGCCATTCGCCATCGAGGCGTACATATCCTGGCAGAGCTGCGTCATCATCTGGTCGTTCCAGGCGGACCGCTGGGTCTGCGCAACCTGGAGATCAGGCAGGTTGGAGATGTCCTGAGCGCGCAGAT
>Ga0307373_10001393_pt1 | contig 45398 bp, 36 predicted proteins | sample OX2MG_FD_202534 | JGI IMG/M metagenome (GOLD analysis project Ga0307373, IMG submission 202534) | Soil microbial communities from Risofladan, Vaasa, Finland - OX-2 | ecosystem: Environmental > Terrestrial > Soil > Coastal area > Acid sulfate soil | place: Finland: Risofladan, Vaasa | collected...
GTATGATGACACGCATTGCTGCGAAGGTCACCGCTCATAGTATGGGCATGATGGTCAACGCCCTGTTGGGACGACCAGTACTCCAATTGGCGGCTCTCGCCGTCTAGCAACTAGCACAAAGCGTATTTGATATAGAGGTGGGAATTACTATGTCACCAACAGTTTTGAGAATGGGTCCATATAGATTCTTTTTCTACAGTAACGAGCCATCACGCCCCAATGTCCATTGTCGTCGTGATAGCGTTGAGTGCAAATTCTGGCTTGAAAAAGATGGGTGTCCTGATGTTTCATTAAAAGATCCAGGGGGATTTTCAGCGAAGGAGCTAAATGATATCAGGGAAATTGTCAGAGAAAATCTTTCTATGCTTTTACAAAATTGGTATGTATTTCAGGGTGTTCCATTTCCTTCATACAGAAATTGTTAGTGATGCAATCTTGAATTTTTTATTCACTTTCGGCGATGTTTCCTGATGGAGGAGGAATATGGTATAGTTGTATTGAATCAAGTTCGCAACCTTACAGGAGAGGAAACACATGGACATTATGAGATACGGAGGAAGCGCGTGGAGAAATGTTAAGCTCGCTCCAATAGCAAAGGATGTGCATTTCGATAATGAAAGAATGTATATTCTTTTTGCTGATGGACGTGAATTGAGCGTTCTTCTGAAGTGGTTCCCGATATTGCTTCATGCCACTTCTGAGCAACGGAGCAAATGGGAATTGTTTAACAAAGGCACCTCACTTCGTTGGGACGAAATTGACGAGGATATTGCAATCCCGCCTCTTTTAGGATTACCAGACGATTAGTTAGCCCGACAACGTGCAGTTTTCACAAGAAAAACTTCTAAGTAATGCTTCAGCACTCCTGTATGCCTACTTTGTGCTATTCCACGTCTACATCTCAGACGCAACGATAAAACACCTTGCATATCAGGTTAGTGAGCATGAGCGATTAGCTTACCTCCGCTCCGCTATTGTGATAAAGTGAGAAGACATAGCAACGCTTGATTCAGATAAAGTTCCAAAGGATAAACAATGACAGCAGAAACGTATAGCTTTGAACGATACTTGAATGTACGCTCGGCCTATGGTGCGAGCTTTTCTTTTGATGGGAAGCGGCTTAGTTTTCTTTCGGATATTACCGGCGTGGCCGAGGTGTGGAGCATTCCAGTGGAAGTACACGCGGCGCAATCGGCATGGCCCGAACAATTGACGTTTCGGGGCGAGCGTGTGATGAGCGCGGAATTTTCGCCGGTAGAGGATGTGTTGCTGCTCACGGGTGATACGGGGGGCAGCGAACTGACGCAACTGTATACATTGCAGGGCGATGGCTCGGTTCTGGCAGCTTTGACCGATCAGCCCGATATCATTTATACATCCCCGGTCTGGTCGCCGGATGGGAAACGTATCGCATACGTAAGTAATGAGCGCGACCGTCGCTTTTTTGATGTGTATGAACGGGAACTGGCAAGCGGCGAGACACGGTGTTTGCTGCAACATGATGGCACAAACGAGGTGGTTTCTTATTCGCCGGATGGGAAGCAGGTGCTGGTCAATCGCTCCGAATCGAATGTGCGTGACTGGCTTTTGCTGGTGGATACTGCCACAGGTGAAACACATATGTTGACGCCGGAGGTGAGCGAAGGAACGGCGGAACATCGTTTCCCGGCATGGTCGGTTGATGGGCAGGGTAAACAGGGTCTATACTTGTTGAGTACTCGCGGGCGGCAATACCAGACGCTGGCATGGCTCGATCTTGCCACAACAGAGATGACGTATGTGCGCGAGAATAAATGGGACAGCGAATCGCTGGCGTTGACTCCAGATGGTACCCGTATGGCGCTGGTGATGAATCAAAATGGCTACTCAAAGATGGAATTATTCGATGTGTCGCACGGGTACAGGGCGCGTAAGGCGTTGCCGAGTCCGATGGGAGCATTGCCGCTGGGGGTTATGCGCGAGATTATATGGTCGAAGGATGGCAAGCGTTTAGCGTTCACGCTCGATTCTGCCAACGATGCTTCAGATATATGGGTGTGGGATGTAGAGGAACGGGTATTGTGGCGAGCCACGCATAGTGCGACGGGTGGTATTCCACGTAGCAAATTCGCCGCACCATCCCTGGTGCATTATCCAACGTTTGATGAGCGGCAGATACCAGCGTTCCTGTATCTGCCAGAGACGGAGCAGGCGCGGAATTTGTCGGCGGTGGTGTATGTTCATGGTGGGCCGGAGGGTCAATCGCGCCCGTTATATAATGCGGTGATACAGTACCTCGTTTCCAGCGGTTATGCGGTGTTAGTGCCAAATGTGCGCGGTAGCACAGGTTATGGTTACGAGTACCAGAGCCTGGACGATGTGCGATTGCGCATGGACTCGGTGCGTGACTTGCAATACGCGGCGCTGTGGTTGAGTGAGCGCGGTATTGCTAATCCCAAACGGATAGCGGTGATGGGTGGCAGCTATGGCGGTTTTATGGTATTGTCGGCGGTGACGACATATCCCGACATCTGGGCGGCGGGCGTGGATATTGTGGGTATCGCCAACTTTGTCACTTTCCTGGAGAATACGGGGCCGTGGCGGCGCAAGAATCGCGAGGCCGAGTATGGTAGCCTTGAGCATGACCGCGAGTTCCTGGAGCAGATTTCACCAATTCGTTCCGTAGACCGCATCACGGCCCCGCTCTTTGTCGTGCATGGCGCGAATGACCCTCGCGTACCTGTCGGTGAAGCGGAACAAATCGTGGCGGCGCTCCAGCAACGTAATGTGCCTGTAGAGTATCTGCGTTTCGCAGACGAGGGACACGGGTTGATTAAGCGTGCTAATCGTCTGGTGGCTTACCCTGCAATTGCTCGTTTCCTTGACAGGTATGTAAAAGATAAAGTGTCCGAGTAAAAAGGAGGAAATTATTATGGCAGAGGCACGACAGGAATTTCCGCTGGAGCAAAAATTGCGCAAGGATATTCAGGACGCACAACGCGCACGCGATCAATTGAGATTGGACACATTGCGTATGGCGTTGGGAGCTATTCATAATCTGGAAGTGGCACGTACCGACCGCAAGAACGCGGAATACGGTAAACCATTGACGGAAGGTGACACGTTGCGCGTGTTGGAGCAAGAAGTCAAGAAACGGCAACAGGCGATAGATATGTATAAGCAAGCCAGGCGTATGGAACTGGTGGAGAAAGAGCAGAAAGAGGCAGATATCCTGTCAACATACCTGCAAGGCACGCAATTGAGCGAAGACGAACTGCGCGATGTAGTAGCGAAATTGATTGAATTGCATGGGAAAGAGTTCAAAAAGGTGATGCCGCTTGCCGCGAAGGAGACGAAGGGACGCGCCAGCGGGGCGCATGTGCAGCAAATCGTGAGGGAAATGACTCAGTAATCAGGCTTCCTGAGTGGTAACGAAATTTCAAAAAATGCCGTGCAGGGCGCGTATGGCGGAGCCATACGCGCCCTGCACGGCATTTTTTGAAATTTCGTTACCACTCAGGGTTACACAACCTTGGCACATGATGAGATATGTTCATACTATAAAGGGCTGATAGACGTATACTTAGTAAGAGGCTATATACACGTACAATGCGTTGAGAGGTCATGCAAACAGCTATGAAAATTTATAATACTCTGACGAGGCGAGTCGAAGAAATTGTTCCCTTAGAACCCAATACGATCAAGATGTATTCGTGCGGCCCCACGGTGTACCGCTATATTCATATTGGGAACCTGCGTACCTTTACGATGGCTGACTGGATTCGGCGTGCGTTCCAGTATCGCGGCTATCATGTGCTGCATGTGAAAAATATTACCGATGTGGGTCATATGCGACAGGAGATGGTAGATCGCGGCGAGGATAAGATGCTGGCTCAGGCACGCAAAGAAGGCAAAACGTCGCTAGAGATTGCGCAGTTTTATACGGATGCGTTCCATCAAGACGAAGCGAAATTGAATATCCTGCCCGCGCATATTTTCCCGCGAGCCACGCGGCATGTACCTGAGATGATAACGATTATTGAAGGATTGCTGGCGAAGGGTATAGCGTATGAGGTCAATGGCTATGTCTATTACGATATCAAGCGGTTCCCCGGCTATGGCAAACTATCCGGCAATCAATTGGAGAATATGCTGGCGGGAGTACGTGAAGGAGTAGATACGGACCGGCATAATCCAGAGGACTTCCCGCTCTGGAAACCGGCGGAACCGGATCGTGAGATGGCGTGGGATAGTCCGTGGGGGCGTGGTTTCCCCGGTTGGCATATCGAGTGCAGCGCCATGTCTATGAAATACCTGGGGGAGCATTTCGATCTGCACACTGGTGGTGTGGATAATATTTTCCCGCATCACGAGGATGAAATTGCCCAGAGCGAGGGTTTTACAGGCGAACCCTTCGTCAATTACTGGGTACATGCACAACACTTGCTCGCAGATGGACAGAAGATGGCGAAATCTACCGGCAATGCCTATACCTGCTCGGAGATCGAGGCACGGGGCTTCGACCCGATGGCCTTGCGTTACTTCTATACAACTGCACTGTATAGAAGTCGTTTGAACTTCACCTTCCGTGCATTGCAGGCGGCGCAAACATCGTTGGAGCGATTGCGCGATATGGCCTATCAACTGTACACGGTAGCAGACCATGCGCGTGTCTTCGCGGAAGAACCGATCAGTAATAGCCCGTGGCGCAATGCATTCCTGAGAGAAGTCGAGAATGATCTGAACATTCCACGTGCAATGGCGGTTGTGTGGGGTATGTTACGCTCGAACGAGTATGATGCGACGACAAGGGTGCGCTTACTACTGGATGCCGACCGTATCCTGGGCTTCGATCTGCAAGGCTACTTACAGAGTGAGCGGCCACAGCAAAAGTTGGACCCGCAGACCTATCTCGCGTCGGTGCCATCTGAAATAGCGGGGCAGGTGCGTGAACGCGAAGGATTGCGGTTGCACAGCAATTACTCGCGGGCGGATACTGTGCGCAACGAACTTCATGCAGAGGGCTATGATGTGCGGGATACGCGCAATGGCACACTGGTATTGCCGCGCCGACCAGAGGATGAGTTCACCATCATTTCCAGTTCCACCAGTGTGCCTGATAGCACACGGCAATCCGATCTATACGATTTTTCGGTCAATTTGCTGGCGCACAATAGCCGCGAAGACCTGCAACGTTGTATTGAAAGTATCTGTCGCCACAGCAATCAATACACGCTCGAACTGGTGATAATTGACAATGGCTCAACCGATGACACGCTGTCGTTTCTCCAGCAACTGGCGCGTAACGATAATCTTATCGGCGAGGATGGGCAGCACATTAGCTTACAACTGTTGTTCGCCGACCACAATATGGGCTTTGCCGCCGGGCGTAACGCGACCATGCGAGCCAATCGAGGTCACAACGTCGTACTGATGGATACCTCAATTGAGGTGACGGGGGACATCTGGACGCCATTAGCTCGGGCATTGAGTGATGACAGTATTGGCATTGCCGGGCCGTATGGATTGGTGACGAGCGACCTGCGCGAATTTCAGGAGGCGACCAGGACGGACGTTGATGCCATTGAAGGCTACCTGATGGCGTTCCGCCGCGAACTGTTAGCGGAAGTAGGCTGGATTGATGAGAAGTTTCGCTTTTACCGTTTAATGGATATCTACTTCAGTTTCTTTTTCAAGGCAGCCGGCTATCGGGCAGTGACAACTCTGGTTGTAGCGGAGCGCGTCGAGAAGCATCCACATCGCGAATGGTACAGCCTGAGTGAGGATGAGCGCACGACAAAAAGCAAGAAGAATTACGATATCTTCCGTGACCGCTGGCATCATGGCGAAAGCTTGTTGATAGCCAATTTTGATCCACAACAGTTGTGGCGTGGACACGACCACGCACAGCATGTTGAAGGAACCCATTCGCATAGGGCAAATGAATTGCCGCTCGCCAGTAGTACGCACACCCATATGCATCATCATTGGCCTGACCATTCGCACGAACACTCACATTATCACAAAGTTTAGTAACTGTAGGGGCCGATTGGTGCATGCATTTGTTCATCCTCATTATCGCGTCCGCGTTCTTTGTCCGCGTCAATTCGGATGCCAGCATTGAGAATAGATATATTGTTGGGTGATGGAGGTGGGTAATGGGTGAGGATAAATGGCGCGGACAACAGCTGCGGACGCGATCAATCGGTCCCTACAGAATTAGGAGCAAAGCCGTTCATGTTTGACGTAGAAGGTATTTCGGTAATCACGAAGCAAGAAGCATTTCACAATTTAACGCCTGGTCAGGTGGTTGTGTTGGATGGTGACAAGGGGCCGCTCACAGTTGAGCAGGAAACGGTGCTGGCAGATTTTGTACGGCATGGTGGCGGGTTGGTATGTCTTGGTGACGCTGCGGAGGCGTATCATGAATATGCCATATTGGGCGAGGTACTGGGACATATTAATGGCAGATGTACGCCGAAAAGTGAGATTGTTGCGCAGATAGGTGAGCCTGATCATTATATTACGCGTCGTGTTGAACCATCTTTCGCGGTGCAGGAAGCGATCTACGTGCTGGATATCGTTCCAGCGGATGCCGAGATAGTGTGGCGTACTACGTGGCATTATGTGCCGCATACGCTGGCCTATACGCGCAGCTATGGACAGGGGCGTGTTTTTTGTACGACGCTGGGCAGTACTGAGGCGTCGCAATCACATCCTCTGTTTCAACAGATGATAGAACGAGCTATACGCTTTGCTGCGGGCGTGGAGACTTCTGAGCAGGCGGCACGGGTGGCGATGATTGGCTATGGCGCGATCGGGTTTGAGCATGGCACAGCAATACGCAATGTACGCGGATTGGAATACACGCTGATATGTGACCGCAACGAAGCACGCCTGGCCGTGGCTCGTGAAGCTTTTCCTGATGTACGTACCTGTACCGATATGGAAGAGGTTATCAAAGATCCGACAATTGACCTCGTGATTATTTCGACGCCTCCCAACACGCACGCGGAGATTGCTATGCAGATGTTGCACGCGGGCAAGCATGTTGTCTCCGAAAAGCCATTTTGTTTAACCAGTAGTGAGGCTGATGCGATGATTCGGCTTGCGCGGGAGCGGCAGCGAGCATTGACGGTCTATCAATGCCGGCGTTGGGACCCCGATTATCTGGCTATTCAGCAGGTCATTCAGAGCAACACGATTGGCACCGTCTTTCACATGGAGACGTTCATTGGCGGCTATGCGCACCCGTGCGATTACTGGCATTCGCACGAGCCGATATCGGGCGGTATCTTTTATGACTGGGGTTCGCATTACCTGGATTGGATGCTGCAATTGATACCCGATCGTGTGGTGAACGTGCGCGGCGTTGAGCATAAGCGTGTCTGGCATGATGTGACGAATGCCGATCATTCCAGCGTCTATTTGCGTTTCGCCAATGGGCAGGAGGCCGAATTCACTCATTCTGATATCGCGGCAGCGCTGAAACCGAAGTGGTATATCCTGGGTGAGACGGGTGCGATTGTTGGACAATGGCGACAGGAGACGGTGAAAACCCGACGCTGGTCGGGTGATTTGATTGAAGAGCGGTTGGCACCAGCGGAAGCATTGCCGGAACTTTTTGTGTATACCCGCGAACCGGACGGTCGAATTCACGAGCAACATCTGATGCTTCCCACTGCGCCCGCGTTTGCTTTTCATCGCAACCTTGCCAATCACCTGCACCATCGTGAGCCACTGGCTGTGCCACCGGAGGAATCTCGGCGCAATATCGCCGTCATGGAAGCGGCGAAACGCTCAGCCGCACGCGGCGGCGAGGTGATTGAGATAGACTGTTAAAGTGGCATCCGCGCTTGCACTCAGAAATACTTTTGGGGCATACTGTAGATGGCAAGGCTTCCTTAGAAGCCTGTTATAGTTGTTGTGTATCGAGTTCAGTATTCTGAAAGCAAAGCATATGGATTTGCATGCTACACAGCATCGGCTGACGGTTCGCGAGCAACTTCTCCTCAGCGTGTTGTGGTTTTCGCTAAATGTGCAATCAGCGGCACTGTTACCAATTGTTATCCCTACGCAGATATTGCTCTTCATCACACCGGGTCAGATAGGGAATGCGCAACAAGCGGCATTCCTGGGGTGGCTCTCGGCAATGGGGGCTATCGTCTCATTGATCGTCCCTCCAGTGATTGGCATGATTTCTGATTACACGACGAGTGCGTTTGGGCGTCGGCGTCCGTATATTGTTATCGGTTCGCTGTTTCTGTTTATGAGCGCGTGGATATTGACGGAAGCCCGCAATGTGGTTATCTTCGTGTTGGGGCTTTCCATCTACTTGATTGGAAACAACAGCGTGACGGCGGCGTATCAAAGTTTGTTGCCAGACCGCGTCCCAAAAGAGCAGCGCGGCGAAGCATCTGGCTATATGGGGTTGATGACGATTCTCGGCAACGTGGTTAGCCTTGGACTGGCGGCGTGGTTGTTTAGTCAGGTAAATCTCAATTCTGCTGGTGAGGGCGTGATAGAGAGCGGCGCGGGCGTCTTTTATATGCTAACCGCTATCATCTTACTCATTGGTGTGTTGATAACGATTGCCGGAGTGCATGAAGTTCCTTACGTGCCGGCGGTTGAGGAAGCGTACTGGGAGAGAGAGGCATTTCGACCGAGGTTTCAGCGCTGGTTTGTGCGCAACTGGGTCGAGCCGTGGCGCGAGTACAACTTCATGCTGGTGTTTCTGACGCGCTTCTCCGTCATGATGGGTCTGGCCTTATTCCTGACATTTATCGAGTATTACTTTGCCAATGTGGTGCATATCACGAATTTTGTGCAAACGACGGCGGCAATAGCGATTCTGGCACTGGTAGGCGCGGTCTTCAGCGCATTTTTCCTGGGTATCTACTCCGACCGTATGCGGCGAGCGCCCGTCGTTTGTGCGGCAACGATCTGTATGGCTCTGGCGGCGCTGGCGTTCGTGATTTTTAACGGCGACTTCCCTTTGTGGCCTCTAGGTATTCTCTTTGGATTGGGTTACGGCGCGTATACGAGCGTTGATTGGGCGCTCTCTATTGACGCATTACCCTCGCTGAGCGCGGTTGGTAAAGACCTGGGACTGTGGAGCGCGTCGTCAACATTGCCGGCCATCATTGCGCCAGTACTCGGTGGTTTTATCATTTTGCTGGCTAATGGCTTCGGGCAGTCGGCGTTAGGGTATCGGATAGTCTTCGCGGTCGCGACCATCTTCCTTGCGTTAGGCGCGGTTTTCATTTTGAAGGTACGTGAACGACAGGAGATTCGTCCACATGGTGAGGTAACGGCGGCGCAGACAATTGCTCCTGCACTGCATGCATCCCGGCGCAGCATTGGCTTTGGCTGGCGATTGGCCTTCCAGACGCGGGCAGGTAAGGCGCGTGGCTTTCTCCTTTTCTGGCCGGTGTGGGAGCGCATCATGCAAGCGTTCCTGCATAATCAGCCGATACCAGATGCTCCGTACCATTTATTAGAGGTGCATTTAACTCATTATCATGGCAAGCCTGTGGAGCTACCAGGTGGGCAACAGGTGCGGAAAGGAGATGCGATCATTGAACTGCATTTCCGTAATAGAGCGTTATTACAGGCCGCGTCACAGGTCAGTGCGTGGCGACTCATGCATATGATTGCGCAGGATATGGGTGGGTTAGCTGCATGGGTGCAGTCTGGGAACTTTACTGACGAGCCAAAAGCTATTTTTGGCGTTACATTGATGAGTCGGGGCGCACCTCGCTTAGGGTTTACATTGCGTGATCGCCCGCATACGCTGCATAGCTGGCTAGAGCGTTTCTTCATGACGGGTTTACTCGTTCTTTATCATTCCAGGGGTACCGAACGTCTTTTACAGGGTACCACCTACGGTACGTATCCCCAGGAAGTATGGATGTCGCGAGATGAGCTGTTGCGACGCTATGTGCATGACGCTACAACGGAGACATAAAAATAGAGCTGAGCTATTTCATGGCTCAGCTCTATTTTTATGTCTCCGTTGTAAGTTGGATACTTGTCTCATTGTGATATTTTCGCTACTATACATATGCGGAAACATTTGAACCAGCACTGGAAGTGCAGTGCAGGGGAGGATGCATCGAGTATCGGGTGTGTAAGCGTCGGTCAACTGTATGTGCAATGTGTGCGCGGTTCCGTCGTATGAGTGATAGAAAGAGAAGAGTCATGTCGGCAACAGCAATTGAGCTACCGTTGTTCCCGTTGAATGTCGTGCTATTTCCTGGCATGGTACTACCATTGCATATTTTTGAGCCGCGCTATCGTCAGATGATTACCGAATGCTCTCGAATGGATAAACCCTTTGGCATTGTATTGGCTCAACCAACCAGTACTCCTATGCAAGAGGTGCCGTATGCTATTGGGACGATGGCGGAGATACGCGACCTCGACCGCCTGGAAGATGGACGCTTTACGCTGATAGCGATGGGAACGCAGCGTTTCCGTATTCTTAGCCAGCATCGGAAGAAACCATACCTCTCAGGTTTTGTGGAAATGTATGAAGATATGAAAGAGCCAATGGAAGCAGTGGCTCATTATGCGAAGCAGGCGCACGCTTTATTCTACAACTACCTAGAATTGCTGCTGGAGGCCACTGGTCAACAGGAATTGCAAGCAACTCTGCCGGATGTACCCGAAGACCTGTCGTATTTCATCGCCTATTTTCTGGATATTGCAGACGATCAGAAGCAGCAATTTCTAGAAATGACTTCGACGCAGCAACGTTTGCAGGAAGAAATCACGATACTGCGCCGCGAGGTACCATTTGTACGCCAGATGCTTTCGAAGAAAGTAGTGGAAGACGACCACAGTATGCTGAATTGAAAAAATCGCTCCTATAGCGTAGACTTGACATTGCTAAACGTCATCGAGGTGGGCGCGATTTATCGCACCCACCTCGATGACGTTTAGCTAACTGTGACGTGCCGTATGAAAAGTCCGAGGTGATTGCCAGCCGGGTCGGTGAAAACAGCCCACCAGCCGACATGCGGGATCTCCGTTTTGGGAAGCACCGTTTTTCCTCCATGCGCCTCTATGGAAGCCAGCGTGGCGTCAATGTCGTCAGTCGTGATATAGACCAGTAGCCTGTCGGGCTGATAGGTCGGCTCCGAAGGCCCCGCAAACCCTCCACGGGGGCCACCATCGGACTGAAACGTCACATAGTTGTGTTCTGGATTGGTTTCAATCTTCCAGCCAAAAACATCGCCGTAAAATGTGCCTACTGCGCCGGGGTTCGTTGCGGGAATCTCAATATGCGAAATTGGATGGTTTGCCATGTACAAATTTCCTTTCCTGGAACTATTTGATCCACATCTTTCGTATGAGGACTACACACCAGGAGAGTATAACAAAAGAATGGTGACAGCAGTATGTCACTTTTGGGCGTAGTGACGAGCAATTTCCTGAGCCACCTGCTGAATATGCACACGCAAACTTTCTGGCACAAGCACCTGAGCGTCGGTACCCAGGCTCAACAACACACGTACCAGCCAATCGTACTCCTCTGGTCGCCAATGCAAACTGAGCCATCCTTCCCCTTCTCCCGTTCGCTGGAGGCGGGGTCCCAGATGAGGATCGCTTTCCAGCCTCAGGATTCCACGAGCTGTCAGGTGGATACGTACCTCTGGAAATGAGGGATGTTCACGTGGAGCGGGTGAAGCCGGGCGTTCCCATTGCGGAGGCGACGGCGTAGTTTTCATGTCCAGAAAACGGTCAACTCGGTATATGCGCGTTTCCTCACGCTCAGAGGAGTACGCCTCACAGTACCAGAGACCCGCTTCGATGCGTACATGTCGCGGAAGCAGCGTTTGCTGTGAGACCCCGTTCTCAGAGCGATACGTTGCAGCAACCCACTGTTGCCCACGTGCGCTTTGCAGTAGGTGATCGAGAAACGGGGTTGGATAGGATCGAGAAGGAACATCGAGAGAAAGCGTTTGCTCAAGCTGGTCGAGATTCTCGCGCTCACGTCGCGGGAGGAGCGTCTGGACTTTGGCAAGCAGCGACTCGCGTTCCCGTTTGAAGGGCGTTTCACCAAGTTGTGAGAGACTGCTGAGCGCCAGGCGCAACAAGAGAGCCTCATGCAAGGTCAATGCGAGCGGAGGCAAGGAATAATCTGGTGGTAAGCTATAACCACCAGAGGCTCCCAGATCAGCCGAGATGGGGATGCCCATTTCGCACAAGGCCTGAATATCACGTAGAATCGTGCGTCTGGATACCTCAAAACGATCGGCAATCTCTCCAGCCGTGCGTTTTCTTCCCTGTAAGAGCAAAAGAATAGCTGTCAGACGGTCAATACGATTCATCTCTTCTCCAATTTATTCTGCTCTTATTCCAACGCGATCAGTTGTTGCTTTTGCAGGCGTTTGAGCGAGGCATAAATCTCGACTGGTGGACGCCTGGTTAGGTGCGCGAGATCGGCAATAGTGCGCCGACCATTGATGAGTAAGAAGATGGTGCGATCATAGCGCGGAAGAGCGGTGAGAGGGACCTTACGCCCTTCAGGCGTAATAGATGGGATGATTTGTGATGGTAGCGATGAAGGTAGCGTAGGAACAGCGGGCGTAAGAGGGGTATAAGGAGTATGTTCTGCATCTGATTGGGATGATGGGGTGGGGGATGGAGACATGGTAGGCGAGGGATGTGTCACAGAAGGACGGCGATTTTCAGGTGCGGGTAGTTGTAGGATCGCACGTTTCGGCTGAAATGTGAAATAGATATTTCGCCAATTGTTGAGCCAGAGCAATGTAGATGTGCTAATCTGTTCTTCGTACAATCCACGGCGGGCATGCGTGGGACGGCCATGTTCAATGATAATTTGCATAGCATCTTGACGCGGCTCCTCTGCACGCCATAAAGTGAGGAGGCCGCTCGGACGGTTAAGCATCAGCTCTTTAATAATATCCGAGAACGACGCAGCAGCGAAAATCTGATCGTTACGCAAAGAACACCTCAAAATATTTAAAAGGCTGGCGATTCGTAAATTAGTGCTATGCGAGCGAACTATCATGTGTATGAGTGTATAGATTGTACGCATTTAACACAAAAGAGTCAAGCATCCGTTTCAATGTTTCAATTTCTTAAAAAGACGGCCATTTCTCTTGCATATAGCGATTCATGCTATTTCCCCTTTCTGTCATATTCGTAATTACAAAGCATTGTACCGGCAATGAGACTGTTTGAGATATTCTCAGAGCTGCACGTCGTTATATAAAGCTATCATAGCACGCAAACGTTGGCGAGTATTGTAAAAACGCGACACATAAGAAAATTTGTGCTATAACATAGTTAAAACGATTGTGGGCAGAACTCCAGCGGAATATGCAAAATACATTGGCGCAGGCTCTTGATAGTGAAATAAAGGGATAACATATGACCGAATACGCGAATTTCCGGCAACGGCTGGATGCGGTATTGCGCACACTTGATGTGAAGCAGGTGAGTGAGTTTCTTATAGCCGAGAAACAATGGAGTCCTGGTCAACCGGCAGACCCAAATTTTGCGATGTGGATGATGATCGCGGGTACTCCTACGCTGCAAGACTTGCATGGACGCGCCCGCGATTGGTTGCTTGCTCATGGTTACGAGGACGAGGCACGAGCGTTGCTTGAGCGGGGTAAAAAGCAGGGTGGTGTTAAGAAAAAAAGGAAATAAGGCAAACATGAGTCATCCCGAATTTTGTACGGGTATAAGTGGTAATGCGTGAGATTGGAGAAGACGACGGACGCCCGCAAAGGGCCACCCAGCACACCGCACTGCCCCCGTCCCTACGATGTACGAGCAACACCGACTGCAGAGTATCGTAGGGACGGGGGCAGTGCGGTGTGCTGACTTTTTATCACAACTTTCGAGTGAACACAGAAGAGAGAAAGGTGTCATCTGTGAGAGGAATAGGGCATCCGCAGACGATTTTTCCCACCTGCCCAGTACGAAATTGGCTCAAGAGACCCTGCTCCGCGGTTTCTGGCAACGAATGACGCCGATGGCAAGCGACGAGAGCCAGCGGAGACAGACACAGGCTGCGCGAAAAGTATGTGACTCCCGAAAAACCCTCAAAGCTTGTACGGAACCTTCAGGATTTCGTCTCTTCTTGATCGATTTTTCCTTCCTTCGTCGTTTATTGATGTTTAGACTAATTTCCTGTCAACCAGCCTGTGGAGCGGGTGAGCCATATTATCATGAAAACCGCTACAGCCGCTTCCCAGGCTGGTTGACAGGAAATTAGTCTAAACGATTGGCGTTTAGAAAGTTGTGATAAAAAGTCAGGTGCGGTGTGGTGGGTAGCCCCTTGCGGGCGTCCGTCTTGTACACCTTCTACACCTTCTGCCCCCATAAAATTCGGGATGACTCATGTTTGCTGAGGGAATGCGTTTAACAATTGGCTTGAGCTTGCACTTGCCAGCCTGAAGGTAAGTACTTTGGGGCTTGAGCAGCAATAGCGCATACATTAGCACTGTAAGGGCCAGTTGATGGGTAGCCCTGAAAAAATCTGATGGTGAAGCCGTATATTTCTGGCAACTGACCTCCATCGCAAACTTTGATGACGAGCGTATTTGGCTCATCAACAGGAGTATACTCGATTGAGGTCCCTCCGTCCTGGTTTGTACATATAACACCTGAAAGAGTCTGTCCAGAAACATCACCTCCATGAAATGCACAATTGTCATTGTTGGGTACTCTATTTACGTTGGTATTCATCCATGCTGAAACCTGGCTTTCATCTGGACACTGAAATGTAGGAGCTGATATTGGTGGGACAGGTGGACTCGTAGGAACTTGTGTTGGAACAATAGTGGTAGTACTTGAAGAATTACCCTGAATTACAATGCTCGTTATATCCCCGTTGGATGCATCAATAAAGATGGTATTGTTTTGTCCATTCCAGGCTACCTTTACCTCATTTATATTCCCTTGTACATCAGCACTACCAACCCCACCTGTATTGATCTGATAACCGGTATCAACCAGATTCCCATTTTCTTGATGTCTGATGGTAAGCAAGAGCGAGTTTGCTTGTACAGCAAATGCAGATATTGCTGAACCCACAGATACAGAAAATTCCCCTACCTCTGTTACAATATTTAAGCCTGTACTAACACCTATGTTTCCACTTGAGTCTATAGAAAAGGTTACAGGGACAAAAGGGGTTGTATAGCTGACGGTTATGGCGTTCTGCGCTCCATTTCCACAGCTAGCTAGAGAAAATATAATTCCCATTGCAACGAGTAGCGTTGCTAGCACTCGGAAAAGAGTAATTTTGTTCATTTTGCTCTCCTTGCATCAAATTACTAAATACGAACGATAACCAAAAATTCCCGTATGTAAGTATAGATTTTTTGATAGTGGTACTATTATAGCGGGTATATGGTGAAGTTTTGTATCTGAAGTAGGCAGTTATAATTTTCTATTCCTACTCTTGACCCAGATGCAAACAGATTATCTTGTATAGGATGAGAATATACCGGTTTATTATCTACTTTCAACATGAAGGTATCTCCTGTTACCTCAATCCGGTAGGTATGCCATGCTGTGTCAAGTCCATATTTCTCTGCTCCTGTACTCAGGGTGTTGTAAAACATAGGATTTGGGCCAAGAGCAATGAGATAAGAGAGTGGTCCTCCTGAGCCAACTTTACCCGTTGGAGTATTAAATATCCAACCAATTCCTGCCATATAACCTTGACCATTCACATCATCTCCTCGCGCATACAATCCAAAGAATGGTGGCTGGTTGTTGTTGTAAGGATGGATACTGTTTAGTCCCGTGATTTTTACTCGTGCTTCGATTGCATAATCGCTTACGTGCAGAATGTAGGGAGCTACCAGGACGATGTTTACTAAAGTCGTTAGAGAGCAACAGGGTAGGCTTCCATCACTTTCTAACATTTTATCCGTGTCATTGTATGTCCACTGTTGAGAATGGTTGCTATCAAGCCATTCTTGACTTCCTTGAGAAAAATCTGCCCGGTACAGGATAGAAAGCGGTGGTGTTGTGGGTTGAGGCAGAACAGTAGACGAAGTGCTTGTTGGCATCGGTGTTGGCGTTTGATTGTTTACTTTTAGCGAGGGTTCCGGTGAAGATGCCCTGCCTACAGCGAACGATATAGGAGTAAGAATGATGGCGAGAAGAAACATACAGGCAATAAATAGTACCGAGATAGTACCGGGTCGTTGTTTTATCTTTGGGTGCTGATGATACTCGAAGTAGGTATGGATAGTCATAAATGCAGAAACAAGACCAACTATTGCAACAAAGATTGCTGCAAAAAGTATAAGCCAACCCCATATATTCATAGACTTTTCTCCACCGGCGAATTATTCGTCTTTAATCAATAGAATTATAACTCATACATGTGATTGATGACAATGAATAGACCCAAAAACGGATAAAATTGCCAGGATAATTATTACATTGAGGAAAATCTTACACTGGCACATTGCTGATCAAATCGTCGCTCTGGCGGTTATAGATGGTTTTGCCTGGCTTGTAGTACGAACTGGAAGGTGAAGTGCATTGTAAATATCTTTTAGGCGAGACGCGAAATAAGGACAGACAACACACGCGTTCGCGGCATGCCGCGAACGCTTCTGTTGTCTGTCCTTATTTCTTCCCGGCCTCCAGGGCTTTCTTGTGCTGTGCGATAATTTCCTGCTGGACGTTGGTGGGAACTTCTTCGTACTGGTAGAATTCCATGGCGAAGGAGCCACGCCCCTGGGTGATTGAACGCAGGTCGGTTGCGTAGTGCAGCATCTCGGCCTGTGGCACATTCGCGGTAATTTGCTGCATCCCATTGCCAGTAGGGGCCATACCGAGGACGCGCCCGCGTTTGGTGTTGATATCGCTCATCACGTCGCCCATATTACTTTCGGGAACGGTGATAGTGACGGTCATGACAGGTTCTAGCAGTGTGGGGCTTGCCAGTGGCACGGCTTCCTGCATACCAAGTGATGCGGCGATTTCAAATGCCTGGGCAGAAGAGTCAACCGGGTGGTACTTGCCGTCTACCACGGCCACTTTGACGTAGAGCATGGGATTGCCGGAGAGGAAGCCGCGTCGAAGCGACTCGCGCACGCCTTTTTCGACACCAGGGATGTATTGCCCAGGGACCACACCGCCGACAATTTTATCTTCAAAGACGAAGGGCTCTTCGCTGCTCATTGGCAGTGGCTCAATCTCCAGCCAGACGTCGCCGAACTGGCCGTGGCCGCCGCTTTGTCGTTTGTGGCGTCCGTTGGCGCGGGCTTTCTTACGAATGGTTTCACGATAGGTGATATGTTGGTCGCGTGCCTCCAGGTCAACGCCATATTTGCGTTTGATGCCCTCAATCACGATTTGCAAGTGGGACTCGCCCATGCCTGAGAGCAATACCTCGGCAGTTTCCGGGTCGCGGTTGACGCGCAGCGTGCGGTCCTCTTCTGCCGCACGGGCGAGCGCGTTACTCATCTTGTCGAGGTCGGCCTGGCTCTTCGGGAAGACCGCGACGGTGTAGCACGGCAGCGGGAAGTTGATGGGTTCCAATGCTGCTGTGATATCTTTGCCTCCAGCCAGCGTATCACCAGTGTGTGTATTGGCGAGCTTTGTCACAGCGCCGATATCACCGGCGGGAATCTCGGTTGCTGTTTCCTGCATTTTGCCGCGAGGAGTGATGAGTTGACCAATGCGCTCATCAGTCTTTGTCTGCACATTGTGGACATGCATGTCTGGTTTGAGTGTGCCACTATAAACGCGGAACGTGGAAACAGTACCAACCTGAGCCGCGGCGGTTTTGAAGACAAACATGGACAGGGTATTGCCAAAGGGCTGTACATCTTCCGATACTGTGTCGGCTGCGCTCGGCAAATACTCGACGATGGCATCGAGCAGCATTTGCACGCCAACGTTTTTGCTGGTGGACCCGCACAATACGGGAATGAGCTGTCCTGTGCGGGTACCCTGCTTGATAACCGAGAGAATTTCCTCGTCGCTCAGTTCTTCGCCATCGAGGAATTTTTCCATAATCGCGTCGTCGCTCTCAACTGCCGATTCGATCAGTTGTTCGCGATAGCTGCTGATGGTGTCCTGAAGTTCAGCCGGAACAGCGACTTCCTGAACTTTGTTGCCGCCCTCGAAGGTGTAGCCTTTTTGTGAAACAAGGTCAACGACGCCCTTAAAGTTGGCCTGTTCGCCAATAGGAATCTGAAGAGGGACTACTTTCGTGCCGAACTGGTCGCGGAGAGAACTGAGCGCGTTATCGAAAGAGGTATTTTCTCTATCAAGTTTGTTTACCAGTACCATACGTGGTAGATTGCGCTCGTCGGCATACTGCCATGTAAGTTCGGTACCAACTTCGACGCCTTTTTCTGCCGTCACGACGACGAGGGCCGCGTCGGCAACACGGAGGGCCGCTTTGACCTCGCCTGCGAAGTCAGCATAGCCAGGTGTGTCAATGAAGTTGATCTTTGTATCGTTCCATTCGACGGGCAATACTTTTGCGTTCAGCGACATGCGCCGCTTTAATTCATCGGGGTCGTAATCTGAGATGGAGCTTCCTTCATCTACCTTACCTTGTCGGGTGACGGCGCCACTATCGTAGAGTGCCGCGTCAACGAGAGAAGTTTTGCCTGATCCCACATGGGAAATCAACGCCACATTGCGAATTTGTTCCGCCCTGTAAACCTTCATGAACCAAGTTTCCTCCTGAGTATCTATGCCAGAGGTGGCTGGTGCAGAAGACAAAAAACCTGTACCAACCCACCTGTGCCAACACAAGTGGTCAAATATTTCGGTTCCGGCTGAGAGAATACACCTATCCCGTTCAGTACGTTGTAGTATATCAGCAATGGGAAGTTTGTTCAACCCTTTGAGCGTATTTTTCTCTTGACTCTCCCTTTTCCTGATGCTATAACTTCCGCTGTGCTAGTGAAGTACAGTATAGTTGTCAAAGAATTTATGTAAGTCAGGAATATTGGTAGCATAGTATGGCAGAAGCGACGTTGAAATACACGCATACTGCGAGCTTTCCCAGGCTTTGCAAATTGGGCGCGGAACCTCTAAGCAGTCGCCCAGGGCCGTACTATGCTTTTTTTCCAGGAGGCTTCTGCGTTTTAAGAAGCTATAATCGAAATAATGGTGCGCACAAAGCGCATGGTGCTGGCATAGGGCCGTGGGTGATTCTTTATAATCGCTCGCGGCCTTGCTGTGTTGTGTATTAAGAAGAGGCCGTGGATGAATTTAGCAAGCGCAAGGAAAACTGACGCGCATTTTTGCATCGCAAAAATGCGCGTCAGTTTTCCTTGCGCTTGCTACTATTACGCTTGAGCGATAGGCATATTCGCCACATCCGCGAGGGCGCGGTCGAGTAGTGCAGTTGCCTCGTCAATATCCTCTTTTTTGAGGTTTAACGGGGGAATCATGCGCAGTGTGTTGCCGCCGAGGGCGTTGAGCAACAGGCCATGCTCAAGCGCCTGCTGAACAATGGCGGGGGCGAGGCCGTTATGCACATTGACCGCTTGTATGAGGCCGAGGCCGCGTGGGCTGTCAAGGAAGGCGTATTTCTCACAGAACGCATCGAGCTTGCTGCGCCAGTAGGCGCCCATCTGGATGGCATTGTCCAACAGGTTCTCGTTGAGGATGGTCTGGATGGTGGCGATGCCGGCGGCACAGGCGATGGGATTGCCGCCAAAGGTAGTGCCGTGGTCGCCGGGAGTGAATACGTCGGTGCGCGGGCCAGTGAGCATGGCACCGATGGGAATTCCACCGGCCAGCCCTTTTGCCATTGTTACCACATCGGGGACAACATCGTAATTTTCCCAGCTAAAGAACTTGCCGGTACGGCCCATGCCCGCCTGCACCTCGTCGCAAATCATCACGAGGTTTTGCTCGTCGCACCACTGGCGCACACCTTGCAGGTATGCTTTGCTCGCAGGATGGACGCCGCCCTCGCCCTGCACTGCTTCGAGCAGCACAGCTACGGTTTTGGCACTGGTGGCGGCTTTCAAAGCATCCAGGTCGTTGAAGGGAACCTGCTTGAAGCCATCGGGAATAGGCATCCAGGTGGCTTGATAGTACGCCTGGCCGGTGGCTGCTGTAGTGGCGAGGGTGCGCCCGTGGAAGCTGTTCTCCATGCTGATGACCTCGAAAGCGCCGTCGCGGTGTAGACGCCCATATTTGCGTGCCAGTTTGATGGCACCTTCGTTGGCCTCGGCACCGCTATTGGAGAAGAAGGAGCGCATACCGTTGCTCAGGTTGCTAAGCAGTTCGGCAAGCTCGATCTGGCGCGTGTTGTAGTATAGATTGGAGACATGTACCAGTTGCGTTACTTGATATTGCACCGCTTCGATGATGGCAGGGTGACAATGACCCAGCACGTTCACGGCAATACCTGCTACGAAATCAAGGTAGACTTTGCCGTCGCTGTCCCAGACGCGAGTACCTTCGCCGCGCACGAGCGTCAGTGGCTGGCGTTTGAATGCGGACTGATAATATTGTTGCTCTAACGCAGCCCAATCTCGTTTGTTTGTTTCAGTGGTTGTCATACTTTTTTGTTCTCCTTTGAATTAGCGGGTATACAACGTGTTTTCGTCAATATAGCCATGTGTAAGGTCGCAGCCCCAGGCGGTGGCTTTGCCATCGCCAAGATGCAGGTCAACGGTGATAATGACCTCATCGCGTACCATTGCGTGGCGGGCAGCTATCTGATCGTATTGCGCAGCCATGCCCTGTTTCGTGACCTGGACATCGCCGATGGAGATATCATAGTTGCGCTGGTCGAGTTCGCAGCCACTGGCACCGAGCGCACCGGCGATACGGCCCCAGTTGGGGTCGCCGCCCGCGAGAGCGCATTGCCAGAGTGGCGAAAGCGTGACGGCACGAGCGGCCTTCACGGCATCGGCTTTGTCGCGAGCGCCCAGCACATGCACGGTCATCAATTTGGTGGCACCTTCGCCGTCACGAGCCATCTCACGCGCCAGGTATTTCAGCACGCGGTTGAGCGCCTCGCTAAATGCTGGTGCATCTGGATGGGCGGCGTTAATCGGTGTATTGCCGACCAGACCGTTGGCAAAGAGGATGCAGGTATCGTTGGTGGACATATCGCCATCCATAGAAATCATATTGAAGGAATCGGCGACGGCGGCTTGCAACTCGGCCTTCATCCAGTCGTAGTCAAGCGCGGCGTCGGTGGTGAGGTAGCAGAGCATGGTTGCCATGTTGGGATAAATCATACCCGCGCCTTTCGTGACACCGCCGAGGCGTACCGTTTTCCCGTCAATCTCAAATTCAAGCGCGATACGCTTGGGGCGCGTATCCGTCGTCATAATCGCCTCTGCAAAGGCGTTGCCACCATCGGTAGATAGGTCTATCTGTCCCACGCCGGCCTGGATTTTGTCTATTGGCAGTTGGCGACCGATGATGCCGGTGGAAGAGCAGAGGACCATCTCGTTCTCAAGTTGAAGTTTCTGTGCAACCAGTTCGGTCATGCGATAGGCATTGAACAGGCCGACATCGCCGGTCGCGCAGTTGGCGTTGCCGCTATTGACGATCACCGCCTGGGATTGGCCGCTTTTCAAACGTTCCTGACAGACCAGCACTGGTGCGGCGCGAGTGCTGCTGGTAGTAAACATGCCATATGCGATGCATGGGACATCCGATGCTAAAATAGCCAGGTCTTGAATGGCTCCGCCCGATTTGATGCCGCAAGCGGTGGTGCCTGCGCGAAAGCCCTGTGGTGCAGTCACGCTACCGTCAATTTCGCGAAATATATGTGACAATGCAAAATTCCTCCTACCATAAAAATTCCTGGTTCCCTGTGGCGTTGTCCCAGTCAACTGTCGCCAATGCTGGGAGCTACGAACTGGGAACCAGGAACTTGCTGCTTACCTTCATTGTACAATGTGGGGCGATGTGTACACAACCCCTGACCAATGAACCACTGAGCTTTTATCCATGTCCAGACTATTGCAGGCTATAGTGTCGAACCAGTAGATGCATCTCTGTGTCGTATAAAAATTACGCTATCTGCGCCTACAACTAACCTGGACATGACAGAAATTACGTATGATGCTATCCCTGTGCCGGATGAAGCGGGTGTTTTCATTATCGAAGGTCTGCCGCATGTAGTGGTGCCGTTGGCTGAGCATGAGAACCTGGATACAGCCGATATTGCCTGTGTTGGGGAGCAACTATACCAGTATATTGAGGAACGGTGCGGGACAATGCCACAAGAGGTGGTGTTGACTGAAGAAACTGCTCATGCGTGGTTGCCGTTGGATACGTGGATACAGGCATTTTTCGCATCGCGTTCGCAATTGTTGGATACCGGAAACTGGCTGGCAAAGCAGCAGCATTTGCGCCGCATTTTTATAATAGAGCGCGATAAAGTCATTGCCCCTGGGCAATTTGGGCGTACCTGTCCATTTGAGACGCCGGAAGGCCCCAATATCGGGCGTTACCTGGTGATCGCTGTTGGTGCGACAATACGTGACGGCAAACTGATTATCGTTGATGAGCGCCCGGAAGCGAGCCTGGGTCTGGGCGCTTCGATGATTCCTTTTCTTGAATATGACGAACCGGGTAAGTTGCTGATGGGAACAAATATGCTGCGCCAGTGGATGGTACCGCCCGACCCGGAGCCAGCCTATGTCCAGACTGGCAATGAGCCGAACGCGCCGGATTTTTGGTGTGGACGCAATCTCCTGACCGCCTTTGTCTCGTGGGGTGCGGACACCTTTGAAGATGGCATTATTATCAGCGAAGCGTGCGCGAAACGGCTCGGCTACCCTCATCCCGTAGAACCGGGGGACAAATTGAGCAATCGCCACGGTATCAAAGGCCTGGTGAGCCGCATCCTGCCCGACGATGAGATGCCGCATCTCGCGGATGGAACGCCGGTCGAACTCGTTTTCAACTTCATCAGTCTGCATCGTCGCCTAAACTTCGGACAAATACGTGAGGCTATACAGGGACGTATTGTGCATATAACAGGTACCCCTGCGATAGTGTCGCCTTTTTCCGCTCCCGGCGCAGAGGCATTGAAAGAGCAATTGCAAGTAGCGGGATTGCCGCAAGACGGTATGGAGATACTGACCTCTGGTCGGGATAGAGTGAAGCTATCGCGGTCAAGTACCGTTGGTTGGGTGTACTGGGGACGCCTGTATCATACAGCGGCGTCAAAAATACGCACGGCCGTAAGCGGTACTGGCGGGCAGAAGCTTGATGAACGGGGATATGTAGCGTTGCGCAATGCCAGCGCTTTCGAGAATATCCTGGAGCAATTCAATACCTGTGCTACCGAATGTCCCGATGCCGACACGCTCGCAGCACGGCTTGCCAGTGGGTCAGTGTCACAGGCTGCGCCTCCTGCGCCGCAATTCTCTGAACTTGCGAGACGTTTGGCAGTTGCAGGTATTCGCGCTATGCTGGCTGATGGAAAACTGACCTTTTCCTTCGCGCCACCTGAAGAGCCGGCGCTGAAACTTGCGCAACCAGTGGCGCATCCCTGGATACGCGAGCGCACGCTGAGCAAGGTCGGCGTCGTTGAAGACATTCCTCAGTACCAGGCGCTGGTGGAGGCAAATACCAGGATGGAGCGTATATTGAGCAGTTCGGCTCCAGAGAGTTTGACCCGGAAAGCACGGGCGAATCTTGAAACGCGCCTGAACGAGTTTTTTGCAGTACTACTCACTTCGTCGCAGTTGCTTTTCCATAGCACCGTTTTGTTCAGTGGGCGTGCTGTGCTGGTGCCGGGTGTAGACCTGGGGATTGACCAGGTGGGCATTGGAGAAGACATGGCCTGGGCGTTGTTCGGTCCGCTTGTTATGCGCGAACTCGGCGATGCAGAGGAGGTACGTATACGCAGCGAACGTGCTACCGGGACGCTTGATACCATCATGGCGCGTTCGTGGATAATTGTGTATCGTTCACCTGCACTCACGCCGACCGCTTTCCTGGCGTTCCACCCGGTGCGCTACGCCGATAAGGTGATACGGTTGCATCCAATGACCTGTCCGCTGCTCAATGCCGATTTCGACGGCGATCAGGCGGCGGTGTTCTTGCCGGTAACGGAAGCGGCGCAACATGAGGCAGGTGAACGCCTCTCTGTAGCAGGCCATCTTCAACGTGATCCCGCCCTGTTGCGTTCCCTGTTGCCGGGGAATGAGGCGATGTGGGGGCTTGCCTATCTCAGCCTCTCTCCAGAGGGGCGCAAAGAGATAGCGGAGTTACTGGAAATTACGGGCGAATTGTCAGATGGACTTCTAACTAGAACATCGTTGTTTGACATAATGCGCGGTATCTTGCGTGAACAGGGAGTACAGCGAACGCTTACCATGCTGGAACATTTAACGAGACGCGGTTTCGTGGTAGCAAAGGCAACGGGTGCCTCTATGAACCCGTTCATAGGAGAGAGTGTGCGAGAGAGTGTACAGCGACCGCCGGAGCCGCAGACAAAGGATTTCAGGCAGTGGATAGAGTATACAGAGATGCTGGAAGAGCATATCGCCTCGCGTACAGATTTTACCGGTGCCGATATTGGTCCGCAACTGCTCGCCGTGAAGAGCGAAGCAATAGGTTCTATGCACTTGCTTATGGCCCTTGCTGGTTCGCGAGGTATCGCGCCGAATCTTTTTGAGCAGCCTGAAGTAATACGCCATAGTTTTAGTCAGGGTCTGACAGCGGGGGAGATGTTCGCGCTTGTTCCCAGTACGCGCAAAGCCCTGGCGCGGCTTGCCCTTGAATGGGAACAGACGGGATACGCAACCGGCGAGAGAACCGATTTCAAAGGTTTTAGCGTGCTGTTACGTGCCATGCGCTCCGGTTCTCCAGGTATCGTCTTCGCGCATGCCGCCGCAACCGGCGAAGTTGACGCGCTGACGGATGTGGATAGTCGTTTGTTTGTGGGTGTATCAGTAGCTGAGGAAATGTGAAGGTTGAAATTATGACGATGACGCAATTCAAAGTGATCGTTGAGAAGCATTCCGATGGGTATGTGGCATATCCACTTGGCCTGAAAGGGGTCGTTGTGGGTGAAGGTGATACGTATGAGGATGCGTTAGCTGATGTGAAGTCTGCTATCCAGTTTCATATTGATACCTTTGGGCGTAGCGTCATTGAGAATCTCAACGAAGAATAGACAAACACAGCGCAAAAGCCGCATTTCGCTTTGTGAAATGCGGCTTTTGCGTTGTGTTTGTCTATAATCCGAAGAATATAAAAAGAAATGCTACGGTGTCGAAGACGCCGTGGGTGACGACGGTGAGCCAGAGGTTGCGGCGGCTGGCAATGTACATGACGCCGAAAATGAGGCCGGTGACACCGGCTGACACGACGCCGGTGATGCCCTGATAGGCGTGACCCGACGCGAACACGACGGCTTGCAGGATGATCGCAATAATCCAGCCCCACGTGTGGTTGCCGAATAAATCAACAAAGCGGTTGAGAAAGTAGCCGCGAAAGATGAGTTCTTCTCCGATGCCGGCAGAAACCCAGGCCAGAATAAGTGAACTGGGCAGCAAAGAAAGATTTCCCTGTAAGGGATAAAATGCCTGTATATTGGGTGACGAGCTGAAGGCGTTTGTGAGGTTGGGAATAATGATACCGACATCAAGTACCTGGAGAATGAGACCCGCGACGACGCCGAAAAAGATCGTGACGCCGATACTTTTCGGCTGCTTTAATCCCAACGCACTCAGATTGCTGCCACGCAGCCAGAGCGAGAACATCACGAGAACCACCATAGTAAATGTCAGTTCGGTGCCGTAGTACTCAATACCGTAGAGGGCGGCAAGCATGACGAGTATCTCAATAGCAATGGCGAGCTTGTTTTCGCGCAGCAGGACGACGAGACGCCCCGCGAGCGAGTTGGCGGGAATGTAGGGTGACTCGCTTGCAGTTACCGGAGCAGCAGCACGGAATGTACGTTTTTTGCCCGATTGAATGCTGAATGTATTGCCTTCCGGGTCTACACCGTCACATACCCACACGTCTTGCATCGGTGATTGCACCTCTTCAAGTAGGCCGCCACGCGCCAGTAATTCTTTGCGTGCTGCTTCGATATTGCTCACGCGAAAGACCAGTTTCTGGCGTATTTCACGCTCTTCATCCTCCTTGTCCTCCTCATTCTGGCCGGTACTGTCGAGTACGAGGAGGCAGCCGTTGGCCTGGAGTTTGACTGTATAAAATTCGCGGAAATCTTTTGCGCCCTGGGGCTCTATCACTTTGAGACCAAGAACCTGCTGATAGAAATTCACCTCTGCGTTCATGTCTTGAACGTTCAGAATCACCTCGCTGAGTTCAACCGTCATATGTCATTTCCTAACTTTGCTGTGTATGCTGCTCTGTGCGGCCTCTGCCTGTTCGCTGTGTAGACAAAGTATATAGTGCGCTCTATTGTATTGCGAGAGTATCTTATCACATCTGTACCAGAAGTTATACAGGAATCCGGCACTGTTCGGCTCAAGAGGAAGAGCAGAGGTAGGGCCAGAGTACGTGTAAAAATCAGTCATCGCATCCTGTTGTTCAAACATGTCGTTGGAAAGTGACACGCAAGAAATGGTCGAAGACGTTATAACGTACTATTTTATGCTGCATTTTTGGGCTTTTGCTCCTACCTCAGGAATGAGTCTGTGGAGGAGCTTTACATCGCTATGCGTGATTTTTACATGTATTCTGGCCTTACCTCTATACCTGGTTCTGCCGTACCAGAGTTGAGATAACGTCATTTTCGCGCTGAGGGGCTAATTTACCAAAAGTCGAGCGATTTTAAATAATTGCTCGACTTTTCACTTTTTAAGAAATACGGTTTCTATGCAGGTCCCGTCGTTGCAGGAGCGCACTTAAAAATCTTGACGATTCAGTTTGTGACCGCCAGACGAGCAAGTCAACTGATGGTTGGAGAAAGTGTTGGCCGCCCCGATGACGCTTTAGTTTGTTATGTCAAAGTAGAGGGGCCATTTCTCCTCACCAATATTCGCGGAGGACCACCTCGACCAAATGCCAAAGTACCGACTACAGCAAAGTATGGTGACGCGGTCTTTGATGCACATACCGGAAATCTTCTGGTGTGGGGCGTCTACTTCTAAGTAAGAGGTATGGGACAGAACACCACTCACCCCAGAAACAATGAAAAGAGAGTGTTGTCACTCTCTTTTCATTGTTTGGCATTTTCCCACTAATACAATAGGGAAAGATGATATTACACAGTTGCCGTTTCCACAACTCCTTGCATTGTAACGGCTGTTTCTATCTGCTGAGTGTCTTGTAGTGCGCCGGTCTCTACTCTAGAAGCATCCGAGGTATCGAGGATATGCAGGAATGCCTCGACGACATGTGGGTCGTATTGGGTGCCGGAGCAGCGTAGAAGTTCCGCTTTGGCTTGCTCGACGGTGAGTGACTCGCGGTAGACGCGCCGTGAGGTCATCGCGTCATACGAGTCAACGACGGTGAGGATACGGGCGCTTATAGGAATATCTTCACCAGAGATGCCATATGGGTAGCCTTTGCCGTCCCAGCGTTCATGGTGCGCGACCACAATTTCCGCAAGGTGCTGGAAAACGCCGCCGACCTGTGCCAGAATCTGGCGTCCAATCTCTGGATGGCGGCGCATGATAGTCCATTCCTCTTCGTTCAATGGGCCAGGTTTGTGTAAAATGGCATCGGGAATACCAATTTTGCCGATATCATGGAGGAGCGCGGCCAATTGGAGCAGAAGCATCTCATCATCGGGGCGTTGCATTTGACGTGCGGTAGCTGCCGCCAGCGTTAACATACGGTGAGCATGTTCATCAGTACCCTTATCATGTGCGGAGGCAACGGCGGTGAGGGCCTGCACCGTCTGCACGAGAATCATATTCTTTTTCAGATATTCTATGTTGCCGATTTGCCCATCTTTTTCTGTTTCGGCACTTTTGCCCACTTCCAGGTCTACATCAGCGATACGCACGCAATTGCGCCCCGAATGTTTAGCCAGGTACATAGCCTGGTCGGCATGGTCTATCAGCGCTTCGCGGGTGACTCCATGTAAGCCGTAGATAGCAGCCCCGATACTGGCTGTAATGGGGATAGGCACAATGGTACTCGTGTTGTCTGTCTCCCAGTAGTATGGTTCTGAGCTAACAGCAGTGCGCAGGCGTTCGGCGACCGGGCTGACGGCAGAGATATCGGTATCGGTCAGGACGATGGCGAATTCCTCGCCACCATAGCGCCCTATGAAATCTTCCAAACGCAGAGTGTTGCGCAAGCGGTTCGCCACTTCGCGTAGTATTATATCACCAGCGCGGTGACCCCAGGTGTCATTGACTTGCTTGAAATGGTCTATGTCTATAAAAAGAACGGAGCAGATGTGAGTGCCACGCTGGCAATGTGAGAGTTCTTCATCGAGCCTGTTCATGACGGCATGATGATTAGGTAGGCTGGTAATGGTGTCTGTGACAGCAGCCTGGGCTTGCTCCCGGTACAGTCGGTCTACCTCTGATAGCAGCACCTTCTGCTGGTCCACCAGTATTTCTTGCTCGTTATAGGCGCTTTGTAACTTTTCACGCAACGTTTTTTCGCGATCATTTACCCGTTTCTGTTCGCTCAAAAGGGTATACATACGTGGTAATTCACTACTGACCCAGCCGATGGCGAACGTCAGGATAATGACGCTCCAGACGAGGATGGCCCAGCGGTTATCGGGAATCAGGCTCGGTATCCAGGAACTGGAGACTGTACCCCAGATACCGACAAGCGAAGCGGCAATGCCAACAAACGACAGGCCAAAGAGGAAGATGCGGTGCTTTGTAGATACCATAAAGTGTGTATCACGACGACGTATCAACGTGAGTACGAAGAGAAACAGTACTGCTGTGGAGAAAGACCATATCGCGGAAGTTCCTGCCTGCAAGACATTGTAGATATCATACGCGAGGTCTTGCGGACGTATAATGCCAACAAAGAGTGATGGTATGACAACAAAGGCGAGCAGCGCAACTATAGCAACAACCGTTGATTGCACGATGATGCTGTTTGTTGGCACGCCATGGCGATTGACTTGGGTCAGTGATGCTGGCAGGCGGCGATCGCATGCGACGATAAGCAAAATACGCGAGAACAGGAGAATGTAGACAATGGTGATAGCCAACTGGCTGACGACAAGGATGATATCAGTCACGTTGCCCATAGCAGAGCCAAAGACCGCTTGAACAGCAAGTATGCTGGTATTGACATTACCTGATTGTGCGGGTGGTACAATGACCATAATGCCAAAGGTGCCGCTGATGTAGGCGATGAAAGAGATAGCCGTACCCCACCAGACATAATTGCTGGCACGCTTGACGCTTTTTACGCCGCCGCGTACTTCGCCGCCCAGGAAAATAGGAATATCAACTCCTAATAAAGCAAGAATAATCAGCCCGTAGAGAGCAAAATTGCTGCCCTTAAATTGCCAGGAACTGCCTGTGTTGAAAGCGACTGCGGAGGGATGACCACTCTGGAGCCAGTAGATGCCCGCAATGGCAATGAGGGCAAACACTGCCAGGTAGAGTAGCCCTGATGTCAGCAGGATATGTTTCAGGATACGCAAGGGTATGCAGGCAATGCCTGTTGCAATTCCTAACAGGATAACGAGCGCAATACATTGTTGCACAGGCGTAGTGAACCAGGTAGGAAGAAGATACTGGACGAAGGCAATAGCGGATTCAGTGACTGCGACGACTGCAAGCACGCCAGGTACCCAGATACAGAAGGCGGCAAAGAAGCTCCACTTCTTGCCAAGAATATGTGAGGCCCAGAGATAGGGGGCACTCTGCCCCGGAAAACGCCGCGCCAGCCATTGTGTGACAAAGGCTCCCGGTATCAAAAATGTGACCAGGCCAAGTGTCCAATAAAGAAAGGATGCCGGACCACCAAATTGCACACCGTTGATATTGGTAACGAACAGCACTGTGAGAACCATAAACATGGTCAGATCGGTTGTTCGCAAAACCGCCGGTAGTTGTTGTTCACCATGCGGCGTTGTTAAGGCTGTATGCTCATTCGTTCTTATCTCATCGTGAGAAGATGAGGCGTATGGCTCAAGTGTTGCCTGGGCAGTCATGTATTCCTCCACATACGGGTTGGGCTTCTATGCAAAGTCAGGTACCTGTGAGCGATACCAGAAGACCGCAAAAAAACTCTTACAGTCTCTTATCGGCATAAAATGGCGAAGAACGTAGAGTTTCTTTGGAAATGGGAGCTGGATACTTGCCGATGTGAGGAGCCTGGACACCTGTTCAGGTGTGTTGAGTTGACAATGCAGGGTTTTGCGATGTATATAGATATATGCAACCTGCGAATTCTGAACCACAAAGCGATGAACGTGCTATGCTTTCTATAACACGACCCATTTACTGCTCCAGACGAGGTATGTCTATTTTTGATGACAGTAGTTTAACTTCGCCTGAGCAGTTTTTACGCATGGCAAATCACGAGTTGCGCAGTCCTTTGACCGTCATGCGTGTGCAATCACAATTGGGAAGGCGTTATCTTGAGCGCGATGACACGCGGCGTGTAGCGGCATCGCTGCTCACTATTGAGGAGCAGAGCTTTCATATGGAGCGCATGCTCAAGGATCTGCTCGACGCGGCTAAGATACCGCATGGGCGTTTTACAGTACAACCCGTACAAACAAATTTGGTGCAGGTATGTGAGGAAAGCATCTCTACACAATGCGCTATTACAGGGCGTAACATCGTTACACGCCTACCATCTACTCCAGTGCCTGTTATGGCAGACCCCGATGCGCTGCAACGTTTGTTCGGGCATCTCCTGCTCAACGCTGCTTTTTACTCTACAGAGGACAGTTCCATTGAGGTTGAATTAACAATAGTCCCCGCTGATGGCAGACGCCAATCCCAGCAGGTGATTGTCAGTGTGCGAGACGAGGGTCCTGGTATTACTGCCGACGAATTACCTACCATCTTTGAGCTATTCTATCGCGGTTGCACGAGCCACGGGACAGAGAAGAGCGGGTTGGGTGTGGGGCTTGCCTTATGTAAGGAAATAGCTCACCTGCACAATGGCGATATCTGGGTTACATCGCAGTGTCCCGGCGGTAGCACCTTTTTTGTGATGTTGCCAGTGGACGGAGCGCAATAAAACCCTGGTAGGGACCGATTTATCGCGTCCGCCAACGTATGTCATATTATGGAATCAGACCAGTACCTGCACACGGACGCGCTCAATCGGACGAGACGGACGCGATAAATCGGTCCCTACCGGGGTTTTAATGTTGTACAGGCGGACGCGATAAATCGGTCCCTACGTGCTGACAGCCACTACAGTAAGCTCCTTCGTCAAAAATGTGGCAAGTTGTTCTGTCGAGGGCAACGTGGCAGTCATACTTTGTAGCATCGTTAGCAACAGGTTTCTGTTGACCATACCTTTGCTGTCCAGTTCCGCGACGATTGCGCGAAAGGTTGCAATGATGGTGGCAGTTGTTTCTTCTGTTGCGGCGCTATACTGTTCGGCGAGTTGGTCACTGATAGTGCCAAAGGCGATTTCTGGTTCCCACTGCATACCCTCTTTCTCATTGCGGGTGATACCCTCTCGCAGCGTCCGCATGATTGTCAGTAGCCACAGGTACTGTTTGAGCGATGTAGCAGGGGCTTCATCCAGTATGGAGGCGGTCGCAGCAAGGTATAACAGGAGCAAAGCCGCGTCTGTCTCGTAATTTTCAGGTACCAGCACAACCCGGTAGTTGCGACCATCGCTATAACCTAATAACCCTTGCTGGATAAAGCGCACCATTGACCGAAACTGCATCGTCACATCCGGCGAAAAAGGCCAGGGCAGTATTACACGGCAGGTATAGAAAGTGGTCTCGTCATCCTCTGGAATGGTGATGCGCATAGGCAATTTCCGCGAGAGTTCAAGGAGTTCACAAAAACCCGGCATCTGCAAAAGTTTCTTCATGACCTGCGCAAATTCATTGTGCAGTTCGTGGTCTTCACGCATAAACTCGGTGGTAAAAACATCAAAATATTTGACGGCCCGTGGCGCGGAAGTCTCCTGAATTGGCCCCATCCACTTTTTTAGCTGTGGCGCAAAGAAGAGTTCAAAAAAGTGCAATCCTACCACTGATCCGCCAGCGATTAGCTGGTGCGCCCGGTTCTCTTTGACAAGATACCAGAGCGAATCTTGAATCACGGCAGGGTAATAGACGCGGGTAGCGTTCGCCAGTCCGGCGGGAAGCGAAATGGTTTCTCCATACTGGCTCTCCCAATCATCCGGTAAGGCATAAGTATATTTGTTACTGCCGTATTGTCTCATCAAGCGATTATATTGAGCCTCGACCTCTGACTGGTAGGCTGCTTTCGGATAACAGATAATGAGAACTCCGGCATCACCGACGAGGCGAAAGTTAGAAACTTGAAATTCCAGCAATTTGTCGGGAGAACTCAAGTTGTCCTGTCCTGGGTATAGTATGCGGAGCGGATATTCCCACTCATGTTCAATTTCGAGGGAAGCCTGGTCGTAGATGTGCGCAAGCGGGGGGTTTGCCTTCATTGCCGCGATAAAGCTGGCATAATAAGGCTTATCCACTTTCGCCGCCAGGCGTTTCACTAATGCCGCTTTCTTTGTATACAGTTCAATGTTCTGCTCTATGGGGATACGTTTCATCATGCCCGCCAGCAGTGTATAACTACTGGTACCGAGTATTGCTTCCGGCGTAAAGCTTTCTTCGGACTTCATTGTATCCCAGAGCCAGAACGCCATCAGGTTAACTGCCTTGATAATTCCTCGTGGGTTTAAGAACCATGCAGGATATGGTTCCTGTAAAGCAGCCTGCCCCAGCGATTGCTTCACTCTGGGATAGTCAAAATCAAACAAAACAACCTCCTTTATTGTGTTATCTGGGGCGCAGTCCATTGCGCTGTCCAGTATACCACGGTCTCATGCATTTGAATATTCCTAATGAGCAGAATAATAATCTAATGATGGCTTTGCTTGCTCATTACAAGCAAAGTATGTTAAACTACGATTGGTTGGATATTCCAGATGAGTAGGAAGAGTGTAACGCTCTATTTAAGGTAGGATTTGCTGTGAATCATCAGGCGGATGAGCAATTGGAGTTGCTGGAACAATTGCTGCGCGAGGAACCATTTCACCATTTTAGTCAGGAACCACAGGACCAGATACAGGGCAAGCAAGAGAACGAGCAACAATATATGGGGCTGTCTGGAACACTGGTATTAGCCTCTACTCAACATGAGCGGATTGTGGCTTCGCCATTTTCATCCGCTATCGAAACGCGCCCCGACCCGGAGCGCGAGTTGCGCAAGGGAGTACCGGAAGTGATTTTCGGCGAGGCCAAAGAGGTAGCGCAGGTGATTGCGATGGCACGCCGACTTTTGGAGAGTTCTGGTCGAACAATCATCAGTCGGGTACGTCCAGAAGCGATTCCATTCATTCAGGAAGCATTTCAATCGTCTACTGTTCGTCTTTATGAAGCGTCTCGAATAGTTGTCATCTACAGGCCCGATTACGAGCATAAGCACACCGGTGGGCGTGTAGGGGTCATTAGCGCGGGTACCTCCGATATTCCGGTAGCGGAAGAGGCGGCGGTGATAGCTGAAGAGATGGGATGTAGTGCCACATGTATCTATGACGTAGGGGTTGCGGGTCTGCACCGTTTGATGCATCCCTTGCGCGAACTACTGGAAAGCGGAGTAGATGCGATTGTGGTCGCGGCTGGAATGGATGGAGCGTTGCCTTCGGTAGTGGCAGGGTTGGTTCCTGTTCCTGTCATTGGTTTACCAACGTCGGTTGGCTACGGTATAGGCGGCAAAGGATTTGCCGCGCTACTTTCGATGTTGCAGACGTGTGCGCCTGGGCTGACAGTCGTCAATATTGATAATGGTATTGGTGCGGGCAGCACGGCGGCGTTGATCGCGAACCGCGTGGCGCAGGCGCGAGGGCATCAGTTGCAGTAGAGAAGCAGCGAGATGTTCTGTTAGAAGGATGTCTCACCGCGGAATTTGTGGGAACAGGTGGAAGTAAGAAGTAAAAGAGAGGCGGGATTTTCTATGGCAAACAACAAACGTGGACCAGAACCGGGATCGCAGAAGGCTAAGCATGGGGGCCAGGCTGTACGAGCAAAGTACGGGCCGGAATTCTACTCGAAGATTGGCAAGAAGGGCGGCGAGACTGTCAAGGAGAAACGTGGGCCGCAATTCTACGCTGAGATCGGGAAGAAAGGTGGCGAGTCAACCAAACGCCAACAAGGCTCGGAGTTCTATTCTAAAATAGGCAAGAAGGGCGGCGAGAAAGGTCGCGCCGCTGCAGCCGAAAAAGAATAGCGACATAATCCCGGAATGTTAGGGGAAGAAAAGGTGCAGGGTGAATGTGGTTTACCATATTCGTCCTGCACCTTTTCTTTTCCTGACCATCCGGGATTATGTTGATTGTGGTCGCTTGAGAAACGGCGGTATATCAATGTCGTCGGAGTCATTGTTGGGTGCCTCGTAGCGGCGACCCATGCCGCGAATGCCGCGTAGATCGTCCAGGCTGCGTTGCTGCCGTCCCGGAGGGCCGGAAGGACGCTGTGTTGGTTGACCGGGTTGACCTTGCTGGCCTGGTTGCGGCTGTTGCGCAGGTGGTACCGGCGGTTGTGGTCGCACAGGTGCGGGATACACAGGTCGCGGTGTTACCGGTGCGCCGGGTGGCACTCGTGGTGCCGTGGGCCTCTGCTGTGGTTGTACCTGCTGCTCAATGTGGATGGCGGGTATCCTGAGCGTGCTGCGCTCCTCCATACCGGCAGCAATCAGCGTGACGCGGATGGTATCTTTCAGCGCCGGGTCAATAACCGCGCCAAAGGTGATATCAGCGGTGTCGTCAATGGCGAGGCCGATACGCTCGGCAACCTCGTTGACCTCGAAGAGGCTCATGTCGTCGCCGCCACTGATGTTGAACAGGACACGTTTGGCACCGCGAATGGTGACGTTGAGGAAACCACCTGCGATAGCCTCGTCAGCCGCCATCTGAGCGCGGTTGCGCCCCTTCCCCTGACCGATGCTCATCAATGCGGTTCCCGCCTCGCGCAGCACACTGCGCACGTCAGCGAAATCTACATTGACCATACCAGGGACGTTGATTACTTCTGCGATACCTTGTACGCCCTGGCGCAAGACATCATCGGCGAGCCTGAAGGCGTCATTCAAACTGCGGTCACGCCCGGTGGTAGTGAGCAGACGGTCGTTAGGAACGGTAATCAGCGCGTCAATCTCCGCGCTGAGTTCATCCAGTCCATCCAGCGCGATACGTTTGCGGCGTGTTCCCTCGAACGTGAACGGCAGCGTAATGATGCCGACGGTCAGCGCCCCCAACTTTTTTGCAATCGAGGCTACCACGGGTGCGGCACCTGTCCCAGTACCTCCGCCCATACCGGCGGCAATAAAAACAAGGTCGGCGTTTCCCAGCGCCGCACGAATCTCGGCTGCGCTCTCAGTGGCTGCTCGCATGCCAACTGCGGAATTGCCGCCCGCGCCCAGCCCTTTAGTGTAGTGCTGGCCGAGGCAGATTCTCTGTGGGGCTGGCGAGAGCGTGAGAACCTGTGTATCCGTGTTCATGGCGACAAATCGTACGCCGCGAACTCGTGCCTCCATCATGCGATTGATCGCGTTCATCCCGCCGCCGCCGACACCGGCAACAACGATATCCACCTGTTGTGGCGATTGCTCTATCATATCGAACGGCGACGGTGCAGAGACGGTATCATCACCCGTATCCCTCTGATCTCCTGCCTCCCGCGGAATCCCTGTACTCCTGTGATCCCAGCCTGACCGTATTTTCTCATTTTGGCCCTGCATCTGTTCCACCTCTACCTCATGCCGCAATACGGCCCACTGATCCTCTTGTTTCTCGTACACATCTGGTCGGGCGTCTGCTTTCCCGGCTTTTCCAACATTCGTAGCCCACTGCTGTGGGGCATGCTCGTGCTGGGACGCATTATCATGAGACATGGATTGCATGCGCACCCCCGTTTCTGCTAATCCGACTCAGCCAGTACTAGTTCACGTCAACAGAGCGAACCACACTGGATGAGCAGGTGTGTACGACTTAGAAAAAGCATTGGCCGCGCTCTCCCAATCTTTTCTATGAGCTAACCCTTGCTTCTGGCTATTTTACCACACTATCCAACATCCGCAAAGTGGGGAAACTGTTTACTTTCGTGTATTTCCAAAGCACAATACTATCACGTACTATTATCACTTCAAGGAACAATTGTGTGATTACAGAACCGCATCAAGCTCCTATGAGCGTAGAAGAAAACTTTGCATTAGACCGTAGCCGTTTACAAGTATGCAACATTTGATGAGTAGGATGGTGAGTCGGGGCCTGTCCGATTTTTCAGGGGAGATAGAGAAATTTTGCGGCGCAAAATTTCTCTATCTCCCCTGAAAAATCGGACAGGCCCGGTTCAACAGAGAATCAATTCAAGAATGAGTCAGTCTATCAAGACTGGGATGAGAGGCCGGAAGACGACTTGGCGGCCTTTTTCTCCTTCATAGCCTCTTTTTTCTGTTTATTTGACTTAGGCGCCGCTTTTTGTGCCTTCTTCTGATCTTTCTGGTCTTTATTTGCCACAGTAAGTACCTGCCTTTCACATAATATGAGGTCTTGCTCAACCTCATTACCTGTATTGTACCAAATTTGAGGTGGAAGAGATAGCCCCTTTGTTATGTACAACTGTACAATAGCCAGCATTATTGGCTATTGTACAGTTGCTGCTCTTGGGAAGTGGCGAGCGCATGCGTAATCATGCGTATCACGTTTCCAATGTCCATTGGCTTGCGCAACTGGTAAATGCCGCGTTTCTTTAGCTCTTCAACGGGCAGTGTGGCGCTCATCATAATGGCTGGAATACTGCGCATATCTTCCTTTTGTTGCAGGCGGTCGTATAGCTCCAAACCGTTTATGCCCGGTAAGCGATAATCAAGCAATAAGAGGCAAGGGTGAATGCGCGGGGCCTGTTCCAGCGCGGAGATGCCATCCCCGATTACTTGCGAATGATATGGTGTTTCCTCCTCAATCAATTGCTGTAGAAATTCCCCAATGTCGGCATCGTCCTCGACAATGAGGATTGTGGCGCTAGGTAAATTCAAAGCCGCCGGTGGGATAACTTCCCGTGGCATGGTTGACTCCTTCCTGGGATAGATCAATGGAATGGTAGGGCCGATTTATCGTACCCAATATGATAGATACTCAGAATAACGGCAAAAGTTACCTTGAGTAGTTAGCTGTATATTAGTCTACCTATATGTAACGGATAGCAACGATGATTCGTTACTCATGTGCATGGATAGGTTTAAATTTTTCTCCGTCATGTTCTAGCGCTCAGGGGGCAGCTCCGTCCATTCAAACGGTTTCCCTGTTGGTGTATACGTTGCCAGTAGCTCTAGCAGATGCGCCGGGTCATCACTGTGCATCATGAGATGCATATTATTCGGAGGTATGAAGCCTTCGCGGCCGGCATGCTCGACCAGGGTCAGCAGTGGATCAAAATAATCGGCGACATTGAGCAAGCCAATTGGTTTGCTGTGTAGCCCAATTTGCGCCCATGTTGTGATTTCGAACAGTTCATCGAAGGTACCATAGCCGCCGGGAAGCGCGATAAAGCCATCAGCGAGGTCAGCCATCAGTGCCTTGCGTTCGTGCATGCTCTGCACCTCGTGCAGTTGTGTCAGATTTACATGGGCAACCTCGCGCTGGAATAATCCCTGAGGAATGACGCCAACCACTTCTCCGCCAGCCGTGAGCGCCGCGTCAGCCAGTATGCCCATTAACCCAACGCTGGCCCCGCCATACACCAGTCCTATGTTGCGCATCGCCAGTTCTGTGCCAAGTTCTCGGGCTGCCTGTGCATACTCTGGGCGCACACCTGGATTGGAGCCGGTAAAAACGCAAATACGTTGCAAATACATTAGAGAGTTCCTTCCAATCTCATGCGTAATATGGATGTCCACTTCGCATGATAGCATATTCTGGTGACGGCTATCGCCAATGGTGGTAACATCTATATATATGTGAATAAACAAAGTATTGTGGAGGAACATGATCAAAGCTATTGTCTTCGATTTTGACGGTCTTATTCTGGATACAGAAATATCAGCATACCAGACATGGCAAGAAATCTTTGCCGAATACGAATCTGAGTTGCCTTTCGCGACATGGGCTACCTGCATTGGCGGCTCACCGGCGCTATTCGATCCCTGTGCCTACCTTGAGGAGCAGATAGGTCGCCCGATACCATGTGAAGAGGTGCGGCAGCGCCGCCGTCAGCGCCATCTAGAACTGATAACCGCGCAATCGCCATTACCCGGTGTCGAGGCCTATCTTAAAGATGCCCGTCGGTTGGGCTTGCAAATTGGACTTGCGTCGAGTTCGCCGCATATCTGGGTGGATGCTCACCTTGAGCGGCTGGGTATCCTCGACTACTTCAACAGCATTCAATGTTTCGATGATGTTACAAACACCAAGCCTGACCCAGAGTTGTATCTTGCCGTGCTGAATGCTCTGCAAGTACGCGGCAACGAAGCCATCGCTCTGGAGGATTCGCCCAACGGCGTGCGAGCCGCTCAAAGGGCTGGTATTTTTTGTGTAGCTGTGCCCAATCCTGTTACCAGGCGGCTGCCATTAGAGCATGCCGATATGCGTTTAGGTTCGCTGGCAGACTTATCCTTAGAAGAATTGCTGACCTATGTAGGGACCGATTGATCGCGTCCGTCGTCCGACTTATATTATCAGGAGGGCAACAAATGACCACATCTCGCTATGACCAGATTGCTGACTGGTACAACGAAAGTATCCGTTCCAGTTCGCTGATACATGACCTCGTTGTGCTGGAGCTATTGCATGTGATAGGAGATATTCCGGGTCAACATGTCTGTGACCTCGCCTGTGGGCAGGGGGTGATTGCTCGTCAACTGGCACACAAAGGGGCAAGTGTCGTCGGCGTAGATATTGCGGAGAAAATGCTGGCATTTGCACAGCAGCACGAAGAGATGGAACCTCTGGGTATCGTCTACCTGCATGATGATGTGCAAACACCTGCTTCTATCGCAGATGTCATGTTTGACGGCGCGGTCTGCAATCTGGCACTGATGGATGTTACCGAGATCAGCGCGACATTCCGTGCTGTGCGTCGCATATTACGTGAAGGTGGATGGTTTGCCTTCTCGGTTACGCATCCTTGCTTTCAAACACCTGCCTCGATATGGACAAATGTAGCGGATGGTGCTGTATATCGTGCGGTACGTGGCTACTTCACCGAGGGGTTCTGGCGTTCTGATAATCCGCATGGTGTGCGCGGACAGGTGGGAGCCTATCACCGGATGCTGAGTACGTATCTGAATGCACTGGCAGAGGCTGGTTTTCTGCTGGAGCGTATGGTTGAGCCACAGGCAACCGGTCAAATCGCCGCCAGTATTCCTGGCTATACAGAGGTACCGGCCGCGCTGGTGGTACGTTGTAAAAGAGTGTAGCAGGATGATGGTGACTGCGGGTGAGATGGTGACTGCGGGTGAGATGGCGACCACAAGAGTCGCCACTACAATGGCTACGATTTGGCGATAATTTGGGCATTGTCGTATCATTGTAGTGGCGACTCTTGTGGTCGCCATCTGTTTAAATGAGCAGAAAGGAGGTACTCAATGCCTTCTGTCTTACTGCGCTACCTGTTGTTTGTCAGTTCGTACTCTCCGCTTGCGCTGATCTTTTTCTTTCTGTTTATTGAGCAACAGCCGATCTGGGCGGGAATAGTATTGGCTATTGGCTTGCCTGGCTTTATAATAATGCTGGTGTTTTTCTTGCAACTGGCACCCCGGCTCGCGCCCATTCAAGAGAAGGTGACGAGTTTGCAGGGGCGCGATGGCGAAGCGATGGGCTATATTGCCAGCTATCTTATCCCGTTTGTTGCCATTCCCTTTGGCGGCTGGCAGCAGGGTGTCGCGTTGCTGATTTTTATCGGGGTATTGAGCATTGTCTATGTCAACTCGAATATGATCCATATTAACCCGATGCTCAACCTTGTAGGTTATCATCTCTATGAAATTACTATTGAGCATAGCGAATCTCCCCACGTGCTAATTACAAGGCGGCGTGTGGTGCGAGGCGAAACGTTGCGTCTCATTGATGTTGGTAGCGGTATATTTCTGGAGAAGGGAAGCAAAGTGAAATGACAGAGAGTCACGATCATCTGAAAGACCTGTTTGATGATATTCTTGCGCTTAATATCCATACATGCACTCTTACCGTCTGTCTCGCGTCCAGTCCAAAAAATGAAATATTACCTCTGTTTGAGCGGCTCCAACTTTCTGAGGGGCTGACGGAAGTGTTTTGCGACGTGGTGCATGCGCTGCTTGAGCAATGCAAAAAAGATGTACAGCATGGTAATCTGGTGTTGCATGCTTACGCAACCGATAGTAAGCCTGATGCACATGAAGTCGAGTACCTGGATTTAGCGGGTTATGCGACAGTGCTTGAACAATTGAATCCGTTGTCGTCGCTGGCAGATATAGATGTCTTTGAGGAAGATGAAAAATTCATTGCCGGCCTGCGCTTTTATGTAATGACGGTGCAGCCAGAGGAGGGTGAGCCGGTCTACTTTTTCCGCTCGTATTCACCGAAGAAGCTGCTGAGCCGTTCGTCTATGTTTGCTATCTGGCATAATCAAGGTGGATACGATAAGGTGAATGTGCCAGTGTTTCTCTTTGACCACCACATAGATTGCATCAGTGTGGGCAAGCATATGTTTGTCCTCAAAAAAGACAACTTTCAGGAGATGTTCCACTTCTTTGAAATTCTGCGCAAGCTGGCACATGAGACGCTGGATATCATTCGTCAGCGAGGGTTCATCGAAAACTTCGATGAGTTTGCTCACGATTGTGAGGCACACCTGCCTAAACTGGCAAAGCTGCGCAATATCGCGATGAAGCCCTACTTTAACCGCCTCACGATTGAGGATATCAAGAAGGTGATAGAGAAAAATCACCTGCCGGTACACACGGTGATCGTACACGACAAAGAGATGCTCCTGTATGATCCAGCCGATAAGTGGGTGTTGCTCAAACTACTCGACGACAACTATCTCTGGTCGTTGATGACCGACATGGCATACGAGGTGACAGGCAAACGCGAACTCGCGGGTGACGGGGGTAATGCGGAAGAGCGATAAAAAAGAAATCAGGGTTTATTACTGTATAATCCACAATAGAGAGCAGTTTGGCATAAAGGAGAACGATATGGAGCAGCGTGTGCTGGGTCAGACAGATTTGCAGGTTCCTGTGATTGGCATGGGGACGTGGCGCACCTTTGATATACGAGGGGAAGCGGCAAAAAAAAATTCACGTGCCATTGTGGATGCAGCGTTGAACGAGGGAGCAAACTTCTTTGACTCTTCCCCGATGTACGGAGAGTCGGAACATGTATTGGGAGAGGCATTGCAAGGGAGACGTAACGCGGCTATAGTGGCGACAAAGGTCTGGGCTTCAACGAGAAGTGAGGGTCAGGCGCAGGTCAGGCGTGCGCTTCAGTATTTCGGCGGTTTCATAGACCTCTATCAAATTCATAACCTCGTCAACTGGCTTGAGCATCTGGGGATGTTAGAACAGCTACGAGAAAGTGGGCAGGTGCGTGCGATTGGTGCGACGCATTATAGCAGTGCCTCTTTTGGCGAGCTACGCCATGTGATGCAAACTGGGCGTATTACCGCCATTCAAATCCCATACAATCCTGTGCAACGAGAGGTTGAGCGCGAGATATTGCCACTTGCCGCCGAACGTGGCCTGGGGGTAGTAGTGATGCGCCCCTTCGCGGAAGGTGGCCTGATGCGTCGTGTGCCTTCGGCGGCTGACCTGGCCCCGTTTCAGCAATTCGGTGTGACAACATGGTCGCAAGTACTCCTGAAATGGATTTTGAGCGATTTACGCTGCCACGTCGCGATTCCCGCAACGACCAGCCCCACCCACTTGCTAACAAATGCACATGCTGGAGAGCCACCGTGGTTCGGGACAGAGGAACGAGAACTTGTGGTGCGTCTCGCGCACCACTATGCATGATCTATTTCCCATCAACGATGGAGTAACAAACATGAGCCATCCCAGATTCTCAGAGTGGATGAGGTTATCGACGATAACCTCATCCACTCTGAGAATCTGGGATGACTCATGTTTAAATCATATCGGGGATTGGCCCCATATGGCGGGTCCATATCTCGCGAGCGAGCGTTTGGGCGTTGCATATCATGCTGTACTGTGAGAAGTACTGGCAGGTACGTTCTATGTCACGTAGAAAGAGCGAGAACACGTCCGAATTGTGATATGGATCAACCGCTTGCGCGAAGTCAATCAATGTCACAGTGCCTTTCCAGTAGAGAACATTGTACTCAGAGAGGTCGCCGTGAATGCGACCGTGCGCAAGTGCCAGCTCGATGTTGCGTAGAATGCAAGCAAAAAGCGGTTGTGCTTCCTCCTCTTCCAGAACAACATCGCTGAGCCGCGGAGCAGGATCGCCAGCAGCGCCGATATACTCCATCAAGATGGTGTTGCCAACGTGCGCCAGTGGTTTTGGAACGTCGGTACCATGATAGTGCAGCATACGCTGTGTCTGGAATTCGTAGTCAATCCATGACGCTACCTGTGCGGTGCGTCCCCTTTCGGTTTTGCGTGTGGCAGCACTGCCACGACGGTTGTTGCCATGTTGTGCCTGTCCCTGTTCGTCACGTTGGATGCGGCTATACCGATAAACCGCATCGTTACGTAAGGCACGGAACATACGTGGACGATATATCTTGGCTGCCAGAAACTCCAGGCCTGTCTGGGGATGAGCCACACAGCAGAATACAGTCGCTTCCTTACCGCTACTGACTTCGTGAACGATATCTGTGATGAGTTTCTGGTCATAGAGCGGCATAAGCGATGATAGTATCCACGGGGCGTCGCGTCTTCCGGCCAGAAACGGTGGTCGAAACGACGGCTCCTGCTGTTGCGCGTCCTGTGGCTCTAAATCATACGCTTGCTGCTTCAGCCAGCGTTGCACCTGTGTGCTACCCTCATAACTTGCTTTCTTTGTCGGTTTGACATGGCTAGCTTTGCGTAAAAGGTAGCGTTCGCGGGCAACGGGCTTCATTTTAACAAAGGTAACGGGCTCAAATTCTTCCGAATCTTCTGCGTAAAAATCGTGTCGCAATTGAATACTCCTGATTTGCGAGCAGGGGAATAAACACATGCGATTCCCTTTGATAACGGGAAGGTCAGCGGAATAGTCCCCCGGTTACATGCTTGCAGCATATAGAAAAATTCTGTAAGCAAGACAGTTTGGGAATGTGTCTCCAGGGGCGAGAGGAACGGCTATACAGCCGCAGAATGTGGACTGGTAGAGATGAAAGAGAGACGTTTGCTCTATGAGCAAGCGTGAGTAAGGATATCTTTTATCTACCAGAATATTAGAAACTGGTGATCCGCCGCATGGAGACGAGTAGGGCAATAACAGTCATTTAAGTACCTCCATCGAGTGATTTGTTCTGCAGCAACTATACCATATATTTCTATGAATAGCAAGGAAAACAGTTATCTCTACGAGACAGGAGTACGGTCCACACACTACTAGATTTGTCAGTATGTACTTACGAAGGTGTTTATGGTAAGCTAACGAACTATTCTGGGGTGACACCTATTAATTGTCTTCCTAATATATGGCTGTTATAGTTTATCCGTACAGCTCGTCTTGAGGTGTCGTACTTCGTAGAATCAAAAGAAAGAGGCAATCATGGAGCTATGTGCTTGCGGAGGATACCCCGTAGCTATCTGCACACAATGTCGTAGTCCGCTTTGCAACCAGCACGCGTATAAGCGATATGCATACCCATCCACAGATGAATACAAGCGGCTTGAGACATTCTTGAGCAATTTCCCTAACCCTGTTGTTCGTGGTGAAAAATTTGATTTTGCCGGTCTTGTCAGCCAACACCTCATCAACTCGTATGAGGATAGGCATGTTTGTCTCGGCTGTCACCTGCAGAACGTCCAGCGTGAGGCGAGTGCGCTACTCCAAGGATCGACCATCCCAGAGGACAAGGTTGATTTCATGATGTGGTTACTCTTCGACACTCCGTTCCGCAGGCGAGTGGCTCTACTGGACCATCGTTACGCTCCCTACCTAACGGACGAGGAAGTGGTACGGTTTTGGTTACGGTTCGCTCGCCGAGCAAATGTACCCTTAGCGATATCGTCACCCGTATGGGAAGTGGTGGGATACACCATTGACCTTACAGGAAAAGTCTACTATGCAGGTTCGGAAGTTATAGTAACTTCTAAAATGAATAACGTAGGGCTACATCAGGCTATTGGGCATACCGTTCAATCGCTGATGGCAGCCATGCCAGATTCAGCATTCCCCATGAAAGAGAAGGAGGACGATAGCGCCCGAGTCGTATATACGGATGAATTGCTGCGCCAATGGCGGCAACAAGATGCCGCACGGCAACAGCACTATCGAACACTCACTTCTACATTACAGAACACTGCAAAGGCTATGGCTGAGACCTTAGAGCGAACTGGTGTACGCAAGGACGCAGCTGTCGGTTGGATTTTATCAAAAACCGTCGGGTGGTTTGTTTGGATCGATTCGCATGAAGTGGATACTGCGATAGGGGAGTACTCTAATACAACCTATAAAGTTGCCGATGCCTTGATTATCTCAAACCAGGGAGTACTCTATACGGCGACTGGAGCGACCGGACGTCTCAAGACTGACCCACAAACCATCATAAACCGGGGGAAGAAATTAACGGAAGTAAAGGTGGCCTCTGACCAGGAATTTAACGATTTTCGGCAAAAGTTAGCAGATTTTGCAGCGAAACATAACTTACAAATCTAGGGCAGTCCAGCTTACGGCTACTGATGTGTCTATATGGTCGATTGAGTACCGACCGAGACTGCACCGGTCTTAAGGGATTCTCTCCTACGCACGAAGAGCTGTTGTTCAACACTTGCTCTTCGTGCTTTTTTATTGGTATTGTCTGCCGCGATCTTGTTTATGTCGTCGGCCCGTAAAACCCCCGCCTTTCAAGCGGGGGATACAAGGGCCTACCTTGTGGGGCGTGATGGGTCGGGATATCTCTTGACAGTTGACGCAAGTTGTAGTAAAATATATACATGGATACAAACACTTACGGAACAACCCGCATATGGGAACGGACACGACAAACGCTGCGTTTCATCCATGCCATGACCGGTGAAACCAGTGTTGCCATTCTCGATCGGTTGGCAAAACGGGAGCTTGAACGCTTACAAAAGGAGCAACGTGAAAAGCTTTAAGTACCGCCTGTACCCAACTGGCAAACAAGCTCGTACCTTGCAGTGGACGCTTGACCGCACACGCGAACTCTACAACGCCGCTTT
>Ga0307373_10001394_pt1 | contig 45392 bp, 35 predicted proteins | sample OX2MG_FD_202534 | JGI IMG/M metagenome (GOLD analysis project Ga0307373, IMG submission 202534) | Soil microbial communities from Risofladan, Vaasa, Finland - OX-2 | ecosystem: Environmental > Terrestrial > Soil > Coastal area > Acid sulfate soil | place: Finland: Risofladan, Vaasa | collected...
CACCACCTCGAATCCTTCGGCGTGCGCTGCGGCGGTCATCGACGAATACGAGCTGCGCCGCCACGAGCGATCCAGACGACGACCGAATTCCGCCACCTCCAGCTTCCTCACCGCAGGCGCGGTCGGTTCCCACATTTCCCCCGACGGCTCTCCGCACAGTTCCGCGCTGACCGTCCCGTCTGCACGATTGCTCATCTCGTCGATCCGCTTCATCAGGTCAGCGAGCTTCGGGCGCTTGCTCGTGGTGGCTTCCGCGTCACCGGCTCGCCGCGACAGAAGCCGCCCTAGCGGTGAGCCTCCCGAGTCGGTGGTGCCCACCCACCACACGACTGCTTGATGGCGAGCGCGCGTCAACGCGACGTACAGGAGCCTGAGATCCTCGCCCTTTTGCTCTTCCGCCGCGAGCTTGCGGTGATCCTCGTAGGACTGCGACCTGCCCCGGCCCGACACGTCGATCCGGCGGGACGATCCGGCGACGGGCTCGAGGCCCCGTTCGTGATAGACGACGGGCTCACCGTCGCGAGGCAACCGCGCCGCGTCCCAGAGGTAGGGGCAGTAGACGATCGGGAACTCGAGCCCTTTTGCCCGGTGAATGGTCAGGACCTGGACGGCGTCAGCGTCGGAGTCGAGACGGCGGCTCCGCTCCTCGAGGCTTTCGTCACTGCTCGCCTCGGTGCACCTGCGCGCGAGCCACGCGCGTAGAGCCGACGCACCCTGCGCACCGGTGGAGGTTTCGGTGTGCAGCAGCTGCGCAATGTGGCCGAGGTCCGTCATGAGGCGCGCCCCGCCCTGCAGAGCGAGGACCCTCCCCGGCAGCGAGGACTCCGTCATCACCGCCAGGAACAACGCGGCTACACCCCGGCGACGCAGGATGTCCGTCCAGTTGTGAACCCGCGCGTGGAGGTCTTCCCATCGGTCCTCCTCGATGGTCGCGACCTCACGCGCGCTGAAGCCGACGAACGGCGTCAGCGCGAGAGCGGCAACTCGCGCGCGCGAAGCCGGCTGCTCGAGCGCCTCCAGCAGCGTCAGCCAGTCGCGGCTCGCTTCGGTGGTGAACACGCTCGCGGTGCTGCCCATCACGGCCGGCACGCCCGCCCTCGACAGCGCCACCTCCACGTGCGCGGCCTGGCGATTGGTCTTGACGAGAACTGCGATGTGACCCGGCGCGACCGGGAGTCCTGCATCCGGGGGGCGGGTCAGCCGCGCGCCCGAGCGCAGGACCCGCACGATGTCGTCGGCCAGGTCGCGCGCGATCCATTCTTCGGCGGATCCTTTGGCGAACCCGGTCTTGTTGCGCTTGAGAGACGGGTGCCCAGTCTCACCCACCACACGCAGCCGCATCGGGGCCGGGATGGGAAGCCCGTCGATGCCGGGCAGGCTGTGCACGGCCGGTGTGCCCACCACCCTGTACGGGATGTCGGGGTGGCCGAGGTGGAGCGGCTCGATGAGAGCGTCGTACGCGGTCAACAGGCCTGCGTCGCTGCGCCAGTTCTCCGCCAGGGTGAAGCGCGCGTTCGCAGAAGCGGTGGCGTCCAGGTAGCAGTGGACATCACCACCGCGAAACGAGTAGATCGCCTGCTTCGGGTCCCCGATCATGACCAGGGTCGTCTGTCCTGTGCCGAAAGCGACCTTCACCACGTCCCACTGGATCGGGTCGGTGTCCTGGAACTCGTCGACGAGCACCACGGCGTAGCTGTCACGCAACAACTGGCAGGCCACCCTTCCTCGCTCGGGATCGACGAGAGACTCCTTCAGCCGCACGAGCAGGTCGTCGTAGGTCAGCAGTCCCGCTTCCACCAGTCGCCGGCCGACCTCGTCGCGGGCTGCTCTCGCGAGGCGAACCTCTAAGTCGGTATCCGAGCCGGGGTCGGCGCCCACGACCGGCGTGTCGGGATTGGAGACGGCGGAGCCGGCCACCGACCGGGCGACCTTGAGGCTGAACGGGCGGCCATGCTTGAGGACCCAGCGCACGTAGAGGTCTTCGACGACCTCCGCGACCGTGTCCCCCGGGTCGTCGGTGAGAACCGAGCCCGGCGCGACCGATCCGGCGATGCCGAGCCCGGCGAGGACCAGGTGGCAGAAGCCGTGGGTGGTGGTGATCGTCGCCGCGTCGAAGTTCGCTATTGCGGAGGAAAGACGATCGCGTCGCGCGACGACATCGCGCGTCTCGCCTTCGGCCAGATGTCTAACGAGCATGTCGTCGTCGGGCGGCTTCACGCCGGCATCGACGACGAGCGTCAGCAACTCGTGGGCGGACACGAGACGATCGCGTACCCTGCCTCGCAGCTCTGCCGTCGCCATGCGCGTGAACGTGACGGCGAGGATCCTGTCGATGGGCACCCCTGCTGCTACGTACCGGGTTACCAGAGCCGCGATGGTGAACGTCTTGCCCGTCCCGGCGCTCGCTTCGAGCATGGTGATGCCCTGGCCTGGAAGCGCCCCGAGGAAGTCGAAGGCTTGCGGTTCGCTCACGGGAACCGGATCACCTCATGGTCGAGCAGCGGGTCCCACAACCTGCGGGCGAGACGGCCGAACCGGGATGTCTCGCTCTCGTCCCAGCCGTCACCCGTCTCGCCGGGTCCCGGAAGGTCGCCGAGCAGCGAGTTGAACGGCTGCGTTCCTCCGAGCACCAGCTTGTGGCAGGCCTCTTCTGCCTCGCCCGTCTTGAAGAACCCGCTCTCCCACTCACCCGACGCGGCCTCGAACGCGTCTGTTGCGCCGCGCTTGGCCTGGGTCCACGCGAGAGATGTGCAGCAGTAGAGGGGAAGTGGTTGGACCATGCCCTTCTGGTAGAGCTCGACCAGCCGGCCCAGCTGGTCGCGCGCCGACCGGCGCAGTTCCTCCGGTTCGCAGAGGTCCCAACCGATGACCGATGCCGCCGGACGATGATCCGAACTCCCGGGAGAGCGGGCCACCGTGACCGCCGCGGGTGCGAGTTCGGGTCGGCAGGCGGTCAGCGTGAGGAGCCTTATCCACGCCTCGATCCTGTGTTTCGGCCCGAGTCGGGAGTAGACGGCGTTGACAACCACTCCCTCGTGCAATCCCGGGACCGTGCCCATCAGCAGCTGTCCGCTCGGCAGCTCCAGGTTGATCTCTGCGGAGCCCAGACCAGCGGCGCTCGCCCCGGTCACTCCCTGCACGAGCGATTCGAGCCACGCGACGAGCCTTTCCGCCGTCGACGTGATGTCGGTGAGGATGTCGTCGGCGAGATGCCCCGGGGGCAGGATCCCGCGGGCCCGCTCAGCCCTGACCACTTCGTCGAGTTCCCGGCCTCGAACAAGTGCCCTGAGGACCCGGTCGCCCACGGCCCACTTCTCGAGCCCGTCGGACTCGATCGGCAGGGAATCCACCGGCTCGTCGTCGCGGTCGATGTCGCCGGCGACGTACACGCCCAAGCGCTCCCGCAGGAACGCCTGCACCGGGTGCTTGAAGAACCTGATCAACGCGTCGAGGTTGACGATGTCAGAGCTCCGCGGCGGCAGTGGATCGTCGAGGAATCTCCCCTTTGGACGGCCTCCCTGCGCCAACGACATCGCCCCGGAAAGCTCCATCCGCCCGAATCCCCATGGCCGTTCGCACGACAACGCACCAGCGACGAAGTTCCGCGGGTCGAACGACTGCAGCGGATGCTCCACCACGACGGCCTCTCTCGCCCTGGAGCAACCGTCTGGGGCGCACACCGTCCTGTCGACGGCATCGAGGAGCTCGGCTACTGGAACCGCCGGCGGGCGCGGGTGATTGGTCCGCTCGTCGCGACCGCAGTAGGTGATCACCAGGTGATCGGTCGCCGCGAGCAACGCGTCGAGCAGTAGTTGGCGATCCTCCCCGCGGGCGTCGCGGTCGCCGATGTGCGGCTCGGCCGCGATCAAATCGTCCCCGTCGCGCCCCGGATGCCGCGGGAACACTCCGTCGTCGAGACCGAGGAGGCACACCACTCGGTGAGGAACCGAACGCATCGGCACGAGAGTGCACACCGTCATGTCGCCGGTGCGGAAGTTCGCCCGGGTGGGCCTCCCGCGAAGGCGATGGGCGAGGAGAGCGCGGACCTCCTGCAGTGTGAGAAGAGCTTGGCTTCCCGCCGACTCGACCACTGCCTCGTCGAGGACGCGGTGCATCTGGTCGAGCTGCCACGACTCTCCGGGCGCGTGGCTGGCAACGCTCTCGGTGGCACGAGCGAGTAGGCGGCACCACTCGTCGAGAGTGTTGCGACCGCGCAGGTCGCGGACGCAAGCACCGAGTCGGTTGACGAACTCGGCGAAACGGCCGGCGAGATCGACGCTGCCGCTGGGTACGTCGTCCAGCGGCAGGGCGCCCCCGAACAGCCGGTTCTCGTCCTCGCCCATCACCACTCCGAGGAGAAGCCTGTCGAGACCGAACTCCCAGGTGTTCTCCCGCAGCCGGCCGAGCTTCCAGCGTTCTCGGTGCTCCGCATCGAGCCCCCAGCGCGCCCCCATGCTCGTAACCCAGGTCTCGATCTGAGCGAGCTGGTCGTCGTCGAATGCGAAGCGGCGCCGCACGGGTTCGCGGCCGGCCAGATCGATCACATGGGATGCGCTCACGCGCCCTTCCGCGAGCTCGAGGAGGGTCGCCGATACGGCGAGGAGCGGGTTCGTCTGTCGGATGGACCGGTCCGCGAGCTTCACCCTCAGCTGCTGCTGCCCCGCATCGCCGTCGGGGGACGCTTCCGGTTCGGAACCCCCGAACACCGCTTCTATGAGCGGGGCGAAGGCCTCGACGTCCGGGGACATCACGATCACGTCGCGCGCTTCCAGCGTCGGGTCACCGGCGAGGATGTGCAGGATCGCCTCGCGCATGACCTCGACCTGCCTGTAGCGGCCGTGGCAGGAGTGGAGCCGGAGGCTCGTGTCGGACGGATCCAGAGCCGGACGGCCGGCAGCAACGCCCGTCCGCGGGGACCCGCCGAGCGGTGGAATCGGGGCGTTCAGCCGGATGTCGTGTTGGATCCTTTGCAGCAACGTGACCGGCTCGACCGGCCCGGCGTCGTCGACTTGCCGGTACTCACCTTCGACGGCTCCGTGAGCCGACAGCACCAGCTGCATCTCCCGCGCGTCGCGGCCCCACGAGCGCAGCAGGCCGTTCAGCGCGAGCGGCACCGTGGTGTCGTCGCGCCTCGCGAGATCCGCCGGCACCCCGGCGGCCCCGCCGGCGCCGGCGATGACGTCCCACAGAGGCCCGGACGGGTGGAGGAGGAACAGGTGCACGTCGCGGCCGTTGGCCAAGGCCTCGAGCACGGCCAGGTAGCTGGGTGGGAGGCGGGTCAACCCGAACAGCGAGAGGCGCTCGGGGAGGTCCGCGAGGTCGGGTTGATCGGCAAGCCGCTCGACCGCCTGGTGCAACCTTTCCGCGGGGCTCGGGACGCCTATCTGCTCTCTGAGCATGCGCCACAGCCGCGCTTGCCACGCGTGCCGCCCGAGAAAGGCGAAGCCGTCGACGCCCGACGAGGCCCACCCGCGCACCATGTGCGGGCGGTGAACGCCGTACTGGTCGTACAGGTCTGCGAGGTGCCGGGCCGCGGCGAAGCGGGCGAGCGCCCCGTCGCTCCGGCTGGGCGACGCAGCGGCCAGGTGCTCGGCGAGGGGCGAGAGTGCGGGGTCAGACAGGTGGGTGTCGATGACATCGACGAGCGGCCACACCGCCCGTTCCGGGACCCAGGGGTCCGCCTCGGGATCGATTCCCGTCGCCTTGGCGACCGCCGTGCCGATCAGTGACCCCGGGAAGGGGAACCCGATGTTGGCGGCGACGCCGTCACCGCCTCCGTCGCTGCAGCCGAGCTGGTGGGACAGCCGCTGGGTGAGCCACCTCTCGACCCCGCGCGTAGGGACGGCGACCACTTCCGGCGCCATCGGGTCGTCCAGGGGCTTCCCGAGGACGCCCGCGAGGATGTCGGCAAGGAAGTCGGCTCGTTCGGAACGGTGGACGCGCAGCATCGTTGGTCTGCCGCCGAGCGTAGAGACTTGGTGTGACCACCCGTGGCCGCTCCGGGGCGGCTAAGAGGATGCGCTGCCAATGGCGGGCACCTCTTTAGCCTCCGCCCCCGTCACCGCCTTTTCCCGGGCCACCACCTCCGCCGCCGTGATCGTGCTTCGGCGGCCCGGGCGGAGGCGCCGTCGCCGGGGGAAGCGTGGTGGTGGGCAGCGTGGTAGCGACCGTGGCCGGCGTGGTGGGGGGTAGATGGGTCTTGGAAGCCGGCGATCCGCTCCCGCTCGTGCCGGCAGCGACCGAGATGCCGACGATCGCGGCGACGGCGGCTCCCCCCGCTAGGACCGCCAGCCCGAGACGCCGGCGGGCAGCGCCGGCGTGCAAAACCTCCGTCGCGCCGGCTCCGACCGTGCCGAGCAGTTCGGTGTCCTCTGGGCTTGCCGGCGCGACCTCGCGCCAACTCGCAGGACCGGCACCTCCCGCAGATCCCGGTTCTGCGGCGCCGCCAACTCCTGCGGCCCCGATGACCCCTGCGGCGCCGTTCCAGCCCTGCCGCACACCCAACGCCTCCGCCATCTCCTCCGCGGACGAGAACCTCGCCGCAGGGTCGCGCGAGATGCTCCTCTCGATCGTCAAGACCATTGCCGGCGGCACGTCGCGCCTCATGTCGACCAGTGGTTCGGGCGCCTGGGCGGAGATCACCGCAGCCCAACCTTCGGGGCTGTCGGCGTGGAAGGGCCGCCGTCCCGCGAGAGCCTCGTAGAGGATCACCCCGAGCGAGTACAGATCGCCGGCGGGGGTGGCCTCACCGCCGAAGAGCCTCTCGGGCGCCAGGTACGCCGGCGTGCCGAGCACCATCCCCGTCACCGTGTCGTCAGCGCCCTGCATCTGCAGGCTCTTGGCGATGCCGAAGTCGCTCACCTTCCAACGGCCGTCTTCGGTCTTCAAGATGTTCGCCGGCTTGATGTCGCGGTGGACGATCCCGGCAGCGTGCGCGGCGCCGAGCGCGCCGAGCACCTGCGACGCGAGCGACTGCACCGCGCGCACGGGCATCGGTCCGTCCGCGATCTCGTCTCGCAACGACCGGCCGGGCAGACGCTCCATCACCATGTAGGGGATCCCGCCGTCCTCACCGGAGTCGTAGACGGCGACGACATTCGGGTGGACCAGACGGGCCGCGGAGCGTGCCTCGGTCTCGAACCGCCGGCGAGCCGACGGCTGCGCAGCGACATCCGCTCGCAGTGTCTTGATCGCCACACGGCGCTCGAGGCGCCGATCCCAGGCCGCATGAACCTCACCCATGCCCCCACGCCCTATGCGCTCGCCGCACTCGTAGCGGCCGGCGACTAGCCGGTCCACGGCGGGGTCAGCTGCCACGACTACTGGACCTACCCGCGCGAACCCGGCGGGTAACGACGGCCGTCATTTCTGCAGGTCGAGCAGGGCATCAGCCATCCATCGCAGCTCGTCGTGCCAGGACGTGACCGCGCGCACCCGCCGCACCACGAACTTCGAGAGCCCAGCGTCGACGAACCTCCCGACGAGGTCCCTGAGCGCGTCGCGGCCGACCGGTACCACTTCGCCGAGGTCGACTTCGGGGCGCGACCGTGAGCGCAGTCGTACAGCGTGGTCCAAATCGCCTGCTTCACGGGCGTACGCGATGCTCAGGCCGAAGTGCTCGGGGTCGATGACCCTGCCCGCTTCGTCCGCTGCTCGGACGATCTCCTCTCGTACGGCTTTCGCGCGGTCGGGGCTCACCAACGACCCCAGCCACCCGTCAGCCAGCCTGCCCGCCCTGCGGATCGCCTGCGGCCCAGAACCACCGAGCCAGATCTCGAGCGGGTCCTGTACGGGCCTGACCGCCAAGGGGATCTCACCGCCGCCTGCCCACAGCTCCCGCAGCTGGGGGATCAGCTCGTCGAGCAGCCGGCCCCGGTTGGTGTTGCCGATCCCCAGTGCCTGCCGTTCGCCGGGCTGGTCGAGTCCCGGCACGAGCGTTACGAGCAGCCGGCCGGAGGTGAGCCTGTCCAGCTGCGCCAACTGCCGGGCGAACACGTACGGGGCGTGCCCGAACGGTACGAAGTTCGCGCCGACCTTCACACGGGATGTCGCGGCTGCCGCGACCGCCACGGCGAGCATCGGGTCGGCCGACGCCATGAGCGGGACATCTGAGAACCAGACGGTGTCGAAGCCCAGACCCTCGCCTTCCGACAGCGACCCGGCGAGTTGCTCGGGATCCGGCGCTCCGGCTCCGAGCGAAACCGCGAAGCGGACCTTCACGCCGGCAAGGCTACGCGAACCTCCTTAGTAGCCGCCCCCGCCCCCGCCCCCGCCCCCGCCGCCGCTCGTGGAAGCTGACGTGGAGGTCGACGAGCCACCGGCGGGGTTGCCCGAGGTGCTTACCGCGTACCAGGTGCCTCCGAAGCTGGTGATGCCCACGCCGCTGGCCGTCCCGGCGTGATCGCCGGCGTACTCGTACAGCGGCCAGCCGTCGTAGGTCACGTAATGGGCGCCTGACGCCGACATGGCGACACCGAGATGGGACGCACCGACGCCGCCACCGGCGACGGCGGCGTTGACTCCATTTGGCAGCTCGACAGCGGGCCAGATCGCTGTGCAGCCGTTCGAGCCGGTGCAGGTGACCTTGCCGCCCTTTTCGGAGCTGAGCAGGTAGAGCGTGCGACCCTGGCCGTTGACGAGGACCGTTCCGAGGTTGCCGACCGACGCCGCCTTGATCGTGTACGCAGCCGCCGTCCCACCGCCAGGTCCGGAGCCCGACGCGGCGGGTGTATTGGTAGGAGAGGACGAACCGCAACCGGCAGCGACGAGCGCCGCGCAGGCGGCCGCGACCACCCCCCCGGCCATCCACTTCCGGTGCCCGTCTTCCGTTCCGCGGAGATGATCCTTCATAGCAACAAGTACGTCGACCCGGCTCGTTCGGGATTGCCTCGGATGCCTCTCAAGACCAAGTGATCCGCAACTTCGGACACACAGGCCGCTGTAAGAACCGACCAGAGGTACCTTGGGCCCGTGATCCTCGCCCTTTTCGTGGTGCTGCTCGTCCTCTTCGTCGTGTTCCCCCTCCTCGGCATGGCGCTGTGGGCCCTGTTCACGACGATCGTCGTCGGGCTCGTGCTGGGAGCGCTCGGCCGCTTGGTCGTGCCCGGCCGCCAGCGGATCAGCCTCCTGGTGACCGCCCTCGCCGGCATCATCGGCGCGATCGTCGGCGGGTTCATCGGCGACCACGTGTTCGGCGTCGGCTGGTTACCGACCCTCCTGCTGGAGATCGGTGTGTCCGCGCTCCTCGTCGCGGCCATGAGCACCCCGCGCGGAGCCGGCAAGCTCAGCGGTCTGGGCTGACCCGGATCCCCGCGGCGCTCGCCACCCTCTGCGCCTCCGCGCGCGGGTCCTCTCCCTCGTCGACGGATACCAGCCAGCGCTCGAACCTTCCGGTGGCAAGCTCGACCTGAACGGCCGGGCGGCTTCCGTGCAGCAGTGCGAAGTCGTACCCGGTCCCGTGCCGGCGCGTGCCCAGCGCGGCGATGCGCGGGATGCCCGTGCCGGCCATTCGCCAGCCGCGCAGGGCCTGCCACGGGTACTTCGGGACGCTCACCGACCGGATCGTCGTGAGTGGCACCCTGATGTTGCCGTGGAACCCGGCGATCTTCTCCCTCCAGGTCAGGCGGAGGACGAGATCGGAACCGTCAACCTCGAGCCGGCCCATGAGTCGAGGATAGGGCCCGGGACGCGCTCCGGGCGTGCGCCTCGATCTCCTCCTCGAGCGTCTCGCCTTCGCCGTGTACGTAGCGTCCGCCCCGCATCAACGACGCCACCGCCGCGACCAGCGAGCATCCGATCGCGAAGTCGAACGCGTACCTGAGACCGGTCTTGAAGGCGGGGCTGATCAAGCTCGGGAAGAAGCTCCTGCCTGTCAGGTATGCCGCGTGGGAGGCGCCGAGGTGGCCGAGCACCGCCTGCGGAACCAGCTGGCGCACCGGGTTGTAGCCGAGGAACGCGGCGAACAGGCTGCCGATCGGTGGCAGGCCGGCGATCTTGTGAGCCACGTCCGGCGGAACGCCCTGTGCGGTCAGGCCGCTGAACAGGCTCGTCGGCAACGTCGCTGCGAGGCCGAGGGTGATCACCGAGAAGAAGACCCCGATCGACAGGACCTGCGAGGCGTTCTGGAAGGTGTTCATCATCCCGGCGCCCGCCCCGCGTTGATCCGCCGGTAGCGAGTTCATCACCGCCGCGCGGTTCGGGGAGCTGAACATCCCCATTGACAGGCCCATGAGAACGAGGATTGCCGCGAACGCCAGGTAGTTGAAGTTCATCGGTATCACCTCGAGCAGGGCGAAGGCGACGGCGGTGGCGAGCATTCCGCCGGTAGCGAACGGTCGGGCGCCATAGCGGTCCGAGAGGATCCCGGACACCGGTCCGGCGATGAGGAACCCGACCGTCAAGGGCACCATGTATATGCCTGCCCACAGCGGTGTCTCCTGGAAGCTGTAGCCGTGCTGGGGAAGCCAGATGCCCTGCAGCCAGATGATCAGCATGAACTGCAGGCCGCCGCGGCCGAGGGCTCCGAGAAGGTTGGCGAAGTTGCCCGCAGTGAACGCCCGGATGGAAAAGAGGTGCAGCCGGAACATCGGATCGGGCACGTGCTGTTCGATCCACGCGAAGACTCCCAGGACGACAACGCCGCCGGCGATCGCCCCGATCACCCAGGGGTTGGTCCACCCCATGCTGTGCCCGCCGTAGGGCTGGATGCCGTACACGATGCCGGTCAGCAGGACGATCAGACCGACGGCGAAGCTGACGTTGCCGGCCCAGTCGATTCGAGCAGGCATCCGTACCCCGCCGTCACGGAGCTTGAGGTATGCCCACACGGTTCCGAACAGGCCGAACGGGACGCACACCAGGAACACGAGGCGCCACTCGATGGGCGCCAGTACGCCGCCGATCAGCAGTCCCAGAAAAGACCCGGCGACGGCGGCAACGGAGTTGATTCCGAGGGCCAGCCCGCGCTGGTTGGTCGGGAAGGCGTCGGTGAGGATGGCCGACGAGTTGGCGAAGAGGAACGCACCCCCCACGCCCTGGAAGACGCGCATGACGATCAGCCAGATCGCCGCGGCGGCTCCGTGCATCCAGGTGACCGACAGCAGTATCGAGAACACGGTGAACACGGCGAACCCGAGGTTGTACATGCGCACGCGGCCGTACATGTCCCCGATGCGGCCGAAGCTCACCACCAGCACCGCGGTGACGAGCAAGAACCCCATGAGCAGCCAGAGGAAATAGGAGGTGTTGCCGGGGGCGAGCGGGTCGAGTCGGATTCCCCGGAAGATGTCCGGGAGGGAAATGATCGTGATCGACCCGCTGATCGTCACCATCAGCACGCCGATCGTGGTGTTCGACAGAGCGATCCACTTGTAATTACTGGGCCACTTGCAGCGGTCTGCCGCCTCCGCTGAGCTCATTCGACCAATGTACCGGAATAGTTGTCGTAGCTAAGTATCTCGGATGGGGCAAGCTCGCGCGATGGCCATACATGAGGAACTCCGCTGGCTCGACGCCACCGACACCGCCGGGCTCATTCGGAGCGGCGACGTCAAGGCGTCTGAGGTGGTCGAGGCCGCGATCGAGCGAGCCGAGGAGGCCCAACCGGTCCTCAACTTCATGGTGACCGACACGTTCGACCGGGCCCGCGCAAGGGTCGCCGCGAGCAGCGGCCCCTTCGCTGGCGTGCCGTTCCTCGTCAAGGACATGTTCGACGTGCAAGGCGTGCCAACGAGATGGGGCGCTCGCTTCGGGCCCTTCCTGCCGCCGGCAGCCAACAACAGCCCGCAGGTCGACGCCTTCGAGGCTGCCGGGCTCGTTGTCATCGGGAAGTCCGCCCTCGGCGAGATCGGCTACCTGCCGACCACCGAGCCTCTCGTGACGGGTCCCACGGCTAACCCCTGGAACCCGTCCCTTTCCCCGGGCGGGTCCTCCGGCGGTTCGGCAGCGGCTGTGGCCGCCGGCGTCGTCCCGGTGGCCGACGCCGCCGACGGCGGGGGCTCCATCCGCATCCCGGCCTCGGCGTGCGGGCTGTTCGGGCTCAAGCCTTCGCGGGACCGGCTGGTGGGGGAGCAGGCCCCTGCCGCCGGTTACCCACTCACGGTCGAGCACTGCCTGTCGCGATCGGTGCGCGACTCCGCTGCGCTCTTCGCAGAGATGGAGGGCGCAGGCGACCTCCCTCGCGTCGGCCATGTCGGCGGCCGGTCGCCGCGGCGGCTCCGTATCGGGCTGCTCGCAACGAGCTTGGCTGGGCGACAGCCCTCACGCGAGGTGCAGGACGGGGTCGACGCGACCGTCGCGCTGCTCACCGAACTCGGCCACCACGTCGAAGAAGCCTCCTACGCTTTCGACACGGCCCCAGTGATGGCGGATTTCTCGGTCTTGTACGCGTCGAGCGCCCTCGGTGTGCGCGACATGGTTGCCGGGTTCACCGGGACCGAACCGGACGAGAGCCTCCTGGAACCGTTCACCCTCGCCATGGCAGCCACTGCCGCGTCGCTCCCGGAGGGGGCCCTCGAAGAGACGAAGGCGCGCATGCACGCGCTCTCGACTCCCTACGAGATCTCCTTCGCGACGCATGACCTGTTCCTCTCGCCGGTGATGCTGACTCCTCCCGTTCCGACCGGCCACATCGCCGGCGACACCCCGTTCGATCTGCTGGTCGAGCGTCTCGGCGCGTACGTCGACTACACGGTGCTCCACAACCTCGTCGGTGCGCCGGCGATGAGCGTCCCGCTGTGGTGGACACCCGCGGGGATCCCGGTCGGTCTGCAGTTCGCTGCGCGTGTCGGCGACGAGCGGACGCTGTTCGAGCTCGCTTACGAGCTCGAACAGGCGCGGCCGTGGGCGGACCGGAGACCCCCGGCCCGCCCATGACATCGAGCAGCTAGCCCGCGGCTGGCTTCGCGCCTTTCTGCGTACCGGCTTTCGGTGTTGCGGCGACGGTTCCGGTGTCGCCGTCGCGCCGGCGGATCCGGAACGGGTCGCTGCCCGGATGGGTGTTCTTGTCCCCGAGGTGGACGAACTCGGTCTGCACGGTTGTCTTGTCTGCCTTGAGATTCACCTGCAGCCCGGGCGTGCAGGTGGTGGTGAAGTCGACGCCGTCCACGCCGCCGTAATCGACGAAGCGGAAACGGAGAGTGTGGCCCTTAGGGCCCACTTTCACGACGTCACCCTTCTCATCGCGGACCTTGACCAGGTTGCCGATCTTGCCCTTCGAGATGATCGCGCCGGTGAAGACGACCCGGTTCGCCTTGCCGGGCAGGTCGGGGTGGCTAAACCGCAGGCCCCAACCGCCCGTCGGGTTGTGCCAGAGGTAGGCGCCGTCGTCGCCGGCGTCGAAGCCGTCAGGCTTGCCTTGGACGTACGCCGGCCAGTGGGCGTCGGTGTTGCATGACGCCGCGCTGCGCTGGTGGGCGGGATTGCCGGACGTGCTGCTCGGCTGGGTCGTCCTTTGTGCTCCAGCGGCGGGGAGGCCGAACCCGGCGACTCCGGTCACCACTGCGGCTGCAAGACCGGTGAGAGACTTGATGTACATGGCTGCTCCTGATCGTGAGGTTCACGACGCCGGAACCCCCGACGTCCACCGATCGATCATGAGCGGCGGTCTTTTCCGAACTGAAAGGCAACCATCAGGATTCTGTAATGACGGCTAGGCCCCCGGCGGCGGCCTGTACCCGCCCGTCAGCTCAGCGAGCTTCGCCGCCACGAGGAGGGATGAGCGGTCCTCGAGATAGGGGCCGACCACCTGCACACCTACCGGCAGCCCACCCGAGGTGAACCCCACCGGCACGACAGTGGACGGCAGGTAGGCCACGCCCACCAGGCCCGTCCAAGCCAGGGTGTCGATCTGCGGCCGCTGCTTGCCGTTGACGGTGACGGAGCGGTCCATGATCGTCCCGTGGTGGTCGTGCGGGAATGCCGCCATCGGCATGACCGGGCAGAGCAGGATGTCGTGGTCGCGGAACCAGTCGGACCACACCGCCCGCATGCGGGCACGGACCTGGTCCTGGTCGAGCCAGGTGCGGTGGGGCCCGCTTATCGCGTCGCCGGTCTCCTTGTCGGTGCTCACGGATATCGCGGGAGTGATCAGCGACGCGAACAGAGCGGACGCGTCGGCGAGCTCGATCGGTGGCCTGTCCGCGGTCACCTTCGCACCGGCGGACTGCAACGCTCCTGCCGCGTGGCTCAACGCGTCCACGACTTCGGTGTCGACCTCGCAGGCGGGATCGTCCAGCCAGGTACCGATCCGGAATTCGCTGAGTCGTTCATGGCGGGGAGAGGGAAGCTCCAGCCGCCACGCCTTGGCGTCTTCACCCACCGGGCCGGCGAGCACCTCGAGCAGCAGGGCGAGGTCCTCCGGGCTGCGCGCGATCGGGCCGAACACGTTGATGTCCGCGTCCGTGATCCCGCCGCCGACGCGATCGAGATAACCCCTTTGAGGTACCACGCCGAAGCTCGGTTTGTGCCCGCACACACCGCAGTAGTTAGACGGGATGCGGACCGAGCCGCCGATATCGGTACCGAGCTCGAATGTCGTGAGACCCGTCGCCACAGCGGCCGCCGCGCCTCCCGATGATCCTCCTGTCGTGCGGGAGTGGTCCCAGGGGTTGTTGGTGGTGCCGAAGATGTCGTTGTGGGTCTGGATGTCTCCGGACCAGCGGGGCACGTTGGTCTTGCCGAACACGATGGCCCCCGCGGACCTGAGCCGCGCCACCGCCGGCGCGTCCTGAGACGGGACATGGCCCGCCAGTTCGGTGGCGCCGCCCGTGGAACGTATACCGGCCGTCTCGATCGCGTCCTTGGTCGTGATCGGTAGCCCGTGCAACGTGCCGCTGCTCTCGCCTCGCGCGGTGGCCTCATCCGCCGCGCCGGCGGCTTCCTGCGCCCGTTCGGCGTCCAGTGTCACAACCGCGTTCAGCACGGGGTTGAGCTTGTCTATCCGTTGCAGGTAGTTCTCGAGGAGCTCACGGCTCGACAAACGCCGCTTCTCGATCGCCGTCGACAGTTCTGCGATTGTCGAAAGTGCCGGCTCGTACATGTTCCCTCCGTTCTCTACGGCCGCATGAGCCAGCCGCCGCTCATATTGATGGTCTCCCCTGTGATGCAGGATGCCTCCGTTTCGCTCGGATTCTGGTCAGTTCCAGGACAGTCTGTCCACACCAACTGGGGGTGGTGGGAACAGGAAGTGACTCTTCAGGCTGCGGCAGTCCCCGCTGGCGTCAGCTGTCCTTGACCGCGCGCTCGCCGCCTAAGTGGTCAGGCCGCGGTGAGCTGTTGCAGCCGGCACGTGCCGTCGTCGTCGAGGTCGCGGAACGACAGGCGGTACCGCCATCCGTCGTCTGTCTCCTCGACTGCGATCGTCGCACAGCTGCACTCGATGTCCGCCCCGCCAGCCAGGCGGATCACGACCTTCACCTCGTTTGCCTTGCGAGGGTCGACCGGACTCAGCGTTTCCACGCACGCACCGCCGACGCTGATGTCGACCGTCCTTCCGGGAACGGAATCGACGTCGGAGCCGTGCAGAGGGCAGAGCGTGACCGGCAGATCGAGGCGGGCGCGCGGCCACCTCCGTCGTTCGATGCGCTCGATCGCCATGTCCGGAGCGCAGTAGACCTCCTTGCCTTCCGCCGTGGCCGTACCGCTCAACCGGAAGTAGACCCGCGGCGTGAACACGCTTACCACGACGTTACGGCTGTCGCCTGGGAACCCGCATTCCTCGTCGCAGTGGACGACCACCGCGCCGTTCGCGACCTCCACCGTTCCCGCTAGCTCTAGACCCTCACCCTCGACCAGCGCTGTCTGCCCTCCCAGCTGGTCGATCCAGTCGGGATGCTCGGACACCCATCTCAGGGACTCGCTCACCGTGCCGAGTCAACCAAGCCGCCAAGTTCGGTGTCACGAGAAATGCCGATAGGTACAGTCATCCTCATGCGAGCCGAGGCGCCGCCCTTGGTCTAGCTTGGCGCCGTGATCGAGCGCTACAGCCTCGCCGCCCGCCGGTCGGTGGATCTGGCGGGCGTGGAAGCACGGCGGCTCGGTCATCCTCACGTTGGCACGGAGCACCTGCTCCTCGGTCTGCTCGCCGAAGGCCACAATCCCGCTGCCCGGCTGCTCCACGGCGCCGGCGCGCCGCTGTCCGCCTGCCGCGAGAAGGTCAGCGAGGCCCTCGCCCGCCGCGACCTGCCGACGCCGGCGCGCGGCACGGGAGAGCTCGAGCTCACCGACCGGGCGGCCCGCGCCATGGACCGTGCCGGCAAGCTGTCCCTTCGGATGAAGAGCGAAGAGGTGGGCAGCGCGCACCTGTTGATCAGCGTGCTCGACGTCGAAGGCACCGCGGGCCAGGTGCTGCGCGGCCTCAACGTGGACCTCGTGGCGCTCCGCGAGGACCTCGCCGGCGCCGCCACCCAAGCGGACACCGCCGATTCCCGGCTGCCAGCGGTCGAACCCGTCGATCAGGGCGTTGAGCCGGCCGCGGCGGAGGCCGGGATCGTCGCGCACGCCGGCGCCGAGCCGGTCTGCGCGGCCTGCGGCAGACCGTTGCGGGCCACGCTGTCGGCCACCGTGCTCACGTCCGTTGCCGGCGCGGAGTACGAAGTCGTGTACTGCTCATCGTGCGGGGCCGGCCTCGGAGCTTCGCTCCTCGACTAGCCATCCTGGCCGGGGAGAGGTGCGGATCGCTTCCAGATCCGCGCCTTGTGGAGGGCGTCTACGAGCAGGACGGCCGGGGCCGCCGCCACCGCCGCCACCGCCGGCCACAAGGCGGGCGGCGCCTGACCGAGCGCGTGAGCCACCGGATGGACGAACAAGAATCCCAGCAGCGCGCCAAGTTCGACCACCACGGCACCCGCCACGAGCCGGTTAGACAGCCAGCCGAGGTTCCAGGGAGTTCGCCGGACGCTGCGGCAGGCGAACGCGTTACCCATCTGACCGAACACCACAGCCGTGAACGCGGCTCCTGAGGCAGCAGCGAGGACTGCATCGCTGGGCTTGGCCGCACCAGGACGCCAACCAGCGAGGAGTAGGGCGATGGTGAAGGCCAGGATCTCCACGGCCGCCTCCGCTGCTCCGAGTACAGCGAAGACCCTGAACAGGAGGCGCCGGTCGATGAGGTGACGTCCCGTCGGAGGCTGGTGGAGGCTTTGCGGCCTGGGTGGCTCTGCGCCGAGAGCCAGTGCGGGGAGCAGATCGGTGCCTATGTCGAGACACAGGATCTGCAGTACGCCAAGAGCTAGCGGAAAGCGACCTCCCGAGAGTGCCCACAGCACGAACGGGGTCAGTTCGGCGACGTTGTCGGTCAGGTGGTAGGTCAGGAATCGGCGGATGTTGGCGAAGGTCGAGCGACCTTCGGCGACGGCGGCGACGATGGTCGCGAAGTCGTCATCGAGGAGAACCAGGTCCGCCGCTTCGCGTGCCACGTCCGTGCCGCTGCGGCCCATCGCTATGCCGATGTCGGCCTCCTGCAGTGCGGGCCCGTCGTTGACCCCGTCACCGGTCATGGCCACCACGTGCCCGCGACGCTGCAAGGAGCGGGCGATCCTCAGCTTGTCCTCGGGGTCGACGCGACTGACGACCACGCCGTCGCGGTCGAGCAGGGCGCCGAGCACCTCCTCGTCGAGGGGGAGGTCTTTGCCCTCGAGCGCGACGCTGTCCGGGCCGGCGATTCCCACCTCCCGGGCGATCCCCATGGCGGTGGCAGGGTGGTCGCCGGTCACCACCGCAATGTGGATCCCGGCCTCGCGGCACGACGCCACTGCCGCCCTGGCACTCGGGCGAGGCGGATCCTCCAGGCCGACGAGTCCTAGCAGGGCGAGGTCCCGCTCGTCGGCGGGTGTGGCCGGCCTCGTTCCGTCCCACGAACGGATCGCGATAGCCAGCACCCGGAGGCCCCGTTCGGCCATACGATCGGCGACGAGCGAAGCTCCCGACGCGTCGTGGGAAAGGTTGAGGATCGCTTCGGGTGCGCCCTTGACGACCAGTTCGCCTCCCACAGCGACAGACATGCGACGCCGGCGCGTGTCAAACGGAACCCGGTCGTGCAGGGGACGGGAGCGCTCGTCGGCTTCTACGTCCACGCCAAGCCGGCGCGCGAACGTGTGGAGGGCTGCTTCCATCGGATCGCCGAGAGCGACCCACGACCCGTCCTCCTGTGCCGCCCGACCCGTTGAACAGCGCGCCCCCGCGAGCGCCAAGCGGACGAAGGACGGGCGAGCTTGCGCTGCGCAGGACACCTCGCCCGTGGGCTCGTAACCGGTACCGCTGACCGACGCTTCGCCCTCGAGAGTCCACGCCGCGACAACCGTCATCTCGTTGCGAGTCAAGGTCCCGGTCTTGTCCGTGCAAATGAAGGTGGTCGAACCGAGGGTCTCCACGGACTCGAGGTGGCGCACCAGCGCCTTGCGGCCCGCCATCCGCTGCGCCCCGCGGGCCAGCGAGAGGGTGACCGTCGGCAATAGGCCCTCGGGTACGAGAGCAACGGTGACGCCCACAGCGAACAAGAAACCGTCCTTGGCGCCGAAACCGACCAGCCAGGCGACGACGAAGAACGCGGTCCCGAGGCTGATGGCGATACCGGCGATCATCCGTACCACCCGGTTGAGCTCCAGAGTCAGCGGGCTCGTCGGTCTCTTGGCGTGCTGCGTCAGATCGACTATCCCTGCCAAGCGGGTCCGGGCACCGGTCGCGACCACGACTGCTTCGGCCTCACCCTCGACGCAGAAGGTGCCGGCGGCCAAGGACCCGCCGGCTTCCGGCAGTTCCGGAACGCTCTCGCCGGTGAGCATGGAGCAGTCGACGGCGAACAGCCGGGCCGAGATCACCTTTAGATCGGCGGAGATCCGGTCCCCAGCCGTAAGCAGGACCGCGTCGCCGAGCACCAGTTCGGCGACGTCGACCTCGACGGGTACACCGTCACGCCGGACCCGAGCCCGTCGGGGAAGCATCGATCGCAGGCGGGCCGCCGCCCGGCCGGCCCGGTACTCCTGGGCGAACGCAAATCCCCCGTTGACGAGGACCACGGCGACGATGGCCACAGCCAGCTGCGTCATCCCGGCCAGCGCAGCCAGCCCCGCGGCCACCCATAACAAAGCGGCGAAGAAGTGGGTGAACTGGGCGGCGAGCAGCCGCCAGGGAGCCGTCGTCCGGGCGGCGGGCAGGACGTTTGGCCCGTCTTGGACCAGCCGAGCCCGCGCCTCCGCCGAGGTCAGCCCGCGCGCGCCTTGAGCGAACGTCATGGTGTCGCCGCTCATGGCCCCATTAGATCCCAGCGGTGAGCCGTGCGAATAGAGCCGGTCGGCCCCTCGTTTCCCGAAGTGGAGGAGGTACCCGCTCCGCCGGCCGACGTCCGCGCCGGTGGCCAGGATCCTCCTCCGAGGGGCGAAGCTGCCAAGAGGTTAGAGTTGTGCCCAGGGAGAGGTGCGAGAGCGGCCGAATCGGACTCACTGCTAATGAGTTGACCTCTAACAGGGGTCCGGGGGTTCAAATCCCCCCCTCTCCGCTCGACTCCCGGTGCCGGCGGCCCCTGCCCCCGCCCCAGCCTCCTCGGACTGGGCAGGCTAAGTATGCCCACGGGATACTTAACCTACCCAGTTGCGCTCGCAACGACATCGGACCAGCCCATCCGGACCGTCCATCCAGACCGTCCCTCCCACCAGCCCGACATGTGCAACGCCGGCGCCTCAACTAAGCAGTGACCCCGTGACCCAGAGCGGGCCGGCGATCGGTAGACGCTTCCCAGTCCCCTCGAGGTTCCAGGTGACGATCACGGCGGTCCTGCTCGCTTGCGTGGCTGCCGTGGCCGTGATTGCGGTGATCCACAAGGCATCCACGACGAGCAGCGGTTCGCCGACGCAATCGCGCGACGAGTTCATGGGTCTCGCCTCGGCGGGCGGCGCCATGGCGCCGGATATCACCATGACCGATCAAGACGGCCAGACGGTCTCCCTCTCGGGCCTCGAGCAGCAGGGCAAGGTCGTCGTGCTCGAGTTCATGGACTCGCACTGCACGGACATCTGCCCGATCATCTCGCAGGAGTTCAAATTCGCCTACCAGCAACTCGGGCTCGATGCGGCCAAGGTCGCCTTTGTCGCCGTCAACGTGAACCCATACCACAACACCATTGCCGACGTCTCCGGGTTCACCGACGAGCAGGGTCTGAACCAGGTACCCGGGTGGTACTTCCTGACCGCCGCGGTACCCCAGTTGCGGCAGGCGTGGAAGGAGTACGGAGTCGCGGTCCAGGCACCGAGCGCCCATGCCGACGTCATCCACTCCGACTACCTGTATTTCATCGACGCCACGGGCCACCAGCGGTACATCGCCTCGCCTGTCGAGGACCACACCGCCGGCGGGGCGGCCTATCTCCCCGCCCCCCAGGTGCGCGAATGGGGAGCCGACATTGCCAGCGTCGCTCGCCAGCTGATCAGCTAGGCACCGATCGGTTCACGAGCCACACGCGTGCCTGATCGCGGGGGCGAACCACGACCTGGTCGATGTCCACGTGCGCCGGCCTCGTCGCCACGAACACCACGATCTCGGCGATGTCGTCTGCGGTCAGCGGGGTAACGCCGGCGTAGACCGCGTCGGCCCCCGAGCGGTCCCCGCCGAATCGGACCAGCGAGAACTCCGTCTCGACCATCCCCGGGTCGATCTCGCTCACCCGCACCGGCTTGCCGACCAGCTCGATCCGAAGCACGTCTGTGAACGCGCGTAGAGCGTGTTCGGCTGCGTTGTAGCCGGCTCCGCCGGCGTACGGCTCGAAGCCGGCGACGGATCCGATGTTGATCACGAGACCGTCGCCCGAGGAGACCAGCCGCGCCAGTAGCGCGCGGGTCATGCGCAGCGTGCCGAGCACATTGGTCTCGTACATCGTGCGCCACTTCTCCTCGTCGGCGTCCTCGATCGAGTCGAGCCCGAGCGCGCCGCCGGCGTTGTTGACCAGCACCCGACATTGCGGCCCGACCGCGGAGCAGAACTCGTCCACCGATTCGGGATCGGTCACGTCCAGCCGGTGAGCGCGCGCCATCCCGCTCGGGAACTGCGCGGCCAGCGCAGCGACCCGTTCGACCCTGCGCGCGCCGAGCACCACCGAGAATCCTGTGCGCACGAGCGCCTCGGCGCACGCCGCACCGATCCCGCTGGACGCACCCGTGATCACGGCGACTCCGCGCCCGCGTGGTCCGTTCACCGCCGGCTCACCCGCTGGCCGGCTTGGCCTCGATGGCCGGCCTGGCCTCGATGGCCGGCTTGGCCCCGATGGCGGCCTCGAGCACCGCGGCGATGTCCTCGGCGTACAGCTCCACCGCCGTTAGCCCGATCTGGACCACCGACATGAGGAGGGACAGCATGATCGCCACCAACCCGTTCGCGACCACGACCGGGTCGATGTCACGCCTCACGAACCCGCGCATCTGCTCGGCCCGGAGCCGTTCTGCGCACGCCTTCCGCAGCTCTGACAGAGCCGGTATCCCGAGGACTCTTGCGGTCACCTCCGGCTCGAGCCCAGCGAGTAGTCGTCGGGCGAGCGGGTGGTGCTCGAGCGCCTCGATCAGCGTGAAGATGAGTGTGCGCCGCCACTCCTGCACGTCTCCGCTGTCGATGATGGTGTCGACTCCCTCGCGGATGACCGCCGCTGCATCCTCGTCGACGGCGGCGAAGAAGAGCGCCTCCTTGCTCGGAAAGTAGGCGTAGGCCAGCGATCCCCCGATCGCCGCGTCCCTGGCGATGTCGGCGACGGCGGTGGCCCGGTAGCCCTCCCGCCCGAACCTGGCTATAGCGGCGTCGAGGATCGCACGCCGGGTCAGCGCCCCTTTCGTCGGGGCGCCGGCATCCCCCGGGCGCCGGCTGACCCGCTCCCGCCGAGATCGGCGGACCCTGGCTCCTGACATGTGACCACAGTAACAGATTTGAGGACTTGAAAGAATCTCTCAAATCATCTAGCCTGGTTGGACAACAGCCGGGGAGGATTCATCAATGACCAGCCAGAGCAGCAATCCCGAGCGCACCGTCCCGACGAGGCGGATGGCGTTCGAGGAGTACTTCTCGGACGTGCCGCGCCACTACGCCGTGGACGGCGATCTCGTCCTGAGCCACGTGGGAGCGGCCCTGTCTGCGGTGTTCCCCGACGGGGAGGACTACTTCGTCCGCTCGGTGCGCCACTTCCGCGACGGGATCACCGACGCGGACCTCAAGAAGCAGGTCGCCGGTTTCATCGGCCAGGAGTCGGTTCACGGCCGCGAGCACCGGGCGTTCAACGACCGACTCGGTGAGCTCGGATACCCCACCAAGAAGTTCGAGAGCCTGACGAAGAAGGGTCTCGCCCTGCGGTGGAAGCTCGCCCCGCCCAAGGCGAACCTGGCTGCGACCGCAGCCCTGGAGCACTTCACCGCCACCCTGGCAGAACTGGTACTGACGAACGAAGAGGTGCGCCGGCATTTCGGCCACCCGGCTGTCACAGATCTGTTCGTGTGGCACGCGCTGGAGGAGTCCGAGCACAAGGCGGTCGCGTTCGACGTCTACAAGGCCGTCGGTGGAACCGAGCGCACCCGGGTCTGGACCATGAAGGCCATCCGCGTCGGCTTCGTCGTAGGCATGAGCCTGCAGATCGCTATATCACTGCTGGGAGACCGGGACACCTACCGTCCACGGACCCTCCTTCGTAGCCTCAAGCGGTTCGCCAAGTCACCGCTCGTGAGCCGGGAGTTGTGGGCCCAGCTGAAGGATTACGACCGGCCCGACTTCCACCCCGACGATAGGGACACCACCGGATTGGTGGCGGAATGGCGGGAGTCTTTGTTCGGAGAGAGTGGCTCGCTCAACGACAAGCTCCTACGCTCGGCTGCCTGATGGAGCATCTCGACGTCCTCGTTGTCGGGGCCGGCCTCTCGGGGATCGGTGCGGGCCACTACCTGAAGGAGAAGTGCCCCTGGGCGTCGTTCGCCATCTTCGAGGCCCGTGAGGCGATCGGTGGCACCTGGGATCTCTTCCGCTATCCGGGGATCCGATCCGACTCGGACATGTTCACCCTGGGTTACTCCTTCCGCCCATGGAACGGGGAAAAGAGCATCGCCGACGGCGACTCGATCCTGCAGTACATCAAGGACACCGCCGCCGAGGAAGGTCTGATCCCTCGCATTCGATTCGGGCACCGTGTCGTCCGCGCGGAGTGGTCGAGCGACGAGGCCCAGTGGCACGTGAGCGCGGAGCGCACGGACACCGGTCAGACCGTCGAGTTGACGTGCGGGTTCATCTTCTCCTGTAGCGGCTACTACCGCTACGACCACGGGTATCTGCCGCCGTTCGACGGCATGGACCGCTTCGGCGGGACGGTCATCCATCCGCAGGACTGGCCAGAGGATCTCGACTACGCCGGCAAGAGAGTTGTGGTGATAGGTAGCGGCGCGACGGCCGTCACCCTCGTGCCGGCGATGGCCGGGCAGGCCGCCCACGTCACGATGCTCCAGAGATCCCCGACCTACATAGCGTCGCTGCCGGCGAGGGATCCGATCGCGGACTTCATGCGCAAAGCCCTGCCCGAGCGGCTGTCCGGCCCGGCGATCCGTTGGATGAAGGCCCTGCTCACGCAGGGCTCCTACCAGCTGAGCCGGCGCCGGCCGGAGCTGATGAAGAAGCTGCTGCGCAAGCAGCTGGAGAAGGCGCTGCCCGCCGGCTACGACATCGACACCCACTTCACTCCGCGGTACAACCCGTGGGATCAGCGCTTCTGCGTCATCCCCGACGGCGATCTGTTCAAGGCGATCCATGCCGGCACGGTCGACGTCGTCACCGACCACATCCAGACATTCACCGAGAAGGGCTTGCTCCTCGAGTCGGGTGCGGAGCTCGACGCGGACATCATCGTCACGGCCACTGGCCTCGAGCTTCTGTTCCTCGGTGGCGTCGAGCTCGTCGTCGACGGGGAGAAGGTGGATCCGGCGACGAAGCTGTCGTACAAGGGGATGATGCTCGAAGGCATTCCGAACCTCGCCATCGCCATCGGCTACACGAACGCTTCTTGGACGCTCAAGTGCGACCTCACCTGTGACTACGTCACGAGGCTGCTCAATCACATGAACACGACCGGTCTCGGGCAGTGCATGCCCGTCAACCGGGATGCCAGCATGGTGACCCGCCCCATCCTCGACCTCACGTCGGGTTACGTGCAGAGATCGGCCGATCGTTTCCCGAAGCAGGGTTCTCGGTTCCCCTGGCAGGTGTACCAGAGCTACGTCCGCGATTACCGGGCGATCAAGATGAGCCGTATCGAGGACGGAGAGATGGTGTTCTCGAACCCACGCCCGCGTGAGCGGGCACTCGCCTCCTGAAGGGGTTCTGCAACCGCCCTGGCTCACCCTCACTGGACCAGCCGCAGGCGGTCATGACGTGACCACGACGCCCCTACCGAGGGCGCCGGAAGGAAGCGTTGCGCTCCCGGGGGATGGAGCCGCCAGCCCGGCACCGATGGTCAGGGGGGCCACCTGCCCGCCGGAGGTCGCGACGTAGCCGATCCGTCCGGTGCTGGTGAGGGCGATCCCTCGAGCGGTGTCCTGCTGGGGCCAGTATCCGGTGCTCGCAGCGGCCGGCGGGATCGGGTTGGAGCCGATGGCGAAGGGGTGGATCCCACCCCATCCGTCGAGCACGTAGCCGCCGCTGCCCGACGGCAGGATGGCGATCGCGCGGGCGATGTCCCAACCCGACCAGTAGTCGGACGTCGTCGCCGCGGGCGGTATGGGGTTGGAGCCGATGGCGAAGGGGTGGATCCCACCCCATCCGTCGAGCACGTAGCCGCCGCTGCCCGACGGCAGGATGGCGATCGCGCGGGCGATGTCCCAACCCGACCAGTAGTCGGACGTCGTCGCCGCGGGCGGTGTGGGGTTGGAGCCGATGGCGAAGGGGTGGACCCCGCCCCACCCGTCGAGCACGTAGCCGCCGGTGCCCGACGGCAGGATGGCGATCCCTCGGGCGATGTCGTGCTGGGGCCAGTAGGCGGTGGTGACAGCGGCCGGCGGGATCGGGTTGGAGCCGATGGTGAAGGGGTGAACTCCTCCCCACCCGTCGAGCACGTAGCCGCCGGTGCCCGACGGGAGGATGGCGATCGCGCGCGCGATATCCCAGCCCGACCAGTAGTCGGACGTCGTCGCCGCGGGCGGTATGGGGTTGGAACCGATGGCGAAAGGATGCACGCCACCCCAACCGTCAAGGGTGTACCCGCCGGAATCGTCGGGCAGCACTACCGCACCGCGGGCGATGTTCCACCCCGGCCAACTGTCCGAGGTGGTGACCGCAGCGGCCGCCGGCCCAGAGGTCGTCTCCGGGTGGAGATTGCCGTATCCGTCGAGGACGTACGCCCCGCCGGCCGAGCCTTGGGACGCGACTGCCGCGAGGTGGGTTTTGTAGCCGGTTCCGTATGCGGTTGGGGTGCCGGCGTAGGTGTTGATGAGTGCGGGGAAGCTGCTGCAGTTGGCGGTGTTCCACGCCCAGGCGAGGTATGAGACGCCGTGCGCGTCGGCCCAGGACATGTACGAGTCGATGAATCCCGCGGCGCAGTCGTTTTCTCCGATCTCGCCGGTGACGATTGGCACCGACGCTGCGACAGCAGCGACGGTCTGGTCCCAGCAGGCGGGGGTGTTGCACTGCGAGTAGTTGTAGATGTGAGCGGAGGCGACCAGTTGGTGGTCGGGGTCGACCGGCTCGTTGGCCAGCCAGCCCGACACGTCGCCGGCCCAGTTGAGCCCGGCGACCATCACCGGTTGGGTCGCGCCGGTCGATCTCACCGCGTCGAGAAGCGACTGCATCCCCGCTGCCTGCCAGCCGCCCGCGGTGACACAACCGTTGAGCCAGCACGACCACGAGATGTCGTGCGGCTCGTTGTAGAGGTCGAACACGACCCCCGGGTCGGGTTTGAACAGGGTGGCTACTGAGGACCAAAACGCCGGCGAGTGGTCCGCGTCGGCCATTACCTGCTGGCCCAAAGCCAAAGAGTTGCCGGGTGCCGACCAGTGCAGGTCCAAGATGGCCACCATCCCCGCAGCGTTGATCTGCGAGACGTAGTCCTGGATCGCCGAGCGGTAGTTCGACCCGCCGTAGCTGGGGTTGACACCGTTGATCCCCAACCAGCAGTCCTCGTTGAGCGGCACCCTCACAGCGTTGACATGCCACGAGGCGATCGCGGCGACCGACGCCGCATCGGTGGGCCCGTCGAAGATCCCCCAACCCTGCGCGCACGCGTACTCGCTGCCCGAGCGGTCCACACCCAACAACCGCAATGGGACCCCAGCGGCATCCACAAGGTGATTCCCCCGCACCGACACTCCGACAGACCCCGACACCGCAGCAGGCGAGGCCCGCACCGCAACCGTCGTTGTGCCGAGGGTAAGAATGGTCGTAAGAGCAGTTGCCGCGACTGCCAGCCGCCGCGGCAGGTGGGTCGCAAAGGCGCGTTCGATCAGGGTCGAGAGGAGAATCCGCCGTTTCACGATTGTCCGTATCGGCTCCACGGCCGTCCGAACTTGAGTTCGATTCACCGAGGGCCTCGATGGTTGGCTGCTCGCCCTGCGGCAGCCGTTCCTCTCCTTGCAGCCCCGTCCTTCCTTGCAGCCCGGTCCCGTCCCGATGCGAGCAGTAAAGAGACTCGAGCAGGCGGCCTGCCGGTTCACCCTGGGGCTGGCGGTCTTGATCTCCGCTACGGGTGTCGCCGGTGTCGTAGCGCACTCCGCCGGCTCCTCGCGCCTGCCCAACCCTCCCAGCGGGGTACCAATTTCCGTTTCGGCCTTCCTCGCCTCGTACGTGGACGGCTCCGGGCGCGTGGTCCGCTGGGACCAGGGCGGCGACACGGTCAGTGAGGGCCAGGCGTACGCCCTTCTGCTGGCGGTTGCCGCCGGCGATCGGGATCGTTTCGCCGCGGTATGGGCTTGGACCAAAGAGCATCTCCAACGGCCGGACGGCCTTCTCGCATGGCACTGGGCGGGCGGCCGAGTCGTCGACTGGATGCCGGCTGCCGACGCGGACCTCGACACGGCGTGGGCGCTGGGACTGGCCGGCACCCGCTTCGGTGATCCTTCGCTGGAGGCGGCCGCGCGGCGGATGGCTAATTCGATCTTGCGGGAGGAGACGGTCACGACGGCTCTTGGGCCGGTGCTGGTCGCCGGCCCGTGGGCGCGGACGAACCCGGCGATGGTCGAGCCCGGCTATTTCGCCCCAGAGGCGTTCGCCGAACTCGAGCGGTCCACCGGCGACATCCGCTGGGCCAGCGTGTCCGCGACGGCGATGGTGGTTCTCGGCCGGCTCACGGGCTCGGGACTTCCGCCTGATTGGGCCTCGGTGACCACGGCGGGTGCGGTGGTCCCCACCCACGCGCCCGGCTCGTTCTCGACTCCGTCCTTCGGGCTGGACGCTGAACGCGCCGTGGTCTGGGCTGCGCCATGCGACGGGATGGGTTCCGCGATAGCTGCCAGGGCATGGGCGCGGCTTGCGCCGTCGGCGACCCGTGAGCTGTTCCCCCTCGAGCTGAGTCTCGACGGATCGGCGGAGACCCCGGACGTGAGTGCCGTGATCGCCGTCGCTGACGCCGCGGCGGCGCAAGCGAGCGGCAGGGCGTCTCAGGCATCCGAGCTCCTCGACGCCGCGGCGAGGATTTCGGCGAGGTATCCCACCTACTACGGGTCGGCGTGGGTTGCTCTCGCGAATTCGCTGCTCGGGGCCAAGGGTCTCAGTGATTGTTCGAGATGAGCTAGCTTGGCCGGCCGTCGGCGAGCCATTTCCTGGGGATTTAATATTCCTATAATCTGGACCTAAGATTTCTCGGGTCATACGGTCATTAGGTGGTCGGGTCGAGCTGTCCACGATCACTCAGCGGGCGAGTTTTCCACAGCCGTGAATTCTTAATTTTAGGTTCATTGTGCCTGAATTGCCTTGACAGGGCTGACCCGATCGTTGTTAAGGTAAGTGGCGTTGTCCTCGCTAGTGACGGTTGTGATCACAATGCCAGGTCAGCGTGCTCTCGGACTGGGTGGAAAAGACTCGCCCTCCGTGCCCCCCTCATCAATTGTGGATTGATTGCAGATAATGCGCCTAGATATCATCATCCCTGCTCACAATGAGGAGCACCGAATCGACCGGATGCTCAGCGCATTCCGGTCTCGCTTGGAAGATCCAGGGACTCGGTTCTTCGTCGCCTTGGACCACTGCACGGACGGCACCGCTGAGGTGGTGGGGCGGCACTCCAGGGTGGACGACCGGGTAGAGGCGATCTGTTACCCGAAGCTCGGAAAGGGCGGCGTGATCATGGAGACCCTTCGTCTCTGCGACGCCGAACTCGTCGCCTTCGTCGATGCCGACTGCGCCACCCCGCCCGTCGAGTTGATACGACTGGCGGAGGCAGCGCAACACGCTGACGTCGCCATCGCTACCCGGTGGCACCCGGCTTCGGTCCTCCCGAGCCCGAGACCATTGTCAAGACGAATCGAGAGCCGCGTGTTCGCCCGAGTCGTGCAGACGGTGTTCGGCTTGCCCTTCGCCGACACTCAGTGCGGAGCGAAGGTTCTACGGCGTCGTGCTGCTCAAGCGATCGTCCCGTTGCTGTCGTCGCGCGACTTCCTCTTCGACGTCGACCTGTTGCTGACCGCCCGCTCGCTCGGCTTCGACGTCGTGGAAGTCCCGACCGTGTGGGTCGACCAGGCGGGCTCCCGGCTCCATGCCGGGCGCGACGGCAGAAGGATGGCGCTCTCCACCTTTCGGCTGTGGTTGCACTCCCGCGTGCTGCCGGTTCCGGCCGGCGCCGCCGACCTTCTCCCTCCTGCTCGCTCGCAAGAGCCAGCGGCGATCGACCTTCCGGCCATGGAGCGCGAGGCCCGTGAACACTTGGTGTCCGCGACGGTCGAGCGTGCATGAGACCCACTCCCGACGTAACACTCGTCTCCCCGTACCCGCGCTCAGGAACGGAGATCGAAACCGGGGTCGCGGCTTATGCCCGGTGCCTCTCACAGGCCCTGGCGGGCACCGGCGCGAAGGTGACGGTCGTCGCACCCGGGAAGGGAGTCGACCACGACGGACCTGTCAGGGTCGAGCGCTGCTTCTCTCCCGGACCACTGGGAGCGTTCAGGGCCGTCGACGCTGCTCTCGGGACCGGCGCCCCGCTGGTGCACGTGCAGCATGAGGCGTTCCTCTACGGCGGACCGGATTCGGTACCCGCCTTTCTGCTAGCGCTCGGCAGGTTGCGGCGCGCACGGCGCGGGCCAGTGGTGACGATGCACCAGGTCGTGGCGCCGGCGACGATCGATCGCGCGTTCACGGACCTGCATCGTGTTCGGCTTCCCGCTCCAGTCGCCCGTGTCTCTTTGGCGGCGCTCCAGGAGTCCATTGCCCGGCTCGCCAGCCGTGTCATCGTCCACGAGGAGGCGTTCAATCGGGTCATCCCGCGATCGGTCGTCATGCCGCTCGGAACCGGGGGATCCCGGCCACCCGACAGGCCCGCTTGGGACCGGGCCGAGGCTCTGCGCGCGGCTTGCGGTGCGGGGACCGGGGAGTTGCTGGTGCTCTGTTTCGGTTTCGTGGCTCCCTACAAGGGGTTGGAGGTCGCCCTCGAGGCGGCCCGCATCGCGGGACCCGATGTCCGCTTTGCCGTCGCCGGGGCCGAACACCCCCGCCTGGCCGGGCAGGGATACCTGGACGAGCTGAAACGGCGCTACGGGGACGTCGCGACGTTTGCAGGCTATGTGCCGGAGAGCGACGTGTCCGGATGGTTCGCCGCCGCCGACGCCGTGCTGCTCGCTTATCCGCAGGCGTTTTCGAGCAGCGGTGTCCTCGCTCTGGCCGTTGAACACGGGGTTGCCGCGCTGCTGTCACTCGCCGTGGCGGAAGTTGCCGGGCTCCCGGCCGATCTGTCCGTGCCGCTCGACGCGCCGGGCATGGCCGACCGGCTCCGTCGGCTGTCCCAGGACCGGGTTCAGCTGTCGAACCTCGCCGAACGTACCCGCCGGCTGGGGGAAGGCCGCTCGTGGCCGCAGGTGGCCCAGCGGCACTTGAACCTGTACGAGGAGGTGATCGATGCCCAGTCTGCTGCTCGGCGGCCGCTGGGGTAATGACCCGGTCGGCGAACGTGCTCTACTGGCGGCCTTCGCCGCCTCGCTGCCCGAATACGAAGTCGTCTCCGGCGTGACCGCCCTGTCGCGGGCGGTCAGTTCCGATGCCGTCAGACAGCTGCGCGGAATGGTCGTCGCCGGCGAGGAGCTCGCGCCGCTTGCGTTCGAGAGGCGCCCCCGTTCGGGTATGAGTCTCGGCGCCGCCACGAGGCTGATGAGCCTCTCTCGCGCGTTACGCAAGCCGCTCACCTTCCTCGGGGTCAGCGTGGGAGCCGCCAACTCCGCGTTGGACCGGACGCTCGCCCGGCACCTGGTTCGCCGGGCGGTCCTCCTGCTCGTCGCCGACGAAGAGTCGGCAGGGTCGTTGGCCTCGGCGGGCGCCGCCGTACCGGTGCGCGTCTCCGCCGACCCGGCGTGGCTCGGGTTCGGCCCGGGCGGAGCGGTGCGCGGCGGCGGTGAGACCGTGACAGTGGTGGTCGACGGCAGGGTGCGACCGGACATCGAGGTAGGTCTGCTCTCGGGTTTGGCCGCCGCCGCTGGGCAGGGCATGCGCATCAAGCTTCTTCCCTGGGCGGGTCACGATTCCCCCGACAGGGCGATGAGTTTCCGCCTCGCCGAGCAACTGCGTAACCAGGGCTGCGCGGTCGAGACGGCACCGTCACCCGTGACTCTCGACGACGCGTGTCACACCTTCGAGGACGCCGGCGTGGTCGTCACGTTGCGCTACCGAGCCGTGCACGCGGCCGCGTCCCTCGGGGTTCCGATTGTCGGGGTGGGCACCGAGGCGCGCATCACCGCCATGGCCCGCCGCCTCGAGCAGACCAGCATCGCCCCCGGCTCGCTGGCTGCAGCGCTCCCTTCAGCCATCGTTGCAGCCTTCAACGGCCCCGCGCCGAGCCCCGCCGCGGTCAAGGACGAGATAGCTCGGGCCGATGCCGGCTTTTCCCTGATGCGTCTCGTCCTCGAGCGGGGCGACACCGAGATCTCGCAGGTGGACGGCCTGCCTCTGGCACCGGACCCTTGGCTGCGATAGTCGACGCGGCGAATGCCCGCCCTGCCCAGTCGGCCCCCGGCAAGCGGAGGCTCGGAGGGGAACAGGTAGGCGTAGCCGCCGGGCAGTTCGCCGCGGGAGTAGGAAACCTCGCCTTCGCCCTCGTGGCCGCGCGGGTGCTCGACCCTGCCGGCTTTGCCCGCCTCGGCGTGTTCCTGAGCCTGTACCTGGTTCTCAGCCTCCCCTCCATGAGCCTGACCGCGGCAACGGCCGTGCAACCGGAACGGCGGGTCGCGCTCGTGAGGAAGGTCGCCTTCGCGAGCTTGGTGACGGCAGGGGTGGCAGTCGTGTCCGCCCCGTTCACGGCCGCCGCCCTCAACCTGCCGGTAGGGATGGTGATCGTCCTCGCAACGGCCATTCCGGCCATGGCACCACTCGCTCACCAGCGCGGGCGCCTCTACGGTCGCTACCGACACCGCCGCCTGATCGCAAGCTTCCTGGCTGAGCCGGCCGCCCGCCTGACTGTCGGCGTTGCCTTCGCAGCAGCGCTAGGCGAAGTCGGTGCCGCCGCCGGTGTGGTCCTGGGCACCTACGCCGCCCGGGAGGTCGCTCGTGGCCGCCGGCCGCTCTCGCGAGCGGGTGTCGCCTCCGAGCTCGTCGGGGTGCCCGGCACCAACAACGGGGGCAAAGGCTCGCTCGACGGGGCGGTCCCTCCGGGCGCTCGGGCCGGCAGCGCGCGGGTGGCCGCGGCGGCGGCTCCTACGGAGGCGGCGGTCGCGGCGGGATGGACAGCCGCCGCGTTCGCGCTGCTCGCCGTCGTCCAGTGCCAGGACCTGATATTCGCGAACGTCATCCTCCCGGGATCCCAGGCGGGCGGTTATGCCGCGCTGTCGACCCTCGGCGGTGCCGCGGCCTTTGCAACCGTGACGGTCCCGATGGTGCTGCTCCCCCGAGCGGTACGACAGGACCGCCACAGCCTGACCATAGCGGTCGGGTTCGCCGGCGTTCTCGGAGCCGCTGCCGTCGGCATCGGAGCGGTCGCCCCCCGGTTGATCGCGGCGGGCCTGTTCGGCTCACGATACGGATCGGTCAGCCGCTTCGTCGTGCCGTACCTCGCCGCCATGGCCATGCTGGGTGTCGCCAGGGTGCTGGTGGCCCACCGCTGCGCTACGGGGACCCCTCGAGCCGCCACCGTCCTGGTCGGAGCGGTGGCAGCGGGCCAGGCCATTTCGATCGGGGTGGTGGGGCGCAGCGTGGGCTCCATTGCGGCAACCACCGTCGGTGCGACAGCGGCCCTGACATCCGGCCTGGCACTCGAACGGTTCATACGCCCGCGCCTCGCCGACCAGGACCTTCGGGCCTGGGTGCGAACGGTGCTGGCCGACCCGACGGTTCGTGCAGTCGGCGCGATGTGCGCGGTCGGGTTGGCCGTGCGCTTGTGGGTCTTCCGGGGCATCTGGCTCGACGAAGCGACGAGCATCCACCAGGCCGGCATGTCGTTCGGGGGGATGCTCAACAACCTGCGCACCACCGACGTGCATCCCCCTCTCTATTTCAGCATCCTGTGGATCACCGATCGGGCTTTCGGAGCAGGCGAGCTGGCCATGCGCAGCCCCTCGATCCTCGCCGGATTGGCCGTCATTCCCGCCGCGTACGTCGCCGGCCGCGACCTGTGGGATCGCCGCAGCGGTCTTGTGGCAGCCGCAATCGCGACGGTCGCCCCGATGCTGGTCTGGTACTCGCAGGAAGTCCGCATGTACTCGATGTTCATGCTGGTCGCCTTGGTTGCCATTTGGGGCCAGGCGCGAGTGCTACGGCGGGGATCGCAGTGGGATTGGGCCATATTCACGCTGGGAAGCGCGGCTCTGGTGTGGACCGAGTACTTCGGGATCTTCCAGGTCATCGCCCAGCAAGTCGTCTTCGCATGGGTGTCCTGGACGCGCCGCCGGGACAGGGAAGCCTTGCTTCGCCTTCTAGTGCCATGGGCGCTCGCGACGCTCGCGCTCCTGGCGTTCCTAGCGCCCCTCTTCCCCTTCGCGTCCCACCAGTTCCTCGTCAACCAGAATTCCGGCAAGGGATTCGGAGGCCCATCTCAGGTCGGGCTGTCGGGTGCACAGTCGATCTCGGTGTACACGGTTCTGACCAACTTCGCGTGGGCGCTCATCGGTTACCACTCGGCTTCGGTCATGGCGGCTCTGGTCGCCCTGTGGCCGATCGGGATCCTCCTGACCCTGTTTCTTCTCGGGCGGAACATCACCGGCTCGACCGTCGTCGTCGTGGCCTCAGCCGTCCTGCCAGCCCTCCTCCTCCTTGGCATCGGCCTCTTCAAACGCAACCTCTTCGACGTCCGCTACATGTCCGGTGTCGTCGTGGCCGTCTTGTTGCTCACCGCACGAGCCATAACCGGAGGCTCGCGAAGCCTGCGGGTACAAGCCGCCGCTTGCGTCGCGGTGGCCGGAATCTTCGCCGTCTCCCTCGGTGACGAGCAGATCAACGGATCGAACCCTCGGTTGTACGACTTCGCAGGCGCTCTGAGCGCGGTGGATCACCGGGCCCGCCCCGGCGACGTCATCCGCTACGACCCATCCGACATCGGACTGGTGGTCAGCTACTACGCGCCGAACGTGAAGGCGGTATCCGTCGCTGCTCCGCACTCGGTACCTCCCCCGGGGCATCAGGAGTTCGTCCTGGCCTCCCCCAACCTCATGCACCCAGGCGAGCCGGCGGCCCTGCACAAGGAGCTGGTACGGATGCGAAAGATCGAGACCCAAATCGCAGTGATCAAGAAGGCGAACGTGACCGTGTGGGTGTTCCGGGTACCCGCGGCAGGTGGGTCATGACGGTCACATCCCTCAGGCAGTGGTCACCAACGGCCGGTTGGCGGCAGGTGAGGCGCCGGCTGCTCTGCCTGCTTCCCGTCAACGTCGCGCTCAGCATCTGGTACTTCACTTGGCTCTTGGCCCCGGAGCGGATAGGCAACCCGGTCCTGTACGGGCTTCTGATCGTTGCGGAGTCTTTCAACCTTGTTCAGGCTGCGGGATTCTGGTGGACCGCATCGAAGGCAAAGGAGCCGCCGCCCACCCGGACTGACTTCGGCCCGGTGCCGGTAGACGTACTCATCCCCGTCTACAACGAGGAGCTCGACGTGGTCGAGGCGACGGTCGCAGCAGCTTGCCGTCTGGCGTACCCCGAGGTGACCGTCGTCGTATGCGACGACGGCGACCGCGACGAGTTGGCCGCGATGGCGGTGCGCCACGGAGCCGAGTACATCCGGCGCTCGGACCACTCCGGTGCCAAGGCCGGCAACCTCAACCACGCGCTGCTGCGCACTAGTTCGCCATTCATCGCAGTGTTCGATTGCGACCACGTGCCAGCGCCCTCGTTCCTGGGCGCCACCATGGGCCACTTCAGCGACCCGAACGTCGCGCTGGTCCAGACGCCGCAGCACTACGCCAACGCCGCCGACAATCCGATCGCCGCCGCGGCCTGGAGCCAGCAGGCCCTGTTCTTCGGGGTAATCGCCCGGGGCAAGGACGCAATGGGGTCGATGTTCTGCTGCGGGACCAACGTCGTAATCCGCCGTGAGGCACTCGAGTCGGTCGGGGGGATCCCCGAGGACTCCGTGACCGAGGACTTCGAATTGTCCGTCCGTCTCAGGGAGCGAGGATGGCGCATCGCGTACGTCCCGACCGTGCTCGCCTCGGGTCTGGGACCCGAAGACATGGCGTCCTACGTCAGCCAGCAGCACCGCTGGGCGCGCGGTTGCCTCGCGGCGGTAGCGACCGTCGCCCGCTCGAGACTCCCCTGGCGACAGCGAGCGCAGTTCCTGCTGTCGTCGATGTTCTTCCTGACCGGATGGACGTATCTGATCTACATGACGCTGCCGGTGGTGCGGATCCTCGGTGGCCAGCAAGCCCTCGCAGGTGCAACGGCGAACCAGTTCCTGGATCACTTCGCGCCGTACTTCTGTTTCAGCATGCTCACCGTGGCGATAGCGGGGCGGGGGAGTTACACCTTCTCGGCGTTCGCCCTGATGGAAGCCAGCTTCTGGATACACATAAGCGCCTCTATCCGAGCCTTGCTTCGCCGGCGGAGCCGGTTCGTCGTGACTCCCAAAGTCGGCAAGGCCGGTCGACAGCCCGGCGCAGTCGCGCCGGCACTCGTCGCTCTGTCCGTCCTAATCGTCTCTGCGGTGTACGGCCTGATACACAGCCGGTCGCCTGCCACGCTCAACAACGTCGCGTTCGCGGACCTCCACATCAGCGTGCTCCTGGTGGGCATATGGCCTGCTCTCGTCGGGACCCGTAGTTCGCGGGTTCGCAGCCCGGACCTGAGGCTGGAGCGGGCAGCGGCATGATCGTCCCGAACGTTCTCATCGCGGGCGCGTTCGGTCAGGGCAATCCGGGCGACGAGTCGATCCTCGACGCTCTTCTTCGGGGATTGGACGGGTGCGCGGTGTCCGCGACGAGCGCGAATCCGTTCCGCGGCCCGACGAGTCCACCTTGCCGCCTGCTCGCGGCTGATAACCCCCGCGCGGTCGCCGCGGCCGCTCTGGAGGCGGATCTCGTCGTGGCGACGGCGACGGTCTTCAAGTCCCTCCACCCGAGTAGCCGGCGCCACCCGTTGGCGTTGCTGGCCGACACCCTCGCGCTTGGTGTCGCCACGCGACTCAGGGGCCGACCGGTCGCGATGGTTGGGGTCGGGGCGGCGCAGCTGGAGAGCCGGTCCGCACGCGTCTTCGCAAGGGCCATCGCCGGCGTTTCCGGCCCGATAACGATGCGCGACGAGGAGTCGGCGTCGATCCTCCGGGCGGCAGGGGTGCAACGTCCCCTCCCGGTCGCGGCCGACGTGACCTGGTCCCTGATGCCAGAGTTCGCACTCGAACCGCCCGGGGTTCCCGCCGGTAGCCCGAAGGTTGTGGTTGCCCTCAGCCACCTGGCCGGAGACGGAAGACTCGTCGCGTCCATTCGGGATGCCCTGCGCGAGCTGCACCGCGCCGGTTGCTCGGTGACGGTCCAGCCCTGGCAGCTCCCGCAGGACGCCGGCATGGCCGCCGCCGTGGCGCAAAGCGTGGACGCACCCGTCGAGGTACGCGACCCTCCGCCTGACGTGGTCGCGGCCGCGTCCGCTCTGCGGGGTGCATCTGTCGTGCTGGGGCTGCGATTCCATTCCCTCGTAGCCGCAGCTGCGGCCGGTGTGCCCTTCGTCGCCATCGCCCACGAGCCGAAGCTGGCGGCCCTTGCACGACGCCTCGAGCAGACCAGCCAACCCCCCTCGGTGAGCAGTGCGGGTCTGGCGGCTGCCTGCCGCGAGGCCGCTGCCGGCGCCCCGCCGTCGAAAGCTGCGGTACGCCGGGAGACTCAGCTGGCCGACCGGGCCATCGCCGGTGTCCGCGCGCTGGCCTTCGAGCGAGCGCGCAACAGGCGGCCGGGCCTGTCGGTGGTATCGGTCACATCTACTTGAGCGTCAAGCCGCTCGTACGACTATCCGGCACAGCCCTCGTCGGTGTTGCCCTCGTAGACGGTCGACAAAGACGTGCTGGCGCCCCCGGGGCGATACCTGCCGCTGGAGCCCGTGACGCCGGTCTCAGGCCGCCGGCTCGGGGCTGCCGCGCCGGTCTCTGATAGTTGCGGAGGGAGTGGGATTTGAACCCACGGAGATCTATGCAATCTCAAAGCTTTTCAAGGGCGGCCCGAGTTGTGGTTCGGATCGGCTGTAGTAGGTCTGAACTGGCGTTTTGAGTTCGGCTTGTCGCCGAAGTCGGCTCGGATCGGCGGGTTTCGGCTCGAAATTATGGCCGTCTCTATGGCCGTCGGCGTCGCGCTCGTTCGGATTGTGGCCTTGCTATCCGCCGTCTGAAGTACCATGAAATGAAGATCATGGCTCTCGGAAAGGAGGCGAGTGTGGCAGCGTCTCTTGCCAAGACAGCTCAGGCGATAAAGGCCAGTCTGGCCGGGCCAGACCCCTCCCGAGGGGAGTCCGAATCCATTCGTCTCGCGTTCTCGTTCATCGAGTTGTACGAGCGGGACTGGGTTCCGGAGCGCGTTCATCTGCTCGAGGACTGCCCCGAGCCGGTTGGTGATCCCCGCTTCGATGCCCTCCTTGCCGCACTTGCCGAGCATTTGTGTGCGGAGCACGGCAGTGAGAGTCCGGCTTGGGTTGGTCACCCGAACCGGTTCCTCGACACGTGGTGGTTCGTGGCGGGTATGAAGTCCTTGGAGGCCGATGCCTTGGTCCACAGTCCGATCTCATTCGCCCGTCGCGGGGTGTTCCTGGGCGACGGCGCGTTGAGCTACGCCTGAGGTGCTGCTCGATCGCGCTGGCCTCCTTCGCGCCTTCAGAGCACTCGACGAAGAACTCGAACGGGACAAGATCCGAGCCGACGTCTTCGTCGTCGGGGGCGCCGCCATGGCCGTGGCTTACGACACGCGCCGATCTACGCGTGACGTGGATGCCGTCTTCGTTCCGACAGCGGAGGTTCGAGCCGCCGCCCGTCGTGTGGCCGAACGTCTCGACCTTGACCCGGATTGGCTCAATGACGGAGCTAAAGCCTTCGTGCCCGGCGACGATCCGAACAAGAGCAACGTTTTTGAGGGCAAGTATTTGCAGGTAGCCGCAGCATCGCCGAGGTTCTTACTGGCGATGAAACTTCTTGCTTCTCGAGTCGAGCGGGACCAAGACGACATACGGGAGCTGTATCGGCTGTGCGGGTTCACTACGACCGAGGAAGGATTACAACTTGTTGCTGCCGCCTATCCGTCGCGGATAATCCCACCACGCACTCGATTCATGCTCGAGGAGATGTTCCCTGCGATTGAGCGGGGCAACGATCGAAGAGAACCCGACCTAGGTATGGGACTCTGACCACCGCTCCTGGTGCCGCACAGGTTCGGCGTGTGATTACGGGCTATCGGGCGGTTCCGCCGACTACGCCCGGTCGAGAGCGCCCGTGCCGATGAAGATGCCGCGGATGCGGAAGGCGGCGGGGGAGTGGACGAGCGCGTCCGTTCTCACCGAGGGGAGGTCGATCGGGAACCACCACTGCTCGAGAAAGCGGTCGGCCTCGTACGCCCACTCCGGGATCTCGATCCCGTCGTGGTAGGCGAGGTGCTGGGCCAGCGCGGCTATAAGGGCGTCGTAGCGCGGATCGCCGGTCGTTGCCGGTCTCTCGCCGAGAAGTCGGGCCCGCCGGTCGACCGGTTCCCAGCTGTACTCCTCGACGAACTCCAGAACCAAGCGCCGACGATCGGCGTCAATGGCCATGCTTCGGAGGCCTACGGCGAGGTCGGCCAGGGTCATGGCGCGATATGACTTCGCCGCAGTGACCACCCGATCAGCGTACCGATCACGGTTGCCGCAAATTATGGCCTCTCTATGGCCACACTTCATGCACATTCGTACCGGCCGATTCGAGTCAGCCAACCACATCAGTCTCGCGACTAGAGAATTCTCCCTTGCGCAGCAAAGGATTTTGCTCATTTGGAGCCTGATGATGCTAAGAATGGGCTAACGCGCGGAGGGAGTGGGATTTGAACCCACGGAGATCTATGCAATCTCAAAGCTTTTCAAGAGCTTCGCATTCGGCCGCTCTGCCATCCCTCCCGTGAGTTCTCAGACTAACTGCGAAGCAGAAAGCGGATGTTGTCCGAGAACAGCGCCGGCTGCGACTCGGGCGTCACGCCGGCGGCGGCGTAGTCCGCGAGCGGCGTGTCGGTCCCCTCGGTGTGGGGATAGTCGCTGCACGCCATGAAGATGTCGCCGGATTGTTCTGCAAGAGAGGCCGGGCCCTCGTACGAGAACGCGGCGACGCGCACCTGCCTGCGGAAGTACTCGCTCGGGCGCAGCGAGAGAGGCACCGACTCCCCGTTGAACGCCGCAGCAAACGAGAAGCCTCCGTCCATCATCATCATCTGCAACGGCACCCACACCGCGGACAGCTCCATCACGCCCAGGCGCAGAGCCGGGTGCCGCTCCAGCACGCCGTTGATGATGAGGTCGGTCAGCGCGAGTGCCACTCCCGTCCACAGGAAGATGGACGACAGCGGCGACAACCGTGCCAGCCCCTGCTCGCCGTACCAGGCATCGTCGAACGGCCGCGGTTGCTCCGCGACATGAAACACCGGCGTGATCCCGTGGTCCACGAATGCCGACCATGCCCAGTCGAGCGACGGATCCGACAGGCGTACACCATTGACCAGACCCGGCGGAATCAACGCGAGCCGCAGGTCACCGCCGCCAAGGGCCGCCAGTTGCCCGAGGAGCCACGACCGGTCGGTCAGGTTCACGTGCCCCACGGGATGCAGGCGGCCACCACCAGCCGGCACGATCTCCTCGCAGATCCAGCGGTTCCACGCTCCCATGTTGACCAGGGTCGCCCGCGGGTCGGGCTCCAGCGGTCGCTCGAACACGATCCCGTAGTTCGGGAACAGCACCGCGGCGTCGAAGCCGGACGAGTCGAGATGACGTACTACAGCTGCCGGATCGGAATAGGGGGCAGCGAACTCCTCGTAGTCCATCGTCGAGGGAAGTCCGTCGCGCTGGCGGTTCTGGTAGGTGCCGATCGTGGACGGCCGCTTCGGCTGATGCGGCTCCGCCAGCCAGATCCGCCGGTCACCCGACACAAGCCACACGTACCCGAGATCGTCGGGCACCATCCGCAGCGCTGCATCACGCCCCGCCGGATCGCAGTAACGCTCCCACATGTCGACCGGCTCGAACAGATGCATGTCGCAATCGATGGCAGCAACCACAGCGAAAACCTCCCAGCGCTCAGCCAAGTCTTACCGCGTTGACCCCCATGAATCCCAGTAGGTGATTCCCTCCACCGGAGGGCGCTTCGCCGGCTTGAAGTCCTGACCCACGGTGTACGCCACCGGGATCAAGGCGACCTGCGTAACCTTGTCGAAGGGGATTCCGAGCAAATCGGCCGCCTCTTTCTCCTTGAACAGATGCAGCGTCGTCCATGCGGAACCGAGCCCCCGGCTTCGCAGCGCGAGCATGAAGTTCCATGCCGCCGGGATGATCGACCCGTACGTCGAGGCGGAGACGATGTTCGGCGCCTTGTCGGCCCGCCCTTCGATGCACGGGATCACGTGCACCGGGACGCGGCCGAGGATCTCGGTGAGATGAAGCGCGCTTTCGTAGACCCGCCGCGTCTGGTCGTCCTTCTCCTGGCCGGCGGCGGCTTTCAGATAGCCCGCGCCTCCCTCGGAGTACATACGCGCCAGTTCCGATCGTTTGTCCGGGTCGGTTACGACTACCCAGCGCCATCCCTGGGCGTTGCTTCCAGTCGGTGCCTGGATGGCCAGGCGCAGGCAGTCGAGGATCACCGACTCCTCGACGGGCCGGTCGAGGTCGAGCCTCTTGCGTACGGCGCGCGTGGTCGTGAGCAGCCGGTCGGTGACGGAGGTGTCGAAGGTCATTGGTTCTCCTTGTTGCTCGGCACGACGGTGGAACGTAGGTCGTGTATCCACTTGTCAGCGGCCCGCCACGCGCGGTCGGCGTGTCGGCGGCGGTCAGCGCCGTGTTCGCCCGCCGCGGGGTAGGAACCGAGGAACTTCAGCTTCCTCAGCCCGGTGTGCAGGTCGCGCAAGCAGTCCGCAACGACCTCGTCCGCGACGTGTCCCTCGAAGTCGATAATGAAGCAGTACTCGCCGAGCCCCTTCTTCGTCGGGCGCGATTCCAGCTTTACCAGGTTCAGATCGCGCGCGGAGAACTGCCCCAGGATCCCGTGCAGACTCCCTGGATGGTCCGACGACTGAAAGCAGACGATGCTCGTCTTGTCGTGACCGGTCGGCGCGGGGATCCCGTTCTCCGGGCGCGTGACCAGCACAAAACGCGTCGAGTTGTCGACGTGGTCCTCGATGCCTCCGGCCACCACTTCCAGGCCGTACAGCTCGGCAGCGAGCACCGTCCCGATCGCTGCGGTCGCAGGATCGCGCTCCTCGCCGACCTGCCTCACCGCCTCTGCGGTCGACGTCGCCGCCACCTCCTGCACGTCGGGCAGGTTCGCGCTCAACCACGCCCGGCACTGTCCCGTCGCATGCGGAAAAGACACCACCCTCTTGATCTGCGCCACCTCCGCCCCTGGGACCGCGAGGAGGTTCTGGGTGACAGGCAGGACGACCTCGCCGACGATTATCAGGTCCCGCTCGAACACGAGTTGGTCCAGCGCGATGGACACGGTCCCCTCGATCGAGTTCTCCAGCGCAACGAACCCGTAGTCGACGGCACCGTCGGCGACGCCGGCGAGGACGTGCACGAAGGACGAGAGCGGTCGGCGCTGCGCCCCGGCGAGACCGGGGTCGCTGCGCAACGCCTCCTCGGTGAAGGTGCCCGACGGTCCCAGGAAGCCGATCGTGGCGTGCGGGGAGACGGCACCGGTCATGGGCGGGCAGGATAGAGCCGTAATGGATGCCGCCGCCCTTCGAAAACTGCTCGACCGGCTCGCCGCCGGCGACGTCGACGCCGACGAGGTGGTCCGCCGCCTGCGCCGGTTGCCGTTTGCCGAGCTGGGGTACGCGATGGTCGACCACCACCGCGAACTCCGCCAGGGGTTGCCCGAAGCCGTCTACGGACCGGGGAAAAGACCCGACCAGTGCGTGGGGATCGTCGGCGAGCTGCTGTCGGCCGGTGGCGAGAGCGACGGTGGCGGGCCGGTGGTGCTCAGCCGGGCTGACGAGGAGCAGATCGCCGCGGTCTGTGCCGCGTTTCCCGGCGCGGTGGTGACGGGCTCGACCGTCGTTTGGCGACCGGCGTCTTTGAGGGAAGAAGCGGTTCTGGTGGTCACGGCCGGCACAGCGGATCTAGAGGTGGCGGAGGAGTGCCGGGCGACGCTGCGTGCGTTCGGGTTCGGCGCCGCGCTGGTGGCCGACGTCGGAGTCGCCGGCGTGCACCGCTTGCTCGTGCACGTCGATCTGCTTCAGGCCGCGGACGCGGTTGTCGTGGTCGCGGGGATGGAGGGAGCGCTGGCGAGCGTGGTCGGCGGCCTGACGGCGGCTCCCGTGGTGGCGGTGCCGACGAGCGTCGGGTACGGGTCGTCGCTGGAGGGCGTGACTGCGCTCTTGTCGATGATGGCGTCATGCGCGTCCGGGATGGTCGTGGTGGGCATCGACAACGGGTTCGGAGCGGCGCACGCCGTCGCGCGGATCCTCGGCCCGGCCCGCCGGCTCGCTTCGACCCCGGAGGTCGCGCGTTGACCACCGTCGCATGGTGGCACTGCTTCGCCGGCATCGCCGGCGACATGGCGCTCGGAAGCCTGGTCGATGCCGGCGCAGACCTGGGGTTGATCCAGCGGGAGCTGGTTGCGCTTCCGGTCGGGGGATGGTCACTCGAGGGCGAGCAGGTGATGCGTTCCGGCCTCGCGTGCACGCACGCGCGGGTTCGGGTACACGACACCCAGGTGGTGCGCACCTACGGCCACATCGTGGGCCTTATCACCGAGGCACGGCTGCCCGAGCGAGCGCGCCAGCGCGCGCTGGAGACGTTCGCGAGGCTCGCCGAGGTGGAGGGCCGACTGCACCGACGGCCGACGTCGCAGGTCCATTTCCACGAGGTCGGCTCGACCGACGCGATCATCGACATCGTCGGCACGTGCGTTGCGCTGGAGCTGCTAGGTGTCGACGAGATCTACGCCAGCCCGGTCGCGCAGGGAACGGGGATGGTCCAGAGCTCTCACGGCGCGCTGCCGATCCCGGCGCCGGCCGTCGTCGAGCTCCTGCACGGGGCGCCCACCTACGGCACCGCGCTCCCGTACGAGCTGACGACTCCCACCGGCGCGGCGTTGCTCTCCGCACTGGTGAAGGGGTGGGGCCCGATGCCGGCAATGGACATCACCGCGTCGGGTTTCGGCGCCGGCACCCGCGAGATCGACGGGCTGCCCAACGCGGTCCAGGTGGTGATCGGCTCGGCGGTCGCCGGTACCGCCGGCGGATCGGGAGCGCAGGGTTCCGACCTCCCGCACGGCCAGCCGGTAGTCGTCCTCGAGGCGAACGTCGACGACGTGACCGGGGAGATACTCGGTGCCACATTGAGTGCCCTGATCGGCGCCGGCGCCCTCGACGCGTGGGTCACGCCAGTCACCGGCAAGAAGGGACGGCCGGCACACGTCGTCAGCGTGCTGTGCGACGTTTCGGCAGTGGGTCGGCTGCGCCAGGTGCTGGCCGACGAGACCGGCACCCTCGGTGTCCGTGCGCAGACGTGGCAGCGATGGCCGTCGGAGCGGCAGTTCTCCGAGGTCGAGGTCGGCGGCTACCCGGTGCGCGTGAAGCAAGGTCCGCGTCGCATCAAGGCGGAGCACGACGATGCCGTCCGCGTGGCGCGCTTGATCGGCCTACCCGTGCGCGAGGTGGCCCGCAGGGCGGAGGAGGCAGCGCACCGGCGGCTGGATGCCGGTGCCGGCCTTGGGCCCAGCGGCGCCGGCAGCGGGTCGGGCGGCTCCACCATCAGCTCCCTCCCACTGCCCGACGGCCCGAGCGACCAGCACCCGCCGGCGGGTTGATCGCTAACCGGACAGGGTTCGCTCTATATGGCTGCGGGACCGCCCAACCCTGTCCACTTGGGCCCGGGCGCCGGCCGCGAACAGGACAGAGAACCACATTGGATCCGCTCCGCAGGCGAACCCTGTTCCATTCGTGGGCAGCCGCACTTCCTCTTCTGGTCAGCCGGCTGAACCGCTCAGCCGGCGCCGGTCCCGTTGAGGATCGACAGCGCCTCATCGTGCAACAACCCGTTGCTGCTGACGGCGCTGCCCCCGTCCGCACGCGTCACGCCCGCCAGATCGGTGAAGCGACCTCCCGCCTCCTCCACGATCACCTTCACCGCCGCCAGGTCCCACAGGGATACGACCGGATCCAGAGCGATCTCGCAGGCTCCCTCCGCCACGAGCATGTGCGACCAGAAGTCCCCGAACGCCCGGTCCCTCCAGCAGCGCAGCGCGAGCGCGACCACCCCGGCCGGCCCGCCACGTTCCTCCCAGCCCGACAGGCTGCCGCCTGACACCTGGGCATCCCGGAGCGCCGACACCCGCGACACCCGGATCGGCGCACCCGCGCCTCCGGGAGCGCCGGCGAAGGCGCCCATTCCGCGCCCTGCCCACCACCGCCGCCCCAGCGCCGGTGCCGACACGGCGCCGACCGTCAGCGAGCCGGCCTCTTCGAGCGCCAGCAGGGTCGCCCAGACCGGTATGCCGCGAACGAAGTTCTTGGTCCCGTCGATGGGGTCCACGATCCACCGCCGCCCCGAGCCGGTGCCATCCGTTCCGCCCCCACTCGTGCCGTCCCCAACGGAGCCGGTGCCGGCTCCCTCGCCGAACTCCTCGCCCAGCACCGAGTCCCCGGACCGGCGCCGGCCCAGCTCCTCCCGCAGCGCCAGCTCCACGGCCCGGTCCGCCTCGGTCACCGGCGTCAGGTCGGGCTTGGTCTCGACGGCCAGATCCGGGCGACGGAACGCTGCCAGAGTGATCCGGTCCGCGACGTCGCAGAGCCCCAGAGCCAGTTGCAGGTCGTCGACATGCTCGGCATCTGGCACGCCGGAACCCTAAGCGAGCGCCACCAGGTCGATCATGTCGTCGCTCCACGCGTCCTCGGTGCCGTCGGGCATGAGCAGCACCCGGCTTGGTGCCAGCTGAGCGACGAATCCGACGTCGTGGCTCACGATCACCATCGCCCCGGGCCACCCGGCGAGAGCGGCGCCGATCGCCTCCCTCGAGGGGGGATCGAGGTTGTTGGTCGGCTCGTCGAGTAGGAGCAGGTTGTGCTTGCCCGCGACCAGCTGAGCGAGGGCGAGCTTGGTCTTCTCGCCGCCCGACAGCGTGCCGGCGTCCTGGAAGGCGATCTCTCCGCTCAGCCCGAACATGCCGAGCAGGTTCCGCTGCTCGACCTCGGGCACGTCCGAAGCCTCGCGCATGTGCGCGATGACCGACACACCAGGCTGTATCCCCTCGTGCTCCTGCGCGTAGTAGCCCAGGCTGACTCCGAAGCCCGTGCGGAACTCGCCCGCCACTGGGCGTGCCTCACCGGCGAGTATCCGCAACAGGCTGGTCTTGCCGGCGCCGTTCAATCCCATGATCAACAAGCGCTCGCCGCGCTCGACGGCAAACGACACACCCTCGAATACGGCAGGCCCCCCGTACGCCTGCGCCAGTCCCTCCGCCTCCAGCACGACCCGACCCGCGCGGGGCGGCGACGGGAAGCGCACCTTGTACTTGCGGTCGCTCTTCAGTGGCGCTCCCACCGCGCCCACTCGCAACCTCTCCACCCGTTTGTCGAGAGACTTCGCCGTACGCGCTCGCTTCGCAGTCTGGTGGCGCATCGACTCCGCAAGGTCCGACA
>Ga0307373_10001399_pt1 | contig 45310 bp, 39 predicted proteins | sample OX2MG_FD_202534 | JGI IMG/M metagenome (GOLD analysis project Ga0307373, IMG submission 202534) | Soil microbial communities from Risofladan, Vaasa, Finland - OX-2 | ecosystem: Environmental > Terrestrial > Soil > Coastal area > Acid sulfate soil | place: Finland: Risofladan, Vaasa | collected...
CCAGTCATCCAGTACGAGGAGGAGGACGAACTCATCCACACGGATGAACACCTGAATTGCGGCGACACCACCTGTCCCTGTAATGCGAACGTGGTAGAAGGCGCACGCGCGGCCTCCCAGGACACGGAGGCACGAAGATGAACGGAACCGATTGCGCCTGGTGCGGCACCGGCGAGGGCATCTGCGCCGAATGTCTGCAAGCCATCTTCGCTGAGTCGGATGTCCTGGCAGCCACCGGCCTGTTCCTTGCCCCCGATAGCGAGGAGAACACACAGCCACAGACGGCACCACCAGAAAGCGAGGGCGAACGCCATGCAGCAGCATAACACCATAACACGATGCGATAAGCCCGTCTCGTTTCGTGCGCTGCGCTGCCGCATGCACGCTCGATTGGCTGTGGTCCAGCATCTCCAGCGCAAAAAACGCTCTCTTGCGCGTGCCTACGTGCGGCTGCGCAGACTCCACACGCACATCAAAGCACAACGGGCTCTGCGTCTGCGGCTGAAACAAATACACCAGGCTGCGGCCATAATGAGGGAGGTGGAGTCGTGATCGACCTGCACTCCCCACAATCGCAATTGCAGCCAGAACACCTGACAGTTTCTGAGTTGCTGCTGGAGGCACACAGAGAGATACAAGCCCATCCCCATACGCAGCCAACCGCGACCGCCTACGCCTTTGAATTGTTCCGCCGCGCTATCGGACAGCGTGACGAGCAAGCCTGGAGCGGCCTCTATGAACTGTATCACGCAATGGTCAGTTCATGGATGCTCCGCCGCGCTCCTGCTCTCGTAGCAGAGGATCTCGCAGCACTGGTCAACGAGGTCTTCGCCAAATTCTTCCGGAGCATTGGCCCGGAAAAGCTGAAAAACTTTCCCTCGGTTGGATCGCTGCTCGCCTACCTCAAATGCTGCACGAGCAGCGTCTGGGCCGATTACTGCCGGTCGCAGCTGACGCGACAACGCGAGGACCCGCTAGAATCTCTCCCCCAGCAATCGCTCATGCTTGACGATTTCGCTGCGTCTGTGATCGATCAGCTGACCGCACAGGAGGCCTGGGCCATGATCGCTGGCGCAGTCCCGGCCCAGGAGGAACGGTTGATCCTGGTGCTGGTGTGTAGTCAGGGTTGGAGTCCGGCCAAACTCCAGCACCGCTACCCCTGCCTGTTTCCGTCGGTTGAAGACGTGTATCGCCGCAGGCGCAACGTCTGCGAACGACTGCGACGAAACCAGGAGCTGCTTCACCTGCTGGAACGCCAATCTTCGCGAACGTCGCGGGAGGAGTGCCACCATGCACACTAAACTCTACGCGGACAACTACCAACAGCGCAGGGAAGAAACCTTCCTCCGCTCGGGTGGTCGGTGCGAGAACGTGCGAGATGGGGAACGCTGCCCGGTGAAATTGGGCGACTGGCGCATCACCCGCTCGCTCCAGATTCAATTCGAACAGTTGCTGATCCACCATGTCAACGGCGATCCGGAGAACCCAAACGCTGAAATGCTTGCGGTCTGCTGGGCCTGCCACATGCGCCTGCACCGCAAGCCCGGCCCTGGACGCAAGAAAGCGAGTGCCAGGAAGCGGGGCTATGACGTGATCCGCGTTGCCCATTTGATGGCGATGCTGGCACGTTCCGGCCTCGCCACCTGGGCAACCACGAATGGGCGCGTCGGCTGGCAGGTAGGGGCGCTCACCAGCGAGGCCAACGACCCTATCGACGCGCTGGTCATGGCCCTCCACTGGCTCAACGCAGAGGGACACGATCTCCAAGAGGCTCTCGCACAAGCGCAGGCAGAGAACCGGCGCTTGACAGATATCATCACACGGACGCAGTGCGCCGAACAACGGCGTCAACAAGACGCTGCCATCCGAGAACCTGTGTCACGAACACGATAGGAGAACGAACGAACGTGAATACCACACAATCCGTACAGATTATTGATACCGCAGGAAACACGCACACGATAGCTATCACAGCAGATGGGATCATGCTTGATGACAAGCTATGCCGTCTCGTCGTCAAGGAGACCCAGATTGCACTTCTGTCAGAGGACCCCACCAGGGGCATCGTCACCGTTGCCCCTGCAGCATTCTGGCATGCCTTCGCCGGTGGCGATCCCACACCTGATAACGCAGGTCTGCTCCTAGCGCAAGCCCTGGCACACTGGTCGGCCATGCAAGAAATCCCTCTGGTGCTGCAACGGTTGCACCATCTTGTGGACGACATGGACAGGCAATTCCACCACTTCGGCGAAGCGCCGCTTCCGGCCTATCGCTTCGATTCCTTCACCCTACAACTGTTGCGAACCTACGATGGCACCGAGGAACACGTCGCGGCTGTCGCAAAACTGCTCAACCAACCGCCAGAGAAGATTCGTCTCTGGCTCACGATGGTCGGGCTGATAGCTGTGCCAGATCATGAGCAGCAGCAGCCACACCTCCAGGGAGAAACTGTCCCAAGAGCAGTGCCAGATAGGGTCGCTGCTCCGATCACGAACCAGCCCAGACCTTTCCGTTGGACACCTTCTCTGGTCCGGCAACTCACGGAGGCCTTTTCTACCTCAGATGAGCCGTCAATCAGCGCGGTAAGTCGAGCCATTGCCGGAAAGTACGGGTGGCCGGTCGAGGGTGTCGAATACAAAATCTACCATCTGGGCCTTCCCCGGCAACGCGAGCAGCAGCAGCGGCACCAGCAGGATACCGAAACCAGTGCCGAACAGGAGGAGAAAGGCCAGCCGATCATACCCGTGGGGGCCGATGTATCGGCCCCAACCGAAACCAGTACTGAGCAGGAGGAGAGCCAGACCGAAGAAGCCAGAGTGAAAGCTCACGCGCCTGATCCGGAAGATGGGTCCTATCACCTTCCATCCGGTAATTTTCTCTGGGACGTGAAAATTGACGGGAAGTTGCAGCGATGGCCATTAGATGTTGCGTATGGCATGTTCCCCTTTTCCAGGCCAGGCACGTCTCTCGTCTACCGTGAAAAGCAGTATGTCCTCCAGCACGTAAGTACGAGCGTCATCGCGGTGACGCAAGAGCAACGAACGGCTATGCAAGTAGCACAGGTATAGGAAGAAGGAGACACACATGAACGAGATCAATGAGCGGCACCGCCATGAACTTTGGAGGCTGGTGAAACACCTGAGGGAGATGCGCTTGCATCTGTGCAGCCTCGCTCATGGCGTGGCGACCGAGGCGGGCGTCTTTCACCGGGCCTACGTCCACCAACTCTGTGCAGAGATCGATCTCTACGTATTCCGGTATCATCGCGCCCTGCAACTTCCCCCGCCCGCGATAGAGCCTGACCCCACCTACGTCTCTACACTGCAGGCGTGCCTCGTTTCCTCCATGATGGAGCAGGAAGGCGACGTGTTCTGCCAGATGCTCGCGGCTATCGCCCTCATGGGCAACGAGCGACGGATTCACCAGCCAAAGAAAGGCAGTACTGCCTCACGCATCGTCACCGCCCTCGTGTGTGAGCATCTCGACGATCTGCTCACGTACTGCGATATCGGCGTTCTCACAAAGGTGAGAACAACCGGCAAATTGCAGATCAGGTGCGCCGCCGTATCGGACGAGGGGCGGCTCCTACAAACCCGACTGCCAAAGGATGGGAACGAGGGGGCGATCACCCTCTGGAACAAGCACGCAGGGAACTGGCGCTACACCGGGATATCTATTGGGTGCCTACTCATAGACATCGGGCAAATCCCTGATAATATCATGTCCCTCCCCCACTGGAGCGAATTACGTCCACACGTTCCTCTGGAGTTGTCAGCGCATACGAGTTTCGCGACGGGAAAGGAGCAAGACACGTGAGCGAACACAGGACCGCAGCGTGGCTTTCTGCGCTGTTGCAACGCGATACGGTAAGGACACTCTCCATGACTGACCCCTGGGGGACGCTGGTAGCACTGGGCGCGAAGCGGATCGAAACCCGCTCCTGGCCCACGCCGCATAGTGGCCCACTGGCGATCCATGTGGCAAAAAGCCTGCCAACATGGGCCGAGGCCTGTTGCTCCGAACCCCCGTTCCGTCAGGCGTTAGAGGCTGGCGGCTATCGCTGGCAGCCAGATACAGGACACAATCCCTGGGGGCTGCCGCTCGGCCACATCGTCGCCGTGGTCTGGCTAGACGAGGTGCAGCGGATCACCTCTGCATTTCAGGTGAGCGAACCTGAGCGCAGTTTTGGCCTGTTCACCCCTGGTCGCTTTGCGTGGCACTTCTCACAGGTCTATCGCCTGACGACGCCCATCCCGGCGCGGGGATCGCTGGGCGTGTGGGAGTGGCAGCCACCGGCACGCTTTTGGCGCGAGATTCAGGCTACATATGACCAGATACGAGAGGCGGTGCAACGATGATCGACGACATCGAGCAATATCAGCGGATGGAGCGCAATATCCGGGGAGCCATCAAACGCCACGTCAAGGGTTGCCCCCAGTCCGACCTTGCTCCAGAAGCGCGGCACAAGCTGATCGACTCCTTCGGTACCACTGCTCCGGCGGTCCTCTACCTCGCCGAAAAGAACATCAGTTGGGAGCGTCTGGCAATGCTGGTGGATGAAGAGGTGACCGCGTTCCTCTCGTCCACCAATCCTTCTCAGGATTCACGCAAAAGGAGGGAGAAACGATGACTGGCAAAACCGCTATCCCATGGGCGACCGAGACCTGGAACCCCTTGGCCGGGTGCACACGGGTAACCGCGGGCTGCGATGCCTGCTATGCCTTTGCGCTGCACGATATGCGACACGAAGCCTACGAAAAATACGACGGCATCTACCCGAAGACCGGCAAGCCCATGCCAAAGCAGTACGCGCACCCGTTCTCGGTCGTGCAATTACTTCCTGAACGGCTGGAGGACCCTTTGCACGTCAAAACGCCCCAGCGATTTTTTGTCAATTCGATGTCGGATCTCTTTCATAGTCAAGTCCCAGATGACTACATCTTCCAGGTATTCGACGTGATGCGACGCGCCGAGTGGCACATCTTCCAGGTATTAACCAAACGTGTCGGGCGGCTCCGTCGGCTCGGCCAGCACCTGGATTGGCCGCCAAACGTCTGGATGGGAGTGAGCATCGAAAACGATGCGCTGACGCCACGAGCTGACGCTTTACGCGAGGTGCCTGCCGCTGTACGGTTTCTTTCGCTGGAGCCGCTACTGGGTCCGTTACCATCGCTCGACTTGGCCGACATCTCCTGGGTAATCACCGGCGGCGAATCCGGCCCACACGCACGGCCGTGCGATCCCAACTGGGTCCGCGCCATTCGCGACGCCTGCATCAGCCAGGGGATCGCCTACTTCCACAAGCAATGGGGTGGGCGCACAGCGAAAGCTGGTGGAGATGAACTCGACGGACGGCACTGGCACGAGTTCCCCGCAGGGATGGTCGGAAGGCAGGAGGTGTCAGCATGAGGACACCTCTCCGTGCAGAATGCCCTCCCTGTCACCTCGTTTTGCCAGGAGGGCCACACATAACGACGCATGCGCAATCGGTTGGCCCAGAAGCTCCATCATCCCTTCTGGAGTTTGGGACGGATGTCGCAACACGCTCTCGCTGGTTTGTGCTGGCGAGTTTTCAGCACCCGGCCAAATTACATCTGGGCCTCCTGAGTTGGCTCCTTGATCGCTACACCATGCCGGGTGAGACCATCGCTGATCCCATGGCTGGCAGTGGCAGCGTGTTGTTTGCGGCAACCATGCAGCGACAGGTGATCGCCAGAGAGATTGAACCGCGCTGGCTCGACCTGCTGCGAGCAAACGCCGTACATATCACCGCACACGCAGGTCTGTTTGCCGGGCAGATCGATACCGGACAGGCAGACGCACGCGAACCCTGGGGCTACCAAGCCGATCATATTGTGTTCTCGCCCCCTTATGGCAACGAAGCTAGCGCCACGCCCGACGGACGCCGCATGTTACCTTATCGCTTGCATCAGTTGACCGTTCCTTATGATCGACGCTGGCAACACATCGTCGATCACCCGACACCCGGCGCGATGGGCGCGGTCACTTTTCACTACGGGACGCATCCCAACCAGATCGGGCATTTTCGCGGAGCGCGGTACTGGCAAGCCATGCGCCTGATCTATACCCAGGCGTACCTCTCGCTGCGCCCGCAAGGCTCCCTCATCCTCATTGTAAAGGACCATATCCGCGAGGGGAAGCGGGTAGCCACGACAGCAACCACCATCAGTGTGTGCGAGGAACTGGGATTCAGCTTGCATACCCATCACCAGCGTCACCTGCATAACCTTTCACTCTGGCAACGCCGACGCAAGGAACGTAGCGAGCCAGTAATTGAGGAAGAGGACGTACTCATCTTCCGCAAACACCAGGAGGAGATACCACGATGACACGCACCCCTGAGCAACTCTCGCTCATAACCCTGGGTACCGACCACCTGAGCGAGCGACTGGCAACCACCGGCGAGCAGCACTTTCCGGTCCAGGTCTCGCCCACTCTCGCTGACCTGCTGCACAACCACGCGCCAGTGTCTTTGTCCACTTCAGGCGGGAAAGACTCGAGCGCGATGGCCCTGGCTACCACCACCTACCTCGATGAGATCGGACATCAGGGCCTTCGCCTGCTGATTCACAGCGATCTTGGCCGTGTCGAGTGGCGCGAGTCGCTCCCGATGTGCCACAAGCTCGCCGATCATCTGGGTCTGGAGTTGGTCGTTGTACGCCGACAGGCGGGCGATCTCCTGGCGCGCTGGCAGGTGCGCTGGCACAATAACGTTGCTCGCTACGCCAACCTGGAGACTGTGCGCCTGATTCTGCCGTGGTCTACGCCAGGCATGCTGTTTTGCCGGTCCGAACTCAAGGCCGCGATCATCTGCCGGGAACTCGTACACCGCTTTCCTGGCACGGTGATCATCTCCGCAACGGGCATCCGGCGAGAGGAAAGCACGACCAGAGCACACGCGCCCATCGCTGTTCCACAGCCACGGCTCACCAACGTGACGCACCGGACGAGCGGATACGACTGGCATCCAATTGCCGACTGGACACTCTCTCAGGTCCTGGCCTATCACCAGCTTCGCCAGTTCCCACTGCACGAAGCGTACGGGCGAGGAATGACGCGTGTCAGTTGCGCCTACTGCGTGATGGGCAACCGCTCGGACCTCGCGACCTCGGCAGCCTGCCCCGACAACCAGGATCTCTACCGCGAACAGGTGGACATCGAGATCAGCTCATCCTTTTCATTCCAGAGTGGACACTGGCTCGGCGACATTGCGCCGACACTGCTCTCTCAGGAGCAACGGCGAGGCCTGGCCGAAGCGAAACGCCGGGCTGCTCTGCGCGAACACGCCGAAGCGCGTATCCCGCGCCACCTGCTCTACACAAAGGGCTGGCCGACCGTGATGCCCAACCGAGAGGAAGCCCGCCTCCTCAGCGACGTGCGCTGCATCGTCGCCGACGCTCTGGAGCTGGTGATTGATTACCGCGATCCTGAAACCATCCTGGCCCGCTACGCCCAATTAATGCAAGCCAGGACCCAGAAAAGGAACGGAACACAATGAGCAGACACACGCGGAGTATTTCCTATAGCCTTTGTGCTACAAGGGGAGGCGTCCGATGAGTGACACAGCCCTTCTTGAGTCTCATCGTGCATGAACACTATCAGTAGGTGTGAAGCGTTAGGATTTTCATACAAACAACAGATGTTAATTTCCTACTAACATTTGTTGTTGACAAAACAGCCCGTGGAGGTTATAGAAGTGATAGAAGGCCAATTGATAAGTAGTCTGCGGAGCAGGAAAGATTGCGCAAGGCTGCGTCACGCTTCCTTTCCCAATTTATGCGGAACACTTGTACAATTGTTGGTAATGCCCTACAATGACCATATATTTGGTCCACTGGGAGGCTATGCCGATGCAGTAATACAATGCGCTCGACGCGCTCGATCACCGCCAAAACGATTAAAGGCCAGCGGGGCCGAATCCGCTGACCTCTGTCGGGAAAATATTCCACTTGCGCTGGTAGGCCGCTGGCATGACTACCACCAGAGCGTTTACAAATGCCTTCAATGCTCTGATAGTAGCATATTCACGTCAAAAAGTCCAGTGATAGGCATTTGTGTCTATCAAAATCCCCTTTTTGACCCCTGTGGGACTTCCACTGCCTGCTTGCCCTGCCATGCGCGATGAAACAACTTTCAGCATTATTAGGAAGGATTTCGTAGCATGGAACATTCTCATGAAGAAGATGGCCAGCCTCAAGGCGTGCCATCGCGTCCACAGCAGGTGGACGGATCGCAACCGAGCATTGACTTCAGCCGCGAGCTAGAACTCGAAGAGCGTTCACGCAACGCGCTCTTCCAGAGCGTGGTTATCCTGAGAGAGCGCGGAAGAGACGGCCAGGATTTGCTGAGAGAACTCCTCCTGGTGAATCAGCAACTCCCCCGCCCTGTCGAGATCGAGGAACTCCCAATCATCGCTGATTTCCCCCTCGACATGGACGCTGACGCCTACATCCAGATGATGGATACACTGAGAGATGCAGCGACCAGGCTGCATCTCCATGAGGAGCCGACAGCAACAGATGAGGCGGTCGAGCCGACCCCGGCCGCGCTCGACCAGGCGATTGCCAATACGGACGTCAAGGGCCTGTACGCCAACGTTGGCGTGCTTGTCAGCCTGCGCCAAAACGATGCCGTCGGCTACATTTTTAAGAAGGAAGCGATCAAAGCGGCGTTTGGCAAAACGGTCAACATGAATGACCTGGAGCGACTCGTAGGTGAGCAGCAGCGCAAGGCAGCCAAAGAGGAGCGTGGCGAGAAGCTGGATGTTGCCGAGGTCGCGAAGTATTGGACCATGGCGCATCGGCAGGATTGGGCCTACGACGCAAAGCTCAAACTCTGGCGGCATTGGAATGGGCAGTGCTGGGAGGCGCTGGAACATCGCTCCCAGGAGTTGGAGTTGGAGGCAATCGCGGCCCTGCACGATGCAGGAATCGACATCAACTCCGGGAGCGGCATGGACTGTTTCCAGCGTGTGGCCGTGGCCGAGTTAACCATCGTCTTTTTCCCCGGCGTCGGAAAGATAAACTTTGAAAACGGCACGCTCGATCTGGAGTCCATGACGCTGTATCCATTCCAGCGCGAGGACCACCTGACCTACTGCTTAGAGTACTGCTACGCCCCCGCTCACCATCCAACAATTAACAAATTCCTCAGAGAGACGATCCCAGATGTGCATGCACGCCAGGCGTTTATGGCGCACCTTGGCCTGGCACTCTTGCAGGATACGCTGATGCACCAGGTTCTCGTTTTGCTCGGGCCAACTAGGAGCGGAAAGTCCACGCTCCTGGCGCTTGCCAATGCCGTCTGCGGCACCTCGTCGGCAGACAACTTTGCGGAAGATTTCAGTTTCGCTGGCCCGAGCTTGTTCAGCAGGGAACTGGAGGGCAAGCGGAGCCGCTACCAGTGGGGCAACCGGCGGATCGTCTGCGCCGATGAGATCCCCGCGGAGGCGCTGAAAGACGAGGAGCTTTTCAAGACGATGAGCGCCCATGGCGGCGTCGAGAAGCGTGGCATGCACAAGGATGAGACAACAGGCAACCGGTGGCGACCGAAGATGATCTTAGCCGCCAACGATCGCCCGCGCTACCGCGACGTCTCCGGAGCGGTCAAAGAACGCTGCACGTTCGTGACCTGCCCAAATCACCGCCGTCGCGAACAGCGCGACCCCCAGCTTTTCGGCACATTGCGCGCCGAGATTGGACCCTTTGCAGCCAGTTGCATCTTACTGGCCCAGCGGCTCCTTGAGCGCGGGTACTATCCGCTTTCCTACGCGCAGAAGCACACGCAGGATGTGATCGCCCGCGAAGGCAATCATGTCAAGGCGTTTCTCGCAGAATGCTGCATCGTCGGCGACGCGACCAACTGGAGTGTGAGCGACAGCATTTATAACGAGTACCTCTCATTTTGCGCTAACAGCGGCATCACAAATGCAAAGTTAGCGAAGCATGTGCTGTCGGCCTCCATCTGCAATATGGCCATGGGTGTGTCTGCCAAACGCGGAAGACATGAGTCCAGGGTGGTCTGTGGGCTCCAGGGGATTCGCCTCCGAGAGGCAGAGGACATCTGGGCGACAGACGAGGACGAGCTCAATCGCTATGCCGATGATCGGCTGCTGGTAGACCAGACCGAGATGTTGACGGTGATACATGGCCAGTTGACAGTGGTTCCAAAGACCAGCAACGCAGCGAATGAGCCTGTAGAGCCTGTAGAAGAACTTTCGTTGCCGGTGTTGATGGCTCAAAACCAAAATACTCTCTCTGAAGAGATACCCCTTGTGACAACTCCTCTCGATCAAGTCGATCAAGGTCAAGGGGTCCCTCTAGAGGAACAGAAACTGGTCGAAATGCCGCCAACGCTATCAACAATTCGCCTGGAAGTGCCTGTAGAGCAGATTGAAGACGTTGATGGTAGCAACGACATTTCCACCACATGCCAGCATGCCGCCACGTATATATGCAACGTTCGCGACTGTGGTCAACCGGCGATCATCCACGATCCAGCGAATATAGAGGAGGAAGAACGCACATACGGTCTCTGGTGCGCCTCACACCAGGCGTGTTACGAGAACATGCTGTGTGGCGAATTGCTCGATCCACGCTATCCGAGAGTGGCCCTGAGCGTCTGCTCGTCGATGTGCGAGGGACATGAAGCCTGGTTGCATTTCCACCAGCATCCGCAGGCTAGTGTGGCAACCGTCAATGCAGCGGTATACAAGCTTGTGGAGGGGCAGCAGAGCCAGAGCAAGGAAGAGTCGGCGTAACCAGGCCAGGGCAGGGCAGGGGAACGCTGATACACAAGAGATGTGCTTGTACGAAGGTCGGCTATGACCTCCGGTGAGTGCTTGTCCTCTTTTTCCGCAAGATATCCTATAGCCATAGGTTCAAGAACAGGCGAGCGGTCTTTTGTTGCCGATAGTGACAGCAAGCAGAAACATCTCCCTGGGTAAGTTTGCAGTTATGCGTATATAACGTGTAACTTGCAGCCAGGAGAGTGCTGGATGGTTGGAGCGTGGGAACGCACGTTGGGGAACATCGCTCCTGCTTGAGGTAGCGGTCAGTTGCTCCGTGATGGGTCCCTTTTGCCATTCGGTACCGTTTTCGGTACCTGTCGGCTGTTGGATCCACGCTGCAGGCGTCATCTCATGCTGTGTTGTGTCCGAGGGAAAAAGCCAAGCAAGGGAGAAAAACATGGCCCTGGTTCGCTGCTACATTGGGGGAGGGCGAGAAGGAAGCAACTTGACGATTGATGGTAATATTGGAGGAGAGGTTCTCATCTTTCGCGTAGTGCTTCCAGTGTACAGTGTAGTCCGTAGAAAAACGGGTGTTTTTGTACCACGCCTGTGTGCGTATGGAGGCCAGGAGCGAATGCCTGCGGCTTCTTCTTCTCAGGGACGTCAGGAAGTTGTCCATCAACTGACACCGCGCGATCTCATCTGTCTGACCTGGATTGCCATGCAGTATGCGATCCGCCTGGACCAACTGCAACGCCTCCTCTATCGCTTGACGCCGGAGCAGGATCGTCACAAGCTGAAGCCCGGCGTTGATCGCCTCTCTCTGGACCGCACCTACGAAATCATCGCGAAGTGGCAGGCGCTGGGCCTCATCGAGAAGCAGATCATCCTCCACGGTGATAGGCTCTGGATCTGGGCATCGCGCGAGGGGCTGCGGGTCTGCCAGCTCCCTTTCACTTCCAGCGGCAAGCCGGCGAGTGTGCGGCTGCCGCATCTTTTTTATATCAACCAGATTCGGCTCTATATAGAAGACAAGCGGCCCGATGATCGGTGGACATCCGAGCGCCAGATCAGGCGAGACGCGGGCGCGCCGACCAAAGGCGAGGACCTGCCCCATTTGCCCGACGCGATCCTGACCGCGACCACCGGCAAGGTCACCGCGCTGGAGATCGAGCGCAGTTCCAAAACGGAGGAGGAGTTGCTGGCTGACCTGCGCGAGCTGGCCGTCACCTATAAATCCATCTGGTACTTTACCACCACCGCCACGAAGCGCCAGCTTGAGGCCGTGCTGGCCGAGATGTCGGAGGAGATGCGCAAACCCTTCCGCCTCTACAGCCTGGTCGAGTATGGAGGTTGCGCGTATGGAATCACGTGAGTACCGGTATCGGGGACGTTCCTCGTCCAGCCAGTCAGTCATTGGGAACGATCCGTTCTGGCTGATCCTGACCGCGCTCCTGATCCTGTGCCTCGTGCTGCTCAGCCTACCCGCCATTGTCGCCGCGTTCTTCGGTCAGCGCTTCACCTATCGGCATCTGGCCCGGTTTGGCTGGCGGTGGAGCGCCGCTATCTGGTTGGTGCTGGTAGCGTTGGCGATGTCGCTGCTGTACAGCTTCATGCAGCACGGCTTGCAGGTGTTGATGCAGCGCGAGGTGTTGGAGTATGTACAGAGCGGCAAGCACTATCAGTTTGACGTGAGCCGCTGGCCCCTTGGGCGGCTGTGGTCGGAGACCTGGCCGGTGTGGCTGCGTACATTCCTGGCCGGTGTGCCGCTGTGGGGGCTGTGGTTTGAGATCACAACCACTATGAGGGGCCAGACGGGCCGGATGCTGGAGCAGCGCGAGCAGGATCGCCAGCGCCGCATGGCCCGCGCCGGGTTGCGCGCCCGGAAGCGCACGCTGCGTCCGGAGCGTCTGCCGGATGCGGTCGCCGATATGATGGTCATGGGCGTGCCGGTTGACGGCGACGAAGAACACGAGTAAGGAGAGAACGGGCATGGGAGATCTACCCTGGATACGCAAACGCAAACGCAAGAAGCACTTTGTGTTCCCAGAAAAGGCCCTACGCACCAGTGCCGTGATGCTCGGGTCCTCTGGTTCTGGCAAGAGCGAGACGATCCGCCGGGCGGAGTATGGCGCGCACAAGGTGTATCGCCGCCAGGTGATCCATATTGATGCCAAGGGCAACACCAAAAAGGACGACGAGGAGAGCGAGGATAGCGCGGCGCGTTTTGTTGCCACGATGCGTGCCGCCGGGGCGCAGACGATCAAGGTCTTCCCGGCGACCTATTACAACGGCTGGCTGGGCAGTCCCGCCGAACTGAAGAACCGGCTGCTCTCCGTGGTTGACTCCAGCGAGTCGGCCTATTACGGCGATGTGGCTACCAACGCGCTTGACCTGGCGCTCTGTGCGCAGCCCACGCCGCGCACCAGCCGGCACTTGCTGGCGAATCTCCAATTCGAGCGGTTGAAGCAACTCCACGCGGGTGATCGGTTTCAGTATCGGCGCGTCCTGGACCTGAACAAAAAGCTCCTCAAAGAGGTGGAGATGCGCTATCAGGTCTTTTTCGCGGCCATGAACGGGCAACTGGATGGCACGCTCGACTACGCCGACGCCGACGCCGTGTATTTGCGCGTGCGCGGCTTTGTGCTGCGCGACGAGGCCCCGCGGCTGGGGCGCTTCCTGGTCGCCGATTTTATGCACTATGTCGCCGAGCGGCGCCGGGCAGGCGTCCAGACGCTGCTGGTCATCGATGAGTTCAACGCGCTCAGCATGAGAGAAGCGCCGAGCGTGCTGTTTGAGCAAGTGCGTGATTTCGGCGGGTGTGTCATTATCTCATCGCAGGGCTATACCGGTCTGGGACCGCGTGAGTACGCGGATCGCATCCTGGATGCCTGTAGCACCTACGTCCTGCACGCCTGTAGCGATCCGTTCCAGGTGTCGAAGCGCGCCGGCAAGTGCTGGAAGCTGGAGACGACCTACACGGAGGATGCGGATGGCAATCCCCGCCCGCATCACCGGTTGCGCCATGACTGGCGCGTGCCGGAGACGGCCGTGATGCAACAGGACGAGGGACAGGCCTTTTGGATTTATAAGGGGCGTGCGCAGCAGGTGCAGACCGCGCAGGTCCCGATCACCCTGGCGCAGGTGAACGAGGGTTGGAGTGAGATCCGTCGCCAGGAAGACCTGCAGCGCACTGTGCTGGCGCAACAGGCCCAGCAGCGCCAGCAGCGCAAGAATCAGGCGCAGCCGACACCACCACCGCCGCCGCCCACGTCCAAACCGTCGCCGAGGCTACCGGCATCGAACGGGCCACCGAAACAGGGCCAGGGGCAGAAGCAGCAGCCGGGGTCCGCGCCAAAGACGCTAGCAGTTCCGCCATCACTACCACAGCCGCCGACACCACCCGCGTTGGCTGTCGATGACGATGAACCCGACGAACTCTGAGTCTCCGGTACCTTTTGCCATTCGGTACCGAAAACGGTACCCTACTCTGTTTGATGTCGCCTCTTATGCCGTGTTGCGCGCCCTGGTTGTTGCTCCCAAAATGCCAGGCAATTCATAGAGAGATATGACTAATATCCAACTCTATTCAGACAACATTGCGATAATATCCAGGCAAACTAGCAATTATCCAAATTCAAGGCTTCTCTCTACCCGACTAAAGAAGAGAAACTCGCTTCTAGCCCAGGGATAAAATCCTTTACATCAGCAGAGAGATGTTGAAGTTGATAAGCATCCAACCAGACCAGGAATGTATCTATGAGAATACTTCCAGCACGTATAACTACTTGAGGCGACAGATAGTTCTCAGAATCAAGCTGCGGCAATCGATGAAAACGATGAAGTGGATTCGCACACCGCACCAGATTAAACTTCTTCAGGCTGGTCCATTCGCCATGGAGCTCCGAACTTGCAGGAGAATAGACTAACCTATAGATTTCCTGGAGATCAACTTCATACGCCATCTTCCGCATGTCTATGTTTGCGAAATTGCCCCCGAGATCCACGCTCAAAAGCGCCTCCCATATCTCTTCATTCACCTCGTCTGCCAGCTCCTCTGCAAATTGCTCTAACTCCTCTCTTCCTTCATTTGTAAGGTCCTGGACATGCAGATGAAGAAGCTTCTGCTTTCCTAGTGAGTATTGTTTGAATTGATAAAAGAGCGAGGGGTCATTTTTCTTAATCAACCACTTGAACGTAATTAAAGCATCAACCATAATGCGATGAAGCATGGTTCCTAAATCAGCGGTCCATAATGAAGGGTTCGTCACCAGTAATTTGAAGAGACGATTCTGTCGGCCAAGCAGTCCAAAGAGAACTTCATCTCTATCGGTATCATATAAATCGAGCTTCGCCTGCTGTATAGCTTTCCGAAACACAGAAGTTATCGCCTCTGCGGAAACGTTGATTGCAGAGAGAACCTGCTTCACCTCACCCTCCACAACAAACACTTTCTGAGTATCACTTGGCTGCTCACAGAGCGACAGAGCATAATTCTTCCTCCAAAAGTAAGGAACCCAATCTGGCACCCTCTCCCCCATCATTAGCTCAAAAAATGCTCCAAACATTGATCGGGACGCCGCCTCAACTTGGCGTTGCTCATCTACTGTCAGTTTTGTTGGATAGCCTACCAGGAGATCGATCAAACGCGCATGTTCGGGAGTACGCATAAAATGCAGCTGGCCATGTGACGCCATCCTTGCTACAGGGAACATACGACACTGTGTAGAATGGGCACCCTTTGAATTCCACAGCCGTCGTACAGCATCTTTAAGATAGGAAATACCTTCCTGCCAATCAGCTGTATTTTCTTTCCTCCAATCGGCAAAAATCCATGCAGCCGGACACTCTGAATAAAGGGCTAGCCCATGACGGAGACCTTCAGGCCAAATAACAGCATCCAGATGAGTATCCACCAGAGCAGCCCGTGCATCCGCTCGACGATCCTCAGGAATGAGGTTCATCGATGAAATAAGGCCTGTCAGAAAATCCTTCGAACCAGACGGAACGAACTGGTCTAAGACGTCAAAGGCCTGATGCAACGCATCTGGAGCAGCACTCCACGATAATTGATACACCACCGCATCTATGAGCAACAACTCAGGAAGCATATCAATACTGTAGCGAGTTGGCTTAATATTAAGCCTCGCTAACGGAGGATGAAGTTTTTTGCCTATCTGCTGATGCTCCTTTAACGGAGAGGTATGACTAGGAGAAGGCTTCTTCTTATTCTTACCCATAATACCTACACTTCCATCCGAAGAACGGAAAAAGAAACATGGTAAACCACCAGGACTTCGACTATCCTGGGAAGTATACAATAGCAACTAAATTGTCACGTGTCAATGTGTAAATTTTGGAAAGAAGCTGGTGGTTTCTTTGCCATTCCTCTGTTGAAAGCACCTCTCCTTTTTTCGCCTGGGGAGCCATTCTATTGGCAAGTTTCCACTAGCTTCTTTCCAAATTTACACCTTAACGTAGGATTCTCCCGAAATAATACAGTGACCTCAAAAGAACTTCTCGCCTCGCAGCAGCGCAGTATGGAGGCCCTTGAGTATAAGGAAGGGCCTGCCAGAACTCCAAAAACAACGATAAGGTTTCTCCTGATTCGTTCTCTAGATGCCGAGTTCGGCTTCCAGATTGTGCGCGTAGGCGTTGGTGTAGCCCAGCTACTCTTGCAGGTAGTCGCAGGTTGTGGCCAAGGCCGCGCCCGCAATCAGTTCAGCCGACAAAGATCAGCAGATCAGAAAACTCCACTGGCTGGAGCTTCTCATATTCCTTTTGCGGCACCTTAACATACTGCCATAGCTCGCTGGTTAACTGTGTTGCATTCTCACACCACATCTGCGCAGCCCTGTCCTTGAATCTGACCTCCAGCGATTCTTGTCCTTTTGTTTCGACCAACCACATCTCTCTCTGCTCTGTCTTGACGACAAAATCTGGATAGTAATAGCGTAAATTGGCATTGTTGTCGGTATATTCAATCGAAAAACCAAATTGCTGTGGCAACTTGGAGAAGGCGTACACGTCCTTTGCACTTTCGAGGAACTTCGCAAATTCATACTCAAATTCGTTGTCACAGGGAACCAGGTTCAGCACGCACTTCCTGGCTTCAAGGACTGGCCGCGAGAATGCAAATGGCTCTATCAGGGAGAGCCGCCGGTTCTCCCCCTCAATGCTTGGCTCCAATTGCTCAATGATCTTCTCTTTCAACGCTCTCGCGAACACATCGAGTACCACGTAACCAGAGACGCGGTGATTCATGGCCTGGACGATGGTTGGACTCTCCATGTTGACTTTTTCACCAAAGGCGCGGTCCTGGAAGAAATCCCACACTTTCGGTGCGAGCGCGCTGAATTGTCCCGGGAGCTTCACGTTGCTGGCAATCAATTTGGCGTAGTAGCTGACGATCTCGTCGGGCCGCTGCACATCCTGGATGGCGTATTCTCGCTCAAACAGTTTCTCCATCGTCAGGATATCGAACGCTTGATACTGAAATTTCCTGACATCTGCGTTGGTGGGCTTGCGGGGCAAGGGGTCTGGACTGAACCTGAAGCCCATCACATCCAGCGATCCTATCTCTTCGGCCAGCGTCTTTTTACGCACCAGGACCGGCGAGAGCCTGGGCAGGGAGAGATCATAGTCTGCTTTGTCAGGCAATTGTGGTGCAATAGCAATAATCTTGAGTTTGTCTTTGCCGACCTCAAAGGTATCGAGCTTGATATCTTCCAGTTTCTCCAGGTCATCGACGAAGGAGATAAAGGCCTTGTTGCCGATAATGTCCACTCGTTCAGCATAATGCTGGCCCCTGAACATCAGGCGCAGGCCGCGACCGATGGCCTGTTCCGGCAGAATGTTGGCGGAAGACGTATAGGGGCGCAAACCCACCACGACCGTCACGTTTTGCACATCCCAGCCTTCGCGCAGCATCAGCACGCTGACGATCGCCCTGGTCGGGCAGTTCGGGCTATCCACTTCGCGAGCAAGCTTCCGAGCCACGTCAAGGTCTTTTTTGGTGATTTCACCGGTCTTGTCGGTATGAATAACCAGCACCCTTTTGTCGCCGCCAAATTCAGCCGGATACTTGTGGCGCAGCCAGTCTCCTACGTCTTCCGCCTCCTCTGTTGTGTTCATCATGATGAACAAGAGAGGCGTTTTATTCAGCTTCTCCAGTTGCTCCTTATATTCCCGCCAACGTTCCACGCCCGCCGTGAGATAGCCCTGGTAGCGTTCGCTGGCGATGCTGCTTTTGGCTTCGTCCAGGTTAGCAATCCCCTTGACCGGCCTTTTGACAATGTTGTCCAGGATAGCCTGCCTGATCTGGTAGTCTGAAATGATCCAGGGGAACAGGGCTCCTTTGCTGAAACGGGGCGTTGCCGAGAAGTCCAGTTGGGCAGCTACAGGTAAACTGGTGTGCAGGTTGCGGATGACTGTATTCCATTCGTTTTCTTCATCATGGGTATGGTGTGCCTCGTCATTGAGTACAAGTACATGGCCGGTGCGCTTTGCCAGCATCTCGGTAAAGCTGGTAAGATCGCTGCCCGCATCGTTTTTGGGCTTCGGGCCAAGCATCTCCGTCATAATGTCAGGCTCGTCATCGCTGTTTTTCTTGCGCTGGGTCCTATCGTAGAGCTGCTGGATGTTGGTGAGAAAGAGCATCCCCTCCGCGGGAGCGCGTTCGGCATCTCCGCGCATGACGCAATCGAACTCCCAGGAGATGTGTAATTCGCGTGGGACGAGCGGGTCTACGTTGAAGATACGGCCACCCTCAAAATCGCTTTTCAACCGCTCAAGCACAATCACATTGGGAGCGATGATCAAGAACGTTTTGGCGTAATCATCCTCATTCTCACGCACCGCATTGAAGAATTGCCAGACGATGGCCAGCGCCATAACTTTGGTTTTGCCGCTACCGGTCGCCATTTTCGTGCAGTAGCGGGCAAACTCATCATAGCTGGGCAGATGCAGCTCACTATTCGAGGTACCATACTGCTCCAACAGGTCCTTACGGGTGCGTACCCGTGCGACCTCATACACATAAATCAGGGTCTCTATGGCTTCGCGCTGGGCATCGTGATACCTGAAAAGCTGTCCATTGCGTAACTTGTGGTCGGCGCGAAACCAGTAATTGAGCAGCGTGTGCGTCGTCCTGGTAGCTCCCTGGTATCCGCTGGCTCTCCACTCCGTGACCAGCTTGCGCAACAGCGGCACGCAAGGTGCCGTCTTGAGGAAGGGAGAAAGGTCAAAGAGACTGGATTGTTCCTGTATTTTCTTCGTTCTATCGCCACGAGCCATCACTGTTTCCCCTCAAACGTTTGTCTCATTTCACATCTACCGTCACGGCCTTCGTGGTATCGTTGCCCAGGATATCGATGACCTTGATGACGATAGTGTAGGTGCCTGGTTGCTCGTACTCGTGCAAAGCTTTGAGCAGTATTTTCGGTTCCTTTTTGGTGCGGTAGGTTTGCCACTGGTTGTGGAAGGTATCCTCGCGATAATCCCAGTCAACGGCCCAATAATCGATCCACTGACTCCAATGCCTGATGGCATTTTTTATGTCTTCGGGAACATCATCAGGCGGTACAAAGAAGTTACAGAGTTCAACCTCAACCGGTTTTTTAACCTGCTTCACTTCGACTGAGAGCGCCGCCAGTTCGTAGAAACTGATGTCCCCTTGCTCAACCGCTTTCTTTTCGAGTACCTCACGCGGTATCTTCTTGAATGCCAGCCTGACGTTCGAGTCCGCCGCCATCTGCTTGGCCGTCTCATTCAGATCAAAGGCAAAATCCCAACCTAGGATATCGATACCGTTGCTATGCTCTCCTGCGTCTTTGCCCCTGACGCGCCAGAACTCATTGACGATCGCTCTCACCTCGCCCAGCGCAATCGGCGCATCCACCGAGCCAACATGCACCAGCCGTCCGCCTTTCACCCCATGTATCCAGCCATAGCCATCAATCGGGGTTGCAGAATAGAGTTGCAGAATAAAATTGCGGTAACGCAACTGAAGATTAGATCTCTGTGTTGGGTCAGCAAACTCGGCGGCTTGCCAGGCCTGTCGCTCGTACTTGCCCAGGTTTTGCACAACGAACGGTCTTACATTGTCTATTGAGAGGAGACGCTTGCGTGTAGTGTGTATGGCAAAGCGTCCTAAATCACAGGTGATCCAGCGACGTTTGAGTTTTTCGGCAACGGCTGCCGTTGTACCACTTCCGCAGAAACAGTCGAGTACAAGATCGCCTTCGTTGGAGGAGGCCTTAATGATGCGCTCAAGGAGAGTTTCGGGTTTCTGAGTCGCATAACCAACACGTTCAATAGATTGACTTTGTACGGGGGGAATATCATCCCACAGATTTGTGATCGGCCTTCCTTGTTCCTCGTTTAAATAGATTTTACGTTGAGGTTTCCCATTTTTCGACCACACCAACATATTCTTTCTATCAAAGTCAATTAGCTTCTCCCGTTCAACCATCCACCCGAGTCTTGGTGTATAACCATTGTACTCATAAATAAGATTTGGGCGAATACCTATTGCCGGGTTTCTTTCTATCTGATGCAAGCGATAACGGCGTCCGTCCTGCTCAGTAAACCGATAAAAACTTTCTATGTAGTCCTGGGTAAAAGCAACATACTGAGGATTCCATATAGCATTACCGGACGCACCATAATAGAGGATCATATCGGTGATATTTCCAATACCGTGTGAATCGTTATGTGCGGCAGTACGCTTCCAGATGATCTCTGACCTAAAGCTATCTGCTCCAAACACCTCATCCATAAGTGCTTTAGCAGAGTAGCCCACATGCCAATCCAGATGCACATAGATGCTTCCATCAGCTGTGACTAGATCTCGAAGCAAAATTATTGTTTCGTAGAACCATTGCAAGTAACTATCAAGACCATGTCCCCAGGTATCACGGTAGGCTTTCTGTTCAATAATACTAGGATTTTTAGTAAAACTCTCTTCACTTTCTGGAACAGTAGTCATAAATGAGAAATCTGCACCTGTAGCAAATGGCGGGTCAATATAGATCAGGTTGACCTTACCAGCAAATTCTGGAAGTAGGCTTGGCAGCACATACTTCTTGTCGCCCCAGATGAGGCTGTTGCGCCATTCTGTTTCACGGCCTGCAGCGTACATGTCGAGCGTCAGTTGGCGTTGTTGGGCCGTCTCGTTCACAGTTTCTACTGCCTGGAAGGGGAGGACGATCCGCACAGGTCCGGCCTTCTTCCCATCTTTATACTTGCCATCCCATACTAGCTCAGTCAAATGTCAACCTCCTCATAACGTGTAGGTAAGATAATACACCATTTACTCTACAAATACAAAGAGCATTCAGCTCATAGCCCGTTCAGGGCGTCACAAAACGACGCAGTGCGCACGTTTCTCTTTCGGCGTGATTATCCTTCTACTAGAGCTGTCCAGATTGCCCCATGCAGGTAGGTTATAGACCAGCTGAGGGAGCCGTGTTCACTATAATCATTGCGATGAAGGCAAGGGGGTACCACACAGCACAGAGTATAAATTTACGCTGATAAGGTCCTCGGATAGGTAGCCAATTTTTCATCTGATGTTCATTTTATATTCGTTCATTCGTTCTACTGAGTAGAAAGGGAATCTGGTATGAATCTGTTTAACAGCGATGCGGTCCAGTTTGTGTTGTATTTTGTTGTGCCTGGTGTGGTTGCTGTGGCTATCCATGATTCGATGGTGGCGTCTGAGCAGCGAGACTGGCAAGGGATGGGTTTGGTACTTGTCACCTACGGAGTTATTAACCTGTTCATCTTTAGCCTGCTCTCGCTCTTGATACAGTTTCTCCCGGTTTTCCAGATTTCGCTACTCATCGTTCCACAGAAGGTGAATGGCACGGCGCTGATCTTTCTCGATCTGCTCATTCCTGTGGGTATGGCCTTGCTCAGTGTACATGTACGACGATCGCGATTCGTAAAGCGACTCTTTCGCGGGATATTCCTGGATCCTATCCCGGCACCCTGGGATCACATCTTCTCCAATCGTTATAAATGCTACTGCCTTATCTTTCACATGAAGGATAGTAGTACGCTGGCCGGTGTCTATGGGGCTTCTTCTCGTGTATCGAGCTTTCCTCATCCCAAGGAAGTCTATGTGGAGCAGTTGTGTTCGCTCGATGCGCAAGGAGGCGTTATAGATCGCGTGCCGGGCAGCTCTGGCGCTCTCATCTCTATGGACGAATGCAGTTTTGTCGAACTTGTTGAGCTTCCAGCTGCTCAACTCGCACCTCTCATACAAAGGAGCAATCTATGGCAGAAGATACGCGGTCCAATCAGGGCGGCAACATCAATGAAACTATTCAGCAGGTACAGCAAGGGACCGTTCAGCAGACGCAACAAACAACAATCGAGCGTAAACAGTACGGCCCACTTGTCGAACCAGCCTCAGATGCCTTCCCTCTCCACTACCGGAGTCCCTACATCCCAGGGCCAGGCACCAGCGCAACAGCAGCAGCAACTCCCGAGCCAGCCCCAGCAGTTAATTCAGGGCAGTCCGGCGCAGGCACAGCTAGTGTTACCACCAGCACTACCCAGCAAGGGGAAGGCAGCTAACTAAGGGAATATACGGAAATAATATGATCAGGGAATCACCTTTGGAGTGGTCTCTAGAAAGGCCTTCCCTTGCGAGAATCATCAAGTTAATTCCGTAAGAGCCCTAAGCAATCACCCAGGAGAAATATTTCTCCTGGGTGATTATCTTTCATCATAAGGAGTGGGCTAGGCCCTCGAGTACTAACGGAACGAAATACAACGATAAGAAAAGTTTGCTCTTCTGCTTTTCCTGCTCGTTTGGTTCTACAGGCGGATGGATGAGAAAAGACGCTCTCGTTAGCGAGAGCGATACAGAGAGCGACAGGCCGAGTAAAGCATGATGAAAGCATGTTCTCGAGTGGCTTGAGAAGCCATTTCACATGCTTATCGTTGTATTTCGTTCCGTTAGTACTCGAGGGCCTGGGATGGCCCGCCGATGAGGTCGCACGACACTTCTGGTACAACGGTCCCCATTACCACCCCTACAAGCAGCAGCGGCACCGGTCGTCCAACTGCACAACGGTGAGTGTTATGGCCCTTGACCAGGAGACCCACATCCCACCCACATCGCGCTAACCACGATGTGGGTGGTTCACGCGCGCTGATCAGCATCGTCTCGCACAAGTGAAAATGGCCCGCACCAGGGGAAGAGATCACGAAACTCTTCCCTTTTTGGCTGGCCTCTCCTCGGCTGACCAAACTCATCGGAAGAGGTGGATAGTTTGGTGAACAGTGGGTAGTTTGGGAGATTAACAGGTTGAGGAAATGTACACCTTCCTGGGTAGGATCAAGCGTAACAAAAGGGTAGTTTGTTGCATAGCGTAAACAGCAGGTTAAGATCATTGTCATGTTCAAACCCTTAGCGTTAGAATCGTCCGTTGTTATCGCCTCTCCCTTCCAACCGCTTCTTTGCCAACGAGTATACATCATTTTCTGTCTCACGGGTGAATGGTTTTCGGCGACCTTATGCCAATCGGCCTCTCTCAAAAAAACGCCCAGAATCGTCCCTGAGCGTGCCGGTGTAGTAGCAGTCAGTACAAAAACGCCCGTTTTTCTACGGCTGATAGGTTTCCTTGTCCAGCACCCCTCTCTTCTCTCGTGTTCATCCAGTGCGTGCAGTGTACCACGGGGTGAAGTGGGTGGAACTGGTACAATTATGCTGGTTGCTGCTTATGTTATGGGGATAGAGCTATATACTTCCTGTCTGGAAAGTGAACTTAGCCCATTTTACCCTTTTTTCCTTGATTTCTCTTGCGCTCATCCAGAAAAGCCGATATACTCAGGGTGAGTATCCAGTTCCGGCATTGGGAGATTGAAGGGCTTATCGAGCGTTGACTGCTCAGTGTCTGGGATCTGGTGCAGTGTGGAAAAGGGGAATGTATGACTCGTGAGGAATTTCTAGGTGCCTGGGCATCCATTGCGGGAAAACCTCCAAATCCTGAACAGCTTGCTATCATGGACCATGCGCATGGTCCTCTCCAGATCACCGCAGGCCCTGGTGTAGGCAAAACCTATGCGCTTATTCTGCGTGTCCTCTTTCTGCTGTGTGTGTGTCACGTGGTGCCATCGGCCATCGTCTTGACCACCTTCACACGCAAGGCAGCGGAAGAACTGAGACTGCGGCTCCAGGAGGGGCTCTCCCGGCTGAGTATGAAATCCCCTGAACTCAGAGCCATTGACCTGTCCCATATGCGCTTGGGGACCTTACACAGTCTTTGCTGGGATATGCTCACCGAGACGCCAGGGAGCCGCTTCCGTCATCTCCAACCACTGGGAGCATTGGAGCGAGCCTTTTTTATCTATACCACCAGCAGTTTTGGCAAGACGAACCAAAGTGACATCGACGAGTTGGACCGTCAACTCGCGTCCTGGATTGACAAGAAGACGTACCGCTCGCTTCCCTCGCGCTGGCAATGGGTGAAGCTGTTTACCTCAGCACATGAACGCCTTCTCAATGACCAGCTCGACTGCGCCAGTTTTGGTAGTGCTCGGCCTCTCTACCAGAGGCTGATGCAATTGGTTGAAGAGTATGAGGCAGCGCTTCGTCAGCGACATTTTACTGACCAAACCCTCATCCAGCAACAGGCCCTGGAGCTGTTGCGCTCTCCAGAGGGAACCTCCTGGATCCAAAGCGTTCAGCACGTTATTGTAGATGAATACCAGGATACGAATCCGTTGCAGGCGGCTCTCTATCGTGCCCTGGCAGCTGCCCCCCCGCATAATTTATGCGTGGTCGGAGATGACGACCAGGCTCTGTATCGTTTTCGCGGGGGAACTGTTGGCTGCCTGGTTCACTTCGCCGAGGAATGTCAGCGTGCCTGGCCGACGTGCGAGGTGCGCCAGCTCTCCCTTGCGGAAAACTATCGCTCACAGCCAGCCATTGTCGAGTGGTGCAACAGGTATATCTCCATCCATCCGCACATGTCGCTGCCCTACGCACGGGTACAGGTCGCTGGGAAAGCGAAAGCCCCCCTGCGCGCCCAGCCTTCTTCCTATCCCTCTGCGCCAGCCGTCGTGGCCCTCAGAGGGAAAGATCTGAGGGAGAGTGCAGGCAACTTTGTGACGACCTTGTGCTTGCTCAAGGAGCAGGGAGTGATTGAATCGTATGCCCAGTGCGCCTTGTTGGCCCACAGCATCAAAGGAAGAGCAGTTCAGCCGTATATCAGTGAACTCCAACAGCAGGGCATTCCCACAGCGGGGTTTTCTTCCTATAAAGAGCAGCCAGTGTATGAGCAAATCCTTGGGACGCTGTTTCTTGCCCTGGATCGCTCGAAAAATCTCCTCCCAGGCAGTTTTGCTGCGGCCAATGCGACCTATGTCGACGAGTGTCGGCAAGCTGCCCAGGCCGAGCCGGTTCTCGTCCAGATGGCACGCCAGATCACTACCTGGCTGTTGACAGCAGAGAAGGCGGCCTCCACCATGTCACTGGTGAAACTGGCGCAGCGGATACTCAACGCCGGGTCCTGTATCGCCGCCATTGAGCAAGATCAAGAGGCTGAGGCAGCGGTACAGATGCTGATTCAAACCCTCGACGCATACGACCGGATCGTTGAGCACGGGTATCATATCCCGCTGGAAGACGTGCCAGGAGGAGCGGGAAAGAAGCGCGTGGCGGCATGGTGGATGCAACGGCTGTATCACGTTCTAGTGGAGGGCATCCAACAGGAACACCTGGAGCGCGGGGAAGAGCGTCTTCCTCGGAGGCCCTCCAATGCTCTCTCGCTGCTCACAATTCACAGAGCCAAAGGACTCGAGTTTCCAGTCGTCGCTGTGGTTGTGGATAAGCAGAACCAGGCCTCTCCCAAGGCAGAACATCAGCTAGAACGGGACGTATTCCCCTTCCGGCAAGACCTGACCGGGGAGCAAGTTGCTCGGCCTGACCTTTTTCTCGGAGGCACTGACGAGGAGCGGGCCGTTCAAGATCTCGTGCGTCTCCATTATGTGGCGTACTCGCGTGCTCAAGTGCTGCTGCTGCTGCTCATCGTAGATGAGCACCTGAAAGACTCGCCGCCTGCTCTTGGGTTGGGAACAGATGCAGAATGGTTTGGTCAGCAGGTCGAGGTGTGGCCTCCCCGACAGCAAAAGACGAGAAAATCGAAGAGCGGTGTCAGCGTTGCGCAAGAAGGAGCTGTACAGCATGGCTTTGAATGGTGATCATCCAGTTCTGAGGCTGGCGGCGCAAGGGGTGCGCATTCGTACTCCAGAGAAACAGGACCGACCTCGCGGGCGAGCAGTGACCGATCTTATCCTGTTTCATCTGTGTCCGCGCAATGCACATTTTTTCTCGGAAGGGCGCTATCCCTCACACACCCCACCAGCGGTGATCGGACTGATCTTACATCGAACCATCAAGCACTTGCATGGACGCTATCTGGCTGCTCAACTCCAGGGAGATGCTCACTGGATCCCTGACGAGCAGACAGTGCTGGAAGAGTGCCGGATTGTAGAAGAAGCGACCCGGCTGCAGGGACTGCCACAGCTTTTCCCCGATCAACGCGAGCAACTCCAACACATGCTCTCGACATTCCATACGCTTGAAGCAGCTTGGCTGTACCCACATATCCAGGCTGCCGAAGTGTCTCTCAGTTGGGTATGGGAACAGGCTCCAGGAGGGCCAATCCTGTTGGAAGGAACGGTTGATGTGGTCTTTCTTCAACAGGGGGAAAATAGGCAGCCGGGCATTGCGTTGTGGGACTATAAAACAGGGAAGGCTCCCCAAAGAGGAAGCCCTGAACTCCGGTCATACGAGCGGCAGATGAAGTTGTATGCGTTTCTCTACCGGCGCTGCTTCAACGTTTCCCCTCAAGAAACGGCGCTGTATTTTATGCGGGAGTTGGTGAAGAGAACACCTCTCACTGCACGTCCCCCCAGGGCACTCTATCAGGTCTCGGTGACCGACGATGACGATGAGGATATCTTAGAATGGCTGGGAGATGTGCTGACCAAAGAGGTGGCGTGCGAGGAACAGAATCGGTGGGATCCACCACCGCCAGGAGAAGTTCCCCAACAGACCTGTCGAAATTGTGGAGTGCAGTGGAGCTGTTCTTCGTTCAAACAACCCTTCCCTTGGGAGCCTGGAGGGGATGCGGATGATTCGCAAGACCCGCTTGATCTCTGACTAGAGGGGGTCCCGACATTTTTATCTCCCACAATCCCCGCTAAGGACTAGGGGATCTCTACTGTCCATGCGTCGCTTTACAAATAGCAAACATTTCGGTAGTATGTCCGAAATAGGTCTGTAACGAGAAACATTTCAGAAAACAGAGTTCTCTAGAGAGAGTGAGAAAGTATATTGCCAATGGACGAACGCACCTCGCGTAGACGATGCCCAACGTGTGGTACAGGAGGAAACTACGCAGCAGACGTGAAGTTGTGCCCACTGTGTGGTGGGAGCCTCGAGATAGAGGTAGTCATCGCAGACGGCTGCCGTGTTGAGTTACTCATCCCCTTTGCTGCTGCTCAATGTTCGGCCTGTGGAATGGCGACGCTGCTGCGACGGAATAGGCAATGCGCTGGATGCGGCGCGGACCTTGGTGACGAAGCACGATCACAGGGAGACGAAGCGGTCAAGCGACGACGGCGTGCTTTCAAGGTCCGCATTGAGCGCCTCGTGAAGCGAGTCCAGGACAGTGCGATTCTCCAACCCTCCTTCACTCGCTCAGGCCAGGGGGTTTCCCTCACTGACTACATCGCCAACGTCTTCAGGTCGTCCCTCGACGCAGTCACAGCACTCACCGACACCGTGCGCACGGAACTGCGGGCTGTCACCTGGGATCCCCAGGACTCGACATGCATCTCCAGCTTTCAGCGGATCATCAGCGCATTAGACAATGGCATCACCCTTGTCATGACGCTCGCCAACCAGTTACCACCTTTCGAGGTGCGTGCGGCGCATCGCATTCTCACGCGGGCCGTCGGGCAGATGATCCATGGCTATGTCACCATCATCAGGGCGCTCATCGCTGTCGATCCCGATGAGGCGCTCGAACGGCAACAAGCAGGTCAGCAATTATTCACACAAGCAGCACGCACACTCGAGCTGCTCCCTCGGATCATCAAATGTGCATCCAGACAGGCATCGCCGGGCTGGTGGATGTCCGGGGACACACTCGACCTGGCCGCGATCGCGTGGGAAGGGGTAGAGAACTCACCCACGACCATCGACCGGGCGGCAGATCTTGTGCGTGTGACATTGGCAACGATCCCCGGTGTCACCGAATTGAGTGATGCGGAGGCACTCCTCTTGCTCCCTGCGATGGTGCTTCCCGTGGCGATCACTGACCCAGTTCTGCTGCAAGAGCGGGCAGGTCTCATACGCGACGTGCTGGCTAGGGCCGACTTCGCCACCCCGGACTGGATTCAGGACCCGGATGAGCTGGTCCTGCGGATCGTCGAGGGAATTCGAGCTGTGAACGAACACGTCGAGCGTCTCGGCTTCACAGCGACTGGCCCCTATTCCCGACGGATGACCATCCAGCTCCTCGTTGAGGTCTACCTCAAACTGGTTGAGGGCCCTCTGCGTGATTTAGGCAGTGTGGTGGTTATCGCAGCACGTGCAGTTGGAGGCGAGCCCAACGGAAGGTACGTTCCTGCGATCGCCCGCGGCGTTCAGGCAGGAGATGCCGTACAGGAGATGGAACGTCTGGGGCCACTGTGGCACGACGCAGTCCGGATGCTTGTGCGCAATGCCAGCGCGCACGCCGGCGTCCGCGTTCTGGATGATGGGGTCGCACTGACGCAGCGCAAGATCGAAAACGGGGTTGTGGTGGATGAGCAGACCGTGAGAATGTATGATGCCGAGTTCGCCGAGGAGTTTGCACGATTGAGCGAGACGTGCCTAGCGTTGCAGCTCGGCATTGTCCCGTGGCTTTTCACTCACCAGTCAGAACACATCGTGCGCGTACGACAAGCTGTATCGCCGACCCAGCGGGAATGTGAGGGAACGGTGCGTCTGCTTGCGGGACTGCAAGGGCTCCTGCACGTGGCGGTCGAGCGTGATGGGAATACGCTCATAGTACGGGCTGTAGCCGCCGATGGAGCAGACGCCTATGCTCCAAACATCCTCTCGCTCGTTCCGGTGATCCTTCACAGCTGGGCCGATGTGGACGCCATTACCCTGAACGTCAGCTCGCGAGATCCCGTCACGTATGAGCGCGCAGAACTCCCGGACGTAGATCCCCTGAGCGGCGATTATGATCCCGCGGCACTCGGACTGATGGGCCGCCGATGGCTAGGCAACCTGTGCGGTGATGCGGCAATCGGTGCAGATATCACCTACCTCGTGCGACCGCAGATCACCGTGATGAGCGAGGCATTCAAACACGTGAGCACGCAACCAACGTCTGTGGCCCGTATCGCAGAGGCGCACGCACGTCTTGTCGCACTCACCAACCGACTACGGTGTGCCTGTCTGCCACCGCCCGGCACGCCGCTCGTCGCTGAAGTTCGAGAAACCGCACGCGATGCGGTTCGGCGTCTTGATCGGCTCCGATGGGCGTTTGTCGGGACCGACATCCGTGAGCGACAGCGCCAGGCCCGGTCTTGTGCCGTCCTTGTCAACCAGATGGGCGATATCGAGCGCAGAGCCGGTGATGAGTTCACTCGGGTCGAAGCAGCTGAAAAGGTGAAGTTGATCGGCGCCCATCATGTGATTTGACAGTCTCTTTGTCCTCGTCAGTGATGCATACGTTGTCCAGCCCAGTCATTGACCGATAAAGTGCCAGGTTTGGACAAACCGATTGTCAAACTACACTCTGTTTGCTCGCTGTCTCGCTATTAATCTCTCAAGGTGGCCGAACGTGGGAGATATAGACAGATGATGCGTCTTCCTATATAATCAGCCTCACTCAATAGATTCACGTTGAAGTGAGGTGAAATACATGTTACAACAATTTCCTCGTACCGAAGAAGAGTGGCGGACCCATGTGCTGAATATCCACGGGACTCCATTTGAACAGATTTGCGAATATCACCTACGGCATGCACCAGACTGGACCTTCAGAAGTAGCCGCTATCCTGTAGAGTTTCCTCCCTCTTATTCCCCCCAGGTGTCACAAACTAAGAATAGTGAGTTGGATCTCTGGGGAAACTGTTTTTCCCCCGGCTTAAAAACCGAGTTATTGGTAGAATGCAAGAAAAACAATCCTGAGTATACAGACTGGGTATTTTTCCCTGCCATCAATCCTGCACCTCCATTTCCCTCTCTTCGAGGAGTCAAATACGGTCCTCCTCAAACAGATCAGAGATACCCGTGGGTAGCCAACAGCTACATTCTCTCCCTTGTTCCACCGATCAATATTCCTATAACTGGCGACGGACGAGAGATTAAGAGTGACTATCAATCAAGGTCGGAGAAAAACCAAAATAATGGAAAGCAGCTTACCAAAACATCGAATGCGGCAATTACTGAGGCTGCCTATCAAATTGCGCTTGCAACGCAGGCGTTGCTGCATCAGGAACGGCGTAATCAGGAAGCATTAGCAGCGGGAAAGAGCTACCCGATGCCCCCCTATAGCAATGTGTTTTTGCCTCTCATTGTGACAACGGCCAACCTATGGACCTGCCACTTCCCAGAAGAGAAGGTTGATCTTGCTACCGGTGTAGTCCCTATCAGCGAGGCCCAATATCAGCAACACTCTTGCCTGTTTTATACCTATGCACTTCCCCCTATCCTGCAATTTCATCCTGCGGAACACCAGTCGATCTATAGAACTGATGCGCAATGGGAAGAGTTGGCACGCTTCTCCATCCTCGTGGTCCAAAGCGCGGCTTTTCCAGAACTGCTCATCCGTCTCTCTAAGATGACCAAAGATGCTGATGGGAGGTTAGTGCTTCCTATACTGGAAGCTTAAACGATACCTTCACTGTGCTTCAAGGGTGGCACTGATTCTGATGAGAACATGGCTACTAACCGTGGTGATTTACCACTACGACCTCACCAGGTTGACACTCGTAGAAAAACGCCCGTTTTTCTACGGCTGAGATGAGTTCTGGCTTGCGGTACTCGCTCCCTCTTCACCGCCCTTTTTCTGTGAAGTGGAGGCCAGCCACAAAAAACGCGCCGTTCTCGTAGCCAGCAAGCCCCCTGAAGTGTCCGAGCAGACGCTTTCCCTTGCAGACATCGCAGACAAACAGTGCCCTATCACCGGACACGGGTTTGACAGTGAGGGAGGTGATCGACGGCAGGTGTTCCCGCTGGAAATAGGCACGCAGATCGTCGGGTAGGCCCGCGAGCAGTCCCTCTTCGCTCATAGTGATCGTTCCCTGATTTCAGTCCATTCCTCTCTGGTTCAGTATAAAAATCGGCGCAAGACTCCCTCCCCTCTCTCGTGTTTATCCAGTGCGCGTAGCGCACCTCTCACTTCACTCTTTTGTTTCCCGTACCGTTCATACCCGAACCCCGGTCCCTTTTGCCATTCGGTACCGAAAACGGTACCCTATGCTGGCTGATGCCGCTTCTCATGCCGCGCCGCTCGTCCTGGTTGTTGCGTGCAAAATGCTAATCAGAGAGAAAAAGGAGATACCCTCATAGAACACAAAGCGGCGCTAGGTAGGTTGTTCTCCTGACGCCGCTTTGTGTTTTGTAGGTTCTAGTGTGTAACAGGTGCTGCTTCAGGGGCAGCAGCTACAATGGGGTTAGGATGTGCCTGAAGCACCTGCCCGGCAAAATGCAAGAGATTCGTACAGAGTTCTAAGGCAAATTTGCCCTTTTCTCGCAATGGTATTCCTGTGCCGTAGTGAGGGGCCGGAGCTGCCCATTCCCAGGTCCCAGTAAGTAAAGTTCGGAGCATTCCCGGAGATTTGCTATCCTCTGGCCAGGCGTTCGTAAGCTGAGGCTCTACGGTCTGGAGCCACAGTGGGACTGATTGATGCTTTTTTTTCTGCGGCAGTCCCCATACATCACAAAGGACCTGGGGGATGCCTTCGGCAATTTTGCGGCAATTTATTAACAGATGCTCGTAATCGCCAGTCTGGTAAAATCTGGTTGCTTCATCTAGGAGGCGCAGACATTCAGCCCAGACAACCATTCCCCGTGGTAGGTGCGCTTCTGGTAGCTCTATGAGCCGTCGGATACCTGCGCCTAAACCTTGCAGGACGGTCAACCAGTGTTCGCGTCCAATTGTGAGGGTGCTTGCATAAGAGCTTTCTATGGGCATAAGGTTTTCTACCCCCTCGACTTGAAGCGTTTCGAGGACCTTTGCATCTGAGGAAGAGGCGACAACCGTTGCCAGCCCAGCAAACCAAAATGTGAAGCCTACGGCGTTCCCTTTGCGTGCTTCTTCGATGGCTTCAATTTGTGCGTCGGTCACGGGAACCAGGAGCCATGGCTTATTTGGATTGTTTGAAATGATTTGCGAGGGAATGCGTATTCTGCCAACGAACTCTGATTCGCCGAGAGCGCCAATCCAGCCCTCAATTGAGAGCAAGCGCAGAATTACGCGAGCACTGCGACCCGGACGAGAAAGCTTATAGGGGAAACAGAGCACGCGGCCAAACTGGCCTTTCTGTCCTGAAACTGCGACTGGATCGATCTCGACCTTCACCCAATCTTGGTCAGTCTCTTTTATTTTAAGATACCACTCAGCTGACGCCATACTTCTTCACTCCTTATTCTCACAGAAACATTGCAATTTGAACCTCTTAGATAGAAGATTTTTGAACATAGTAGACCTTCCTTTGCGATTTGTCAATGTCCATCTCAGGGGTTGAGCGACCTATAGCATCGAGCAGTCCCTCCCGAAAAAACGCGCAGAATCGCCTGCCAGCGGGTCGCTCTTTTTCCGTTGGATGTCCTGTTGGAGGTGTTGACAGATGTTCTAAACGTGCTCTATACTGGGGTCAGAAACACTGCCGATAAGTAAGTATTATCGGAAGTTCGCCACTCGATCCCACTGCGAAGAAACGAGGTATTCATTTTATGGTCAAGGAGCAAACAGTAGAGCCTCTAAGTATTAGCCAGATCTTTGCTGCCTCTTCTAAAATAATGGAGAACGCACAGGAGCTGATCGAAGACGCAGCATTACTCCTGGAACACCACAGAAATGCCCGTGCATTTGCATTGGCTCATCTCGCCAGTGAGGAGCTCGTAAAATTTCAACTCCTTTTCCCCGTTGCCTTAGAGCTTGCAAGAGATCACCGTATTGACTGGAAGAAAGTTGACAAGATAGTAAGGAACCATCACGTAAAGATCAGAGGAGCAATACTTCTAGACTTCATGCGCGAACCGCCGCAAGGTGGTGTATACCAGGCAAGCGAGCTATCTCAACAAATGAGCGCATCGGGAAATCTCAATGATATGAAGAACTTTAGCCTATATACTTCACAAATCGGGCACGAATTCTTCAAGCCATCTGAAAGTATTGATGCCCAAACAGCGACGGCGTGCGTTTCTCATGTCTGTGAACAACTGCAGATTTTCCAGATGTTTTATGCAGCAGTGTTTGCTCTCACTGGAATGACAGAAGAAGGGCTCCGGCACTGCATAGAAATGCCAGATTTTCAACTTCTGTTCCAGGCGCTTGGAAGCAATACTGACTTGTCTCATCTTCCTACGCCTGGCAAGCAGCAAGCAATGGCTGAAATAACAACAGTTTTCAACGACCCAGCATTCCAGCCCATGTTCGCTCAATTTCCCTCAGTTGTAGAGCAGATGTTGCGCTCACTTCATCAGGCAGAAAGCCAAACGCACCAGGATGGGCAACAGACGCTCTAAAATGAACAGAAACGAGGCCCGGACCATGCCATTACAAGAAGATCGCGCCCGAACAACTGACCTGATGGTCTACTCCGACCTGGAAGCCATCGGCCAGGTCGCTGACGAGTATGCCGCGCAAGAAACATTTGAGCAGTACCAGGCACGCCGCTCGGCCAACACGCTGCGCCGCCAGCGCGACGATCTCACCCTGTTTTGCACCTACCTGGCAGCAGCCGGGGCGGCGTGCAGCGCGGAAGAGTTGTTTCGCGATCCGCGGGCCTGGCGCGGGATTTCAGCGGGCCTGGTCAAGGGTTTCGTGGCCTGGCAGGTGAAACAGGGCTATGCTATCGCCTCGATCAACTCACGGCTTGCCACGATCAAGGTCTACTGTAGAATGGCGATGGAGAGCGGGGCGCTCACCGCCATTGCGCAGGCGCACATCAGTCTGGTCAAGGGCTATCGCCGCAAGGAGGGCCGCAACGTGGATCGTGAACGCGAGGTGTCGCGCGTGGGCGCGAAGAAGGCATTCCCGACGGCGATGAATGACGGCCACGCCGAACTCTTAAAGCGACAGCCGGATACCAGGATCGGGCGGCGCGATCGCTTCATGCTGTACCTGTTTCTGGAACTGGGCTTGCGCTGCGGTGAGGTGCGCGACCTGGAGCGCGACAACCTGGATCTGGCGAGTGGCGTGCTGTTCCTCTACCGGGAAAAGGTGGATGAAGAACAATATCACCAGCTCTCGGCGGAGGCCCTGATCGCCGCCATGGCCTACCTGCCTGATAGCGCTGACACCGACTGCAGCGCCCTCTTTGTGGGCTATAAGGATAAGGACACTCGCCTCGTGGAGCGTATCACCGAGCGTGCCATCAATGACCGGATAGGGACACTGGGCGAGCGCATCGGGCTACCAACCCTGAGTCCGCATGACCTGCGCCACTACTGGGCCACGATGGCGGCACGCAACAAGACGGACCTGAAATCGCTGCAGGAGGCCGGGGGATGGTCTACGTTGGTGATGCCATCGCGCTACATCGCCAGTAGTCGGATTGCGAATGCGGGTGTCAAGCTCAAACCGGATGCTGAAAAGTGAGTGAGTCAACGCTGATGCAGGAGATCTCCTCACAACATCCTTTACGCCGTTGGGAAGTCCAAGCTAGCAAACCTGTAAATCCCAACATTAAACTGGTGAAATCTGTACAATTATCCTGGTGGATCTAACCATCTTTTCTGGGTATAGCAAATGTCTTCACCAGGATAATGTTGGGATTTACACCACATGCAGCGATTGCATGCCAGAACTTGTCAGAAAACTTGCCAGTTGAGAAATAACGCTGTATGCTATTGCGGCCTCATTCATGGAGACAGGAAGATAGGAGTTTGATTATGGGAGCATTTGACCAGCCGGAAATTATTGTACAGTTGGACTCAGTTGGAGAGATTCGCCTGCGTATCCTTTTAGCGGGTGATACGCAGTACCTTTTTGATACAGTAGCAAGGAAAAATCTCACCGATAAAGAATTTGTCCAGGCTATTTTATTTCACCAGCTTACTCCCCCTAAAATCACCGAAGAAGCATTTGGAGAAATCCCCGGTGAGGATTTAAAAAAGCTTGCCGCTGTATTTATCGAAAATGAAGAATATACGTTTAAAGAGTATATCGATACAGGAGATATTTTTGCTGATTTCAGAAGACCAATCACCCAGTACGTTGAAGAGGAGGAAAAGCGCTTTCGAGCAATGTATGGGCCTACTATCAAACAAGCAGAACAATTAGCTAGAGACTTAAATCGCAGTGGTGTATTAGCGGCATTGAGATCCATAGACATGCGCATACTCGTTACAACAGCTAAAGGGCTTACTACATCCCTGGATACATTAGGAATCCTTCATATCCAGTCTCTTTCAGGTGTCCTGGCTGGAAATATCCAGGCAACAAGCCTATACAATCAATATTGGCGTAACTACTACACCATTAATGCAAGGATTCTGGAGGATGTAGTCACTACGTTTTCAGCTTACCTCTTTTCTCCGCAAAAAGATCTCGAAAGAGCAATACTGGAAGTATCCCGTCTTTCAATAAAAAATGAGCGGATTTTTACAGGAAACATCAGGCAAATCAACACACACCCGAAGGAGCAGCGGGGTGTTCTGTATAAAAAGGCTGGGATCAGTTTCTTCTCAGTTCATGACTTTGAGACAACTTTACAAAACATAAAGAAAGCTGTTGAGAGAAATTCGCAGCGCATGTTTTGGGAAAAGCGAACAAAAGGAAAAGAAAAAGGAAAACTGAGAGGGCAGCCTGAAAATATTGCGCAGGAACTTATGATGCTACTGCTCGATATGGAACTGCCTAATCGGAAAGTAGTAGCCTTCCAACAATTAAGATCAGGGGCAGGTATTGTTGATATTCTCCTGATATTTCCTAATGAATATGGTGAGTTGGAGAAAATTATTTTAGAGTTGAAAGTCTTTGAAGATGGCCATAGGCTAAATGATGGTATCGAACAGCTAGCGCAATATATGGAGCGTGAAGAGACTGAAGATGGATACAGGGTTATCTTCAATGCAACGACGGGAAAGCTTGAAAAACAGAATAGATCAGCTAGTAATGGAAAGGCTATAAAGGATGTTATTATCAACATCAATCTTCCTAATCCAAGCTCGTTGGATTGAAAGTTGCGGCGAATAAGCCGAGCATTGCTTGCGTAAGGGAGATGCGCTTATGTGTAAATCCTGAGATTTACACATAAGCGTGCAACGCAGCAGTCAGAAGTGGCTTGCGACCACAAATGCAGAGCCAGGATATTATGTGTAACCCAGGGTGTAAATCTTGACATTAAGCTGTTGATTTTTTGGCAAATATCCTAACGAGAGGATTTCTCCTCCTTTGGCTTGAGAAGCCAATTTCTTGAAAACTGACCAAGGAGGTATGCCTCTCACCAACAGGGGAATTACCGAAAAATCAACAGCTTAATTCCAGAATTTACAATTTACAGGGGAAGACGTATGACGAATGAGTCCTGCGGCGTTTATAGAGCGAGTGGTTGCGTACAGCGGCCAGGGTTTGTTTCTCACCTTGCAAGACCACCTGGTCGCAGAATTACGAGTGAGGCTCGCCGAGTGGAGGCGTCTCAGATAGATGGCTGTGTTCCAAATATCAGAGGAGTGTTGGTTATGGAGATCGTCAAAGAGGAACCAAAGCAGCGACAGAAGTGTTACGGCTGCGATCGGCGGCGCATGTGCCAGCAGGTACGCTTTCAAGCGGCACACCGCCCGAGGTTTTCCTGGTTGTGTAAGCGGTGCATCGAGTCCTGCCTATGGGATACTGCATAGCTTGCACAAATAGAAAACTCCTAGAGGATTCTGAGTAGTAACGTACCCAAAACAATGACAACAACGGCAAGTGTCAGGCGATTAGCTGGGTGTTTAGTATTTGGGATGAATGTTTGAACTGATCTGAGCACGCTTCTTGCTCCTTTTTCAAACATTCGGTCGGGATCTTTGGGATGAATGTTTGAACGAATATGACTGCTGGGGTTATTAATGTATGTATTAAGGTGCTCAGTAGAGTAAAAGAAGCTAAACAGCTAAAAGCGAAAGAGAGAGTTTTAGCATATCTTCGCTGACATCTACGTGCATTTTTACCTGGATTTCTGCGAAAATTCACAAATTCATCCCAAAATACAAAGATTTAGCCGACAAACATTCAAACAGTCATCCCAACTACCAGTGTTTGGTTTGACTGTAGCTCTACAGCGAAAACACCTTTGTCTTCGCGAAGACAAAAATTTGACAGCGCAAGCGGAGCGGTGAATAATAGCAAGAGAATACTCTTTCTTCACACTAGAAAGGAGAACACACTCAGCATGAAAGTAATTCAGGTGAAGTCGAAAAAGGGGGGCGTGGGCAAATCGTTGTATGCACGCGAGATCGCACTGATCTTGGCGGCTCTCGGGTGCTCTATTCTCCTGATCGACGGCTCCGAACAAGCCAATGACGATATTTTAGAAAACCAGGGACGAGCATACCCATATACGCTCAAAGAGTGCCTGATCAATGGCGTTTCCCTCAGCGAGGCCGCACGCCAGGTCAGAAAACGCCTCTGGCTTGTTGTGGGAACTCGCGACCACGAAGATATCAATGAGTATATTCGTAAGCAGCGTTATCCCAACATCTTCAAGGACATGGTTGAGGAACTCCGCGCTACTCTTGTTCCCGCACTTGCGCTTGGAGAACGCTTCGCCTGGTGGAACAGCGCACGCGTGCCTTTCAGTATTTTCCACCCAGAGCCAACGTCCGCCGAAGAGTTCGTCTCACCTCCGCCAGCACTCGATTACGTGCTGCTCGACAGTGATGCCAGCACTGAAGATGATTTGACCTTTGCCCTGTGGGATGCCATAGACGGGATACTAGTTCCTTACGAGCTGACTGAACTCGACTGGCAAAGTTACCACCAGTTCAAACAGGACCTTGAGAAGCGTTACCGTCGGCGACCCCAGCAACAACCCCCGCTTATCGGAATTCTCCCCAATAAAGTGCTGCACACCAAAGACAATCCGACTCCGATGGTCTACCTCAAAACCCTCTTCCGAGACGCCGAAGAGCGCGTGTATCGTCCAACCCACTGGAGTAAGGTGTTCGGTGAATGCCTGAACTTGCATATCGGCAGCCTGGAACATCCATCTGCCGCAACCGATCGCGCCATCCGGGAAACCTGTGCCATCGCTCTTGAATTTATTGGGTATGAGGGAGAACTCGTCGGCTTGAAGATCTGCGAGAAGTGTCGCGAGCAGGTCAACTTGGCCATGCAGGAGCGAGAGGAGCATGCATCGTGAATACTCGCGAAGACCCGTTCAAAAAGCGCAAAGTACCGGTCGCCGATCCCGCGCTGACGCTCCAGCAACATGGAGTCCATGGCGATCGTCACGATAGATGGCAGACTCCACAGCCATCACGTCGGCTTATCACGGTACCTATCGAGAGAATCAGGCCGGGGAAATATCAAAAACGCGAAGCCGTCGATTCTGAGAAGTACCAGCAGCTCAAAGATCAGATCGCTGATCTCGGCTTTCACTTCGTCGCCGTCCTCTTCGTCGATCCTGACGACGATGCCTTTTACAACCCAGCCATGGGCGGACATCTCCGCATCCAGGCCGCGAGTGAACTCGGCATTACCGAGGTTCTCGCCATTATCCGAGACTATGATAAGGTCGCCCTGGCGAAGGGAACCTATATGGAGAACCAGGGGCGCCAGCCGCTCACTTTGGTGGAAGAGGGGCTTCTGTTTCAGGAGTGCCAGGATGACCTCGGGTGGACACAGGAGGAGATCGCAAAGCATTTGATCGTACCCGGCGGCAGAAGCCACGTCGCACTCTGCATGCTCACGGCCACAGCAGCCCCAGACCTGCGCGAAATGCTACGCAAAGATCCCAAGCGCGGTCAGCGGGCCTTCTACTACTTCCGCCAGCTCGACGAACTGGGGCAAGAAAGAGCTATGCAACTTCGCGCCCCGCATATAGAAAACTTCCTGGTGGGCAAAATCTCCACTGACGAAGTGCGCCTGCTGATGAAGCAGATTCTAGAGAGAGAACGCGGCCAAACCGATGAACCGGTATCGCTCGAACACGCGAGAAGGGAGCATAAGATCACCTCGACCCTGGCTAGCTTCCAACGCTTCGAGAAAGAGATCGGCACAGCTACCCCTAACCCTAACGAGCGGGAGGCACTGGAAAACCTCAAAACAAAGATCGAGGAGCTTTTGACCCGAAAATGATTGTCTTCGCGAAGATAAAAACGCGAGCAGAAGAACACCGGGGAGGAATCGAGGGGTTGGCTCATTTCTGGTCAAACAGGCTCTCTCTATCGTCATGTTCTTTTTGCATGGCGAGTAGCGCAGCGTATGCCTGCTCAGATGTCGGGAACGTTCGATAGTTGTCCCGTTCGTCCCACAATGCCCGCCAGCCTTTCTTGTTCCCGCGCCCAAGCCAAGTTATAGGTTTCGGCAAGCCAGAGGGCAGTATTGAGCGGATATGGTCGTATGCGCCATCCCTGGTAGCCCCGGTGCCTCTGAAGTTTTGCCAGAATCTCAGCGATCTCGGTGTTCATCGTGTCTCCTTCTACGGACTGTTGTTCCGCATGCTATCCTGCGAGCCATTACGTCCTGCGGCTTGCCATCATCTTCTTCGCTTCAAAGAGGCCGGCCTGTTCGGGGTCATCGACCGGCTGACCAGAGACGAGTTTCCAGAACTGCGTGCCGCTGAAGATGTAGGTACGCAGTTCTGTCCATGACCGCCCTGCCTCCTCGCCGCGCACTTGCACCCGCGCCTGCAACCGGATACCGCCCGTATCCGTCACCTCGATAATCGAAACGCGTGCCCTGGCGATCCAGATGTGGCCTTGGTCCTCGTCGAACTCCACCGGAATCTGTGCCCCCTGGGGGTCAAGCGTGAAGTGTCTCATCGTTCATGCTCCTTTACACGCCTCCAAGTCAGCATTCTGGCTACCTGGGCCAATCCTGGACCGACGGTACCTGTATCCGCTCCGCGCCCTGAAACCGGGCCTCGCGGATGTCCACCGTTCGCCACTCGCGCTTCGCCAGATCGTCCTGGCTGATCTTGCCGGTCATCACGTCTCTGAACATCTGCACACCCTCTTGCGGTGTCATATGCTCCTGGATGACATGGAGTTGATCGCCCTCGCGCAGGCAGAGTGCGACCTCGCCCGGCACCAGCTCGGCCAGCGTAAACTCTGGCCCCTGGTCCCACTTCGGCCCCTGGCCTTGTTTCTTCTTGCTCATCTTATTCCTCACCTTCTTGTTCTTTGTTGCGTAACCACTGGCGGATAATCGCATAGGCTTCTGCTTCATAGAGTACTGGCTCACGCTGCTGAAACAGCGTCTGCACACGGCCCCCCAGCAAGCCTACGTCACTATGCGGGGTAGAGCTACGTAAGCTGTCACCAGCCGCAAAGTAACCGATGAGCTTTTTCTTGTTGCCGCGCTAAAAGTCATAATGGGGATCGCCGAAAGAATAGCGATGAGCGCTATCAGCGACCAATCATTTCCCATCCTGGGAGTGAACTCGGCGAACCAGTTGCGTCGATACGCAACGCACCCAGCGAGGGTCCCGCTTTCGTCTGTGATGCCATCGTCTCCTCCTTTCACCTGAGCGATGCTTGCCTTTCAGCACAGCGAGGATGACGACGCGCAGCCGGTCGGCGGAACGGAGCAGATGTCGATGCTGACACTGCGCCCGCCTCCAATCAGTCGAGTCACTCGGCGTGTTCCGCCCCGCTGCTCCCCGCTGCGCGGCTGGCCAGGACATGGCTGGCGAGCAACAAGCCCCAGCCCAGAACCAGGTCGGCCATGACGCAGAGGATAGACATATGCACCATTCTCAAATCCAGCAGCTGGCCGTCGTACACGACGACGGAAGATGCCACCCCTCACGTCCAGTAGGCGGCCATGCCGAAGAGCACGTAGGCGAGCAGTCGCAGGTCAGCGCCGCGCCGCGTTGCCGGGCGGGGCTTTGCATGCTCCTCGGCCCAGAACCAGCAGGTCAGCAGTACCGCGGTGATGATCAGTACCCCACCACCGCCGAAGACCACCGGCGGCCAGCTTGCCGTCCAAGGCACAAAGATGTCCGCGATGATTGGTGCGACGAGCGCCACTACGAGGACGCCGATCATGAGCCACAGGCGCCCTCTCGGGATGTGAGCCGCAATGGCGGCGCCCACCCCGGCTAGAATCGCCGCCAGCGGCACCGAAAGGTACACGGACACGACCGACAGCGTGTACGCAACGTCCGCTGTAAACGGATTCCACTGGTAGAAGTAGCGTAATCCAAACGCGGCGGTGGCTACCAGGTAGTAGATGACCAGCAAGGCACTGAGCGTAAAGAGCGCTGGCACGCTCAGTGGCCATCGTCGGCGTCCCGCACGCTCAGATGATGTTGTAACGTGGAGTTGTGTCTGTGACATGGGAGTTCCATCCTTTACTCTCTGTTAGGAAAAGGGGAGTGTTGCTCCCCTCGCAGCGTCTCCGGCATATGGGTGAGCGAGCATCCGTTGCGTGCTCACCCCATGCTCCGCCGCGCATCTTTCCCACATCCGGTTTCCGCTCTTCGTGAAGATCCAGCGCCAGAGCAAGAAGGGGGCATGCAGGATCGGGTTCTTGGCGATTCCCTGAACGGCTTCAGCCGGAACGGCCTGCGCCTGAGCCAAAGCTGCACCGGTCAGATCCAGGGCGGAGATCACATGCATACACGGCACGCCGGATGCGCTCGTCGGTTGAAGCTGCTCTCCACTGCTGATAGCCTCTCCCGCCCCCATTGCCAGCCCACCCACCCAGGTCATGCCAGTTTCCGCCGCGAAGCGCTGGCAGATCGATAACGCCAGGTGGTTCTGGTACGATTCGGCAAACCCGTTGTTTGCAATCGCGAAAAGGCGCTGCGGTCGCGGATGGTCGGTGGCCTGCCGATGCTCAGTGATCACCTCCAGAGCTTTGGTCATGAGAAACGGCAGCGCGTCGATATAGAGGGGGAAGGCGAAGAGCAGGAGATCGGCGCGGTCTACGGCAGCGAGCAAGGCACTCTGTCCTCGCGCCACGCAGCTCGCCTTGAGGGTCAGCGACTCGGTTTCCCACCCGCGCTCCTTGAGCCGTTCCAGGAGATAGTTCCCCAGGACGCTGGAGGTGCTGGGACTCAGGGTCTTGGGGCTGCCGACGATGAGGCAAGCACGGTGCACGCCGTCCGGTTCAGCGCGACTCGCGAACGTATCTGGCGCTGGCATGAGAGGCTTGATCGCGTCACCCCACGGCAAGGGATCGTTCCTGGAGAGCAGCGACCCAAACGCCTCGCGAAGGCGTTTGGGATCATCTGTGCTCCTGACGACCTCAACCGCATAGCTGGGGGCGTGGAAGTTTATCGCGTTGCGCCCCACCACCAGCTTGAAGAGACCGGCATCTTCTGCATTGAACTGCTGCTGCACCCCAATGGCCACCCATCGTGGAAAGTGGGCATAGCGCGGAACATGATGCAGTTCACCGTGGTATGCGTGAAAGTACGGGAGGCACAGCGACACGAAGCGATCCACGATTTGCTTGAGTTGCGAGGAGTAGCCCCCGCAGACGACCGGGGTGAACAGGATCATCGTGTCGCTCTGGGTGACCGCCTGCAGGATTGCACAACCGTCGGCCTCGTGGTACCGACAGATGCCTGGCGTTTCCAGCCAACAGCCAAAGCAACCAATGCAGTGGGCTAACTTCAGCTCACGCAGGGAAAAGACCTGAACCTGGGCGCCCCGGTGTGTGAGCACGTCGGTCAGAATGGTGAGTGTTGGCGTCAGGTCCTCATTGCCAGACGGTCTCCCATCCAGAAGGACTACCTTTTTTCCCAATGTCTCTACCATGGCATTGCCTCCTTCATTGATGCTCGAAGCGGTGAGAAACGGAGAATGGTTCTCCACGCGGTTCTGCTGCCCCAGCCTCAGCGGCTGTGCGTCTTCGTTCGCCTTGCTCCTGTTCGCGATCTGTAACAGGCGCAGGGAGCGCCGTCTCACGCTGATAGCGCTGGTAGGAGAGACGCCCTCGTGTTGCCACGATGATGAGCACAGCCACCGCAACAAAGACGAGATAGATGTTCACGTTGACGAGCTGGACCAGGGAAGGGAAGAGATAGGACCCGGCATTGTAGGAGGTATGCAGCAGGAGCACCAGCAGCAGGCTGCCACGGACGTTATTAAAGACCCAGGTGATGAGAAACCGCAACGCGACGGCGAAGATGACGAACTCGACGAACGGAAGGCCGATGCCGAGGAAGCCGGTGCCCGCTCCATTGAACTCTGGGATGAACAGGAAGAGGGGCAGGTGCCACAGGCCCCAGAGCGACCCGAGGAGGAGCGTTCCCGCCATCGGGCCATAGCGCTGTTGCAAGCGGGGCAGGGCAAACCCGGACCAGCCTAATTCTTCGCCGAGCGGGCCACCGAGAGTCAGGATATAGAGGTAGATCAGCACGCAGGTGGGCAGAAAGAGAGGAGCGGGAGCACGAAAGGTCGCGACGGCCCCCGGGACCGTCAAGGCACTCAACAGGATCAGAGCAGGGATACCCAGCAGGACAAACAGATACCAGGGGAGACCGACGCGCAAGAGCACATAGCCTCGAAGCAAGCGCCCGACACCCGACTTGCCCTCAAGGACCGCCGTCATCAGCAAGGCGGAGAGGGCAGGCCCGAAGAGGAGGATAGGAGCCATCCAGTGATATGGGTCAGACGGGTGCCAGAGAATGAGGGCCGGCAGTTCAAAAGCCCAGGTCAAGCCGAGGGCCATCAGAAAGTAGCACAACAACGGGTGAAGGCGCATGATCTGTACCAGGCTGTGAGAGGGGCCCGTCGATTGGCCCCGGGTGTTTGCGAGTTCCATAGGAAACCTCCTTCTCTCCTCGTGCAAACAAGGTAAGCTTTCGCCGCGAACCAGGCGATGTATCCGCTGACTAGCTGTTTTCCTGAGATGAGCAACTCCTTCAATACATGTCACAATCTTCCATTGTAGGATGGTAGCACGTTGCTCTCACGACCCCATCACGAAACACACCAAAATCATCACATCCCTCTCACACTTCTCGGCCCGGACTTCAGCTACTCATCGCAACGGGAAGGGTATGGCAAAGCGCCAACCTTGTGGGGAAAACGGTCCTTTTCCGATTCGTCATCGGTATAGACAAAGCCTGCTTGCCTCTAGATGTGATCAGCAGTGTCAAAAATATCAGAAAAAGCGAACGAATGGACCCATTATCACTCCTCAATTGGGGGTAGAGTTACGTAAGCTGTTCTGTTACCAGGGGCACAGTAGCGGGTATTTCGGGCATGCGGTCAAACAGCTTTGAGTTCCGACTTTGCGTTTGGAAAGAGAACTTCACCATATCTCCCCCATTTCTCCTACAGAGGTGTTGTTTCCTTGTGCGGAGCCGACCTTCTTCGATATGCTGTGCCATGAGGCTGAGTTCCGACTCTGTCAATTCTCGGAACTCTCCATATGCACATGAAAGGGGTAAAATGATATATTCATATGAAAAGACAATGGGAGAATGAAGAACTCATTGAGCACTGGATGCTCAGTGCTTGGGATCTGGCCCAGTTGGGCAACAAAACCGGAGCAACACGCCTGGGGTTTGCGGTGTTGCTCAAGTTTTTTCAGCGGGCAGGGCGCTTCCCCGCATTCAAAAATGAGGTGCCTGGTGTTGTGATCACGTTTGTCGCCACTCAGGTGAGTGTGCCTCCAGAAGCCTATTTGCAATACGACTGGCAAGGCCGAAGCATCGAATACCATCGGGCAGAGATACGCAAGCTGCTTGATTTCCGCGAATCGACCGTCGCTGATGCCGAACAGATGCGACAATGGCTCATTGCCGAGGTGTTGCCACAAGAACACCAGGATGAGCGGCTGCGAGAGGAAGCGTATGCCTGGTTCCGGCGCATGCACCTGGAAGCACCGACTCCAGATCGCCTCACTCGTTTGATTCGATCTGCTCTCCATACCTTTGAGCAACAGTTGTATGATGCAACGCTTGCCCAGCTTCCTGTAGGGGCACGGGCAGCTCTGGAAGCGTTACTCTCGACAGAGATCGCCGCCTTGCAGGAAACGAGAGACGAGAGTCAGATAACAGAACAAGAGATACAAGAGGAGGTATCTCACGGATAACGAAATGGTAGGAATTAAAGCAATTTGCAATAATACCCTCCGTTTTTGGCCAAAAACGGAGGGTATTCTGTTGCATGAGAAGCGTTAGACAGGAAGAAGAAGATCATCC
>Ga0307373_10001400_pt1 | contig 45290 bp, 41 predicted proteins | sample OX2MG_FD_202534 | JGI IMG/M metagenome (GOLD analysis project Ga0307373, IMG submission 202534) | Soil microbial communities from Risofladan, Vaasa, Finland - OX-2 | ecosystem: Environmental > Terrestrial > Soil > Coastal area > Acid sulfate soil | place: Finland: Risofladan, Vaasa | collected...
CTGGCGCTTCGACTGGAGGCCGCAGCCGGGCTCGCCGGAGGAAGCGCTCTACACGGAATTCCTGCGCGCGCGCGACTGGTAGCGGCGCGACCCCTGAAGCGCGGGGGCGAGAACCGCCCCTTTTAAGGCAGCTCCGCGGCGCGCCGGTACTGGGCGGCCGCATCGGCCGGACGCGCGAGCCGGTCGTACAACCGCGCGAGTTCGAGGTACGCGGCTCGCGTCGGCTCGAAGGACAGGCTCGCCTCGAGGTAGTTCTGGGCCTTGCCCCAGAGCTCCGCGTCGGCGCACAGGTGCCCCAGAGCGCTGAGGAGTTGCGGATCTTCCGGGTGCTCACGCAGCCACCTCTCCGCGCGTTCGATCCGGGTGCGGGCCTCCTGAGCCTGCGCGGCGGGGTCGAGCCGCGGCAGCTCGCCGTACAGGGCCACCAGAGTTGCGCTCCACTCCGCGCCCAGCCCCTCCTCCAGGATCTCCCTGGCGAGCGGGGCGGCCGCGAGTGCGCTCGCCTGACGCGCCGCCGCCGCGGCGATGCGCGGATTGGCGCGCTCGCGCGCCGGGATGCGGCGCCAGCGCTCGGCGAGCGTCTCGCGATCGGGCGCCGCGCGCGCCAGCAGTTCGATGTGCGCCTGTGCCCGGTACTCCTCTGCGAGCGCCGGCGCGATCGCGTCGCGCTTGGCGAGCTGCGTAGCGAGGCGCAGCACCTCCTCCCAGTCCTGCGCACCGCGCTCCGCGCGCAGCAACATCCTGAGCGTGGCGATGTGCTTGGGCCCCGAGGCGTGCAGGCTGCGCAGCGCGTCCCGCGCGCCGACGAAATTGCGCTCTTCGAGCGCGAGCGCCGCCTGCGACACCAGGCGCGCGACCTGCGCGCTTTCGCCCGCCGTGCCAGCGCGCTCGAACCACTGGTCGCGCCGCCCGAAGTTGCGCAGCTCGTGCGCCGCGCGCGCCGCGAGCACTGCCGCGACCCCGGGCCAGATCCCCGCCTCGTAGGCCGCCTTGGCCTCCTTCTCGGTGCGCGCATAGCGGCCCTCGAAGTATGCCTGCAGCGCACCCGCGAGCGCGGCCTGACCCCGGCCGCGGCGCCGGCGCTCGCGAAAGGCCCGCACGTGCCGGGGCAGCGCCAGGACGTGGTGCACGATGCGCGCCAACAGGTAGAGCGCGGCGAACGCCCCCAGCATCAGGACGATGAAGAAGATCAGCGAGATCTCGACCCGGTACGGCGGATACACGAACAGCGCGTAGCCGTCGTCCACGCGGCCGAAGATCACCAGTGCGACCGCGGCCGCGAACACCGCAAGCAGCCAGAACAGTGCCTTCATCGTCCGCGCGCGGGCCTCAGGAAGCGCCGGGCTCGCGCAACGCCTTGAAGCGGCGCACCGCCTCCAGGCTGTCGGAGATGGACGGCGTCTCGAAGCTGAGCGATTGCGAGGAAAGCTGCTTGAGCTGCGCCAGCACGTTTGCGGTGTGCTTGGCGTGCGTATCGAAATAGCGCCTGATCCACGCCTGCGCCGTGCGCAGCTCCTGGCGGTATCCGCCTTCGTCACGCGTCAGAAGCGAAAGGCGCGCGTTGAGCAGGCGCAGCGTCAGGTTCTGGCGCACGAAGTACGCCTGCGACGCGGGCAGCAGGGGCGGCTCCGGCCGATCGAGACGGCGAACGATCAGAAGCTGGCGCAGCTCGCCCCAGACCTCCGCGCCGAAGCGCGCGAGATAGCCCTGCGTGCCGCTCGCGGCCGGCGCGCGCGGCGCCGCGGGGTGCTCGGCGCGCTGGTCCGAGGCGAGCGGCAGAGTGTCGACCTCGGAGGCCAGGCTGTCGAGCGTCCTGCTCAGGGCGGGCAGGTCGAGTGCCGGGAAGGACTTGAGGCGCTCGATGTCGCGCTCCAGCGCGCGCCGGATCGGGAGGAATTGAGGACGATCGGGGCGAGCCAGCCGCGCGTCGGCGAGCTGCAGCGCCAGCAGGGCGGCCCGCACATTTCCCGAGAGCTGCAGCTGCTGCTGGGCGATCTCCAGCACCTGCTCGATTTCGGCCAGCTGCCACTCGTCGCGGTTGCGAGACAGGTCCTGATAGAGGGCCTCCAGCGCGGCCTGCTGGCTCTGGGACTCCGCCAGCTTGGAATCCAGCAGCGCGACCTTGGCCTGCGTTTCGCGCACGGCCTCCTGCGCGTCGCGCGCGGTGCTCCTCGCGGTGCGAGCGACGCTCTCGATGTCGCGCAGATGCCGTGCGAGCTCCTCCTGCGTGGCCTCGATGCGGTCACGCGTGTCGTACCAGAACGCCGTTGCGAGCGCGACCGCAGCCAAGCCCAGCAGCAACGCCAGCAGCATCGGGGCGGTCCTCGAGCGCGACGCTTTCGGCTCGGCAGCGGGCTTCGCTTGCGCATCCGCTCGGGGTGCGCCGCCCGGCGACCCGGCGGCTGCGTCCGTGATCTGCGACTGGTCCATGTCGGAAGCTTTTACTTCGCGCCGCGAAAGTATGCAACCAGACAGTCGACGAGCTGCGCGTCCGAGGCGCCCGCGACGAGCACCTCGCGCACCCCGAGCCGCGCCGCGCCCTCGGCGACGCGCGCATGCGGAACGAACACCGGCGTGCCGCGCAGCCACTGCTGCCCGAGCTTGCCCAGCATGTCGAACAGGTTGGTCAGCCCCTCGGCCGAGGACACGGTCACCGCATGCACCGCGCCGCGTGCCCATGTCGTCAGCAGCGGCGCGCTGTTCGCGGCAGGACGCAGCCGGCGGTAGCACTCGGCGTACTCGACCCGCGCCCCGCGCGCGGCGAGGGTGTCGCCCAGCAGCTCGCGTCCGCCGTCGCCGCGAAAGATCACCACCCGCTTGCCGCAGACCGCGTTCAGCTCGGGCAGCGCGAGCAGCGCCTCGCTGTCGGCGTGCGACGCGGGCGCAATCACCCCGGCAAAGCCTTGCTGCTCGAGCTCGCGGCGGCTGCCGCGCCCGACCGCGGCCACCCGGAGGCCGGCCGGCCAGGACTTCGCGCCGCGTCGCGCGCGCACCAGGTTGAGCGCCTTGTGAACGGCGTTCGGGCTGATGAAGACCGCGAGCTCGAAGGTCTCGAGCCGGTCGATCACGGCGAGGATCGGGCCCAGATCCGGCAGATCCCGGATCTCGATCGCCGGGAACAGCAGCGCTTCACCCCCGGCTGCGCGGATCAGCTTCGCCAGCGCGGCCGCCTGCTCGCGCGGACGCGTGACTACGATGCCCCGTCCCGCAAGCGGCAGGCCCGCGTCAGCAGCCATCGCCGAGCGCAGCGAGGATCTCGCCCGCGCCGCGTTGGCGCAGCAGCTCTGCGGCGCGCGCCCCGAGCTCTTCGGGCCGCGCGGCCTCGCCCGTGCACTCGGCGCGCGCCACGCGCGCTCCGTCTGGAGCGGCCACCAGCGCGCGCAGGCTCAGGCGCCCCGCCTCCAGCACCGCGTACGCGCCAAGCGGGATGGAGCAGTTGCCGCCCAGCGCCGCGTTCACGGCGCGCTCGGCACGCACGCACACCGCACTCGCCGCGTCGGCGAGCGGCGCCACCAGCGCCGCGAGGTCGCGCCGTTCGGCACGGCACTCGATGCCAAGCGCGCCCTGCCCGGCTGCGGGCAGGCTCTCGTGCACCTCCAGACAGGCGCGGATGCGCGCCCCCAGACCGAGGCGCTTCAGGCCCGCCGCAGCCAGCACCACCGCGGCGTAGTCGCCGCGGTCGAGCTTCGCCAACCGGGTCTCCACGTTGCCGCGCGACGGCCGAATCTCCAGGGCCGGATAGCGCTCGGCGATCTGCGCCGCGCGGCGCAGGCTCGAGGTTCCGAGCACCGCGCCCGCGGGCAGCTCGGCGAGCCCCGCGTAGCGGTTCGACACGAACGCATCGCGCGGATCCTCGCGCGCCGTGATGGCCGCGAGGACGAACCCCGCGGGCAGATCGACCGGAACGTCCTTCATCGAGTGCACCGCCAAATCGGCCGCACCGGAGTGCAGCGCCGCCTCCAGCTCCTTGACGAACAGGCCCTTGCCGCCCGCGTTGGCGAGCGTGGCCTCAAGCAGCTCGTCGCCCCGGGTCGAGAGCGGCAGCAGATCGACCGCCAGGTTTGGATATAATTCCTCGAGGCAGCGCTTGACGTGCTCGGCCTGCCACAGCGCAAGCCGACTGCGACGCGTGGCGATCGTCACGCGCTGAAGGCCGTGCGTTGGAGAGGAACTCATACGATGATCGGGAATACGCGTGTCGAGGTGCGCCGACTGGCCGGGTACGTAGCCGGGTACGCGATGGTTTTCATTCTAGCATCGACCCTCGCGTGGCCTGCGCTTGCGGCCGGCATCCCGCAGGCCCGCGACCTGGCGCACGAAGCGCGCAATGCGGCCCGGGCCGGCGTGCCGCTGGTGGTGTTCTTCAGTCAGCCCGACTGCGAGTACTGCGAGCAGGCCCGGCACGAATACCTGGAGCCCATGCTCGCGGATCCCTCGGGCCGCGCGCGGCTGCGCCTGGTCGAAGTGAATATCGGCGACCCAGCCCCGCTGGTCGACTTCGCCGGACGGCGGGTGAGTCACGTTGACTTCGCGCGTGCCCAGCGCGTGCGCCTGTTCCCGACCCTCGCGTTCTTCGGCCCGCGCGGCCGGCCGCTGGCCGCGCCGCTGGTCGGACTGGGATTGTCCGATTTCTACCAGCAGTACCTCGATCGCCGGATCGAGCAGGCGCACGACAGCCTGCGTGCCGGGCCGCTCATCTCTCAGCCGCCAGGTCGCGCAGCACAGGCCACTGCCGGCGGCTGACCGGCAACCTCTCCGGCACGCCGTCGAGCAGCACCAGCCAGCGCGTCTCGTCGTCTTCGCCATCCGCGCGCTCGAAGCCGCGGATGGCGGCCCGCGCCACCAGGCAATTGCGGTGGATGCGTACGAATCGCTCCGCGAACTCGCGCTCCAGCGTCACCAGCGGCTCCTCGCTCAGGTGTTCGCCGGTGCGCGTGCGCAGCGTCACGTATTTCAGCTCCGCCTTGCAGTAGACGATGTCGCGCACCGGGACCAGGACGATGCGGTTGCGCTCGGGCACCGACAGGAACTCCCGGGCGCGCGGGTCGACTCGCTCGAGGCGCGCGCGCTCGGGCGCTCCTGCCCCGCTCGCGCGGCGCAGCGCATCCACGAGCCGCGCGGCGCGCACCGGCTTGAGCAGGTAGTCGAGCGCATTCAGCTCGAATGCCTCGACCGCGTGCCGGTCGTGCGCAGTGACGAATATCACTGCCGGCGCATCGGGCAGGCCGGCCACGTGCCGCGCCAGCTCCAGCCCGCTCATGCCCGGCATCTGGATATCGAGCAGCAGCACCTGAGCGCCGCTGCCCGGCAGGCGCTCGAGCGTCTCCACGCCGTTGCCTGCTTCGCCGACGACCTCGGCGGGGAGTTCCGCGGCGAGGTCCGCCAGCAGCTCCCTGAGCCTCTGGCGTGCCGGTTCCTCATCGTCGGCGATGAACACGCGCAGCGGGCTCATGCGGTGCTGCCCGGCTGGGGCGCGGGCTCCGCGCGGTAGGGAATCTCGATCTCCACCTCGTAGCGGGCGTCGCGAACGCGGCTCTCGATGCGCGCCTCCGCGTCGAAGAACAGCATCAGGCGCTCGCGAATGTTCTCCAGCGCCATGTGGTTGCCGGCACGCTGCTGCTGCTCGCCGAAATACGGATTTTCGATGCGCACCAGCACGCGGTCGCCGCGGCGCGCGATCTGCACCACCACTTCGCCCGCGCCGGTTCCCGGCTCCACGCCGTGATAGACCGCGTTCTCGAGCAACGGCTGCAGGACCAGCGGCGGAAGCAACGCGTCCATCGGAGCGCTGTCAAGCTCCCAGGAAATGCGCAGCCGCTGGCCGAGGCGCAGCTGCTCCAGGTCCGCGTAGCGCTCCAGAAGCGCGATCTCCTCCGCCAGCCGCACGAACGTGCGGCCGTCGGACATCAGCACGCGGAACAGATCCGCCAGATCCTCGAGCGTGCGCTCGGCGCGCCGCGGATCGCGGCGGATCAGCGACAGCACGGCGTTCAGGCTGTTGAACAGGAAGTGCGGGCGGATGCGCGCCTGGAGCGCCTGCAGCCGCGCCTCGGCCAGCGCCGGCGAATACGCCTTGACGAGCAGCCGGAAGTAGCCGAGCAGCGCGATCGTGACAAGGGCCGCCAGCAGCAGCGCTCGCGCGAGGCCCGAGGCCGAGGTCGGCGCCGTGGCGCCGGCGGGCGCCGCCCATGCGTCGCCCGCCGCGGCGAGCGCCAGCTCGATCGCCAGCACCGCGACACAGCCGCGCAGGTAAGCGAGCCGCGCCAGCAGCGGCGCGGCGAGATAGAGCAGCACCACGCTCGCGATCAGCAGCGGCTCGACCACGGCGGCGGCGCGCACGAGGCGCTCCATGGCCTGCGGCCACGACGGCTCCGCGCCGATCGCGGCGCCGAAGGCCATCACGTTCACCGCGATCAGCACGCGCGCGATGACGCCGCTATTGCGGAAGTCGGGGAGGAAGTCCCGGGAGACGTTATGCTTTATACTTGAATTGGACATCGTGCGACGCCGCGGCGCCCAGCGCCGCACTGCCTACTGAGTATGCCCCATGGCCCCACCTGCTTCCAAGCGGCCGGCGCGTGCTAAGCCTGCGATCGCGGCCGCGCCCACGCTGGCGGCAGCCACGTGGTCGGGCCGGTTCAGCGAACCGGTGGACGAGCTGGTCAAGCGATTCACCGCTTCGGTGGGGTTCGACCAGCGGCTCGCTCCCTACGACATCGCGGGCTCGCTCGCTCACGCGCGCATGCTGGCCGCGTGCGGCGTGATCGCCAAGAGGGATCTGGCCGCCATCGAGCGCGGCATGGCCCGGATCCGCGCCGAGATCGCGGCCGGAAGCTTCCCCTGGTCGCTCGACGCGGAGGACGTGCATCTCAACATCGAGCGCCGGCTCACCGACTTGGTCGGCGAAGCGGGCAAGCGCCTGCACACGGCACGCTCGCGCAACGATCAGGTCGCGACCGACGTGCGCCTGTGGCTGCGCGACCAGATCGATGCGATCCGCGCCTTGCTGGAAAAGCTGCAATCCAGAATTCTGGACGGCGCCGGGCGCCATGCCTTTCTGGTCATGCCCGGCTTCACTCACCTGCAGGTCGCGCAGCCGGTCACGTTTGGCCATCATCTGCTCGCATACTTCGAGATGTTCGAGCGCGACCGCGCGCGCCTGTCCGACTGCCGCAAGCGGGTCAACCTGCTGCCGCTGGGCGCCGCCGCGCTGGCGGGGACCACGTTTCCGATCGACCGCGACCGGGTGGCTCGCGAGCTGGGCTTCGAAGGGCTGTGTGCCAACTCGCTGGACGCGGTATCGGATCGCGACTTCGCGATCGAGTTCACTTCCGCCGCGGCGCTCGTCATGCTGCACTTGTCGCGCTTCGCGGAGGAGCTGGTGCTGTGGATGAGCCCACGCTTCGGTTTCGTACGCCTGCCCGATCGCTTCTGCACCGGATCGTCGATCATGCCGCAGAAGAAAAACCCGGACGTACCGGAGCTGGTGCGCGGCAAGACCGGCCGGGTGTACGGCGACCTGGTCGCCCTGCTCACGCTGATGAAGGCGCAGCCGCTCGCCTACAACAAGGACAACCAGGAAGACAAGGAGCCGTTGTTCGACGCCGTCGATACCTTGAAGGATGCGCTCGCGGTTTTCGCCGAGCTGGTCGCCGGCATCGAGCCGGTTCCCGAGGCGATGCGCGCAGCGGCGCTGGAGGGCTTCTCGACCGCGACCGACCTGGCCGACTACCTGGTGAGGAAGGGCGTCGCGTTCCGCGACGCGCATGAAGCGGTGGCGCGCGCCGTGCGCGAGGCCGAAGCGACCGGCTGCGACCTGTCGGGGCTGCCGCTGCAGGTGCTGAGAGGCTTCTCCCCGGCCATCGCCGAGGACGTCTACCGGAGCCTCACGCTCGAGGGCTCGGTGGCACGCCGTGACCATCCAGGGGGCACCGCCCCGGCCCAGGTGAAGGCCGCGGTGGCCCGAGCGCGCAAGCGTCTCGGTGCCCGCGCCTGAGCCCGGCACGCCACATGACCGCGAATCGCGGGCCCGGTCAGATCGGCAAGTACCCGGTGCTGCGCAAGCTCGGCGAAGGCGCGAGCAGCGAGGTCTATCTCTGCCACGACCCGTTCGGCGGTCGCGACGTGGCGGTCAAGCGGATTTTCCCGGAAATCCTCAGAAACGAGGCGCGCGCGCGCCTGTACCGCAAGTTTTTTCTCGCCGAAGCCTCGCTCGCCGGCAAGCTGGCCCATCCGCACATCGCGCAGATCTACGACGCCGTTCTCGAGCAGGACTCGGGCTACATCGTCATGGAATACGTGCACGGCGGCACGCTCGAGCCGTACTGCGGCCGGCACAATCTACTGCCGATCGACAGGATTATCGAGATCGCCTTCAAATGCACGCGCGCCCTCGCCTTCGCGAACGGCTTCGGCATCACGCACCGGGACATCAAACCGGGCAACATCCTGGTGGCCGGGGCCACCAACATCAAGATCTCCGATTTCGGCGCCGCGCTGAGCGCGAGCACCGACACGACGCAGGTCAGCGGCGTCGGCTCGCCTGCCTACATGTCACCCGAACAGGTGCGCGAGGAGCCACTCGACCAGCGCACCGACATCTACTCGCTCGGCGTGGTGATGTACCAGCTGCTCACCGGGACCTTGCCCTACCAGGCCGACAACAATTTCGGCATCATCTACCAGATCACGAACCACGATCCGCCGCCGCCGTCCACCCATCGCACGGACCTGCCGCTGGCGGTCGACAAGATCGTGCGTCGCGCGATGCACAAGGACCTCACGCGGCGCTACCAAACCTGGGAGGACTTCTCGCGCGTTCTTGCCGAGGCCTTCCGCGCCGACCGCGCCGCCACCAGGAAGGACACCTTCGGCGACACCGAGAAGTTCGACGCGCTGCGCGCGATCGCGTTCTTCAGGCACTTTACCGACGCCGAGCTTTGGCAGGTCGTCACGCTCACCTCCTGGGAACGGATTGCCGCGGGGGTCGAGCTCATGCGCGAGGGTGAGCCGGGAAACTTCTTCTGCCTGCTGGTCACGGGCGCGATGCGCGTGTCGAAGAACGGCAAACTGCTCAGCGTGCTCGCCCCAGGAGAATGTTTCGGGGAAATGGCGTACCTGTCCGAGACCGACAAGCAGCGGCGCGCGACCGTCAGCGCAAGCGCGGACTCGCGTATCGCGCGCATCCGCATCGCGGATCTCGATCAGGCGCCCGCCACCTGCAGGCACAAGTTCGACCGCGCTTTCATGGTCAACCTGGCGGAACGGCTCAATCAGGCCAACGTGTGGCTGGCGGGCTCCGCGTAGGGTGTCTCTTCCGGCCGCGCGCTCCTGCGGCGAGCGCGCAGCCCCGTCCTGCGCCGGAACGCCTAGCCGGGGCAGCCCGCCCGAGAGGGCGACTGGCCGGAGGCGCGGCTCAGACGCTTTGCTTGGCGCCGGCCGCTTGCAGCAGCTTTTGCAGCTCGCCCGATTGGAACATCTCGCGCACGATGTCCGATCCCCCGACGAACTCGCCGTTCACGTACAGCTGCGGGATGGTCGGCCAGTTGGCGTACTCCTTGATGCCCTGGCGGATCGCCGGATCCTCGAGCACGTTGACGCTGAACAGGTCCTGCACGCCGCAGGCGCGCAGCGCCTGCACGGTGGCGGCCGAGAATCCGCACTGCGGAAAATCCGGGCTGCCCTTCATGTAGAGCACGACCCGGTGGGAACCGACCTGCTGCTTGATGAGCTGATGTACGTCCATCGCGAGCGCCTCGAATAGTTGAGCGATTTGCTCGGGATCTTACTCTGCGCGCGCAGCCGGGTCAACGCGCGCGCGGCCGCCGGTCACGCGCCCGATACCGGCCAGGTCGGGCCAGGTGGCGACGCTTGCCAGCCCGGCCCGCTCCATCAGGACACGGACCGCAGCATCCTGCCCCAGCCCGTGCTCGAGCAGCAGCCAGCCTTCTGGAGCGAGCCGCGCCGGCGCGTCGCGCACGATCTCGCGGATGGCGTCCAGGCCGTCCGGCCCTCCCACCAGCGCCTCGCGCGGCTCGAAGCGCAGGTCACCCTGGAACAGGTGCGGATCGTCCTGCGCCACGTAAGGCGGATTGGACACGATCAGCTCGAAGCGCTCGGCGGCCACGGCCTCGTACCAATGCCCGTGCCGGAATTCCACCGCCAGTCCCAGGCGCCGCGCGTTGCGCCGCGCCAGCGCGAGCGCCTCGGCGCTCGCCTCGACCGCGACGACACGCGCACGCGGACGGTGCCGCTTGATCGCCACGGCCAGCGCACCCGATCCCGTTCCCAGGTCCAGCACGGAAACCACGTCCCCGGGCGCGATCAGCTCGAGGGCGCGCTCCACGAGCAACTCGCTTTCCGGCCTGGGGATCAACACTGCGGGGCTGACTGCCAGCGCCAGCCCGAAGAACTCGCGCCGCTCCAGGAGGTATGCGATCGGCTCGCCCCGGCGCCTGCGCGCGGCGAGCTGCACGAAACGCGCGCAGGCAACCGGCGGCAGCGTGCGCTCGGGACGCGCGATCAAGCTCGCCTCCGCAAGCCCGCTCGCCTCGGCGAGCAGCAGACGCGCCTCGCGCGCGTCGATCCCGGCCAACGCGAGCGCCTCGGCCGCAGTCATCGCGGCAGGCCGGCTCACGCAGTCTGCCGCGCCGGCTCGGTGTCCTCGGCGAGCTGCTCCAGCAGCTCGGCCTGATGCTCGGCCATCAGTGTGCCGATCAGCTCGTCGAGCTCGCCGTCCATGATGCGGTCGATCTTGTACAGCGTCAGGTTGATGCGGTGATCGGTCACCCGGCCCTGCGGAAAGTTGTAGGTGCGCACGCGCTCGGACCGGTCGCCCGATCCGATCAGCGATTTGCGCGTCGAGGCGGTCTTCGCCTGCTGCGCGCGCTGCTGCTGATCCTTGATACGCGCGGCCAGCACCGCGAGCGCCTTCTCCTTGTTCTTGTGCTGCGAGCGCGCGTCCTGGCACTCGACCACGAGCCCCGTCGGGAGGTGCGTGACGCGCACCGCGGACTCGGTCTTGTTGACGTGCTGTCCGCCCGCGCCCGAGGCGCGGAACGTGTCGATGCGCAGCTCCGCCGGATTAAGCACCACGTCGTCGATCGCGTCGACCTCCGGCAGGACCGCGACGGTGCAGGCCGAGGTATGGATGCGCCCCTGCGCCTCGGTCTGGGGAACGCGCTGCACGCGGTGGCCGCCCGATTCGAACTTGAGCCTGGAATACGCGCCCTGGCCCGCGATACGCGCGATCAGCTCCTTGTAGCCGCCGAGCTCGGAGGCGCTCTCCGAGATAATCTCGACCTGCCAGCCTTGGCGCTCGGCGTAGCGCGCGTACATGCGGAACAGGTCGCCCGCGAACAGGGCCGATTCGTCGCCGCCCGCCCCGGCGCGGATCTCGAGGAAGATGTTGCGCTCGTCGTTGGGGTCTTTCGGCAGTAGCACCCTGCGCAGATCGCGCTCGAGCTGCGCCATGTCGGCGCGCGCAGCCCTCAGCTCGTCCTCCGCGAAGCTGCGCATGTCGGGATCGGCGGCCATGTCCTTGGCGGTGGCCGCGTTGCGCTGAGCCTGGCGGTAACGGGCGTAGAGCGCCACCAACTCGCTCAGCTCCGAGTGCTCGCGCGAGAGCCTCTTGTACTGCTCGAGGTCGCGCGTGGCGTCCTCGGCGGCGAGCAGACGGTTCAGCTCCTCGAGCCGGGTGGCCAGGCTGTCGAGCTTGGCAAGCAGGGAGGACTTCACGGCCGCGCCGCGGGCGAGATGCCGCGGACTGCCTAGGACTGGCCGCGGCAGCGCCGCGTCAGCGCATCGGCCAGCGCCCGGCGCTCCTCGCCGGCCACTTCGCTGAGAGCCTGGGTCGGCGCGTGCATCAGCTTGTTGGTGAGTCCCTGCGACAGTGCCTCGAGGACCTCGGCCGGGTCGGCGCCGCGCTGCAACAGGCGCAGCGCGTGTTCCACTTCCTGGCGGCGCGCATATTCGGCCCGATCGCGCAGCGCGCGGATGAGCGGCACGTTCTCGCGCGTGCGCATCCAGTGCATGAACTGTCCGACCTGCGTGTCGATGATCGCCTCGGCCTGGTCCACCGCCGAGCGCCGCGCATCGAGATTCGCCGAGACGATCTCGGACAGGTCATCGAGCGTGTACAGGAACACGTCGTCGAGCTCGCTCACTTCGGGCTCGACGTCGCGCGGCACCGCCAGGTCGACCATGAAGATCGGGCGGCGGCGGCGCGCGCGCAGCGCGCGCTCGACCAGGCCCTTGCCGAGGATCGGCAGCGAGGACGCGGTGCAGGAGATGACGATGTCGTGCTCGTGCAGATAGTCGGCCAGAGTCTTCAGCTCGACCGCGCGGCCGTTGACGCGGTGCGCCAGCACCTGTCCGCGCTCGAGCGTGCGGTTGGCCACGGTGATGCGCTCGGGCGCCTGCGCCGCGAAGTGCGTGGCGCACAGCTCGATCATCTCGCCGGCACCGATGAACAGCACCTTCTGCTGGCTGATCGACGGAAAGATGCGCGCCGCGAGCTTGACCGCCGCGGCGGCCATCGACACGCTGTTCGCCCCGACGTGCGTCGTCGCGCGCACCTCCTTCGCCACTGCGAAGCTGCGCTGGAACAGCCGGTGCAGCACCGTGCCGAGCGTGCCGGCGGCCTCGGCGCTGCGCACGGCCTGTTTCATCTGCCCGAGGATCTGGGGCTCCCCGAGCACCATCGAGTCGAGCCCGGCGGCGACCCGGAATGCGTGCCGCACCGCCCGGTCCTTCGGCAGCGTGTAAAGGTAGGGCGTCAGGTCCCCCGGCTTGAGCCGGTGATATTCGGCCAGCCAGTCGACCGCGATGACGGGCTGCTCGGCCGACAGGTACAGCTCGGTCCGGTTGCAGGTCGAAAGGATCGCCGCCTCGGAGGCGACCTGGCCGCGCATCAGCTCAGCGAGCGCCTCGCGCAGCCTTTCGACGTGGAACACCACGCGCTCCCGAATGGCGAGCGGCGCGGTCTGGTGGTTCAGGCCGAGGGCGTAGAGCGTCATGGCGTCGAATGCGCTAAGGCCGCAGATTATAAGGCGGATCCGGGCGCGCGGCGTTTGCGCTGGATCAAACGCGAGTCTGGGTCCCGGGCGGGCGGAACGACCAGGGCACAGCCTCCCCGGAGGGCTGCGCGAGAGCAAGCAGCCCGCCCCCGCCCTGCGACGTGCTGCACGCCGCGCGCCGGACCGAACGCGCGTGGCCCGCGGCCCGCGTGGGCGACGCGGCTACACGACGCCGTGCTGCCAGAATCCCCAGTGGAACGCGCCCCCGAGCAGCGCCGACACCAGCGCGCTCAGCACGATCAGGATGATGAACGCGGGAATGGCCGCGATCGCCCACTTGACCAGCAGCACGACCATCGACCAGAACGGGATCTTGACATCGACCACCACCACTTCGCGCGCATCATTGCTCATCGCTGGCTCCTTCGGCTGGTTGCATCAGCCCTACCCTGGAGCGGGCACTATACTGGCTGGCCGCGGCTGGGACGCAACGAATCTGAAGACATGCGATGGGCGACGTCGTGAATCTGCTGGGATTGCTGGTCGGCTTCGTGGGAGCGCTGCTGCTGGCGATCTTCCGCCTGCCGCCGCTCGACGTGACCGCCGACGGGCGCCGCTTCGCGGGCGCCGGCGAGCCGACGCCGCAATAACGCACCCGCAACCCCAGGCATTATTGGCGCAACGCGGCGGCCACCCGCGCCGGCCTGATCTGCCTATGCATCGGGTTCGGCTTGCAGGCACTCGCCCACCTTTTCTGGAACTCGGATTCCTCCGGGAACGCGATCGGCACCGCGGCGCGCTTCATCTCCGCGACAAGGCGCTGAGCACTCCGCTCTCCGAGGGAGCGCTCGCTGCGCCGGAACGCAGGTACGCCCCCTGCCGCAGCAGCAGCGCCTGCAGCGCGCCGATATCCACCGCGCGCGGCTCGACCCCGTCGCGCGCCGCGAGCGCCGCGCCGACCCCGGCCGCCTGGCCGGTGATCCAGCACTGCGGAATCTCCCGCAGGAAGCCGTGCGAATTGGGATCGCAGGCCATGTGACGGCCGCAGGCGAGCAGCCCGTCGAGCGTCTCGGGCACCAGTGCCCCGTAGGGAATCGAGATGTTCGGGAACTTCGGCGACACCGATGGAGTGACGCCGATCTCATCGTCGAACACCATGGCCGTGGGCCACTGCGCGCGCGTCACCTTCTTCACGCCGACCAACCGCCGGCTGTGCCGCACGCCGAGCTGCGGCGCGCTCTGCAGCAGGTAGGCGTTCTCGAACCCCGGTGCATGAGCGCGGAAGAACTCGAGGTGCTCGGCCATCAGCCGGTGCGAGCGGATCTCGACCTCGGTCTGATCGTCCGGATCGAGCGCGGAGAAGCCCGATTGGCGTGGGCCCATGAACAGAGCGATGTCATTCCTCCATGACACGAACGGCCGTTCGAAGTAACGCAGCTTTTCGCGGCCGCGCGCCATGAACGCCGAGAATTCCTCGGGACGTCCCGCCTTGAACTCGAGCCAGCGCTGCATGTCGACGCCGCCGAACAGCCACGCCGTGTTCATACAGTGGTGGATGTCGTCCTTCTCGATGTCGGACTCGAACGCCGCCCCGGCGCGCGCGAAAAGGTCGCCGTCGCCGGTCGCGTCGACAACGACCTTCGCGCGTAGCGCCTGCCGGCCGGCCTTGCTCTCGAAGATCGCGCCGCGCACCGCGCCGCCTTCGACGAGCGGCGCCGCCGCCCAACAGTGGTACACGAGATGCACCGCTTCGCCCACCACCATGTCCTGCGAGGCGAGCTTGAGGCGTTCCGGATCCACCGTCGGAGACCAGGTGACGATGCCGTGATACGCGGCAGTGCGCTGCGACCAATGTGCCGCGCGCGCCGGATCGCGCGAGCCCCATTCGCGGCGCGCCGGTCCGGCCACCGCATCCGCCGGTAGCCGATCGAGCAGTTCTTCGCCCAGGCCGCGGATGACCTGGCGTCCATCCCAGTCGGTCATGCGGTCGATCCAGATGACCAGGCCCCCCGTCGATAAGCCCCCCAGATGGTTGTAGCGTTCGAGCAGCGCCACGTCGGCGCCGGCGCGCGCGGCGGCTACCGCGGCCGCCGTACCCGAGGGGCCGCCGCCCACCACCAGCACGTCGCACTCGCGGTACACCGGGATGTCGCGCGCCTGCTCGCGCCAGGTGCCCCGCGGCGGGCGCCGCACGCGCGTGCGCTCGCCCTCGAAGATGTCCGAGGTCAGAATTCTCTCGTCGGTGCGCTTGCCCGGTTTGAATGTCACCATGCCAGCCTCGCTCGATCGTTCTCTCCGCAGCGTTTGCCTTGGAGGTGAATGCTCAAAAACCCCTGCTCGAGCACGTCCTTGACCTTGCTTCGGGTTACCTACATCGAGATCGATCCTTCACGGAAGTCGGTCTTGTCGAGCCAGACGTTGACGAGCACGGGTCGCCCGCGGGCCGCGAGCGAACGCGCGTGGCGCAGTGCGTCCTCCACTTCGCCCGCATGCTTCACCTCGATGCCCTCGGCGCCGAAGCCCTCGACCACCCGGTGATACGCGGTGCGCGCGAGTACGGTGCCGACGTCGTCATGCAGCAGCTTGACCTGCTCGCGCGCGATTTGTGCCCACCCGGCGTCGTTGCCGACCACCGCGATCACCGGCACGCCGTGGCGCACGAAGGTGTCGAACTCGGCCAGACCATAACCGCTCGCGCCGTCGCCCCAGATCAGCCAGATCTCGCTCCCGGGGCGCGCCAGCCGAGCGCCGAGCGCGAACCCCGCGCCCACGCCGAGCGTGCCGAATACCCCCGGGTCCAGCCAGCCGAGCGGGCCGCGCGGACGCAAGATGTAGGACGCGGTGGCCACGAAGTCCCCGCCGTCGGCGACGAACACGGCGTCCTCGGCCGCGACGCAATCGAGCGCGCGGAACAAGGCCACCGGGTTCACGTGCTCGCCGGCATTCGCCGCCCGTGCGTCGATGTCGGCCTCGCGTGCATCGTCGTGCGCGCGTAGCTCGCCGATCCACGCCGTGCGCTGCGCGCGCTCGCCCAGGCGCGCCGCGAGCCGCTCGATGAACAGGCCCGCGTCGCCGAGCGCCGCGAGCGTCGGCTTGCGGTTCAGACGCGCCTCGCGCGCGCTGCGGTTGGCTGCGATCAGCGTCGCCGAGCGCCGGATGTGGCGCCCGTAGTCGACTCGGAAATCGCACGGTACGCCGGCGAGCAGCACGCAGTCGGAGGCGCGCAGCGCCTCGCGGCGCGCATGGCGCATCTGCAGCGCGTGCGCGCGTCCAAGCAGCCCGCGCGCCATCCCCGATAGAAAGACGGGAACGCCGAGCTGCGTAACCGCGGCGGCGACGCGCGTTACATTGCCGCCTTGCGCGAGCGCCTGGCTGCCGATCACGAGCAGCGGTCGCGCAGCCTTCGCGAGCGCGGCCGCGGCCCGCTCGACGAGCGCGTCGCTCGCGGCCGGCACGGACACCGGGTCCGGGCGCGGCGTGAAGGCATCCCCGCTACCGACGAACAGCCGGTTCGCGTGGCGCCCGAGATACCAGCGCAGCAGCCGGTCGGGCAGCGAGCGGCCCTTGCCGGCTGCCTCCGCATACCATTGCCGGATGCTCGCCTTTTCGTAGAGCAGATCGACCGGACATTCGACGAACACCGGCCCGGGCACGCCCTCGCACGCCGCGGCGAAGGCTTGCACCATCGCTGGACCGAGGTCGGCGACCCGGCGCACCTGCCTGACGAGCTTCACGTGCGGCGCCACCAGCGGGCGCTGCTCGATGTCCTGCAGCGCTCCGCGACCCTGCAGCGCGGTGGGCGCCGCGCCGCCGATCAGGATCAGCGGCGATTGCGCGAGCTGTGCGTTCTTGAGCGCGGTGATGGCGTTGGTGAGACCGGGGCCGGCGGTGACCGCGGCTACTCCGGGAGTTCCGGTCAGTCGGGCAACCGCGTCGGCGGCGAACACGGCAGTGGCTTCGTCGCGCGTGTCGACGACGCGGATCCCGCGCGCCTTGGCCGCCACGAGAATCGGCGAGATATGCCCGCCGCACAGCGTGAAGAGCACGCGAACACCGTGCGCTTGGAGCGCGGCCGCGACACGCTCGCCGCCGTGCGCCGGAATTCCCGCGGCGCTCACTCGTCCGTCCTCCCGGCCGCGGGCCGCGCGAGGTGCTCCTGCACCAGAGCTCGGTAGTCGATCTTGCCCACGCGAGTCGTCGGCAACTGCGCCCGAAACTCGATCTCGCGCGGGCACGACCAGTGGATCAGCCCCTCGCGACAGTAGGCGAGCAGCGCGGCCGCGGTCTCGGGTGTGGCGCGCGACCGATTCTTGAGGACGACGTAGGCCTTCACCCGCTCGACGCGCGCAGGATCGGGCACACCGACCACGCACGCCTCCGCGACCAGAGGGTGCCGATAGAGCACGCCCTCGACCTGCGCGGGATAAACGTTGAAGCCTGATGTTTTGATCATGCGCTTCAGGCGCCCGATAAAGTAGAAAAAGCCGTCCGCGTCCTGCGTGGCGAGGTCGCCAGTATGCAGCCAGGTGCGGCCGTCGGCATGCACGCGCAGCGTCTGTGCGCTCGCCTGGGGATCGTCCAGATACCCGAGCATGACCGCCGGCCCGGCCACGCACAGCTCGCCCGTCTCGCCCACGTGCAGCTCGGCGACGCTGTTGGGCGCGCAGATCTTCGCCAGCGTGTCCGGGAACGGGATGCCGATCGAGCCTTCGCGGTACTCGTCGACCGGCATCGCCATGATCGCGGTCACCGCCTCGGTGAGTCCGTAGCCCTCGAGCAGCCTGACTCGGCCGCCGCCCTCGGCCACCAGTTTCTCGAAGCGCTCCTTAACCGGGCGCGGCAGCGTGTCCGCGCCGCTGAAGCAGGCGCGCAGGCACGACAGGTCCGCGTTCGCCAGCGAGCGATCCTGCGCGAGCGCGTGGAACAGGGTCGGCACCCCGACCAGCACGTTGGGCCGCTTGCGGCGCAGCAGCTTCGCCACCAGCTCCGCGCTGAAGCGCGGCACCAGAATCGACTTTCCGCCGACCATCAGCGCCGCGTTGACGCACACGCCCAGGCCGAAGCCGTGGAAGATGGGCAGGATCGCGAGGATCGAGTCACCCTCGCGCAGATCGCCCCACGCGACCGCCTGCATGCCCTCGGCGATGAAGTTGCGGTTGGACAGCACGATGCCCTTGGGCAGCGCAGTCGTCCCGCCCGAGAACAGGATCGCCGCCGGGTCGTTCGTTCCGGCGGCGGCGCGCGGCGCCAACGGGTAGTTTCCCTTCATCAGCCGCGCCCACCAGCGCACGCGCGCAGCGGCCGGCACCTTCGCAATCCTGCGCCCGCTGGTCAGCCGGAAGGCGAGCTTCTTCAGCACAGGCAGGTAATCCGGAATGCGCGCGAGGACGATCGTTTCGAGCGACCGCTTCGGCGCCGCGGCGGCGAGCGCGCCGTAGAAGGCATCGAGCGTGAGCGCAATGCGCGCGCCGCACTGGTCCAGATAGTGCGTGATCTCGGGCGCGGTCGACAGCGGGTGTATCAGCGTCGGCACCGCGCCAAGCTTGTTGGCCGCGTAGAAGGCGATAACACCCTGCGGCGCAGTCGGCATCGAGATGAGAATCCGGTCGTTGCGCGCGAGACCGAGCGCAGCGAGCGCGTTCGCGCACCGATCGATCTCCGCGAGCAGCTCGTGGTAGGTCGAGGTTCGGTCCAGAAAATCCCACGCCAGCGCATCGGGGGCGCGCCGCGCGGTGGCGGCAATCGCGTCGTAGAGCGTCAACTCTGGGTAATCGAGGTGCTGCGGCACGCGACCGAAAAAACGCAACCAGGGAGGGTCGGAGAGTGTATCCATCGGCGGTGCCCGGTCGGGCGCGGCGCGCCTGGTCGGTCCGCTATCCTGCCGCAAAGGCCGGGCAGGCGCCACGCGATGCCGGCGCCCGCCCTAGCGACCGACGAGCTGCGCCCGCTCGTTTGGCGCCCATTGGCCGAAGCTGCGCGTTGGGCTTCAGGTCGCCCTGAAGGACGCTGCAGCCAGCGGCTACTGCATGTCGATCGGACAGTGGCAACCGGACGTTAACTCGATCGCGCTGCCGCTGCTCGCCTCGGGCGGCGAGAGCATGGCGCTGCTGTGCGGCGGGCCAGCCTACGCGTTTCCGGCCGACCGCCTTCGCAAGCTGATCGCGCCCCAGCTGCGGCGCACCGCCGAAGCGATCGCGCACGAAATCGGAGGTTTGGCCAACGAGCGCGAGATTGGGCCGACGGCCCAGCGGGTCAGCGCCTGAGGCGCTGGCGGCATCGAAAGCACCTTTCTGCGAGCGGGCCAACTGAAGGTCCGCAAGCTGCCTTTCATCGCAATATGCTCGCCGGCGCCAAGCCCGTGACGTGCGGGGACGTCGACCTCATATAGTCCATCAAGGTCCGGAAGGACATTAAGTCAGCCGCCGTGACGCTGCTTCAGGCGATACCCTGGAAGGAGTCGCGGCCAAGCTCGATTTTCACTGATCCGTCGATTCGCCGCTTCTACGAGCTGGTCAACGTTTATGGTAGGGCCACCATGAATGAGTCTGATCCACGACGCCCCAAGCGCCTGCATCAGGCCGTTGCTCTTGACGGCAACCCGCACTTAACGCTACTTTATCAAATGAGAATGCCCATTCTAAAACGCAGGTGCTCATAGCTCGCTAGTCATGCAGACCGTCAAAAGCCGGCAGCCTCGAACGCTTCTTCGCTACAAAGGCAACAGGAAGACCCTCGTGCGCGCCAATTCCGAGGCTGCTGGAGGCGACGGCAATTCGCCGCTGCGCGGCGTGACCCCCATCCGACAGGCGCGCAGCGAGGCCACCTTTCGTGCTCTGATCCGTGCGGGCCGCAAGGCGCTTGACGAGAAGTCCTTCGACGAGATGACGGTCGAGGAAATCGCACGTTCGGCGGCCACCTCGGTTGGCGCGTTCTACGGGCGGTTCGCCAACAAGGAAGCTTTCTTCTCGGCGATTCAGGAGATCGCGGTCTCGGACATTGAGGCGCAGCTCGCAGCGCGGCTCGCCGAACCTGAGGTGGAAGCCGCCGGCAATGCACAGTTTCTCGCAGCAGTCGCAAGGGCCACGGTCGACACATTCCGCAGGCATCGCGGACTGTACATCGCGTCCTTCAAGCACTCTTCGACGAGGCCGGGCGCGTGGACCCCGATCCGACAGCTTGGGTACACGGCCTCCGGGCTGATCGCGGCGAGACTCCAGCCGCGCCTGCAACGACTCGGGAAGCCGGCGAGCGAGCGGGAGATCAGGATTGGATTGCAATTCATGAGCGGCCTTCTGGTCAATGCCGTGCTGAACGATCCGGGCCCGCTCTCGCTCGACGACAAGGAAATGGATGCCTACATCGCTCGTTTCCTGTGCTCTTTTTTCGGCGTCAAGGGCGACGGAAGAGCTTCGAGCGCCAAGTAACCAATGCAGTGCGATGGCACCGACATGACACGCAGCGAAAAGACTCGGCCGCAAACGGACACCACCACGGTGCCCCGTGCCGCGTCGCGCCGGGCGGCACGGGAGCCGAACGCTGCTCTTTGTCGCTCGGACGGCGCGCTCTGGTGAAGGAGACAAAAGTGGATCACAACGTGGTGATTATCGATGCCGTTCGGACTCCGTTCGGCAAGTTCGGCGGCAGGCTGCGCGAGCATTCGGCGGTTGAACTCGGCGCGCTCGCCGTGAAGGCGCTCCTGGCGCGCGCGGGAATTCGCCCCGAGGAGCTGAGCGAAACGATCTTCGGCTGCGGGATCATCGACGCCTCGACTGCGGTTCCCGCGCGGCAGATCAACTTCAAAGTCGGAATCCCGGCCACGACGCCGTCGCTCACGGTCGACCGGGCGTGCTGCTCTTCCATGACTGCGATCGGGCTTGCGTTGATGAAGCTGCGCCTCGGCGAGGCGAGCGTCATTGTTGCCGGCGGAATCGAAAGCTGCAGCCAGACTCCTTTCCTGATGCGGGGAACGCGCTGGGGCCGCAAGCTGGGCGATTTCTCGGTCGAGGATCCGATGCACGTGCGCAATCCGATCACCGGCCTGGCGCTGACGGTGGTCACGGGCGAGAAGGCGCTCGAGTACGGGGTGCCGCGGGAAATGCAGGACGAGTGGTCCTATCAGAGCCACCGGAAGTACTTCGCCGCTTACGACGCGGGCGTCTACGAGCGGGAAATCCTACCGCTGGAGGTCGAGGGCCACGGGGTCGTGGCCCTCGACGAGGGGCCGCGCCGCGACACTTCGCTGGAGAGGCTCGCCGCGCTCCCCACGGCATACGGCAGCCCGACCGTCACCGCCGGCAACGCGCCTGGGCTCAACGACGGCGCCTCGGCGGTAATTCTGATGTCGCGGGAGGAGGCCGCGCGTCGGGGCCTCACCCCGCTCGCGGAGGTGATCGCCTACGCGCAGCTGTCGGGAGATCTCGAATCCTCGGTCTACATGCCCGGACACGCGATCGTCGCGGCGGCAAAGAAGGCCGGCATCGGCCTGCGGGATTTGAAGTGCATCGAGATCAACGAGGCATTCGCGGCCATGCCGCTCGTATCAACCAAGATCATGGCCGGCGACGACGCGGCGGAGCTGGCGCGCCTTCGCTCCATGACCAACGTGAACGGCGGTTCGGTGGCGATCGGCCATCCGCCCGGCGCGAGCGGCGCCAGGGTCGTCATGGCGGCGGCGCGCGAGCTGCGGCGCCGGGGCGGCGGCTACGCGGCAGCGGGCATTTGCGGCGGCTTCGGCCAGGCGGACGCGGTCATCTTGAAGGCCTAGACGATGGTCGGGTTCGTCGACGAGACGCTTCGCGACGGTCCGCAGTCGCTTTGGGCGACGCGGATGAAGACCGAGCACATGCTCGGTGCGAGCGAATGGATGAACCGCGCCGGATTTCGCAAGGTCTGCGTCACCTCGGGTGCGGCGTTCGAGACCGCGGTCAAGTTCCTGCGCGACGATCCCTGGGAGCGGATGCGGCTGCTGAAGGCTTACATGCCGGATGCGACCATCGATGTGCTGATGCGCAGCCGCAATCTCTTTGGCTGGGCGCGCTATCCAGACGAGGTCGTCGAAGTGCTGTTCCGCTGCCTGCACAGGGCCGGCACCGAATGGGTCAAGGTATTCGACGGCCTCAACTACATGCGCAACATCGCCGCGCACTTTCGCATCGCGCGCAACATCGGCCTCAAGACTTCGGGAATGCTTAGCTTCTCGGTGAGCCCGGCGCACACCGACGAACACTATGTGGGCAGGGCCACCGAGCTGCTCGAGTATGGAGTCGATTCGATCACGCTGGCGGATCCGGCGGGAATCCTCACCGGCGCGCGTGCGCGGGGGCTCCTGGCAGCCCTCGCGACCGCGGTGCATGGCCGGGTGCCGATCGAGTTCATCGCCCACGACTGCATGGGGCTGGCCCGCGAATCGCACCGCGAGGCACTGAAGGCGGGCGTCGACACCGTGGCGACCGCAAGCGAGCCGCTGGCGAACGGCGAGTCGGTCCCGAGCACGCTCGACATTCTGGAGCTTGCGCGGGAGCTCGGCGTTCCCGCGGATCTTGATGTCGACGCGTTGCGCCGCACGGACGACTATTTCCGCTGGATCGCCTGGCAGGAGAAGCGCTCGGTTTCGGAGCGGGTGATGTTCGATCGCGTTCGCTACGAGAGATTCATCGGACACCAGATCCCCGGGGGGATGATGTCCAACTTCCGCAACCAGCTCGCGGAGGCGGGACTGGCCCACCGCTTGGATGAGGTGCTGGAAGAGGCGAGCCGCGTGCGCGCCGAGCTCGGCTACCCGATCATGGTCACGCCGTTCTCGCAGTTCGTCGGCGTTCAAGCGACGTTCAACGTCATCCAGGGGGAACGCTACAAGACGGTCCCCGAGGAGCTGTACCTTTATGCGATCGGACACTATGGGGAATCGGCGGTGCCGATCGAACGCAACGTACTCGACCGGATTCTCGCCGGCCGGCCGGCCGTGCGCGCGGATTCGGAGGCGATCTTCGGTGCACGCATTCTGGAAGACTTCAAGCGCGAACAGGGCCCGTTTCGGTCGGAGGAGGACATGCTCCTGCGCTTGTTCTACGGCAGAGAGCATGTCGAAGCGCTCGCGCGAGATAAGAGCACCTTCGACGGGCGCTTGTCACTGAAGCAGCCGCTTCGCGTCCTGATCGAAGAGCTTGCGCGGGACACCAGCCTGAAGACCCTGAAGTTGGAAAAGGGCCCTCTCAAGCTGAGCCTTCGGTTCGCCTAGAAGACCCGGGGTGAAGGATGCCGGATTCGAAAGAGCACGGACTCACCTACGTGCTGACCTACCGGGACGTGGTCGAGATCCTGCAGCTCATCGATGGGTCCCGAAACTGCGAATCGCTCGACCTGCAGCTCGGCGACCTGAGACTGAGCGCCACGCGAACCTCCGGTGCGCTCGCGCCGCCGGCGGCGTCGAGGGCGCCCGCGGCACCGTCCGTGATTGCCGAAACGCTTGCGCAACGCGGGCAACCAGCGCGCCAAGGTGAAGCAGCCGCCGAGGTGCGCACCGACAGCGGGCTCTTCGTGGTGCGCGCTCCAATGCTCGGCACCTTCTACCGTGCGCCGGCTCCCGGCGAGGCCCCGTACGTACAATCTGGCGACGTGGTCGGCGAAGACGACACCATCGGGCTGATCGACGTGATGAAACTGTTCACCCAGGTCCCTGCCGGCGTGGCGGGTCGCGTGGTCGAGATCGTCGCGCAGGATGCCGCCTTGGTCGAGTACGGGCAGCCACTGGTCCTGATCGAGCCCCTCTAGGGCTTCCGCTTCGCATGGACAGGCTACAGCGAGTGTTCGTCGCAAACCGCGGAGAGATCGCGGTTCGCGTCATCCGGGCCTGCAAAGCACTCGGCCTCGAAAGCGTAATCGGTGTTTCGGAAGCGAACCGCGAGTCTCTGGGGGCACGCCTTGCGGACCGCGCGATCTGCATCGGGCCAGCAGCCGCCTCCCAGAGCTATCTCAGGCCGGCGCTTCTGGTCACCGCGTCCAGGGGAACGGGCTGCCAGGCGCTGCATCCCGGCTACGGCTTTCTCTCCGAGCGTGCGCATTTCCAGCGCATGTGCACCGAGGCCGGGGTGACATTCGTCGGGCCGAGCGCCGAGGCGATCGAGGCGATGGGCGACAAGTTGAGCGCCATTCGCATCGCCAAGCGCGTCGGCGTGCCGACGGTCCCGGGGTCGGACGCGTTGCGCACCGAGGAGGAAGTCCTGGCCGCGGCCGACGCGATCGGCTACCGCTGCCTGCTGAAGGCCAGCGCGGGAGGAGGCGGGCGTGGCATGCGCATCGTGCAGTGCGCCGACCAGCTGGGCGCAGCACTCGCGAGCGCCAGGGCCGAGGCGCAATCGGCCTTCGGAGATCCGACCGTCTACCTTGAGAAATTCATCGAGCGGGCCAAGCACATAGAGATTCCGGTGCTCGGCGACCTGCACGGCGACCTGGTTCACCTGTTCGAGCGCGACTGCAGCGTCCAGAGGCGCCACCAGAAGCTCATCGAAGAGGCGCCTTGCGCGGTGCTGGCACCGGAACTTCGCGCGCAAATGGCCGAGGCTGCGCTCGCTTTGGCGCATGAGGTTGGCTACGCAAACGCCGGAACGGTCGAGTTCGTCCTCGACGTCGATGCCGAGCGCTTTTACTTCTTCGAGATGAACACCCGCGTCCAGGTCGAGCACCCTGTCACCGAGATGGTCACCGGAATCGACATCGTGCAGGAGCAGTTACGGGTAGCGGCCGGCGAGCGGCTGTCGATTCGCCAGGGAGAGGTGACGCTGCGGGGTCACGCCATCGAATGCCGGACCAATGCGGAGGATCCGGCGCGCGGGTTCGCACCTTGTCCTGGACGCGTGACGCGCTGGGCGCCGCCGGCGGGGCCCGGTGTGCGGCTGGACACGCACTGCTCGGAGGGTTACCTCGTGCCCCCCTATTACGACTCGATGATCGGCAAGCTCATAGCGCGGGGTGAAGACAGGGTTCAATCTATTGAGCGGATGGCGGCCGCCCTCGCGGGGTTCGCCGTGGAAGGGGTGAAAACCACGATTCCGTTTCACCGCGCTGCGCTGGAGCAGCGCGACTTCCGCGCAGCGCAAATCACGACCCGCTGGGTTGAGAACGACTTCCTGCGGGTCTGGCCGCGCGCGGCCTGAACGAGAGTATTGCGCCGGACATGAACCTGATCGATTTCTTCGACAACAGCGCGCTCGCCTTCCCGCACAGGCCGCTCTATATCTTCGACGACCGGCCTTGGGCGTATAGCGAAGTCTCGGAGCTCGCGACGCGGATCGGACGGGGACTAACGGCCGGCGGGGTGCGGCGCGAGACGAAATGTGCGGTCCTCAGCCGCAACGATCCCCTCGCCTTTACAGCGCTGCTTGGCATACTGAAGGCGCGCGGCGCGTGGGTTCCGCTCAATCCCACCAACGCCGCGGACGAGAACCTGTACATCACGGAGTTCTTCGACGTCGAGGTGCTGTTTTATCAGAAGGAGTTCGAGGCGTTCGCGCAACTCGTGCAGCAGCGCATCCCCGCGGTCAGGCATTTCATCTGCCTGGACGGGCCCGGCACCCTCGGACCTGTGCTCGCGGACTGGGCGGCGATGCAGCCGAATGTGGCGCTTCCCATTCCCTGGGATCCCGATGGGATTTGCATGCTGCGCGGAACCGGCGGCACAACCGGGCGGCCGAAAGGCGTGATGAACACCAATCGGAACTTCGAGACCAATATCGCGGTGTTTCTCGCCTGCACGCGCTTTGATGCGCCGCCGGTGTTTCTCGCCTGCGCGCCGATGACGCACGCGGCGGGGGTGATGGCGTTCGTCACCATCGCGGGTTCCGGGACGGTCGTGATCCAGCGTAAGTTCGATCCGCAGGAGATGCTCGCGGCGATTCCGCGGTACCACGTGTCCTCGGTACTTCTTCCGCCGACCGCGATCTATTCGGCGCTGTCACAGCCGAACGTGCGCGAATTCGACTATTCGTCCCTGCGGCATTTCTTCTACGGCGGCGCGCCGACGTCCTCAGCCAAGCTGCGGGAGGCGATCGAGGTGTTCGGTCCCGTCATGACGCACAGCTACGGCCAGACCGAGGTGCCGACCTGCGTGACCTTCATGGGGCCTGCGGAGCATCTGGACGAGCACGGCGACCTGGATGAAAAGCGCCTGTCGAGCTGCGGCCGCGCCAGCCCGTTCGCGCGTGTCGCGCTGATGGACGAGCAGGGAAACTTCGTGCCGCAAGGCACGATCGGCGAGATCGTCGTGCAGGGCGGTCTGGTCATGCGCGGCTACTACAAGAACCCCGAAGCGACGGCGGAAGTCTCGACGCACGGTTGGCACCACACCGGCGACCTGGCCTACCAGGACGAGGACGGCTACTTCCATATCTGCGACCGCAAGAAGGAGATGATCATCACCGGCGGCTTCAACGTCTACCCGCTCGAAGTGGAGCAGGCGGTGCTCTCTCACCCCGCCGTGCAGGATTGCGCCGTGGTAGGCGTACCCGACGAGAAGTGGGGCGAAGCCATCAAGGCTGTCGTCGAGCTCAAGGCGGGTTGCGCGCTGACCGCGGAGGAGCTCATCTCGTTCTGCAAGCAGCGACTTGGCAGCGTCAAGGTGCCCAAGTCCGTGGATTTCGTCGCGACCCTTCCGCGAAGCCCGGTGGGGAAGGTGCTGCGCAAGGAAGTCAGGAAGCCCTACTGGACCGGAGTGGATCGAAGAATCTGATTGAAGCCCGTGATTCTCGGTGGCCGCCGGCGCGGGGTGATGCGTTAGGCGACCATGGCGCGGCGAATCGGGTCGCTGCCGTCCCAGCCCAGGGAGGCACGATAGATTTCCATGTTGTTGGCTTCCTTTTTTTCCGTCATCTCGATGAGCTCGATCATCCCTGGTAACTGGCGCGTCGTGTCCATGTACGCGACTCGGCCGCCGCGAGGCGCGTGATCGAAGAAAGCCTGCTCGTAACCGAGAGCTTCGTATCGGGCAACCGCCTCGTCGAACGCGCGCGTTGCGACGCCCCAGTGGTGGAAGCCGTATCCATGTCTGGCAAGGGCTTCCTGAAAGACAGACGGCTCCTTATCGTGCTGTGCGATCAGCTCGAACATCATCGGCCCACCGTAGCCGACGGCCAAGGTCGCCCGCATCCGGGTAGGTTTGCCTCGATACAGCCCCCGTGCGGGAGTAAAGGGACCGCTCACGAACCACGGTCCGATATTGAGGCGCTCCGAGAAGGTGCGCATCGACTGCTCGATGTCCTCGACGAAGTAGGCGACCTGGATAACGTCGCCTTTCGGTGCTTCCAGGTTCGGGAGACTCATGATCTGTACCCTCTTGCTCGGCTTCCTATGAAAGTTTTTTGTAATTCGGCGCGGCGAAATCAACGGTCGCCTTGGTGCGTTCCTTGGCGACGATGAAGTCCAGAACGGCCGGAATGCCCCGGTCGTTCGCTTGCCGGGCGCGCTCGATCGCGGGCTCCATCTGCGCATAGCTCTCGACCCGCTCGCCATAGCATTTGCATGCCGACGCGACCTTCGCGAAGTCAGGTTGCACCCCGAACTCCGTCGCGATATACCTGCGATTGAATACGTGCTCCTGAATGTCACGGATCGACCCGAGGGCTGAATCGTTCAGCACGCACCACGTAACCGGCAGGCGATATTCCGCGGCCACCGGCAGCACGTTCATGCTCATCTGAAACGATCCGTCGCCGACCAGGCCGACCGCCGGGCGGTCCGGATAGACCAAGCGCGCACAAGGCAACGCCGACGCCGCGAAGCCCATGCTGTAAAAGCTCGTCGGAGCGATGACCGAGCGGGGCTCATAAACCTTGAAGTAGGGAAATGCGCCGCCCATATGCTGGGCGAGCACGCCGACATCGATCGCAAGCGTCGTATTGCGTGGAAAGCCCGATCGGATTGCCCTGATTACACGCAGCGGGTGCAATGGCGGCAGGTCGTTGCCAAGGACGGGATCGGCCTGCGCCTCGATCCGCATCGTGTCCCGAAGCAATTCCTGGACTCCCGGCAGCTCGAGGTAATGGCCAGCGGCCGGCGCATGACCTGACTCACGAATCAGCCGACAGATCTCTCCCAGCACCATTTTGATGTCGCCCACGATGCCGATGCGCGGAACGACACTGCGCCCGATTTCAAGCGCATCGATATCGACCTGCACGTAGCAGGCAGACGGATCGGGAAGATAGCCCGGCTTCCAATTGGTCTCCATTTCTTCGAACCGGCACCCCAGGCCAAGGACAAAGTCCGCCTCGGCCAGCAGTCGCTTGCTGAGGTCGTTGCGATGACATCCCAAACCCCCTGCCGCAAGGGCGTGATCGTCGGGTAGGCTGCCCCGGCCCGACAAGGTGGTAAGTACGGGCAGTCCCAGCAATTCTGCGAGATCGCGCAACGCATGGAATGCGCCCGATGCCACCGTTCCGCCACCCGCGACGATGATGGGCCGCTGCGCCCTCAGCAGCGCTTCTACGGCCTCACGGATGCGTTGCGGATCTCCTTGTGTTCGCGCCGGGCGACCCACCGGCACGTAAGCCTGGGACTCGACCTCCTGGGCGAGAACATCGCGCGGAATGTCGACGAGAACCGGCCCCGGCTTGCCCGAGCGTGCAACAGTGAATGCCTGGCGCAGTACGTCGACGATCAAGTCCGCGCGGTCGACGCGTACGGCCCACTTGGTAATCGGGGCAAACACTTTATCTTGAGCGATTTCCTGTGAAGCGCCTCGGTAGGTCGTGGCAGTCGATCCACGACCAGCGATCACGATGATCGGAAGCGCGCCGAGGTAGGCTTCGGCGATTCCGGTCACCAGGTTCGTAGCGCCCGGGCCGGCCGTCACGCATACCACCCCGGGCTCGCCAGTGAGCTGCGCATGAGCGGCCGCCATAGCTGCAGCGGCCTGTTCGTGCCGTACCAGAATAGTCCGTATCTCCGGTGTGTCGTATAGGGCATCGTAGATGCCGAGCACATGTCCTCCGGGCATCCCGAAGATCCATCGGATGCCCTCGGACTTGAGTACATTCACAATCGCTCTGCCGGCACTGATCGCTGACACAGAACCTCCAAAATCACAGAATGCTTATGGCCGCGATGCGGGGATCGACAGGCGTTACCCACCCGTCGGAATGACCGTCAGCTCATACGCGCGCTACTTGGGCGGGAAGCGACGCGACCAAAAGGATCGTACCTGCGACACCCTCTCGCCAAGGCATCCGTCATCAGCGCCACCGGAGCAGATGGCGCTCGACGGCGTTCATCAGGGACGTAAGGGCCGCACCAATGATCGCCAGCAACAACAGCACCGCGAAAACCCCATTCGTCTCGAAGGTCCCGGCCAGATAGCTGAGGAGCTGGCCCAAGCCGTGCTGGCCTGCGATGATCCCTCCCGCGATGACCCCGAGCAGCGATACGATCAGGCCGAGCTTCAGGCCGGAGAAAATGGTCGGTACGGCGCTGATGAGCGTGACTTTGAAGAAGATCCTGGCGCTGCTCGCGCCCAGCATTCGCGAGAGCACGAGCCAATCCGAGTCGACGCCGCGTGTTCCTGCCATGGTGTTATAGAGCACGATGAAAAAGGTCAGCGATACGCCGAGCGCTATTTCGGATGCCGCGCCGATCCCGAACCAGAGCACGAACAATGGGGCAAGCGCAATTCTCGGCAGCGAATTGAGGCCCGAGAGCACGGGATCGAAGAACTTCTCACACACCGGGAAGACGGCGAATAGCAGCCCGAACAGGATCCCCGCGACGCTCCCGATCAGAAAGGACACGGCTGTCTCGGAGAGCGTCCAGGCCGCCCCTTTGAGCATGACGCCGTTGACGAACAACCCGTCAACAAAATACGCGAAGATCTTGGAGGGCTCGCCGATGAACAGGGGGTTGATCATCCGGGTGCGCGCCGCCCATTCCCACAGAACGAGGAACACCGTCAGGGCCACGATTTGCGCAGCCAGAACAACCATCGCCTGACGCCGAGGGCTCGCCATCACGTGAGCGAGTTTGTCTCGCTCAGTCCTTCCTCGAGCTTGGTCCACACCTGCGCATAGATCTCGTGGTAGCGCGGGTCCTTCTGCAGCGCTCGGACTGACCGCGGACGTTCCAGCGGGACACGGATATCGGCGAGAATGCGCCCCGGACGACAGGACATCACGATTACGCGGTCCGCCAGCGTGACGGCTTCGGCGAGGTCGTGGGTGATGAATACGACCGTCCGCCTCTGCGCTCCCCACAATCCCAGGAGCGCATCCTCGAGTTGGAGCTTGGTTTGCGCGTCCAGCGCCCCGAACGGCTCGTCCATCAGCAGGATCGGCGAATCGAGGCAGAAGGTGCGCGCCAGAGCGACGCGCTGGCGCATTCCGTGCGACAGCGCCTTCGGATAGTGATTTTCGAACCCGTGCAAACCGACCTTCTCCAGAAAGTCACGCGCACGCTTGCGGCGCTCGGCTGTGGGTACTCGCCGAAATTCTCCGCCGACCATGACGTTCCCGAGAGCGCTGCGCCAAGGGAACAGGCAGTCGCGCGCGAGCATGTACGCAACGTCCCGGCGACCTGCCCTGGGCGGTTCGTTCGCCACTGCGACGTTGCCCTCCTGTACCTCGACCAGGCCGGCAATCAGGTTCAAGAGGGTCGTCTTGCCGCACCCGCTAGGCCCGACGATGGAGACGAACTCGCCGCCCTCGACATGCAGCGTGACATCATTAAGGGTCAGCAGGCCGCCCGGGAACACGTGCGTGACGCGCGTGACGCGGATCGGCGCGTCCCCGCCGTATGTCATCTCTTCTTGTGGGCCGGTGGTCAGCTCGCGGGCGCTTACGGCGTTCCTGGCCAGACGATCGAGCTCACGCTGAACGGCTTCTTGAGCCGATCATTCTTGATCAGAAAATCATTGAAGCCCTTCACCACCCCGCGGTCGAAGTGGGTGCCGAATTGGGCAACCTCGTCGTTGACCATTTCCTTGAGCAACTGATCCTTGCCCGGGACGTCGGCAAGCTTGAGGTGAGCTTTGGACAGCGCCATGACGGCGGTAAGGTTCTTGGGATCCTTCACCCAGTTCGTGGCTTCGACCAGGGCACGGCTGAACGCTTTGACTTCCTTGCCATGCTTCTCGATGTACTCGCGCCGTGCCTGCCATACGCCGAAGCCACCGTTCAGCGCTCGAATATCGGCGGGCCCCTCTCGGCCGTTGCGCAGATCAACCATGATGTCGCACTTCTTCACCACGTCGCACAGTTCCGGGACCGGCGCCCAGCTCATAACGGCGTCGACCTGCTTCGCGTCGATCGCCGCATAGGCCGTGTTCGGCGCCCCAACTCCCACGAAGCTGACGTCGTCCGATCGCATGCCCGCGCCTTTCAGCAGCGCGTCGACAAACAGCTCTGTGGCGCTGCCGCGGGCAGCCACTCCCACGGTGCGCCCCTTAAGATCGAGCATGTTCTTCGGGTAGCCGTCGGCGTGGTGAGGTTGCGCAAGGTCGCTGCGCATGACCAGCACATAGGCGCCATTTCTTTCGCCTACACCAACCACTCGCAGGTCGGCACCCTTCGCGTTCGCCTCCATCGTCAAGTCGAGAGAGGTGTAAATGAAGTCCACGCTCCCGGCTGCGGCAGCCTGCAGGGTGAGGGGACCATTGGTAAGAAATACGGGCTGGCAATCGATCCCGTTTTTCTTGCAAAATCCCTTCTCCACCATGACCCAAGGCACCAGCTCCGCGATTGACCCAGGGAATTCGGCAACACGAACGACGACAGGCTCGGCAGCCTGCACGGGCACTATGCCAATCGGCAGCACAAGGAGGAAACCGAACGCGAGCCTGGAAATCAGAAACATCAGCTTGCTACTCATGTGGCCTCCTTGGTTTGATTCGCGATCGGCTCGCGTCCATGACGTATTCGCGCCTGCTCTCAGAGAGTCGGTTTCTCCGGCGGAGTTCGCCGTCGTCGTTTCGCCTAGGCACGGCGCCAAGTTTTGCGGTGCAGCAACAGAACATTAGAATTGATATTCTGATTTAGCGTATCGACCGGCTCATGCAATGTCAAGGGGCGTTGCTGACGCGCGTGACCGCACGCGCGCTCATATATTCCGGTGTGAAAGCGACTGCCGGGCCGGGCACGCCTTACCCTGTGGATTTCGGCCGCGCGTCGAGCCGTAATTTCGTTAGGGTGACCCGTCTTGCCGTTACGAGCAGCTCGTATCTGAAAGCGCTTGCTGTAGCAGGAACTGGTTCAGTGCTCGCCGAAAAACCGGGGCGGCCCGATGCAGCGGCCAACACACCGCTAGTTGTCACCCCCACCACGGGAAATACGCGGGTTCGCCCAGTACGCGCGAGAACGTTTTCTTTGCGACATCTCACCCAGTCGCCGCGCCGCTGATGCTGATCAGTACCATAATGATAATTAAGGTGATGGCTGCGGCAAGCCCGGCGATCGCTAATTGTGTATGCGAAAAACGCTTCTCCTTCGGCTCATTGCTCATTTCCCCCTCCTCATGCACGGATCGGATCATGCGCCTCGGCGTCCATTGGCAGCTACGCTTTCGAGAAGCGCGAGCAGGCCCCTGAGCAGGACGATCGGCGACGGTGGACATCCACGAATATGCAGGTCAACCGGCAACACCTGCGACACGCCACCAACACAAGCATAGCTGCCTGCAAACATGCCGCCGTCCCGGGCACAGTCGCCCGCTGCAACGACCCACTTGGGATCCGGCGTAGCCATGTAGGTACGCTCGAGCGCTTCCCGCATGTTTGCGGTGACCGGCCCTGTTACCAACAGTACGTCGGCGTGGCGCGGAGAGGCGACGAATCGAAGGCCGAAGCGCTCGAGGTCGTACAGCACGTTGCTGAGCGCATGGATTTCCAGTTCGCAGCCGTTGCAGGACCCGGCATCGACCTCCCGGATCGAAAGCGCTCGCCCCAAGCGCTTGTGGGAAGCTTGGTTCACGCGTGCGGCCAACTCCGCCAGCGCCCCGTCATCGACCACCGGCGCGTGCTCGGTGAGTATTCCCTGAACGAAGCTCTTGAAAAGCAGTCTACGCATCCGCGGCCACCCTATAGGTCGTGTCCGGAGTACGAGCAATTGAACGATTTGTTGCAGAGAGGGAAATCGGCCACGATGTTGCCCTCGATTGCCGCCTCGAGCAGCGGCCACTGAAACCACGAAGGGTCGCGCAGATGACAGCGCTCGACCCGTCCCCCTGAATCGACCCTGACCCAGGCCAGGATATCGCCGCGGAACCCCTCGACCAACGCCGTGCCTTCACGCACGCCGGTTTCCGGTGGCATAGCGATCGGGGCGCAGATGGATCCGGAGGGCATTTGCGCCAGTATCTGCTCGATGAGCGCCAGACTCTGCTCAACCTCGAGGATGCGTATCCAGATGCGCGCGTTCACGTCGCCGGACTGAACCACCGGGACTTCGAACCGCAGTCTGTCGTAGGGAGCGTAGCCAGGCGCGCGCCGCGCGTCGAAGTCGCGCCCCGATGCGCGTCCGACGAAGCCGCCAGCAGCATATTGCTGCGCGAGCTTCGGCGACAGAATGCCGGTTCCGACAGTGCGGTCCTTGAGCGACGGAGTGTTTTCGTATACCTCGACAAGGTCCGGGAAGTCCTTGCGAGCCTGCGCGACCAGAGCGTGAATGAGCGGGGGGCCGTCGACCGGCAAGTCGCAACGGAGTCCACCTGGCACGACCCGATCCATCATGAGGCGGTGGCCGAAGCAGGCGTCCGCCGTTCGCAATACCTTCTCACGCAGAAGGCCGAATTGAGCGTGCATGATGGCGAAGGCCGCATCATTGCAGACGGCTCCGATGTCGCCGAAGTGATTGGCGAGCCGCTCGAGTTCGGCGAGCAGCGCTCGCAGCCAGACCGCCCGCGGCGGTATTTCTATCTCGAGCGCCGCCTCGAGCGCCAGGGCAAAGGCCAGGGCGAAGGCGACGGTGCTGTCGCCGGAGATGCGCCCCGCGTACGCCGCCGCACGTTCCGCGGAGGCACCGACCATGAGTGATTCGACGCCCTTGTGGCTATAGCCAAGGCGTTCCTCCAGCCGCACCACCGTCTCGCCGTTCGCGGTGAAGCGGAAGTGTCCGGGCTCAATGATTCCGGCATGCACCGGACCCACCGGGATCTGGTGGAGGCTCTCGCCCTGCGCAGGCAGAAACTGATAATTACCGCTGTGGCGAAGCCAGGGTCGAGTGTCCTGCAGACCTACGGGGTCCAATCCGACCAGATCGCGTATCGCCCGTTCGAGTCGTATCGCGGGCGGATGCAGCCGCCCGACCGAGGGAAAGCGGTTTCCGTCGCATTCGACGCTGAGTATGGTGCACCCATTCGTGTCGCTGTCCATTACCGCCATGTGCACGGATCGCGGTTCTCCCCACAGTCCGAGCAACGCCAGTTCCCCGGCCTGCAGACGAACCGCCGCCTGACCCCAGTCCGCCTGGCGCACGACCGAACGCGGCCAATTCAGGGATGCCATGTTGCATTACCTAAGAAGAGTCGCCACATGCTCGAACCAGGCCACAAGCGCGGCCGGTAGCCAGATTCCCGCTGCGATCACCAGGGCGAAGTGGGCAAACATCGGCACGGATGACGCCCTCACCGGCTTACGGCTGCCATGAGGATCGCCGAACGCCAGGCCGTTCAAACGCAGCAGCAGCGCGCCGAACGCAACCAGAAGACTCAAGCCCAGCACCACGGCCAGCACCGGTGAGCGCGCGAAGGTGGTCGTCACGATGAGAAATTCGGTCATGAAGATGCCCATCGGAGGCAGCCCCGCAATGGCGGCGACGCCCAATACCAGTCCCCAGCCGAGGACCGGGTGCGAAACCGTGAGCCCGCGGATGTCGCGCATGTTCTGCGTCCCCTTTACCTGCGAGATGTTGCCGACGCAAAAGAAGATTCCCGACTTGGTCAGACTGTGAAGCGTCATGTGCAGCAGACCGGCGAAATTCGCGAGCGGCCCCCCCATTCCGAAGGCGAATGTGATGATGCCCATGTGCTCGATCGAGGAATAGCCGAACATGCGCTTGATATCGTGGCGTCGATAGAGCATGAAGGAGGCGAACACCACCGACAGCAGACCAAGGGACACCATGAGTGGCCCCGGCGCGAACGCACCCGGGTTCGCCGACATCACGCTTTTGAACCGCAGCACGGCGAATAGGGCCACGTTTAGAAGCAAGCCGGAAAGTACCGCCGAAATGGGGGTCGGACCTTCCGCGTGCGCGTCGGGCAACCACGCATGCAGGGGCACCAGGCCCACCTTGGTTCCGTAGCCGAGCAGGAGGAAGAGGAACGCGAGGTTCAGAAGCGCCGGCTCGAATTCAGGTGATCTCTTCACCAACACGCTCCAGGTCATGGCGTCCAGGCCTTCGCCGACGACCGCGTGTGCCGCGAGATACACCAGAATGGTTCCGAACAGCGCGAACGCGATGCCAACGCTGCCCAGAAGAAAATACTTCCACGCCGCCTCGAGCGCAGCAGGGGTTCGATAAATCCCCACCATTAGTACCGTAGTGAGCGTCGCGAGCTCGATCGCGACCCACATCAGACCCACGTTGTTGGACAACAGCGCCACGTTCATGGCGAACATAAGTGTCTGGTACATCGCGTGGTAGAAACGCAGGTAGATCGGGGTGAGCCGGCCGATCTCCAGCTCGTGCGCGATGTAGCTGCCGCTAAACACGCTCGTCGTGAATCCGACGAAGGTGCTCAGCACGATGAATACGACGTTGAGGTCATCCACGATCAGGAAGTGACCGGGAGTCGGTCGTTCCCTGAAAAGCACCGTCGCCGCAATGAACGTCAGGAATGCCGCCAACGTATTGAGCCGCGCCGTCGCTCGGTTATCGGGCAGTACGGCGAGCAAACCAGCGCTCACCGCCGGGATGATCAGAACCGCGCCTACGAAAAAGGAACCACCGTCGCTCATGGCTGCTCACCGCGGTATTCGTGCATGGCGTGGATATCGACCGTGTCGAAGCTCTCTCGAATGCGGAACAGAAACACGCCGATCACGATAAGGGCGATCAGAATCGAGAACGCGACGCTGATCTCGACAACGAGCGGCATCCCCTTGGCACCCGTGGCGGCGAGAATCAACCCATTCTCGATCGACATGAAACCGATGACCTGACTAACCGCGTTGCGCCGGGAGATCATCATGAGCAGGCCAAGCAGCAAGACCGACAACGCGAACGCCAGGTCCTGCTGGGTGAGCGTTCCGGCCTTCGCGGTAATCGGCAGCATGACCATGATGGAAAGCGCAACCAATCCGATGCCTGCGAGCATCGTTTGCCCGATGCCGACGACAGTCTCGATCGTGCGATGAATTCCCAGTTGCACGATGATGCGATGCAGCGCGATGGGAATGATGATCGCCTTGACGATGAGAGCGATCGCGGCAGTGATGTACAAGTGCGGCGCGTGCTGGATGTGCGCCTGCCACGCCACCGATAGCGAAACCACCAGCGCGTGCAGTGCGAAAATGTTCACCAGCCCGGTCATGCGGTCCTGGTAAAGCAGCATGAAGCTCACCAGCACGAGACCTCCCGCGAAGAGGTGCGCGACGTCAAGGGCGAGAGGATCCATCAGCCGGCCATGGTCACGAATAGCAGCAGCGCCGCGAGGAAACCAAGCATCAGCGCCGCTCCGAGAAAATCGGGAACGCGGAACACACGCATCTTCGCGGTTGCGGTCTCGAACACCGCAAGCAAGAAGCCGGCGGCGGCAAGCTTCAGCACGTACACCCCGACGCCCGCGAAATAGGCGACCAGGCCTTGCCCGGACACCGCGATCCCCCACGGGAAGAACACGCAGGCGATGACCGAGACGTAGAGCAGGAGCTTCAGGGACGTGGCCGCCTCGATGAGCGCAAGGTGTCGGCCCGAATACTCGAGAATCATCGCCTCGTGCACCATGGTGAGCTCAAGGTGCGTGGCCGGATTGTCGACCGGGATGCGGGAATTCTCGGCGATCGCGACCATGATGAGCCCAATGAGCGCAAGCGCGAGGGAAAACCGCAGCCCGACGTCCGATGCTTGCAGAGACGCGGCGATCGAGGAGAGCTGCGTGGACCCGGCAAGCAGCGAGAGTGTGAACACGACCATCAGCATCGCCGGCTCGGCGAGCGAAGCGATCAGCATTTCGCGGCTCGAGCCGATTCCACCAAAGCTGGTTCCCACGTCAAGCCCGGCCAGGGCAAGCATGAAGCGCGCGCTTCCAAGAAGCGCGACTATGGCAATCATGTCGGCCGCGTAGCTGAAGATCAGCCCGGTGGCGAATGTAGGGATGAGCGAGGCGGCGACCCAGGTGGTGGCGAAGATCAGGTAAGGCGCGATCCGAAACACCCATGACGCCGAATCCGCGAGCACGACGTCCTTGCGGAGCAGCCGCAAGAGCTCACGATAGGGTTGCACAAGCGGCGGTCCCTGGCGGCGCAGCAGGTGCGCCTTGACTTTACGCACGTAGCCGGTGAATAGCGGCGCGAGCGCAAGAACGAGGCCCATCTGGCCGATCTGGACGAGAAGACTCAGGGCTAATGCCATACCGCGAGCACCGTCAGAAGCGTGACCAACGCGCCAAACACGAGCGTGAGATAGGCTCGGATCGAGAGGAACTGCACCTTGTTGAGACGATCCGCGACGAAATTCACCAGACCGGTGACGGGCGCATAGAGTCCGTCCCATAGCAGATCGCGCATCCGTACCCGCATCTGTGCCGCCTGGAGGTCGCCCGGCGGCGGCATGCGCACTTCCTCGCGTGCGCGGAAAACCACGGTCCCGAACACCCTGCGAATCGGCTGCGAGAAGCTTCCTGCGGTGTACTGAGTGGTCGGGCTCGAGTCCGGAAAGCCGCAGTCCCAGGGCGCAGACCTGCGCAGCGCGTCGGAGGCCCAGCGATGGATCGCTTCAGCGCCGAGCCCGGCCGCGAGCGCGATCATGAGGAACAGGAGCAGCCCGTTGTAGGAGCTACGGCTCTGGGCGACCGGGACAATTGTCAGCCAGTCGAGTTGGCCCTGCCCCGGCAGATGCGCACCGGCCAAAACCTGGGTGACCGGCGCAAGGGCATCGATGAAGTAGCCCGGCAGGATGCCGGCGATGAGGCAAAGGGCACCCAGAATGAACATGGTGGCGAGGGACCACCGGTCGGTCTCGGCGGCGTTGCGAGCCGCATCGGTGCGCGGCCGGCCCAAGAACGTCACGCCGAATGCCTTGACGAAGCAGGCCGCCGCGAGCGCGGCCGAGAGCGCGAGCAGCGCTCCAATTGCGGGAACGAGAAACTTCAGCAGCAACTGCGGCAGTCCCGGGCTCAGGAGTATCGCCTGGAAGGTGAGCCACTCGGACACGAAGCCGTTGAAAGGCGGCAGCGCGGAGATCGCCGCCGAGCCGATCAGAAATGCAAATGCGGTAAACCGCATGCGATGGATCAAACCTCCGAGATGTTCCATGTCACGCTCGCCAGTGGCGGTAAGCACCGCGCCCGACCCGAAGAAGAGCAGGCTCTTGAATACGGAGTGGTTGAATACGTGGAACAGCGCTGCCGTCAGCGCGAGCGCAGCCGCAGCGCGCATCCCGTTTGCCTCGAAGGCGAGCGCAAGGCCGAGACCGATGAAGATGATGCCGATGTTCTCCACGGTGTGATAAGCGAGCAGCCGCTTGAGATCGTGCTCCATTAGCGCGTGCAGCACCCCCATGAACGCGCTCACCCCGCCCAAAAGCGCGACCAGCGCTCCTGCCCACCACGGGGGCACGCCGAGCAGATCGAACACGATGCGCACGACGCCGTACACCGCCACCTTGGTCATGACTCCGCTCATCAGTGCGGAAACGTGGCTCGGCGCCGCGGGATGCGCGAGAGGTAGCCAAACGTGCAGCGGCACCAGACCCGCCTTCGACCCCGCCCCGATCAGCGCGAGGATGAGCGCGACCGCCGCGACGCCGGCCGCGGGGGGCGCCGCGCGAATGGCTTGGAACGCGTAGCCGCCCGCGGGGCCGGCGAGCAGGCCGAACGCAAAGAGCAGCGCGAGCGTACCGAAGCTCGCCATGATGAGATACAGATAGCCAGCGGCCGCGTTTCCAGCGCGGCGATGGTGCGCCATGACAAGCGCCCAGGAAGCAAGCGACATGAATTCCCACGCGAACAGGAACGTGAACGCGTCGTCGGCGAGCACCACGAGGTTCATGGCCGCCAGAAACGCCGGGAAGAACGGCAATACGCGCCCCGGGGTCTCTTCGTGCCTGCCGTAGCCGATGCCGTAGATGCTCGCGGTCGTGGCGCCGAGATTGACCACGACCAGGAAGAACGCCGCCAGGGAATCAAGCCGGAAGTGCGCGCCCAACCAGGGCAATCCGACGGGCAGAGTCAGTGCGCTGAGGAGCGAATGACCGATGAAAAGACTAGCGGCTGCAATCCCGAGCGCCGCCCCCGACAGGCAGAGCGCAGCCGCATAGACCATCGAGCTTCCGGCCCGAAGGCGCGCCGCCGGGACCGCCGCCATGCTCGCTGCAAGCAGCCCCCCAATGCACCACAACAGCCCTTCAAGAGCCATGGTGCGCTTCGTTCCTCCCTACGGACACCGTCTTCGCGGCTCGGGCCTACGCGGGCCGCGGTGGCGTTCGCTTCAATCGGACTCCGCGACCGCCTTCCGCACTGACCGCGCCCTCGCCGATCAACTCGACGCCCGCGCGGTCCAGCGCCTCAATCAGCTTCATCAGCGATTCGACATTGCCGCGCACAACCCCGTCGCTCGTCTCCATGCGCTGAATCGTCGGAAGCGATAGGCCGCACGCCGCGGCAAGCGCGCGCTGATCCAGCCCTAATAGCGCTCTTGCCGCCCGAAGTTGTTGAGCTGTGATCATACACTGTGCTTGAGTTTAGACGCATTTGACATGCTTATTAACATTCAGTAGCCGACTATTGATTGCAAATAATTCTGAAGGGGGGTTGCGCTGCAACCTGCTGGGCTCGCAGATATGGGCTTCGCGGAACACCCGGCGTCCCGCCCTCCGGTGACCGCACCGTCGGTCTGTGTGCGTTGGGCTCCAGCCCGGAGCTCCATCTGCGGCATACCTGCGCCGCCGCTACGAATGCCGCGCGCAGCCAGGCGATCGCAGGGACACCGGAGCAATCGCTCCGTGAATAGGGCGGCCCAGTGCGGCGCCCGAGTCAACACTGGGCCCCCGGGGGACGCAATGCGTCGCGTGATCTTGGCGTTCCGCTGCGAACGAACCCGGTCACCGACGCTTCGCCTGAGCGTCGGATTGCCTGTTACGCACACTGCCACGCTGCATGTTATGTTCGCATCAATGGACGAGTTTTGTTCGGTGCCACCTGCGAGTCTCACCGGTGGCGCGAAAGCCCCTGCTGGTGCTTCCGACGCGAATCGCTCCGCAGACCCTGAGGCTGCGTCCTTCCCGCTCATCCGCGACCGCGCAGCGAACAGTGAAGAGCGCGCGGATGAGCTGACCGCTGCAGTCTCATGATGGGGGCCGTTCCGTCCTCCCAGCTTCTCGAGCGCTGCGTATGCGGCGATACCGGGGCCGTAGCGCGGCTCATCTCCCGCGCCGAAGCCGACGCAGAGGAGGCCCGACCGATCCTCGCAGAAATCTATCGGCGCGCCGGAAACGCTCACCTGGTAGGCATCACGGGCGCGCCGGGCAGCGGCAAGTCGACCCTCGTCGAACAACTCGTACAGCGGCTGCGTGCGACCGGAGTCAAAGTCGGGGTCGTAGCGATCGACCCGTCGAGTCCCTATTCGGGCGGCGCCCTCCTCGCCGACCGGATCCGCATGCCCGCGCTCGCCGACGATCCCGGCGTATTCATCCGAAGCATGGCCACGCGCGGCGTCATCGGCGGCATGGCGAGAGGCGCCCTCGACGCGGCCGATATCCTCGACGTCGCAGGATACGGCATCGTAATCATCGAAACCGTGGGGGTAGGTCAGGACGAGGTCGAAATTGCGAAAGCCTCGCACACGACGGTCGTGGTCTCACCGCCCGGGCTCGGCGACGAGCTTCAGGCGCTCAAGGCCGGGCTGCTGGAGGTCGCCGACATCCACGTGGTCTCCAAGTGCGATCGCGCCGACTCCCGGCGCACCCGCATCGATCTCGAACGGATGCTCTCGCGCGTAGCGCCGCAAGCCGCCCGTTCCGGCTGGGTGGTCCCCCTGATCGGTACGAGCGCCCTCACCGGGGAAGGCGTTGAGCAGCTGGCCGAAGCGATCCTCGGCCACCGTGCAGCGACCGGGGAGAGCGCGGAAGGCGAAGCGCGCGCCCTGCGCGTGGCCGCATTCCGGCTCGAAAAAACGGCCGAACTGCTTCTGCTCGAGCGCTTTTCCCGCGCCAAGCTCGGAACGACCGCCGAGCTCGCCAAGCGGTTAGCCGCTCGCCAAGGCGATCCCTACTCGCTGGCGGCCGAGCTCGTGCAAAGACTTCTCCCCTAGTCGCGCTGGCGCTTCTCAGGCCACCCGCGCCAGCGGCGAGACGCTGCGCAGTGCGGCGAGCAGCTCGCAGCGGCGCGCTTGCGCGGCTTCGGCGGCTTCCTCCTTCACCGGACCGAAGCCCCGGATCGCGGCCGGCTGAGCGGCGAGCTCCACCGCGGCGGCGTGGTTGCGCGCGTCGAGCACGTCGAGAACTTCGGCAAGCGTGTGCTCGTACTCCACGAGCAACCTGCGCTCGAGGCGACGCACCGGCAGCCGCGCAAACGGGTCGAGCGCGGTGCCGCGCAGCCGACGCATCCCGGCGAGCATGCGCAGTAGCGGCGCGACCCACGCGCCATACGAGCGCCCATGCAGGCGGTAAATGACCTCGGGGCGGCCCGAGTACGCCGCCGTGAGCTCCCGCGCGAAGCGCGCATCACCGAGCAAACGCGCCACCTCGTACTCGTCCTTCGCGGCGAGCAGCCGGAAGTAGCCGTCGGCCACTGCCTGCGCCAGCGCCGTGCTGCCGGTCAGCCGCGCGGCTTCCCTCTCCTTCGCGCGCGCAACGAGCTCCCGGTAGCGTCGTGCGCAGGCTTCGTCCTGATATTCGGCCAGGTAGCGCGCGCGCCGCTCGATGCGTTGCTCGAGGCCCTGCGCGAGCGGCTCGCGGTGCGCCGGCGCGACGAGCGCGGCGACGCGCCCGGGGTCAAGCGCCGCCACCCGGCCCCAAGTGAACGCGGCCTTGTTCTCCTCCACGGCAGCGCCGTTCAGCTCGATCGCACCCAGAAGCGACTCGGCGCACAGCGGCAGCAGCCCCTTCTGGAAGGCGTAGCCGAGCAGCAGCACGTTGGCCTTCACCGGGTCGCCCACCAGCGCAATGGCCGCAGCGTCCGCGTCCAAGAAGTCGACCGCCTCCTCGCCCAGAACCCGCACCAGCTCGCGTTGCATCGCGGCGGCGGGAAACTCCAGATCGCGCTTGGCGATGAATTCACCGGTCGCGTGACGTGCGCTGCTCACCACTGCGCGTGTGCGTCCGCCCCGCATGCAGCCGAGCGCCTCGGCCGCCACCGTCACCACCAAATCGCCGGCGAGCACGACGTCGGCCTCGCCCGCGGCGATGCGCCCTGAGTACAGGCGGCGCGGGTCATCGGCGATGCGCACGTGCGAGTAGACCGTACCCGCCTTCTGCGCGAGCCCGGTCATGTCGACCACGGCCACGGCCTTGCCCTCGAGGTGCGCGGCCATGCCGAGCAGCGCGCCGGCCGTCACCACGCCGCTACCGCCGATACCGGTCACCAAGATCGCGTAGCGGTCCTGGAACGAGCCGGGCGCCGCGGGTTCGGGCAGCGCCGTATCGAGCGGCGCTTCGGGCACACGCCGCCGGCGCGGCGCCCCTCCGCGCACCACGACCAACGCCGGACAGCGGCCGGCGAGGCACGACAGGTCCGAGGTGCAGGCCGCCGGATCAATACGCCGCTTGCGCCCGAACTCGGTCTCGACCGGCACCACCGCGAGGCAGTTCGAGCGTAGCGCGCAGTCGCCGCAGCCCTCGCACAGCAGCTCGTGGATGAAGACGTGCTCGGCGGACGGAGCGAGCTCGCCGTGCTTCACGCGCCGCCGCTTCTCGGTCGCGCACAGCTGGTCGTAGATGAGCACGCTTACGCCGCGGACCTGCTGCAGTTCGCGCTGCACACGGTCGAACTCGGCGCGCGGCTGCACCTGCGTTCCCGGCGCGAGGCCGCGCAGGGTCCGGTACTTCGCGACGTCCTCGGCCACGACGACGATGCGCTCGACGCCCTCCGCCGCCAGCTGGCGCGTGAGCTGCGGCACGCCGAGCGGCCCGTCGACGGGCTGGCCGCCGGTCATCGCCACCGCGTCGTTGTACAGCAGCTTGTAGGTGATGTTGACGCCCGCGGCCACCGCTGCGCGGATCGCGAGCAGCCCCGAGTGGAAGTACGTCCCGTCGCCCATATTGGCGAAGACGTGGCGCGTGCCCGAGTACGGCGCGAGCCCGATCCAGGAAGCGCCCTCGCCCCCCATCTGGCTGATGACGCGGGTGTCGCGATCCATCCAGGTGGCCATCAGATGGCAGCCGACGCCGGCGAGCGCGCAACTGCCCTGGGGCACTCGGGTGGAGGTGTTGTGCGGGCAACCCGGACAGAACCACGGTGGGCGCTGCATCGCATCGTGCGAGCGCGCGAGCGCTCCTTCCTGGGCGTCAAGTAACGCGAGGTGGCGCGCGATGCGCTCCGAGCCGTGGAAGCGCGCAAGGCGCGCCGCGATCACGCGTGCGATCGCTCCCGGGGTGAGCTCGGCGGTCGGCGGCAGCAGCCACTTGCCGTGCTGCGCACCCCACTCGCCGTGCTCGTCGAATTTGCCGATCACGCGCGGGCGCACGTCTTCGCGCCAGTGGTACAGCTCCTCCTTGAGCTGGTATTCGATGACCTGGCGCTTCTCCTCGACCACCAGCACCTCTTCGAGGCCGGCGGCGAAACGGCGCACTCCTTCGGCCTCGAGGGGCCAGACCAGGCCGATCTTGTACAGACGAATGCCGATCGCCGCGGCCTGCGCGTCGTCGATGCCGAGGTCCTCCAGCGCACGACGCACGTCGCCGTAGGCCTTGCCGCAGGTGATGATGCCAAGTCGCGCGCGCGGCGAGTCGAGCACCGTTCGGTCCAAGCCGTTTGCGCGCGCGTAGGCCAGCGCGGCATAGACCTTGTATTCCTGAATGCGCCTTTCCTGCGCCAACTGCGAATCCGGCAGCCGGATGTTGAGGCCATCGCGCGGCAGCGCGAAATCCTGCGGCAGGCGCGACTGCACGCGCTCCGGGGCGACCTCCACGGTGGCCGAGCTGTCGGCGATCGAACCGCTCGTCTTGAGCGCGACCCAGAGTCCCGAGTAGCGCGACATCGCCCAGCCATGTAGGCCGAAGTCGAGGTATTCCTGCAGATCGGAAGGCGCGAGCACGGGAATCCCGGCGGCCGAGAACTGATGCTCGCTCTGGTGCGCGACGGCCGATGATTTCGCGCCGTGATCGTCTCCCGCCACCACCAGCACTCCGCCGTGGCGCGCCGTGCCAGCGTGATTGGCGTGCTTGAACACGTCGCCGCAGCGATCCACACCAGGGCCTTTGCCGTACCACATGGCGAAGACGCCGTCGTGCTGCGGCTCCGGAAAAAGGTGCAGCTGCTGCGTGCCCCAGCACGCGGTGGCTGCCAGTTCCTCGTTGACGCCCGGCTGAAACCGAATGCGGTGCTCGGCAAGGTCCTGAGCCGCGCTTACAAATGCACGGTCCAGACCGCCGAGCGGAGAGCCGCGATAGCCCGAAACGAACCCCGCCGTGTTGAGTCCCGCTGCGCGGTCGCGCTCGCTTTGCAGCAACGTGAGGCGAACCAGCGCCTGCATGCCGGTCAGGAACACGCGTCCGCGCGTCAGCCGGTACTTGTCGCCCAGAGAAACGTTCACCATGGGTCCGCTTTCCGTCCTCGCCAGCGCGCCCCGCTCTGTGAAACTAGCATATCGCTGCAGCGCTGGCGCAGCGCATGCGAGGTGCGACGACATCGCCGGCACGCGAGCGGCCGTCTTGTTGTCGTACATCAATAAATCGCGCAGAACTTGAAGCCGCGGGCGCTCGCCGGCCGGATCCTTCGCTGGAAGCGTGCGGGCCAGACTCTCGCACGCCCGCCAGGCACCGCTCAAGGAGGAGACCAGGATGAGCGACACCGTGAAGTACCTGCTCGACGAAACCCGCATCCCGAAGCACTGGTACAACATCATGGCGGACCTGCCCTCGCCGCCGCCTGCGGTGCTGCACCCGGGGACCAAGCAGCCGGTGGGGCCGGAGGATCTGGCGCCGC